>Ga0180218_1000855_pt1 | contig 21963 bp, 22 predicted proteins | sample eDN3rd37CKraftBY_FD_151334 | JGI IMG/M metagenome (GOLD analysis project Ga0180218, IMG submission 151334) | Enriched backyard soil microbial communities from Emeryville, California, USA - eDNA 3rd pass 37_C Kraft BY (version 2) (version 2) | ecosystem: Environmental > Terrestrial > Soil >...
GCCGGGGCTCCGGCACCACCCAGTTTTCGATCTGCCATTCGTTGATCGCCCGGCACAGCGCCGCGCCGAATTCGAGGTTGCGCTGGTTGCCGGCATTCATGCGCAGCGGAATCAAGACGCCATGGGCAATGCCGTTGGCGTCGAGATGCTGCGCCCGCATGAAATCGAGATCGGAGCCGGGGGGGCCGCCGCCGGGCGGCCAGGCATCGGCCCGGGAGACCTCCGGCGCCATGCGCGGATAGGCCAGCGTCGAAGCGAAAGCCTGCCGCACGCCGCTGCCATAGGTGGTCATGTGCTCCCACCAGTGCGCGGACATGAACGGCTTGAACTCGGCCGCCGACTTCGCGAGCGGATGAATGTCGCAATCGACGATGCCGGGGCGCTGCGCCTTCGGCGCCGCCCGGCGCGGCGCGGCCTGAGCACTGTTGTCCTGAACGCGATCGAGAACGTCGGTCATATCGACCTCCTTAAGGTCCCGTCCCCACCCGGCACGATTAGTCGTGCAGCCGAGTATACGTCGCCATGGCGTTGTCGTGGAGCACTTTTCGCGCGAGATCGCCGGCCAGCGCCCTGGGCAGCGCGTCGGTTCCCTCGAAATGCCAGTGCGGATAATCCGTCGAGAACATCAGCATGTCGTCGGAACCGAGCTGTTCGACGATCTGCTCCAGAATGTCCGAGTCCGGCGGCGCGTCGATGGGCTGGAGCGTGAAGCGCACATGCTCGCGGATGAGGTTCGCCGGCGCGGTCTTGACCCAGGGCACCTCGGCGCGGACCCCGCGCCAGGTCTTGCCCGCCCGCCACATGAAGGCCGGGACCCAGCAGAAGCCGGATTCCGAGAAGACGAAGCGGATATCGGGAAACTTGGCGAAGACGCCTTCGGAGATCAGGCTCAGGAGCTGGCTCTCGAACGCGCCGGACTGGTTGACATAATCCTCAAGGAAATAGGACGGCCAGCCGGTGGAGGTCGGCGCATGGCGGTAGGTCGAGCCGGCATGGACCGCAATCGGCAGGCCGTATTTCTCGGCCGCGCGATAGATCGGCCAATGGGCGCGCCGGCCGAGGGGCTTCTCGCCCATCGCGGGCAGCAGCACCTGCACGAAGCGCCGATCACCGGCGCGGCGCTCGATTTCCTCCACCGCCAGTTCCGCATTCTCGGTCGGCACCAGGATGGAGCCGCGCAGGCGCGCGTCCCGGTCGAGCCACTCCTTCGCCAGCCAGTCGTTGACGGCCCGGCAGAACACCGCCGCCATGTCCTCGCTGTGCATCGCCTGGGCGGCGTGGATCACATTGGCGATGGCGTAGGTCACGCCGAAGCCGTCGAGCGCCTGGGTCTTGAGCATCTCGAAATCGGAGCCCGGCACGCCCGCTTTCGGCCGCCAGTCCGGCCGCGCGGAGAACGGCGCATTGGGCGGCGAACTGGACATGGCGAAATTCAGACGGTCGACGCCCCGGCTGAGGAACTGCTCGCGCCAGTAGTCGTCGAAATAGGGCATCAACGCCTGGGTACTCGGCACGGCCGGATGCAGGTCGCAGTCGATGGCCGGATGGCCGAAGATGCTGCCGCCGCCGGCGGTGCGTTCCGCCGGCCCGGCAGACTGGCCGGTCTGCTGCGCACGCTCGCGGGTCTCAACCATCGTTTCCCCCTGCCGTCACATCGAAGCTCCCACTTGCAAGCTGGTTCACCGCAAACTGGTTCACCTGCAAAGCCGGCGTGGGCGCTCCATACGTGGGCGCTCCATACGCCGCACCGTTAGTCCTCTTTAGAAGGTGGATCAACTGATCCGGCGCAAGGGGGCCGGCATGCATGGCTGGCGCGCCGGTTGGTTCGGAAGGTGTGATTTTAGGATTATTTTCTTGACATCGTGACGCTGATCCGATAGTGTCCGGGCAGCCTCGGGACAGCCGTCTTCACACCCCGCGTTTCTGCTCTGCGTTCCCTGCGGCACATTTTGAACAAAATTAGAACAAAGTTCCGCCGGTCGGATTCTCGGTTTGTTTCCGCATGCGCCGTTTCCGCGCAGTCGCCGGATCGGGAACCGCGGCTTGCCGCCGCCACCGATTTGCCATAGAGCCGCCGGGCAGGCTCACTTCAAGAAACGATATCAAGGAGGTTTCAGGTGGCGACAATCGTACTCGCGCATGGTGCATGGTCGGCCGCCTGGGCCTGGAAAAAGGTCCGCCCGCTGATGGCGCAGGCCGGCCACACCTTCTTCACCCCGACCTATACCGGCCTCGGCCAGCGCGCCCATCTGGCGAGCCCCGACAACGACCTCGACACCCACGTCCGGGACGTGCTCGGCGTGCTGGACTACGAGGACCTGCATGATGTCGTGCTGCTCGCCCATAGCTATGGCGGCATGGTCGGCACCGGCGTCGCGGACCGGGCGCGCGAGCGCATCCGCCACCTCATCTATCTCGACGCCTTCGTGCCGGAAGATGGCAAGAGCCTGATGGACTATCTCCCCGAGGCCCAGCGCCAGCGCATGATGGAGGGCATGACTACCGGCGACGGCTGGCGCGTGCCGCCCGCGCCGACGCCGGAGGACACCTCCGAAGCGGACAAGGCGTGGATCGGCAGCAAGCGGCTGCCGCAATCGGTGAAATGCTTCGCCACGCCGCTCAAGCTTCAGAATGGGCCGCTGACCCTGCCGCGCAGCTATATCCAGGCGATGAAATATCCGCACGGTCCGTTCGGCCAGTTCGCCGCGCGGGCGAAGCAGGAACCGGGCTGGAAGACCTATGAGATCGACTCCAGCCACAGCCCGAACGTCACTGCGCCCGAAGCGCTGATGGCCGTGCTGAAACAGGCGATGGCCGCGCAGGACTGAAGCGCCGGCGGATTGCAACGATACCCGGGAGGAACCTGATGGCCGATGCGCGCAACGCCTCGCTGGTCGCCCATATCGACTGTCCCGGCGGCGGGCAGGTCTGGGTGGACGGCACCACGCTGTTCATCGGCCATATGCGCGCGCCGACCGGCACCACCATCGTCGACGTGACGGACCCGAAGAATCCGAAACAGCTCGCGCGGATCGAGCTGCCGCCGGGCTGGCATTCCCACAAGGTCCGCGCGAAAGACGGCATCATGATCGTCAACCACGAGGTCGATGGCCAGGGCATGGCCAACGGCTTCAAGGGCGGGCTCGCGGTCTATGACGTGTCGAAACCCGAGACCCCGCGCCGGCTCGGCAAATGGGAGACCGGCGGCGCGGGCGTGCACCGCTACGACTTCGACGGCCGTTACGCTTACATCTCCGCCACCAAGGACGGCTATATCGGCAACATCGTCGTCATCCTCGACCTCGCCGACCCGGCACAGCCCCGCGAGGTCGGAAGCTGGTGGATTCCCGGCCAGTGGGAGGCCGGCGGCGAGCCGTATCCGTGGGACGATTTCGTCGAACCGAAGTGCCACCATCCCCTGCGTGTGGGCGACCGGCTGTATGTCAGCTACTGGCATCACGGCCTGTTCATCCTCGACATCTCGGACATGAGCCGGCCGAAGCTGGTCTCCGAACATCGCCGCAGCCCGGCCTTTCCGCATCCGACCCATACCTGCCTCGTGATTCCGCAACTGCTGAAGGGCCGGCGCATCATGGTGGTGGCGGACGAGGACGTCGCCAAGCTGCGCTCCGCGCCACCGGCTTTCTCCTGGGTGTTCGACATCACCGAGGAGACCCTGCCGACGCCGATCGCCACCATCCAGGTGCCGGGCATGGACAACGTGACGCCGCAGCCGAGCCAGACCGGCTGCCACCAGCCCTCCGAGGTGTTCAGCGGCACGATCATCCCGTTCGCATGGTTCTCGCGCGGGTTGCGGCTGTTCGACATCGCCGACCCTTATGCGCCGAAGGAAGTCGGCCATTACGAGCCGGACCCCGCGCCCGGCGCGCAGCGATGCTCCGCCAACGACGTGACGATGGACTCGCGCGGCCTGATCTATCTCATCGACCGCATCCGCGGCGTCAGTATCATCGAAGCCAAGGTGTGACGATTCCCGGCCGGGCCGGATCATCAACGGGAGGCAGCGTGAAGGACTTTCAGGGCAAAACCGCCTTCATCACCGGCGGCGCGAGCGGCATCGGCCTCGCGATGGCGCGCACCTTTCTCGACCGCGGCATGAACGTGATGCTCGCCGATGTGGAGCGGGAGGCCATGGACGCCGCGCTGCATTCGCTCTCCAACCACGGCGACCGGGTGGCGGGCGTGATCGCGGATGTCTCGCTCGGCGAAGCATTGCAACAGGCAGCGGACGAGACCTTCGCCACCTTCGGCAAGGTCCATATTCTCTGCAATAATGCCGGCGTCTCCCGCGCCGGCGCGCTCGACGCCATTTCCCTGTCCGACTGGGACTGGGTGATCGGCGTCAATCTCTACGGCCTGATCCACGGCCTGCGCATCTTCGTGCCGCATATGAAGGCCCATGGCGAGCCCGGCCATATCGTCAACACCGCCTCGATGGCGGCGCTGACGCCCAAGGCTCTGGGCGGCGTCTATGCTGCCACCAAATTCGCCATCGCCGGCATCTCGGAGGTGCTGGAGGACGAGCTGAAGGACACCGCCATCGGCGTCAGCGTGCTGTGCCCCGGCTTCACCCGCACCAACATGCCGGACAACGGCCGCAACCGCCCCGCGCGCTTCGGCGGCGCCTTCGACGTCATGAGCGACCCGGCACTGGCCGCGCGCAACAAGTTCTATCTCGACCAGGCGGCGAAGGGGCTCGATCCGCTCGATCTCGCCGCGCTGGTGATGACCGCCATCGAGCACGACGAGCTTTACATCTTCACCGAGCCCGGCCGGAAGGCGGAGGTGGCTTCGAAATTCGCGGCACTGCTGCACAACTTCGACGACGCCGCCGCGCGGCTGGCCACGATGGGGCGCACCCCGCCGGACTGAATACCGCCATGCGCCGCGGGGATGCAGCGCATGGCGAGCGCATGCTGTTCATGAGACGATGCCGCGGATAGACTTGACGATGAAAGCCGCCCAGCGATGACACCCGCATCGCGGCAGACGACAAAAAGAAGCGCCGGCCAGACTGGCGAGATGGAGGAACGAGATGAAATTCCACTGGTTTCATCTGATGCCCTATCCCTACCTGCCGGAGGACTTCAAGGAGCGATACCCGTCCGTCTGGGTCGATCCGCCGGCGAACGAGCTTTACGATCCGGTCAAGGGCCACGACCTCTATCACGACTATCTCGACCAGCTCGAATTCGCCGAACAGTGCGGCTACGACGGCATCTGCGTGAACGAACATCACCAGAACGGCTATGGCCTGATGCCCTCGCCCAACCTGATGGCGGCGACGCTGGCGCGGCGCACCTCCAAGGCCAAGATCATCGTGCTCGGCAATTCCGTGGCGCTGTACGATCCGCCGACCCGCGTGGCCGAGGAGATGGCGATGCTGGACGTCCTCTCCGGCGGGCGGCTGATCGCCGGCTTTCCCGTCGGCACCGCGATGGACACCGCCTACAGCTACGGGGCCAATCCGACGACGCTGCGCGACAAATACCGCGAGGGCGTCGAGCTGATCGTGCGCGCGTGGAAGGAGCGCCGGCCGTTCTCCTTCAACGGCAAATACACCCAGCTCCGCTACGTCAATCCGTGGCCGACGCCGATCCAGACGCCGCGCCCGCCGGTGTGGATTCCCGGCGGCGGCAGCATCGAGACCTGGGAATGGTGCGTGAAGAACGACTTCCTCTACGCCTATCTCACCTATTTCGGCTATCAGTCCGGCCTGCCGGTCATCAACGGCTTCTGGGAAACGGTCGAGCGTCTCGGCGCGGAGATGAATCCCTATCGCGCCGGCTTCCTGCAATTCGTCGGCGTCGCGGACAGCGACGCGGAGGCCGAGCGGCTGTATGCGGAGCCGGCGCAGTATTTCTACAATCGCTGCTTCCATGTCTCGCCCGGCTATGGCAACGCGCCGGGCTATTCCAGCATCGCGACCGTCCGCAAGGGCGTGCTGAGCGCGGTCGGCAAGGCGGCGTCGGAGCTGAAGGGCCAGGCGCTCACCTGGAAGGAGATTGTCGACAAGGGCTGCATCGTCGCCGGCAGCCCCCAGACCGTGATCGACCGGCTCAACGACATGGCCGACCAGATGCGCGTCGGCCATGTGCTGCTGCTCTGTCACTTCGGCAACATGTCCCACGAGACCACGCTCTACAACACCGAGCGTTTCGCCCGCGACGTGATGCCCAAGCTGCGCCACCGCTTCAGCGACTACGAAGACAAATGGTGGCCGAAGGACACGCTGCCGAACATCCGCCAGCCCTCCATGCCGGGCGGGCGGCGGCCCTCCATGGCGGCGGAGTGAGCATCATGAAGGTTGAAACCATCATGCTTGCGGGGGACCGGAGCGTTCGGGTCTACCGCATCGGAAAAGGCGCGCCGCTGGTCTGGCTGCATGGGCCGCACGGCATCCGCGCCAGCGATCCCGTCATCGCCGCGCTGGCGAAAAACCGCGAAGTGATCGCGCCGCTCGCGCCGGGCTTCGCCGACGCCGACGAACTCGACGACATCCGCGACGTGCGCGACCTCGCGCTGCATTACGACGACCTGTTCGAGGCGCTGGACCTCGACGCCATCGATCTCGTCGGCCATTCCTTCGGCGCGATGATCGCGGCGGAGGTCGCCGCCCATGTGCCGAAGCGGGTGCGCTCGCTGACGCTGATCTCGCCGCTCGGGATGTGGCGCGACGACGATCCCGCGCCGGACATGTTCGCGCGGCCGGCCGCGGCGATGGACCAGATTCTCTGGAAGGACGGCGCGGCTTCCGCGGCGATGATGAACCCGGCCGACGAGCCCGCCGACCCGGTGGAGAAAGCCGTCGCGACGGCGCAGGCGCTGACGGCCGTGGCCAAATTTCTCTGGCCGCTGCCGGACAGGGGGCTGCGCCGGCGGCTGCACCGGATCACGGCGAAGACGCTGGTGATCCGCGGCGCCGACGACGCGCTGGTGCCGGCCAGCTCTATGGAGGACCTCGTGGCCGGCATCTCCGGCGCGATGCGGATGACCGTACCCGGCGCGGCGCATATGGTGCCTTACGAGGCGCTGCCCGATGTCGCCGCCCGCATCGAGCGCCATCTCACCGAGATCGTGCTCGCCGCCTGACTCGACCCGCGGCTACGCACGGCGTTTGACGCGCGCAGCCGCATCCGATCCCTGCGAGGTATCCGGAACAATCATCCGGAACTCTCGCGGGCCTTGTTCGTACAGACCTGTTGATAAGGCACACCCGATGAAGATCGTTTACTGGAACCATATGCCGCTGGCCGAAGCCGCGGTGAACGAGAAGCTGGCCAAGGTGGACGGCGCGGAGATCGTGCGGGTGAAGACCCTGGACGAGCTTGCCGCCGCGCTGCCCGGCGCGGACGGCATGATTTCCCCGGACGTGCCGGAGCAATATGCCGACGCCGTCGGCGCGCTGCTGCGCCAGCCGGACTGCAAGGTGCGCTGGCTCCATGTCGTCACCGCGGGCCGCGAAGGCTACGAGCAGGCGAAGCTGCCCGAGCGCATCACCGTGACGGGCCCTGCCGGCGCGCATTCGCCAGCGCTGGCCGAACACGCCATGGCCTTCCTGCTGGCCTGGACGCGGCAGATTCCGGCCTTCGCGGACGGCACCGCGCGCGGCGAATGGGACCGCAAGCCGGTGACAAAAATGTCGTCGCTGGAAGGCCGCACGCTGGGCATCGTCGGCCTCGGCCATGCCGGCCTCGGCGTCGCCAAGCGCGCCCGGCCGTTCGAGATGAAGATCATCGCCGCCAACCGCACCCCCAAGTCCGACCCACTGGTGGACAAGGTTTATCCCCTCAGCGAGTTGAAGGAGATGCTGGCGGCCTGCGATTTCATCGTCGTGACCATCGCCGCTTCAGCGGACACCCAGCATCTGATCGGCGCGGCGGAACTCGCCGTCTGCAAGCCGAACGCCTATCTCGTCAATGTCGCGCGCGGCAGCGCCATCGAGCCCGCCGCGCTGGAAGACGCGCTGCGCACCGGCAGGATCGCCGGCGCCGGCATCGATGTGACCGAGCCGGAACCGCTGCCGCCGGGGCACTCATTGTGGTCCGCGCCGAATCTCATCATCTCGCCGCATGTGGGCGGCGGCCAGAGCCCGCGCAGCATCGAGCGGATCGCCGGGCGCGTCGCGGAGAATCTCGTGAAGTTCATCAACGGCACGGTGACGCCGACCTGAGAGACCATTGACGGCGGCCGGGCGCGCCGGCCGCCCCACATCAGGCGACATAATCGGGATAGGGGGATGTCTCGATATAATCCAGCATCCGCCGGTTCAGCCGCTCCATCAGCTCGCCCTTCATGGCCCGCGTGCCGGGATCGTCGAACAGGTTCACGGTTTCCAGCGGATCGTCGCGCAGGTCGTAGAGTTCGCCCCAGGGCTGGCCCGAGAAAACCGAAAGGCGATGCGTCGGCGTCACCAGCGAGCGCATCTTCACGCGATCCGTGAAGCAGAGATAGCGGCGCTGGCTCTCCTCCTCGATCAGCACGTCGTCATAGAAACGATCGGTCTCGCCAGCGAGCAGCGGCGTCAGCGAGCGGCCCTGAATGCCGTACCACGGCTCCGCGCCGGTGCGCTCCAGAATGGTCGGCGCGAAGTCGATATTCTGGATCATCGCATCGGTGACGCGGCCGCCGCCTTTCATCGCGGGATCGACCCAGATGAAGGGCACACGGATCAGATCGCGGAAATGCAGCGGGCCTTTCAGCAGCAACTGATGGTCGCCCATATAGTCCGCGTGATCGGCGGTGAAGACAATGATGGTGTTGTCGGCGATGCCGAGCCGCTCAAGCTCCGCGACGATGCGGCCGACATTGTCGTCGATCATGCTGATCGAGCCGTAGTTCAGCGCGATGGCCTCGCGGGCCTCGCGCTCCGTGCAGGCAAACAGCATCGGCGTGTGCTTCACGGCCTTGCCGGCGTCGCGCGCCGCCCAGGCGGAAGCGACATGGGGCGGCAGGCCGCGATGCTCCGCATGGAACGACGGCGGCAGATCGACATCCTCGGGGCGGTACATCGACCAGTATTTGCCCGGCGGCGTGAAGGGATGATGCGGGTCCGGATAGGACACCTGGATGAAGAACGGCTTCTGCGCCGCGGTGAAATCCCGCATCAGGTCGATGGTGCGGTCGGTGATCCAGGAGGTCGGGTAAAGCTCCTCCGGCACGCGCGTGCGCCACGCCTGCTTCGCCGCGACCAGCGCGATCTCCGGCGTCGGGATTGCGTTGTCGACGCCGATCAGCTTGTCGGCCTCCTTCACGGTCTGGCGCAGCCAGCGCCGCCAGTGGCCAAGCTCGTCGTCGCCATGCTCGATGGTGAGATGGACGTTGTTGAAGCCGTAATAGGGCAGTGTCAGGTCATGCGCGGGATCGTTCTCCCAGCGCGCGCCGACCTCCTGATTGTAGACGCCCGGTGCGCGCGGCCGCGCCTCCCGTGCCAGCCGCTCGCGCGGATCGACGGGAATCTGCGGCGGCGCGTCCAGCATGCATTGGAGATGCGACTTGCCGGCGAGCGCCGTCTCGTAACCGGCCATCATCAGCGCGTCGGTGATGGTCATCTCGGCATGGGACAGCTCGATGCCGTTGTGGCGCACGCCATGGACGGAGGGCATGCGCCCGGTCATGAAGGAGGCGCGGCTCGGCATGCAGATCGGCGACGTCACCGTGCAGTTGGTGCCGCGCATGCCGCGCGCCGCCAGCGCGTCGATATGCGGCGTCTTGACGATTTTGTTGCCGTAGCAGCCGAGATGGTCGGCGCGATGCTGGTCGGTGATGATGAAGACGATATTGGGCGGCGGTTTCACGCCGTCGCAGCGGGGGTCGGTCATGACGTGGATCTTTCAACAAACAGATGCTGATCGAGGAACGGCGCGAGCAACCCGGCGATGCTCTCGCGGGGCAGGTTGCGCACCGCGAAGGTGAGGCGCGAGCGAGCCTCGTTGCCGGGCCAGCGCGCGAGCCGGCGCGGCGGCGCGAAGACATGATGCACGCCCTGCACCACGAGCGGCGCGTCGTCGCCCGCCACCGCCATGAGCCCCTTGAAGCGCAGCAGATCCGCGCCGCGCAGGCGCGTCAGCGTGTCGAGGAAGCTTTCGGCCGCGCCGGGCGGAAACGGCGCGTCGGGGCTCAGCGTGAAGACGCGGATGTCGTGCAGGCCGGACTCATCGGCGTCGGGACCGTCATGCCAGTCCGCGGCGATGGCGTCGCCGGCGGTTTCCAGCAGCAGTTCCGGCGCGATGCGACCTTGGGCAACGGAATGAATCGCCGCGCCGGGATTGAGCCGGCGCACGGCCGCGCGCAAAGCATCGAGATCCGCCGCCACGGCCCGGTCGGCATGGGTCAGCAGCACGGTGTCGGCCAGCACGACACGCATCGCCGCCGCCGCATCGAGCACGGTGCGGGCGTCGATCACGGCGCAGACATGGGCGATGCGGTAATGGCGCGCGAGGTCGGCATCCACCGCCAGCGTCTGGATCGGCGCGGCAAGATCGGCATCGCCGCCGAGTTCGACAATGACACGGTCGAACGCCGCCATCGTGCCGGCGCGGCGCTGGCGCAAACCATCCGCCAGCGCATGCTGGATATCGGTGCGGCGCGTGCAGCAGATGCAGCCACCCAATGGCTCGGCGGCGGCGGAACATGCGATCTGCAAGTCGTGATCGAGCGGAACGTCGCCCTGCTCGGTGGTGATGACGAGGCTCGCCGCCGCATCGTCATGGCGCAGCAGTTCGCGCAGCAGCGTGGTCTTGCCGCTGCCGCGCGCGCCCGCGATGAGAATGACTGGCGTGGCGCTCATGTCAGATATTCATGTCGAGCACGTAGAGCCCGCCGGTGTGGCGGTCCACGGTGTAGACGATGCCGCGCTCGTCGACGAACACGTCGTTGAGCTGCACCGCGCCGGTCGGCGACAGCTTCGGCGCGGGCGGCACGTAATAGGCGACCTCCTCGGGCCGGAACGGGTCGGTCAGGTCATAGACCCGCACGCCGCCGTTGAAGAAGGTGCCGATCACGAAAGTGTCCGACTTGAAGGCGGTCGGGATCGGCTGGTTCTCGTGCAGGTTATGCGCGCCGAAGCGGCCGCCGCGCTTGGCGAACACCTCCTTGGGCGGCAGCGGCAGGGTGCTAATTGGCAGCGGCGCGGCCTCGTTGCGGTAGTCGAGCACCCAGGCGAGCTTGGGCCAGTCCTCGGCATTGTTGCGGATGCTCTCGTCGGTGACGACAAGCAGGTCGCGGGAGAACAGCGGCAGTGTCGTGTGGGTGAAGCCGAGATAGGGCGGCGAGTTGTCCCAGCGGCACACGAGCTTCGGCTGCGACTTGTCGGAAATGTCGAGCACCAGGGCGCCGCCGTCGAGATAACCCAGATAGGCCCGGTCCGGCCGCTGCGGATAGACGTTAGTATTATGGGCGCGGAAGCCGCCGCCGCGGAACGAAGGATAATCGAGCGGCGGCAGCGGCGCGCTGTCCCCCACCGCGACGCCCGGCAGCCACCAGCGGCCGGCCTCCACGGGCTTGGACGGGTTGCGGATATCGACGATGCGGTAAATCTGGTCGTCCATCGGCCGATGCGGATGGAAGTCCTCCGCGCCGGCACTCATATGGACGAACTCGCCATCCGCGAACCAGAGCTGATGCACGCCGCGCGAATGCTGCCCCGCCGCGGAGAAGAAGGATATCGAGCGCGGGCGCTCGGGCTCGCTGATGTCGAACAGCTCCATGCCGCCTTCGGGCGCGCCATAATCCTCGGTCTGATAGGCGACCGCCATCACATCGCCGACGACATCGAGGGAGTTGGATCGCATCCGCGCCGAGGGCAGGTCGGTCTGGATCACCACCGAGGGCTTGCGCGGATCGCTGACATCGACAGCAGTGAAATTCTTCGGCGCGGCCTCATGGGCGAGCCACAGGATGCGCCGGCCGTCCCTGGCGATCTGGACCGACATACCCTCGCCCATGGCGCCGAAGCCATTGAGTTCATGATGAGCCAGCAGGCGCATGTTGCGCGCCAGCGGCCGTTCGGCCTGCGTGCGGATATCCAGCGTCGTCATCGGCGGTTCCCGTCCCTCACAGTCGCGGCTTGTGCGGTCATGACTTGATTCATGCCGTCGCGTTCCCGCCGGACTCTGACGCCTTTGCCCGCGCATTGCAAAGCCGGCGTGCGGCAGCCGGCCCGACAGGACAGGACGCCACTCTTCACCCCGTGGCTTCGAGGCGCCGCACCATGAAGGCGGCATCGCCGTCGTAGCTGCGCAGGCTCTCCTGCAACGCGGGGGCATTTTCGATGACGAAGCCCTGCCGCCGCCAGAACGGCGCCGACCCGTTGACGGCCACCAGCGAGAGGCTGGGCAGTCCGTCGCCGCGGGCCACATCCGCCAGTTGCGCGACGATGGCCCGGCCAAGTCCCGCCCCGCGCGCGGACGGCAGCAGCGCGATGTCGTGGATATAAAGCGTCTGCGGCGCGGGCGGCAGCGCGCCGAGCAGGCTGTTCAGCTTCGGCGGACGGCGGGCATGCCAGGGATGGGAGACGGCATAGGCCACGAGCGCGCCGCCGCTTTCCGCCACAAGGCAGCCGCGCGGACACAGCCGCAGGCGCTCCGCGAACACCGCTTCGTCCTCGGGATAGCCGGGATGGACAATGCCGGCGATGCCCATGACGGCGGGCAGGTCCGCCACGGTCATCGGCCGCCACACCTTCTCCGTGGCCGGCATCGACGCGGCGCTCATCGCGCCTCACGCATGGCCGCGCCCGGAGTCGTCAGTCGCGATCTTCTGCCGCCGCGTGGTGCCGTCGATGCCGCCGGCGATCGCCCATTCGGCGAAATTCTCCGGCTTGCGTTCGTGCTGGCGCGGCTTCCAGTTCTCGGTGCAGTGGTCCTCGTCCGCGTAATATTCCAGCGGCGCGCAGAGCGGATTCTCGAAATACCAGAAATAGGCGGACGAAATCGGGTGACGGCCCGGACCGATCTCGGTCTTCCAGCCCTTGCGGCTCATGGCGATGCCGCCGCCGATCACCTCATGAATGTCGGTGAGCGTGAAGGCGACATGGTTGATGCCGGGCTTGCCAGGGCGGTTGAGCATGAAGATGTTGTGATGCTCGCCGACCATCTGCGCCCGCAGGAACACGCCGTGACCGGGATATTCGTCGCTCAAGGCGAAGCCGAGGCCGTCCATGTAGAAGGCGCGCATCGCCGCGAGATCGTCGGCGAACACCACGACATGGCCGATGCCGATGGGATGGGCCTGGTCGTGGATCGGCGACGGCGTGTCGATGCGCCGGGGATTGCCCGGCGCGTTCACCGGCGTGCCGGCGACATCGACATGCCGGCGCTTGCTGACACGAAAGCCGAGCGTGAGGCCGTTCGGATCGCGCAGGCGGACGATGCCGTCCGCGCCGGTCTCGACCGGATATTTCGCCTTGAGCGTGGCGAGGGTGGCGTCCAGCTCGGCCTGGGTTTCCGCGCCCCAGACCACCTCGCGCAGCGTGTTGCCGGCCTCGATGCCCGCCGGCAGGCCGGGCGTGTCGGCCGGCCGCACGATCACCTCGCTGCCGTCGCGGGTCTCATAGCGCAGCAGCGTCCCGCTCGCCTCCTTCGGCGTCACGCCCCAGTCGTCGAGGAAGCGTTTGGCCTCGTTCATGTCGGCAACGCCGAAGGTCACTGCATCGATGCCGTTCAGGGCCATTGATCCGCTCCTGTCGTGTTATCGCTTCAGCCGGCCGAGCGGACGGACGAGGCATCTTCCATCGTGACCTGCGCCTTGGCCTTGGTCTGAAGGATGCGCCGCAGGCGCGTGACGCCGATGTCGTGCTGATAGAGCATCTCGCGGCGGCGGGCATCGTCGGGCATGTGGGTCAGCGCGTCGCGATCCTGCTCCAGCACATGCCAGTGCCGGGCCTCGAAGGCGGCGCGGTACAGCAGCCGCCATGCTTCGCGGGCAAGGCCCTGCACGCGGCGCATCCGCCAGAAGAAGACGAGGCAGTTGTGCTCGTCCACCGGCGTCGTGAAGCCGATGATGCGGAACACCCCGCCGGGACCGCCAGCGGCGGGATACGGGATGTCCAGCCGGCAATAGGGCGCGGCGGTTTCGGTCACCATCTCGGTCCAGTCGAAATTCTCGCCGGTCTGCCCAACGCGCGACACGATGAAGCCGTTGCCGGTCTCCTCAACCTTCATCAGGTCCTGCTTCGCGCCATAGGCCAGCGTGAAGGAGTTGGCATGCAGGTAGCAGCCGTGCATCGGGTCGGCGAGATTGTCGAGCGCATAACGATAATTGCACGACCAGTCCGACACGCAGAGGAAGCCCTCCCATTCGGGCGAGGTGAATTCCTCCGGCAAGGCCAGCGGCGGCGCTTTCGGCTGCTCGGCGCTGGGCACGTAAACGAAAACGGCATCCCGCGCTTCCGACACCTCATAGGCCGCGATGGGCCGGCGGCCTTCCAGCGCGCAGTCCGGCATCGCCGGCACGCGGGTGACGAGGCCGGTGCCGTCCAGCATGACGCCGTGATAGCGGCAGGCGATCTGCCCTTCATGGACCTCGCCGCGTGACAGCCGCGCGCCGCGATGGGGGCAGAAGTCCTCCACGCATTGCAGCTTGCCGGCCTCATCGCGCCACAGCACGAGATCGCGCCCCATCAGCCGCACGGCATGGGGCGCGCCGCGCACCTGCACGGACTTGGCGACCGCATACCACTGGCCGAGAAGCCCCTGATTGATTCGCGTTTCGATCCGGTCCGCGATTGTTTCCATGGTCGTCATCAACGCCTCCATGAGACTCAAGGTGAGACATCAGGCTCGTTCGGAAGATTCACCGCCGCGCGATGCAAGCACCGCGATGGCTTCGATCTCGATCTTCAACGCCGGGTCGACGAAGCCGGACACCTGCACCATCGTCGAACATGGCGCCGGCTCCGCCGTGAAGAATTCGCGCCGCACGGCGGAGATGGCCGGCCGCTGGGAGAGGTCCGTGGCGAAGATCGTGAGCTTCACGACATCCGCCATGGTCCCGCCCGCAGCATCGACCAGCACGGCGATCTTCATCAGCGCCTGGCGGGTCTGGTCCGCCATGGTGCCGTCGCCCAGCAGGCCGCCGCCCGGCGCGCCGGCATGCTGGCCGGAGATATAAAGCGTGTTCCCCGCCCGCAGGCAGTTGGAGAACAGATTGCCCGGAGGCTCCGGCACCTGCGCGGTGGTGATCCGTTCAAGCATCGACGCCTCCGGTTCCGTCACGCCCGCGCCCTACTGCACGAACTGGTTGGTATAGAGATCGTCCAGCGGCTGGGCGGACGGGATGAAGCCTTCCTTGACGTAGAATTTCTGCACCGCATCCATCCGCGCCGGGTCCACCGCGCCGAGCACCTTCTGGCCCTTGTAGGTCCGCTCGGTATAGTTGGTCAGGACCTTGGTCATCAGGTCTTCCTTGCCCTTGAAGGAAGGCGACGCCTCGACATAAGCCTTCGCGGCCTTGGCCGGATTGTCCATCACATATTTCATGCCCTTGAGCGTCGCCTGAACGATGGCCCTCACCATCTCGGGCCGCTTGGCGATGCTTTCGTCGGAGGCGAGGATCGCCTGCGCCATGGACTGGAAGGCGTCGCCGGTGGGGATCGCCACCACGCCGTCGCCGAGCGCTTCCTTCACATCGACTTCCCAGTCCGGCGTGCAGGCGCAGGCGTCCACGGTGCCGGCGATCAGCAGCTTGGTCACGGAAGCGGGGCCGACGGCCTGCGCGTCCACGTCGTTCTTGGTGATGCCCTTGGAGGCGAGCGCGCCGAGCATGGCGAAATAGGTGGTGTCCTGGAAGGCCATCACCGAGACCTTCTTGCCCTTGAGGTCTTCGAGCTTGCCGATGCCCCTATCCTTGCGGCCGACCACGGTGGTCATGGCGCCGCCGCCCATCAGGCCGACGACCTTCACCGGCACGCCGTTGCCGCGCACGATGATCGGCGTGTCGCCGATCGCGCCGCCGATCGCCGCATTGCCGACGCCGACCTGCTTGGCGACATCGACACCGCCGCGCGCCACGACGAATTCGACGTCATAGCCGGCATCCTTGTAGTAGCCGAGATGCTGGGCCAGCACCCATGGCGCGAAGGCCGGCAGGCTGGGCGGGGCCGGGAGCAGATAGGTGATCTTCTCCAGCTTCTTCTCGTCTTTCTTGTCCTGCGCCTGCGCGGGGCCGGACAGCGTGCCGGCCATCAGCGCGACAGCCGCGAGTGCGGCCGCACCGGATTTCAGTTTCGAAAACGTGACGCTCATTACCAAAGCTCCCTTCGTGGAAAGATCGGCCGGAAGGCCCCCTTCATCGTTTGTGGTCTTTCGAGGTTGAGACCCTTTTCTTGTTCTTCTTGTCCTTGGGCGCGGCTTTCGCCTCGCGCCATTCCCGCGCCAGTCGCTCCCGCACAGGCACGAAATCGTAGGTCGGATAGAAATCCGTGGTGAAAACGCCCCAGGCCGACCGCTCGATCTCGACATTCACGACATTGAGGAGGCGGACGGGCAGGCGCAGCGTGACGATCTGTCCGAGGCCCATGGCCACGGTCCAGCTCACGATTTCCACGCCTTGGGGCGGAAACCGCTCCCACCACGCCGCATCGGACAGGCGGCCCTGGAGACCTTCGAGATTCTGGCCTTGATCGTGCTTCAGCACGATCGTCAGCAACATTGTGTCTTCGACAGGCTCAGTCACGGGACATTCCGTCGCCAGATTGACTCTCACTGGAACGATGTTAACGTGTTCATAAGCGAACGCAAGGTTCAAAATGGACGTGGCTCCAGAAGCGGCGTCCCGGACAGGAAGGACGCCCATGGCATCTGCCTCAGCCACCCCGTCGCCCACCCGCGCCGCTCATCATGATGATCTGGTCCATCAAAGCCGGGGCCGCCCGCTCACCGAGCTGGAACAGGGCCTGGCCACGGCGCTGGAGCGCATCTTCGCGACCGGCCAGCACGACTTCGACAAAGTGGCCGAGGCGTTGCAGCGGGACGGCGTGCCGCGCCCGTCCGGCGCTTCCGGCGGCTGGACCACCGCCGTCCTGGAAGACGAACTGAAATCCATCAACGCCTCGCTGGATGCCGCCTATGCAGAACACGGCTTCGGTCCTTGATCTCGTCGAGGTCACCCGGCGCTTCCGGGCGCCCAACGGCGCGGGCGAGCTGACCGCCATCGAGCAGGTCAGCCTGTCCGTGCGCCCCGGCGAATTCGTCGCGGTGGTCGGCCCGTCCGGCTGCGGCAAGAGCACCATCCTGAACCTGGTCTCCGGCCTCGACCGGCCGAACGAGGGGGGGATCGTGCTGAACGGCCAGCCGGTGGAGGGCCCCAACCCCAGCGTCGGCTTCATGTTGCAGAAGGACCTGCTGCTGCCCTGGCGCAGCATCGTCCACAACGTGGAATTCGGCCTAGAGGCGCGCGGCCTGAGCCGGGGCGAGCGGCGCGAGCGCGCCTTGCGCGAACTCAAGCGCTGCCGGCTCGAAGACTTCGCCGCCAGCTACCCCTATCAGCTCTCCGGCGGCATGCGGCAGCGCGCGGCGCTGGCGCGGACGCTGGCCATCGAGCCGGCCATCGTGCTGCTGGACGAGCCGTTCTCCGCGCTCGACGCCCAGACCAAGCTGATCCTCCAGCGCAGCTTCGCCAACACCATCGCCACCTCCGGGATCACCACGCTGCTCATCACCCACGACCTGCTGGAAGCGGTGACGATGTCCGACCGCATCCTGGTCATGAGCGAGCGGCCGGGGCGGATCATCGACGAGATCGTCGTGGACCTGCCCGAGCGCGACAATCCCATGCACCGCATGGGTTCGCCGAAGACCAAGCAATATGTCGATCATCTGATGGCCACCCTCCATCTTGAGGAGAAAGCCGCGTGAGCGCACCCGACATCATTGATGCGCAGGCCACCGCCCGGCCCACCAGCCCGCCGGAACGCAACCGCGTCTTCGTCGCGCCGACGCTGAGCGGCAACCACATGGCCATTCTGGGCAGCCTCGCCTTCGGCGTCGTCTTCCTGCTCGCCTGGCAGTTCCTGCCGCCGGCGCTCGGCGTGCCGCCCTATATCATTCCGACGGTGACGGACCTTGTGACCGAGTTCGGCCGCATGGCCGAACGCGAACGGCTGATCTTCCACACCAGCTCCACCTTCTTCATCGGCACCATCGGCTTCATCATCGGCAGCCTGCTCGGCGCAGCCATCGGCTATGCGCTCGGCATGTCCACGTTGCTGGAGAAGGTGCTGTCGCCCTATCTGCTCGGGCTTCAGATCGCCCCGAAGGTCGCTTTCGCACCGCTGTTCATCATGTGGTTCGGCTACAATGCCTGGCCCAAGCTGGTCGTGACCATTCTGGTCGTGTTCTTCCCGATCCTCGTCAATGTGCTGCAATCCATGAAGACCGTGGACCGGGACATGATCAATCTCGCCCGCGCCTACAGCATGAGCCGCTGGCAGATCTTCTGGAAGATCGAGGTGCCGGCCTCCATGCCGGCGCTGATGGCGGGCCTGCGCATCGGCGCGACGCTCGCCGTGATCGGCGTCACCGTCGGCGAACTGGTCGGCGGCAACACCGGCCTCGGCTATCTCATCACCTTCGGCGAAGGGCAGGCCAACACGGCGATGGTGTTCAACGCCATCATTCTGCTCACCCTCGTCGGTATCATTCTTTACGCCGCAGTCGCCGCGCTGGAAGCGCGCGTGCTGCACTATATTCCACGCGCCCAGCGCTAACCGGGAGAAAGAAGAGGTCCGTCATGGAACACACCAAAATCGTCCCCGAGATCAAGCCGTCCGACGTCGTGATCCCGGAGGGCAAGACCTTCGAATCGTGGCTCGAAAGCCGCGTCGCCCGCTACGACACCCGCCAGCTCGACTGGCATGTCCTGAAATTCCAGGCGGATTACGATCCGAAATACCGCCGCGCCCAGATGCGCTATATCGGCACCGGCGGCACCGGCATGGATACCGACGAGAATGTGGTGCCCGCGGAACATTTCACCTTCTCGACCATGGTGCTGCCGGCCGGCTGCGAAGGCCCTCCGCATCTGCACACGGACGCTGAAGAAACCTTCTTCGTGCTGCGCGGTAACAAGCTTCGCTTCATCATCGAGCATGAAGGCCAGCGTTTCGAAACCGTACTGAAGGAGCGCGATCTGATCTCGGTGCCGCCCGGCCTGTATCGCGGCCTCGTCAACGAAGGCATCGAGGAGGCGCTGATGTGCGTCATCATCGGCAACAGCAAGCCGGTGACGCCGACCTATCCGCCGGACCATCCGCTGTCCGCGATCAAGCGCAACAAAGCCGCCGCCGCGGGCTGAATACGCGGCCGCGGGCCTTTCGAGGCCGTGCATCATCGGGAGCGGCAGATGACCATTCGCGCGAATGAAGCCGGCAGGGATGCCGTGCAGGTCCGGCTGGCGGAGGGCCTCCTCGGCCAGTGGTATGCCGTTGCCAAATCCGCGCAGGTCCGGCCCGGCCTGCCTCACGGCGTGAAAGCGCTCGGCCGCCATCTCGTGCTGTGGCGCGACGAGGCCGGCACGCTGCAATGCGTGGAGGATTTCTGCCCCCATCGCGGTGCACGGCTCTCGCGCGGCGAGGTGCATGAAGGGCAGATCGCCTGCCGCTATCACGGCGTGATGCTGGACGGCACCGGCACCGTGACGCGCGTGCCGGCCATGCCCGGCTGCGCGCTGGAAGGCCGCAAGGCGCTCGACAGCTATGCCGTGCTGGAAGCGAACGACGGCGTGTTCGTCTATTTCCCGAGCGTGGAAAAGCCGGAGCCGACGCCGCTCGCCCTGCCGGAGGAGTTCAACAATCCGGACTGGTCCACCTTCCTCTGCATGACGAAGTGGGACACCAGCTATCTGTTCGTCTACGACAATTTCGCCGACCCCATGCACGCCTGCTACCTGCATTCGGATTCGTTCACGCTGGCCTATGGCGCCAGGCAGGACGTGATGAAAGTGGAAGAGCGGGACGATGGCTTCCACATCGCCAAGGTCGCCCAGCAGGACGTCAACCTCGACTGGACCCATATGGTGATCGACGGCAACCAGCTCTATTGCCGCCTCGACATCCCCTATCCGCCCGGCGCCGGCCCCGGCGGCCCGTTCCAGATCATCGGCTATTCGACGCCGATCGATGAAACCACCTGCATGAGCTTCTTCTGGCGCTGCCGGCGCGTGAAAGGGATCGCGCGGGAATCCTGGCGCCTGATGTATCGCGCCAGGCTCGAAGCGCGCCACTGGGCGGTGCTCGAACAGGACCACCACATGCTCGCGCATATCCCCGCCGACGCGCAGAAGCGCGAGATGCTCTATCAGCACGACATCGGCGTCTCGCGGATGCGCCGCATGCTGGTGCAGCAGGCGCGCAGCCAGCTTGCCGCCGAAGCTGCGGCGACCGCGCAGGTCGCGGTGTGAGGAGATCGTGACCATGCTGTCGGGACGGACCATCGTCGTCACCGGCGCGGCGCGCGGCGTCGGCCGGGCCATCGCTGAGCGCTGCGCGGCGAAGGGCGCGCGGCTGGTGCTGGCTGACATTCTGGAAGACGAGGGCCGCGCGACGGCGCATGCGCTCGCCGCGCAGGGCGCGGCCGCGCGCTTCCTCGCCATCGATATCGGCGATCCTCAATCCATCGACGCCGTCGCCCGCGACATCGCAGCGAACGAAGGCGCGATCCACGGCCTCGTGAACAACGCGGCGATCGCCACCGATGTCGGCGGCAAGCTGTTCGAGGACATCGAGATCGATCTGTGGGACCGGGTGATGCGCGTGAATATCCGCGGCACCTGGCTCGTCACCCGCGCGCTCACGCCGCTGCTGGAGAAGAGCGGCGACGGGCGCATCGTCAACCTCGCCTCGGACACCGCGCTGTGGGGCGCGCCGCGCCTGCTGGCCTATGTCGCCAGCAAGGGCGCGGTGATGGCGATGACGCGCTCGCTCGCCCGCGAACTCGGCCCGCGGGGCATCGGCGTCACCGTCATCGCGCCGGGCATCATGCGTTGCGAGGCGACGGAATATGTGCCGCCGGAACGGCACGCGCTTTACGAGACCGGCCGCGCCGTGCCCGGCCCGCAGGACCCCGAAGATATCACCGAGACGGTCGCCTTCCTGCTCACCCCCGGCGCGCTGGCGCTGACCGGCCAGACCCTGCCGGTCGATGCGGGCTTCGTGTTCACATGAGCGCCATGCCCCTCACACGCATCACCATCGGCGGCGCTGCGCTGCTTCACCGCAAGGCGTCGCTGGGCGCGCCGACCCTCGCGCTGCTGCACGGCATCGGCAGCAACGCGGATTCCTTTCGGCCGCTGATCGACGCGCTCGATCCCGCCTTCGGCATCGTCGCATGGGATGCGCCAGGCTATGGCGACAGCGTCCCGCTCACACCGGCATGGCCGGATGCGTCGGATTATGCCGCGGTGCTGGCCGCCCTGCTCGACCGGCTGGACGTGCCGCGCGCGGTCATCCTCGGCCATTCCCTTGGCGCACTGATCGCCGGCCGCTTCGCCGCGACATGGCCGCAGCGCACCGCCCTGCTCGTCGTCGTCTCGCCGGCGCTGGGCTATCAGGCGGATCCGGACCAGCCGCTGCCGGCATCGGTCGCGAAGCGGCTCGACGATCTCGGCCGGCTCGGCCCCGAAGCCTTCGCCGCCGCCCGCGCGGGCGGCCTGGTCAGCGATCCGGCCGCCTATCCGCAGGTGCTGGCGGCCGTGCAGTCCGCCATGGCCGCCGTGAAACGTCCAGGCTACGATCAGGCGACGCGCATGCTCGGCAGCGGCGACCTGCTGGCGGACATGGCGCGCATCATCGTGCCGGCGCTGGTGATGACTGGCGACGCCGACCGCATCACCCCGCACGCCAATGCCGCACGCGCCTTCGCGGCGCTGCCAGCGGCGCTGCCCCGCATCGCGCGCACCATTCCCGGCGGCGGCCATGCCGTGCTCCAGGAGCAGCCGCAGCCCGCC
>Ga0180218_1000857_pt1 | contig 21924 bp, 26 predicted proteins | sample eDN3rd37CKraftBY_FD_151334 | JGI IMG/M metagenome (GOLD analysis project Ga0180218, IMG submission 151334) | Enriched backyard soil microbial communities from Emeryville, California, USA - eDNA 3rd pass 37_C Kraft BY (version 2) (version 2) | ecosystem: Environmental > Terrestrial > Soil >...
CCATTGCGCGCGCATCGCCGCGGGCTCGGTGGTCATCAAGCCGGTGCAGCACAACGTCACGGTGGCCGGCGTGCCGGCCAAGGTGGTCGGCGAGGCCGGTTGTCCCGAGCCGTCGCGGGCGATGGACCAGCTTTTCTACGAAACCGGCCCCTAATCGGGCGATAATTCATCAAACTGCGCTTTTCATTGCGCGCCGCGCGTGGCAAGAAACCCGGCGGTCGGCGAGCAGGAGATATTGCGTGGACGTTCAGGAAGTTCGGAAACTCGACGCCTATCTGAAGAAGCTGTTCGGCAATCCGCGGCTGCGCGTGGCGCCGAAGGGCAAGGATACGGCCGAAGTCCTCACCGGCGACGACGTGCTCGGCGAGATGACCGTCGACAACGAGGACGGCGATCTGTCCTACAATTTCCGCATGGAGATCGACATCGGGCAGAACCTCGATGCGACGCCGGTGCAGCTTGCCTCCTACCTGAAGCACAAGTTCGGCAACGAAGGCGTGCGCGTCGTCGGCCGGCCGCGCAAGACGGACTCGCTCGAGGTCTATATCGGCGAGGATTTCCTCGGCGTGCTGTTCATCGAGAACGAGCGCGGCCGCAAATATTACATCTTCGAGTTGCCGATCCTCGACATGGATCTGGAAGGCTGAGAGCGAAACGGCCCCGGCTGTGGAACCATGCTCCGCTCATTCCCGCGCACTCGCTTCAGCGGAGCAGGGAGCGGGAATCCAGATTGCTGCCGAGCGCCAATTTTGTTTGAACTGGGTCCCCGCTTTCGCGGGGACGAGCGGTTGAAACAACCGGCTACCGTGGCGGATGCAGCCGCGTGAGCAGGTGGTCGATGTTGTGCGCGACCGTCTGCCAGTCGGTGAGCCAGTCGCGCGGGAAGCGCACGGTGATGTCGGCCTCGCCGATGCGGCGGTCGTAAAGACACATGCCGGAATTGCCGACGCCCGAGCGGGCGCAGCGCGCGAAGAAATGGTCCGGCGCGTCGGGATCGTAGACGAAGTCCTCGCCGTGATAGGGGGTGCCGTCGCGGAACGCGCGCACCGCGATGCCGCCGGGTCCGGCGGTCGCGGCCTCCGCGAGATAGCGCGGATAGATCGTCTTGGCGCGCTCGAGCGGCGGCAGCGCGCCGTCGGCGGCCGCGATGGTGACGAACAGCCGTTCGTTCGGGTTGACCGGGTTCTGCACGCTCGGCTTCTGCGTCGGATCGGGCGGCGTCAGCGACGGCCAGCGATAGGTGAGGTCGACGCGGGTCTGCGTGCCGGGCTTGCGCTGGATGTCCTGGCGGATCGCGGCCGGCTCGATGTTGAAGGTCTCGCCGCCGATGGTGATCGGCAGCGAGGGGGCGTCGAGCGTGACCGCCGTGCCGGGCCAGCGCGGCCACAGCACATAGGCGATGTAGAGCGTCGCGGCGGCGGTCGCGACCAGCAGCACCAGCGCCGGAAGCCCGAGCAGGGAAAAGCCGCTGTCGCGCCTGCGTTGCCGGGGACCGGCCAAAGGGAACAACTCCTGCAGAACCGGCGGAACAGCCGCCGAATCGGGCAGATTATCGCATGGCGCGGCTCGCCGGCGGGGCCGGCCGGCGTTTACCTTTTCTTAAGGATTGGATGGCGGCGGCGGGTTCCCTCTGACATCAAGGGGTCCTGTACCGCGTGAGCCTCCCGCATGACGCCAGAGTCCCTCCAGTCGCTGATCGCCGTCGCGATCGGCTTTTCGGTCGCCGGCCTGTCCGCCTCCGGCTACCGGCTGATCACCAGCCAGTTGCCGAGCTTCGGCCTGTTGCAGGCGGGGCCGCGGCTGTCGTCCTTCGCGGCGGTTCCGGTGCTGTTGTTCTCCGCGCCCTTCATCATCATGCGCAACACGCTGATCGGCCGCCGTCACGAAGGCCGCCGCTTCGAGTTCGTCTTTGCCGCGACGCTGATCGCCGGCTTCTGGAGCCTGATGTCCGGCACCGTGGTGGTGGCAGCGCTGCGCGCCAGCGGCGCGCTCTGACGCGCAAGCAATCGTCACTCCGCGTCGAGACGCACTGCCGTGCCTGAAAGCGCGCTCGCGCGCCAGTCATCTTTTGGCCTTGCGCGGACGTTGTGATGGGCGCTGCCACAAGGGAGAGGCCGGATGGGCGATCTGGTTCTGACCACCTTCGGCTGGGTTCCCGAAGCGCCGCGCGGCTTCGTGCGCGACCTGCGGGTGCGCTGGGCGCTTGAAGAAGCCGGCTTGCCGTATCGCGTCGCGAGCGTGCCGCTCAAGGATCGCAGCAGCGCGCACTTCGCGCATCAGCCGTTCGGCCAGGTGCCATGGCTGACCGACGGCGACCTCTCGATTTTCGAAAGCGGCGCGATCCTGCTGCATCTCGGCGAGCGCAGCACGAAGCTGATGCCGGCCGATCCGCGCGGCCGCTCCGACACCAGGGAATAGATGTTCGCGGCGCTGAATTCCGTCGAGGCCGCGAGCCTGCCCTGGGTGAAGTTCAACTTTCAGGGATTCTCCCACGACACGCCGGAATGGCAGTGGCTCGACAACTTCGTCACGCTCCGACTCAAGCACATGGAGGCCGTGTTGTCGGGACGCGAATGGCTGGCGGGATCGTTCTCGGTCGCCGACATCCTGATGGCGGACGTGCTGCGGGTGGTCGACCGTTTCGACGGGCTTGCGGCCTATCCCGCCTGCCGCGGCTATGTCGCGCGCGCCACCGCCCGTCCGGCTTTCGTCAAGGCGCATGCCGACCAGTTGGCGCATTTCGCCGCCGCCGACTGAGCGGCTCTTCCAATTTCCGGAAATCCTGCCAAGTTCTCGCCGTCTGAGCGGGAGTCGTCATGCCGATTTACGAATACGAAGGCCAGGCGCCGGAATTTCCCGGCGAGGGCAACTACTGGGTCGCCGAGACAGCGGTGCTGCTCGGCCGGGTGCGGCTGAAGCACGACGCCAGCGTCTGGTTCGGCGCGGTGCTGCGCGGCGACAATGAATGGATCGAGGTCGGCGAGGGCTCGCAGATCCAGGACAACAGCGTGCTGCACACCGATCCGGGCTTTCCGCTCACCATCGGCGCGAGCTGCGTGATCGGCCACAAGGTCATGCTGCACGGCTGCACCATCGGCGACAACTCGCTGATCGGCATGGGCGCCGTGGTGCTGAACGGCGCAAGGATCGGCAACAACTCGCTGGTCGGCGCCGGCGCGCTCGTCACCGAAGGCAAGAGCTTCCCGGACAATGCGCTGATCGTCGGCGCCCCGGCGCGCGCGATCCGCACGCTCGACGCGAAGGCGATCGAGCTGATCCGCGGCGGCGCCGATATCTACGTGAAGCGCTGGAAGCGCTACGCCAAGGGCCTGAAGCGCATCGGCTAGGGCGCGATAGTCTCCGCATCACAGAAGGGTGCGGCCGGGGCTACGCCCGTTTTTGCTTCGGCGCTGCGGTTCGGCTTGCCGTCCCGCTCTTCGCACGACGGTTTGTCCGCTTTCTGGCAGCCGTCACACCCGACCGTGCGGCCTTGATCGTCACCGAGCCGAGCTTCGCCGAGCGACGCAGCGCGTCGTTCATCCGGGTTTGCCAGCCGGCGCCGCCGGCACGGAAATACTCGATCACGTCTTTATCGATGCGGAGTTTCACGGCCTCCTTCGCCACGCCAAACACCGGCGGACGGCCGCGCCGCTTCGCGGCTTCGACAATCCTGGGAACGACCTCGTGCGCCGGGCGCATTTTTGCCAGCATGCGCCCCGACAGCGCAGGGTTGTCGGCGTCAGTCCGATTTTTGCCCATAGCGTTTAACCTCTCTGCGGTTTGCCTTGCGCAGCGAAATGATCCGCACCGTTGCGCCGCGATAGGTGAAGACCATGACGTGCACGCGCGGCCCGATCAGCCCCAAGGCGACGAAGCGGCGCTCGCCGTAGTCCATCCGATCATCCTCGGCTACAAGCGCCGTCTGCCAGTCGAAGTCGCGGGCGTCGGCAAAGTCGACGCCGTGGACGGCCTTGTTGCTGGCGGCCTTGCCGGGGTCGAAGCTGTAGCGGATGCCTGCCACGATTATTTATGTACCCCCATAATTTCGCCGGATCAAGAATAATGGGGGTACGAAATGACGACATGCAGTTTTCCCAAAAAGGGTGCGGCCGGCCCTGGGGAAGGCCGGCCGCGACGAACCCGGTCGGGGGACGGGGAGGGGTGGGGACGAGACCGGGTCCGTAACTCTTACCTCCGCGAAGACGCGACGGTCGGTGCGGGGCGGGTGTCGCCGAGCGCGACCCAGACATTCGGATCGGACTGCGACTGCCGTTTCACGAAGCGAAGGCCGGTCTCGTACCAGGGCAGCACCTGGGCTTCCTGGTTATCGAGAATGTATTCGCCGCGGTCGGTCTTGACCGTGAGCACGGCGTGGCCGTCGCCATTCTTGTCGCGCACCACGGTGATGAGCAGCGCGCCGCGCGGCCAGCCGGCCTTGATGAGCATCTTGCGTTTCAGGAGGACGTAATCCTCGCAGTCGCCATAGCCGTCGTCGGGATAGTTCCAGCGCTCGACCACGCCCCAGTGGTCCTGGTCGGTCATCGGCTTGATGTTGGCGTTGACCCAGTTGTTGACCTGGACGAGATCGGCCCAGGCCTTGGGCGACAGCACGACGTCGCGCGGCTCGGCCGGCTTGGTGTTGCACTCCTGCTTGTATTCGATGCAGAACTCGAACCAGCCGATCGGCGCACGCGCGGTGCCGCCGACCGGCAAATACGCGGCCCGTTCGACCGGCGGCGCGGCCTGCGCGGGCGCGCCGACCGTCAGCGCCAGCAGGCCAATGCAGATGGCCAAGCCGGTGTTTTGCAGTATTCCCTGCGTATTCGTTTTCATGTTGTGACCCCTTCCCATGTCCGAGGGTCACAATCGCAGAGAGCTTTTGAATTGCGGCTAAGTCGTGCAAGTACATTTGAGATGAAACTGAGTAAAACATGCCTCTAATACTTGTAAAACTCTCCGATAATTTGCCTAAAAATCGAACGAATACAATTTGTCTAAAATTTTAAGCAGTAAGAATTGAACCCGTGTGCCGCCGCGCCAACCCGGGCGTTTCCGCGCCGGCGTTTACCGTGAGGCGCGGGCACGACAAAGCCGCCGGGCGGTGCCGCGGCGGCTGTCAGGATCTGATGGGGCGGGTTTGGCGCGCCTCCGGCGTTTACCCGCCGGTGACGTTATCTTCCACGAAGTCCGGATGCTGCAGGCGGGTGAACTCGATGGCGAAGCCGCCTTCGATGTGACGCACCACGCGGCCCGGCGCCTTGCCGATGGTGACGACCGTGCCGACCGCCGGCCGCAGGTCGTCGGAAATGCCGATCGCCGCGCCGGATTCCGACAGGTCGATCACGCGGCAGGCGATATTGGTGCCGTTCGGCAGGATCAGGCGCGCCGCCGGGTTGCGCGGCGTGAAGCGGCCGTGGCGGCGGTCTTCCGGCAGGTTCAGGATATGGCGGTTGGCGAGCCAGGTGAGCTGGGCGGCGAGCTTGTCGCGCTTGCGCGCGGTCGCCGCGATCGTCATGGCGAAGCCGTTATGGAACACGCGGGCGATGGTGCCCTCGAGGCGGCCGAGATGGTCGATATAGGCGATGACGCGCTCGCCGGGATTGCCGGAGACCGGCGCCAGCACCGCCATGCCGCCCGGCGACATGTCGACGACCTGGCAGGGATAGTCGTTGCGGTCGGCCAGCATGTAGCGGCCGAGCAGGTTCACCTTGACGCGCTGATGCCGCCGCCGCTCCTCAGTGAACGGCAGGAATTTCGGCTTTTCAGCAGGCATCGCCATCATCGGGACCGCAACATGACGTTCGATAACCTGGCGAAACTAAGTAGCTATCCTTAACGGCGGGTTAGTGCGCATGGCGCGCGACGGCAGCGGCGGACTTTGGGCTCTAGATTTTCTTTTGTCGCGTTTTCTTCACGCGAACCGGTCGTCGCCGGACGAAGCCGGCTATGGCCGGCGAAGGCCGGTGTCCACCCTCGGATCAAGTCCGAGGGCAGGCTTCGCTTGAAAACGCTCTTAGCTCGCCTTTTCGTGCGGATTGTCGTTGGCCGGATCGCTCTTGCCGCCGTCGTGGACGACGAAGCCGTTGCGGATCCTGCCGCCTTCGGTGGCCACGAAGCGGGGCGCGCCGGTCCGCTTGTCGACCGCGCCGAGATGGCGGATCGAGCCGAGCTCGAGCTGTTTCAGCATCTTCACGCCGATCCAGTACGGCACCTGCACCGGGGCGAGCACGCCCAGAGCGCGGATGCGGGCATGGCCCTGCCGCGCCATCGGCAGCAGCAGCAATTCGAGCTCGATGGTTTCGCCGTCGGTGGTGATGCCGGTCGCGCCCGCGACCGCGCCGATCTGGTCGTTGGCGATGATGCCGAGCAGGCGGCGCACCTGCTCGCGGCTCGCCTCGCTCCAGAGGCCCTCGAACAACTCGTTCTTCAGTTCGCGGCGGAACAGCGCGCAAATCCTTGTGCCGGCGAGGCGGAAGCGGAACGCGCCGCCGAAATCGACCGACAGCATGAAGACGTCGCCCAGCGAATGGCGGATCGCGCCGGGATCGATGTCGGTGCGCTCCGGCGCGGGATTGCGGCCGCGGCTCTCGTTCCAGTGGGTAAAGACATCCCGGCTCGACGTATGTTTCATGACGGCACCCTGTTTCGCGGCGGGACGCTGTGTTGCCGCAGCCTGTCTCCAATCAGGACAGGCCGGCGGAACTCCCGCGCTTGCACGCCGCACGGAGCAGGCAGCGTGCCGCGGCCGGTGTTTTCCGGCGCCACGCGGGGGCGGGTGCGAATTAGCGTTAAAAGCGGCGCGTGCTTGCCGCGCGGGGCCGGCGCTTTAAGGTGAGGCGCGATCCACGTGGGTTGCCGGCCTGGCGGACCTCCCGAGGCCGGTACCGCAGCTCAAGACCGACTTGCAGGAGAGCGAAAGCTCTCCTTTTTCTTTGCCCCTGTTTTCTTGCTTTTGGGCCGGGACTTGCGCGCGCCGTCGCGAACCGCCTAATTGAGGCGGTCATGTCGCCAACGCCCCCCGCCCATCGCGAGCCTGTCTTCAACATCCCGTCCGTCATTCTCGGCATCCTGGCGCTGCTCGCGCTCATTCATCTCGCGCGCTGGCTGTTCCTGAGCGATCAGGACGATCTCGAATTCGTTCTGATGTTCGCTTTCATTCCGGCGCGTTACGACCCTTCGCTGCTGCTCGGCGGCACGATACCGGGCGGCATCGGCGCGCAGGTCTGGAGCTTCGTCACCTACGCACTGCTGCACGCCGACGGCATGCATCTCGGCTTCAACGCGCTGTGGCTGCTCGCCTTCGGCAGCCCCGTGGCGCGACGCTTCGGCGCCGCGCGTTTCGTCGCATTCTTTGTGGTGACGGCAGCGGCCGGCGCGCTGGTGCATCTGATGACGCACCACGCCGAATTGTCGCCGATGATCGGCGCTTCGGCCTCGATCTCCGGCGCGATGGCGGCGGCGATGCGCTTCGCCTTCCAGCGCGGCGGCCCGCTCGGCTTCCTGCGCGGGGATAACGACGACGCCTATCGCGTGCCGGCCTTGCCGCTGTCCGGCGTGCTGCGCGATCCGCGCGTGCTGGCGTTCCTCGTCGTCTGGTTCGGCGTCAATCTTCTGTTCGGCGCCGGCACGGTGCCGATCGCGGGGGAGGGGCAGACGATCGCCTGGGAAGCGCATATCGGGGGCTTCCTCGCCGGCCTCTTCCTGTTCGATTTGTTCGATCCGAAACGCCCGCCGGTCGATCCGCTCGCCGACGCGGACCGTACCGCGGCGTAACGCGCGGTGCCGTGACGCCGGTCATCACGTCACGTTCTGAAATATTTGCAAGACGATGTGAAGAGTGTGCACTGCACTCGCGCTTGACGGCAATGGGCGCGCGGCACGAACGTTGAGGAGGCCCGGAGTCGCCGGGGCGGTTCCCTGCGCAGCCGGGCCAGGGAGCGACCTATGACCGTGACAGCCATTCTCTCCGTCAAAGGCAGCGATGTCGTCAGCATCGAGCCGGCCGCAACGCTTGCCGTTGCCGCGAAGCTTCTCGCCGCGCGCCGCATCGGCTCGCTGGTGGTGCTCGGAGCCGGAGGGCGTTTGTCCGGCGTCTTGTCGGAGCGCGATATCGTTCGCGCGGTCGGCGAACGCGGCGCGGCCGCGCTCGATCTGCCGGTCGGGCAGGTCATGACGCGCACCGTTGCGACCTGTTCGCCGGACGACTCGATCGAGTCGATCATGGAACGCATGACGAGCGGCAAGTTCCGCCACATGCCGGTGCTGGATCAGAACCGGCTCGCCGGCATCGTCTCGATCGGCGACGTGGTGAAGGACCGGCTCGAAGCGATGGAGCGCGAGACCGCGGCGATGCGCGACTACATCCAGTCCGCGTGACGCGCTACTTCGCGGTCGCGCCGTTGGCGTCGACCGGGTTAGACAGCGCGGCGATCGCTTCGTTGATCGACGGCAGCGCCTTTTCGGCGGCCTCGACGCCGAGCTCGATCGACTCCGACGCGCGGTGGAAGTCGAACCAGCCGACTTGGCCGACCCGCGGCAGGATCGAGACGTCCGGCGGATCGCCGGCGAGACGCGCGCGCGTGATGCGGTCCTGCATCACGTTGAAGGCCTCGATCATCACCGTCGGGATGCCGGGACGCTGCCGGCCGCCGAACAGGTGACGCAGCGAAAACCCGTCGTGGAAAAGACCGCGCAGGCCGGAGTTTTCCTGCGGCGGCGGCATGCCGTCGTCGGCGTCGTTGGTGCCGTAGTCGGCGATCACCGTGCCGCGACCGAACAAATCGGAATTGAGACCCACCGCGATGACGAGCCGCGCGCCGAGCGCGCGCGCCGCCGATACCGGCACCGGATTGACCAGCGCGCCGTCGACCAGCCATCGCCCGGCGATGCGGACCGGCGGAAAGATGCCGGGCAGGGCATAGGAGGCGCGCAGCGCATCGACGATGCGGCCATGCGTCAGCCAGATCTCGTGGCCGGTGGTGAACTCCGTGGCGATGGCGGCGAAGCGGATCGGCAGGTCTTCGATCTTGCGGTCGTCGAGCGCGGCCTTGAGCTGCGCGTCGAGCTTGCGGCCGCTGATCAGGCCCGCGCCGGACAGGCTGATGTCGAGCTGGCCGAGGATGCCGCGGAAGGTGAGCTTGCGCGCCCAGGCTTCCATCTCGTCGAGCTCGTTGGCGGCATAGGTGCCGCCGACCACCGCGCCGATCGAGGTGCCGACGATCACGTCGGGCACGATGCCGTGCGCGGACAGCGTGCGCAGCACGCCGATATGGGCAAAGCCGCGCGCGGCGCCGCCGCCGAGCGCGAGGCCGATGCTCGGCCGCTCCAGGGTCGGGCGTTCGGGCGGCGCGCTCGCATTGACGGTGCGGTCGCCGTTGCGGTGACGTGAAAACAGACCCTCGAACACCAAGATCAGCCTCCCGGTGCCGATGATCCGCCCGTCTCGCGGGAGGAACAAGTCAATTGCGACACTATGGTGAAAACCGCTGCGGGAAGAACCGCTGAATGAACTTTGTGACCCAACGATGACGCGCCGGAAGCGGCGCCGTTAATAATCAGAATTAACGCGGCGCTGGCCATTTGGTTGCAGCCGCTCAGGATTCCGGACGCACCAGCGTGAAGGTGCGCTCGACCACCGCATAGTCGTGATAGCCGCAGCGCGCGATCGGCTTCATCGCGGCGGTATCGAGCAGCCCGTCCTTGATGAAGCGGTCGTCGATATGCACGCCGAGCACCTGGCCGAACACCACGAAGCCGTCCACCGGTTTGCCGTCGACGTCGTGCAGCGGGATCATCATCGTCTTCCTGCATTCGAGCGCGCAGGGCGCGGCGGCGACGCGCGGCGGCCTGACGAGCGTCGACGGCGCGGGCGCAAGCCCGGCGCGGACCATCTCGTTCTCGCCATAGGCGATCGGCGCCGCGGTCTCGTTCATCGCGTCGCGGAGATCCCAGGTGGCGAGATTGCAGACGAACTCGCCGGTCTCCTCGATGTTGCGCACCGAATCCTTGAAGCCTTCGCTGCCGAACATCACGAAGTTCGGCTTGCTCAGGATGCCGTTGAAGAAGGAGTAGGGCGCGAGATTGACCTCGCCCCTGGCGTTCACCGTGGTGATCCAGCCGATCGGCCGCGGCGCGACGATCGCCTTGAACGGATCGTATTTGAGCGGGCGGCTACCGTCGCGGGTGTTGTAGAACATGCGCTTATGCCCTGTAACGGGTGACGACGTCGGACAGTTTCGGACGCGGCCGGTCTTCCGGCGGCCTGGCGGCGCGCCCGACATAGACGAAGCCGGCGAAGCGCTCGTTGGGGCCAAGGCCGAGGGCGTCGCGCACCGCGTCGTCATAGGCGATCCATTCGGTGAGCCAGCTCGCCGCGAAGCCCATCGCATGCGCGGCGGTCACCAGATTCATCGCCGATGCGCCGGCCGACAATTGCTGCTCCCATTCCGGAATCTTGGCATGCGGCGCGGCGCGGCTGACCACCGCGATGACCAGCGGCGCGCGGGCAAGGCGCTTGCGCTCGAACTCCACCTGCTCGGCGGTGGCGTCGGGCCGCGTCTTCCGGAAGATCGCGGCGAGCTTCTCGCCGGCGGCGAGTCGCGCGTCGCCCTCGAAGACGATGTAGCGCCACGGCGTCAGCTTGCCGTGATCCGGCACCCGGGTGGCGACGGTCAGCAGCGTGTCGATCTCGGCGGCGCCCGGTCCGGGCCCCGTCATTTCGAGCGGTTTGACGGAACGGCGGGTTTTGAGAAGGTCCAAGGCGTCGGGCACTGCGATCCCCAAAGGTCGCTCCCCGGGGCAAGACCGGGAGCAGGGTGGCGAGTACCATAGGGTTTCGGGGGTGACAAACCGGCGGTGCGATCGTCCGGCTTGAATTCGCCCGGATTCGGACCGAAAACAGCATCCTCATGCGGGCCGGCCGTTCACCTCATCGTCTCTCGCGGATCGTCCTTGCGGCGGCTGCATTGCTGGCGCTCACCGTGGTGCCCGCTGTCGCGCAGTCGTCCGGGCCGTCGCTATTCAGCAGCGCGCCGTCGGCGACGCTGGTCGCGCCCTCGGGCTCGCAAGGCAACCTGTTCGCGCCCGGCGCGAGCGGCGGGCTGGTGACGCCCGGCCAGGCGCCGCTTATGCTCGCGCCGCCGGGCATGACGCAGACGCAGGCCGCGCCGATGGTGCCGGCCGGGCATATCGCCCTGCAGTTGTCGGCGCGGTTCGGCAAGGACGCGCCGCCGATCACCTCCGGGCTGGTCTGGCGCATCTACAACGCCAAGTCCGAGGCGGACGGCTCCTTTCGCATGCTGCGCGAGGAGAAGACCGCGAACCCCACCTTCGTGCTGCCGGCCGGCAACTATGTCGTCTATGTCGGCTTCGGCCTTGCCAATGCCGTCAAGCCGGTGCGGCTCGCGTCGGAGACCGTGCGCGAAGTGTTCGAGCTGCCCGCCGGCGGCCTGCGCATGGAAGGCAAGGTGGGCGACGCTCGCATTCCCGCCGGACAGATTTCGTTCGACGTGTACAAGGGCAGCCAGTTCGAGCCCGGCGACCGCCGCCCGATCGCCGAGCGGGTGCTGACCGGCGACACCGTGATCGTGCCGGAAGGCACCTATTACATCGTCTCGAATTACGGCGACGCCAATTCGACGGTGCGCTCCGACATCCGCGTGCAGGCCGGGAAGCTGACCGACGTCACCGTGACCCACCGCGCCGCGGTGGTGACGCTGAAGCTCGTCGAGGTGAGGGGCGGCGAGGCGCTCGCCAACACCGCGTGGTCGGTGCTGACGCCCGGCGGCGACGTCATTAAGGAATCGATCGGCGCGTTTCCGCGCGTCGTGCTGGCCGAAGGCGAATACCGCGCCATCGCCCGCAACGAAGGCAAGGTGTTCGAGCGCGAGTTCAAGGTCACGCCCGGCGTCGACGGCGACATCGAGGTGCTGGCGCGCTAGCATCTGTCTCGTCCATCGGAGTTCACGATGGCAACGTCCAATAGCGAAAACGCGGCGGCGGCGCTGCTGGCGCTCGCGTCCTCGCGGCCGGCGCTGCTGCTCGATGTCGACGGCACGCTGCTCGACATCGCGCCGGCGCCGGATCGCGTTCATGTCCCGGACGGAGTGCGCGACACGCTGCGACGGCTGTCCGCCGCGACCGGCGGCGCCTGCGCCTTCGTGAGCGGCCGGCCGGTCGCCGATCTCGACCGCATCTTCGCGCCGCTCGAACTGCCCGCCGTCGGCGCGCACGGCGCGCAATTGCGCCTGCCGGGGGAGCGGGTCCGGTCGCTGGCGCCGCCGCTGCCGGAAACGCTGCGGCGCGACCTCGCCGCCGTCGGGGCGCAAGCCCGCGCGCTCGTCGAGGACAAGGGGCTTTCGCTCGCTCTGCATTTCCGCGACGTGCCGGAGCGCGAAGCGGATCTGCGCAGGGCCGCTCGAGCGGCGATCGCCGCTTGCCCGGACGACAGGCTCGTGCTGCTCGACGGCAAGGCGATGATCGAGGTCAAGCGAAGCGGGGTCGACAAAGGCACCGGCGTTGCCGCGCTGATGGCAGAGCCGCCGTTTCGCGGGCGGCATCCGGTCTTCATCGGCGACGACGTGACCGACGTCGCGGTGTTCGAACTCCTGCCGCGGCTCGGCGGCACGGGATTTTCGGTCGGGCGCGACGACCCGCATGTCGCCGCCATCTTCGGCACGCCGCAGGACGTTCGCGATACCCTGGCGGAACTCGCCGGCCGCCTTTGAATCGCCGAAAATCCGATGGATTATCATTCGGTTGCGCCCAGTGAACTTTGGGCGCGGTTGTTTCGTTAATGAGGGGGTTGGGGGAGATGCAAAAGCAATAATGCGGCGTTCGCTCGCCGGGAGAGTAGTCATTGCCTCGACTGGTCATCGTATCCAATCGCGTCGGCATTCCCGATGGCAAGGCCCGCGCCGGGGGCCTTGAGGTCGCCATCCGTTCCGCGCTTGAGGAGATGGAATGTCTGTGGTTCGGCTGGAGCGGCAAACTGGGGCCGCGCGCTGAGCCGCAGACGCTCACGCGCAAGAACGTCACCTACGCCACCGTCGATCTCGAGCAGGCCGATTTCGACGAGTTCTACAACGGCTTCGCCAACAGCGTGCTGTGGCCGGTGCTGCACTACCGGCTCGATCTGATCGAATTCACCCGGCGCGACCAGAGCGGCTATTTCCGCGTCAACGAATATTTCGCGCGCTGCCTCCATAAGCTGCTGCGGCCGGACGACGTGATCTGGGTGCATGATTACCATCTCATTCCGCTGGCCTGCGCGCTGCACCATCTCGGCGCCCGCAACCGGATCGGCTTCTTCCTCCACATTCCGTTTCCGCCGCCGGAACTGCTCGCCGCCCTGCCCAATCACGAGAAGCTGCTGCCGCTGTTGTCCTATTACGATCTGGTCGGCTTCCAGACCGGGCGCGATGCGGGCAACTTCGCCGGCTATTTCGAGGTCGAATGCGGCGCGTCGCACCGGCGGCGCGACAGCCTCGTCCACGAGGGGCGGGAAGTCGCCTATGGCGCGTTCCCGGTCGGCATCGATGTCGCGGGCTTTGCCGAGCTTGCACGCAAGTCGGTGGAGAGCGATTTCGCCAAAGATGTCGCCGACAGCCTCGGCGGCCGCTCGATGATCATCGGCATCGACCGGCTCGATTATTCCAAGGGCCTGCCGATGCGGTTCGATGCCTATGAGATGTTCCTCAAGAACTTTCCCGACTGGCGGCGCAAGATCACCTATCTGCAGATCGCGCCGCGCAGCCGCGCCGGCATCGCCAATTACGCCGATATCGGCCGTCAGATCGGCCAGTCGGTCGCCCGCATCAACGGCAGCTATGGCGAGGTGACGTGGACGCCGCTGCGCTACGTCAACCGCGCGCACAACCGGCGGCAGCTCGCCGGTCTTCTGAAGATGGCGCGCATCGCGCTGGTGACGCCGCTGCGCGACGGCATGAACCTCGTTGCCAAGGAATTCGTCGCCGCGCAGGATCCCGACGATCCCGGCGTGCTGGTGCTGTCGCGCTTTGCCGGCGCGGCGGAGGAGTTGCGCGACGCCGTGCTGGTCAACCCCTACGACACCGAAGGCTTCGCCGCCGCGATCAACCGCGCGCTGTCGATGCCGCTCGACGAGCGCAAGGTGCGGCACGCCGCGCTGCATCGGGCGGTCTGCGCCTCGGACTCGGAAGGCTGGGCCGTCAAGTTCCTGTCGCGTCTCAACGCGCCGCCGCGCAACAGCGGCGGCATGCGCGTCGTCGCCGGGACGTGACGGCGCTTACGCCGCCTTCGCCTTCTGTCGCTTGAGGTCCGGCGGGGTCGCTTCGGCGGCGAGCATGGCGAGCGCGGCGTCGAGCGGCATCGACTGCTGCTTCTCCTGGCCGAGCCGGCGGATCGACACGGTACGCTCGGCCGCTTCCTTCTTGCCGACCACGAGAAGTGCCGGGACCTTGGCGAGCGAATGCTCGCGCACCTTGTAGTTGATCTTCTCGTTGCGCAGGTCGCCGTTGACGCGCAGGCCCATCTTGCGGGCGAGTGCGGTTGCTTCCGCGGCGTAGTCGTCCGCGTCGGAGGTGATGGTGGCGACGACCGCCTGCACCGGCGCGAGCCACAAGGGCAGGTGGCCGGCGTAATGCTCGAGCACGACGCCGAGGAAACGCTCCATCGAGCCGCAGATCGCGCGGTGGATCATCACCGGCGCTTTCTTCGCGCCGTCGGGCGCGATGTAGAACGCCTCGAACCGCTCCGGCAGGTTGAAGTCGACCTGCGTGGTGCCGCACTGCCAGTCGCGGCCGATGGCGTCGCGCAGCACGTATTCGAACTTCGGCCCGTAGAACGCGCCTTCGCCGGGATTGATCGCGGTCTTGATGCGGTTGTTGCTCTGCGCGATGCGCTTCAGGACATCCTGCATCACGCTTTCGGCGTGATCCCAGGCGGCGTCGGAGCCGACGCGCTTGTCCGGCCGCGTCGACAGCTTCACCGTCAGGTCGCCCTGGAAGCCGAAGTCGTCATAGGTGCTCAGGATCAGGTCGTTGATCTTCAGGCACTCCTCGGCCATCTGCTCCTCGGTGCAGAACACATGGGCGTCGTCCTGCGTGAAGGCGCGCACGCGCAGCAAGCCGTGCAGCGCGCCGGACGGTTCGTAGCGGTGCACCACGCCGAACTCGGCCAGGCGCAGCGGCAGCTCGCGATAGCTGCGCAGCCCGTGCTTGAAGATCTGGATATGGCCGGGGCAGTTCATCGGCTTGATGGCGTAGACGCGCTCGTCCTCGGTGTCGTCGCCGGCCGAGGTCGCCTGAAACATGTTCTCGCGGAACCAGCCCCAGTGGCCGGAGGTCTCCCACAGCGACTTGTCGAGCATGATCGGCGCGTTGACTTCGCTGTAATCGCCTTTCAGCCGCCGGCGCATATAGGCGACGATCTCCTGAAAGATCGTCCAGCCGTTGGCGTGCCAGAACACCGTGCCCGGGCCTTCCTCCTGGAAGTGGAACAGGTCCATCTCGCGGCCGAGCTTGCGGTGGTCGCGCTTCTCGGCCTCTTCCATCTGGTGGAGATAGGCATCGAGCTCGTCCTGCTTGGCGAAGGCAGTGCCGTAGATGCGCGTCAGCATCGGGTTCTTGGCGTCGCCGCGCCAGTAGGCGCCCGCTACCTTCATCAGCTTGAAGGCGTTCCCGATCTTGCCCGTCGAGGTCATGTGCGGGCCGCGGCAGAGGTCGAACCAGTCGCCCTGTTTGTAGATCTTGATCTGCTGGTCGGCGGGAATGGCGTCGACCAGCTCGACCTTGAACAGCTCGCCCTTGTCGCGGAACACCTTCTTGGTCTCCTCGCGCGACCACACTTCCTTGGTGAAGGGTTTGTCGCGGGCGATGATCTCGCGCATCTTCTTCTCGATTGCCGCGAAGTCGTCCGGCGTGAACGGCTCGTTGCGGTGGAAGTCGTAATAGAAGCCGTTCTCGATCACGGGGCCGATGGTCACCTGCGTGCCCGGCCACAGCGTCTGCACCGCTTCCGCGAGAACATGCGCGCAGTCGTGGCGGATCAGCTCCAGCGCGCGCGGGTCGTCGCGGTTGATGAACTCGATCTTGGCGTCGTGCTCGATCGGGTCGGCGAGGTCGGCGAGCGTGCCGTCAAGCGCCATCGCCACGGTGCGCTTGGCGAGCGAGGGCGAGATGCCCTTCGCGATGTCGAGACCTGTGGTGCCAGCGGGGAATTCACGGCGTGCGCCGTCGGGGAAGGTCAACGCGACCATCGTCGTCTCCTGTTGCTCACTCGCTGCCTACGAATGCAGGTAAGCGTGATGGACGAGGGATATATCAGCGGCGCGGTGCTTCGCAACCGGGCCGTCGCGCCTATGGTTGCGGATTGGTTCCGCGCCAGCGCCCATAGCGCCACGGCAGATACCAGCGCGCGCCGTCGGGCGGGGTCTTCGGCACGAAGTCGAGGCCGTGGGTGCCGAACGGGTGGCAGCGCAGGATGCGCGCCAGCGCCATCCATGAGCCGGCCCACAGCCCGAACCGGCCGACCGCTTCCTCGGCATATTCGGAACAGCCGGGCAGGTGGCGGCAGCGCGGGCCGATCAGCGCGAGCAGCGTGTAGCGGTAGATCAGGATCAGGCCGCGGCCGGCCTTGCGCGGAAATCGGCCGAACGAATTTGAGGGGTCTGGCATTGACCTATCCCGGCCTCATGCTGAGGAGCCTGCCATAAGCGCGTTCACGCGCGTCTTCGACGCGCTATGGCAGGCGTCTCGAAGCATGGGGCCGCCCCATCCTTCGAGACGCGCTCCACGCAGGTCGGCTTTAGCCGACCTGCGCATCAAAGCCGCCCATCTCGGGTATACCCGAGATGGGGGAGCGCTCCTCAGGATGAGGCGGACTGAGGAGGACGCTCACTCGGCGGCTTGCTTCTGTTTCGCCTCGATCTGGTCGATGGCGTTCACCACCGCGTCGAAGGTCAGCATGGTCGAGGCGTGGCGCGCCTTGTAGTCGCGGACCGGCTCGAGCACCGCGAAGTCCGCCCATTTGCCGGACGGCGGCGGGCCGTTCTCCTTCAGCATCTTGCGGACGGTATCGCGCAACTGCCGCAGCTCCTCGGCGCTGGCGCCGACCACATGGCGGGCCATCAGCGAGGAGGAGGCCTGGCCGAGCGCGCAGGCTTTCACGTCGTGGGCGAAATCCGAGACCTTGGGGCCGTCCATGGCGAGGTCGATGGTGACCGTCGAGCCGCACAGCTTGGAATGCGCGGTGGCGGAGGCATCGGGCTCGGGAAGCCGGCCAAGACGGGGGATATTGGCCGCCAATTCGAGGATTTTCTTGTTGTAGACGTCGTTAAGCATCGCTTATGCCCCGGATAACGTCCCGCGCATTGCGCCGACCCGCTATTGGACTATATAGGGATTGGCTCTGCCCGGCGAGAAGGGGGTGCCCTCTCAAGGGCTTGAGCCGAAAATGGGAATCCAGGGTCCGCTGGTCCACGCCGCAACGCGGCATGGCTGACAGACGTGGGAGCCCGGTGACACATCCGGCGAAGCCGCGTAGGCATGCGCCGGTCGAACGGAGAGACCCCGTCCATGGATGCCAAGAAGCCCAGCAGTGTCGTGACCGCGTGGCCCAAGCAGGGCCTCTCCGACCATGTGCGCGCCGCGCCGGAACCCGCCGCGCCGCGCCCCTCGCGCGAGAAGGCGGAGGAGGCGGTGCGCACGCTGCTCGCTTATGCGGGCGACGATCCGGCGCGCGAAGGCCTGCTCGACACCCCCAAGCGCGTGGTCGACGCCTATGACGAGATGTTCCAGGGCTATCGCGAATGCCCGCTCGACGTGCTCGACAAGACCTTCGGCGAGATCGGCAGCTACAATGATTTCGTGCTGGTGAAGGACATCGCCTTCAACTCGCATTGCGAGCACCACATCATGCCGTTCTTTGGCAAGGCGCATATCGCCTACAAGCCGGTGGAGCGGGTCGTGGGGCTGTCGAAGCTCGCGCGTCTGGTCGACGTCTATGCCAAGCGCCTGCAGACCCAGGAGCACATGACCTCGCAGATCGCCACCGCGCTCGAGGAGGTGCTCAAGCCGCAGGGCGTCGCGGTGATGCTCGAGGCGGAGCATATGTGCATGTCGATCCGCGGCGTCACCAAGCCCGGTTCGCTGACCGTGACCACGCAATTCTCCGGCCTGTTCGACAACAATCCGCAGGAACAGGTCCGCTTCATGACGATGATCCGCGGGGGGCAGCGCTGATCCCCGCTTCACAGTGCGGGGTTTTCTGTGGCTGATATTTCTTCCTCATTCGCTGCGCGCGGCTCGGCTTCCGAGATCGAGGAAGGCCGCGCCTTCGCGCCCAAGTTCGACAAGGACGGCCTGATCACGGCGGTCGTCACCGACAATGCGTCGGGCGACGTGCTGATGGTCGCGCACATGAACGCGCAGGCGCTGGCCAAGACCATCGAAAGCGGCGAGGCGTGGTACTTCAGCCGCTCGCGCAACCGGCTCTGGAAGAAGGGCGAGACCTCCGGCCACGTCCAGCGCGTCGTCGAGCTGCGCACCGACTGCGACCAGGACGCGCTGTGGCTCAAGGTCGAGCAGGCGGGCGAAGGCGCCTGCCACACCGGCCGGCGCTCCTGCTTCTATCGCGCGGTGCCGCTCGGCAAAGCGGGCGCGGTGACGCTCGAGTTCCGCGACGCCGATCAGGCGTTCGATCCGAAGGCTGTTTACAAGAAATGATCCGTCACCCTGAGGTGCCGTCGCGCTGATCTCGGGTTTACCCGAGATCAGCATTTTAACACGCAAGTCGGCTACAGCCGACTTGCGTGCGACGGCCTCGAAGGGTGACAGTCGCCATCCTTCGAGGCTCGCTTCGCTCGCGCCTCAGGATGACGACTGAAGCCGCACCAGCAGCGCCTTGGCGCGCGCGAGGTGCGGGCGATCGTACATCTTGCCGTCGATGCCGACCGCGCCGGCGCCCGGCTGCGCGTCGAACGCCGCGATCACCGCTTTTGCTTTGGCGATGTCGGCTTCGTTCGGCGTGAACACCTCGTTGATGATCGGCACCTGCGCCGGGTGAATGGCGAGGCGGCCGGTGAAGCCGTCGCGCCGCGCGTCCATGGTGTCGCGGCGCAGGCCCTCGGTGTTGCGGAAATCGACATAGACGGTCTCGATCGCCGTGGTCTTCGCCGCCGCCGCGGCATAGAGGCAGATCGAGCGGGCAAGCCGATAAGGCTCGGTGAGCTGCCCGTTCGCATCGCGGTTCGCTTCCGCGCCGAGCTCCGACGACAGGTCTTCGGGCCCCCAGGTCATGCCGATCAATCGCGGGCTGCAGCCGCGATAGTTGCCCGCGTTGAAGATGCCGGCGGCGGACTCGACCGACTGCGCCAGGATCTTGATCGAGCCGTTCGGCAAACCCGCGATCGCCTCGCGCGCCGTGAGCTTCGCATCGATATGCGTGACGGTCGCGCCGCCTTCCGCCTTCGGGAACACCACGATGTCCGGCTTGCCCGGCACGATGGCGTCGAGATCGGCGTCGGTCATGCCGGTCTCGAGACCGTTGATGCGCACCAAGAGCTTCGGCCGCTTCGCCGCGCCGCTGACGCTTGTCAGGAAATCGAACGCGCTCTTGCGCGCGGCCTCCTTGCGCTCGGCGGTGATCGAATCCTCGAGGTCGATGATGACGCCGTCGGCGCCCGACGCCATCGCCTTGTCGAGCTTGGGGCCGCTGTCGGCGGGAACGAACAACAAAGAGCGCATGGTCGTCACGCCGGCTTCTTGATGATGAAGGCCTGGCGGATGCATTCGGCGACCAGCTTGCCGTCCTGCTTGAACGCCTTGTGATGGAACTCGACGATGCCGGCATTCGGCCGCGACTTCGATTCGCGTTTGCCGAGCACCTCGGTGGTGCAGCGCACGGTGTCGCCCTCGAACAGCGGGTTGGGGAACTTCACGTCCTTCATGCCCAGATTGGCGATGGTGGTGCCGACCGTCATGTCGGACACCTGGATGCCGATCATCAGGCCGAGCGTGAACAGCGAGTTCATCAGCGGCTGGCCCCAGTCGGTTTCCTTCTCGCAGAATTCGCGGTCGATGTGCAGCGGCTGCGGGTTCAGTGTCATGTTGGAGAACAGCATGTTGTCCATCTGCGTCACGGTGCGGCGCAGGGTGTGCTCGTAGGTCCGGCCGACCTCGAATCCCTCGAAGTAAAGCCCGCCGCGCGGGTGGCGCTCTGCCGTCGTGCTCATCGGGACACCTTGCTCATCAAAAACCTCTTTGAAAACCCCGATTTTTCCGGCCCCCGGTCGCTCGCCGCCGGCCGTTAAGCTTCTGTTTACCATACATGCCCATGCTCGGCCGGGCCTGACAAGGCTGCCCCTCGCGTACCGTTGACGTCCTTTGACGGGCATTGCCGGTAACGCGAAGGCCTTCATGCAGATCCAGCCGAACAACCAGACTGCGACCGTCGCCGGCGCGATCCGGCAGGCCGCCCATACCACGGGCGCGAGTTTCGACTATCTGCTGACCACCGCGCAAATCGAATCCAACCTCAACCCGAACGCCCGCGCCGCGACCTCGACCGCGCAGGGGCTGTTCCAGTTCATCGACCAGACCTGGTTCGCCACCATGAAGGCGGCCGGCTCGGCGCTCGGCCTGTCGCGCTACGCGGACTCGATCGTGCAGGGATCGGACGGGCGGTTCGACGTGCCCAATCCGGTGATGAAGCACGAGATCATGAAGCTGCGCAGCGACCCGAAGGTGAGCGCCATGCTGGCCGGCGCCTTCAGCCGCAGCAACCATTCGCAACTGGCCGCCGAGCTCGGCCGCGCGCCGAGCGAGGGCGAGCTCTACATCGCGCACTTCCTCGGCGCCGACGGCGCGGCGCGCCTGATCGGCGCGGCGATCCAGCACCCCAACGCGACGGCGGCCGATGTATTCCCGTCGGCGGCGCGCTCGAACCGCCCGATCTTCTACGACCGCGGCGGCAATCCGCGCAGCGTGCTCGGCGTCTACCGCCTGCTGACCGACCGCTACGAGGTGGCGCGCGCCGGCAGCGGCGGCAGCGCCGTCGATGTCGAGGCGCCGCCGCCGGTCCCCGCGGCCTTGCGCGGCTCGCTGCCGGTGGAGAAGGGCTTGCGGCCGCCGGCCAACATTCCGGTGCAGGACACCGCCGCCGTGGCGCAGGCCTTTGCCGACGCCAATGTGCGCCCGCGCGTCATCGAGGAGGCGAAGCCGCTGTTCCAGGCGATGTTCCATTCCCGCGGCGACGAGCCGGTCGGCGCGGTGGTGCGCGACCTGTGGACCCCGGTGCGCGCGCCGGCGGCGGTGCAGACCGCCAACTCGTTCAACCTGTTCGCCGACACCGCGCAGACTGCCGCCGACGCCGCCTCGACATCGGCCACGACGGCGAAGCTCCGGCGCTGAAGCGGCTGGCTGCGGCCGGATACGGGTTAAACGTAGTTAACCCCCTGCCAAAAAGCATGGTGAACCGTTTGTTAAGCCTCGGCGGCTAGGCTGAGCATCGCCGCATCGTATCTGCGGCGTGTCGTTTCGTGGCGTTTGGTCGGTCGATGATAGTCCGTCAGTTCCTGCAGTGGGTGCGCAACGCCCGGCCCGGCGATCGGGCCGATGCCACGTCGGCGCTGGCGCGCGCCTATCTTCATTCCGATTTGTCCGCCGACGATCTTGCTGCCGCCGAAGGCGCCTTGATCATGCTGCTCGACGATCCATCGCCGCTGGTGCGCAGGGCCTTGGCCGAGGTGTTCGCCTCGAGCCAGAAGGCGCCGCAGGTGGTCGTCAACGCGCTCGCCAACGATCAGCCCGACGTCGCCGTGCCGGTGCTGGCGCGCTCGCCCTTGCTGCTCGATTCCGATCTCGTCGACCTGGTCGCGACCGGGGAGGCCGAAACCCAGGCCGCGATCGCCTCGCGTGCGCTGCTGCCGCGCCCGGTCGGTGCCGCGAT
>Ga0180218_1000863_pt1 | contig 21839 bp, 17 predicted proteins | sample eDN3rd37CKraftBY_FD_151334 | JGI IMG/M metagenome (GOLD analysis project Ga0180218, IMG submission 151334) | Enriched backyard soil microbial communities from Emeryville, California, USA - eDNA 3rd pass 37_C Kraft BY (version 2) (version 2) | ecosystem: Environmental > Terrestrial > Soil >...
GGTGCGGGCGGCAGGCCTCAATCAGCGGCTCCAGCACCGCCCACTGCGCATCCGTCAGCACCATCCCACTCACCCCTCCGCTACCTCCACAGCAGATAGGTGGGCAGTCAGGAGCTAACAGGACCTAAAGGCGCCCCGCCCCATCACTTCCTCGGTCGGAAGCTCGGATTTCAGGGTGCGGTGAATCCGAGCATGGGGGTTGATGCCACGGATACGGTGCTCCAGCGCGTCCACCTCCTCGGGTGATACCAAGTCGGTCTTGTTCAGCAAAATGACGTCCGCGAAGGCAATCTGCTCCATCGCCTCGTGGCTGTCCTCCAGCCGCTGCGGCAGGTGCTTGGCATCAGCCACCGTGACGATGGCGTCCAGCCGGGTGCGGGACCTGACCTCCTCGTCCACGAAGAAGGTCTGGGCGACCGGGGCAGGGTCCGCGAGGCCCGTCGTCTCGATGATGATGCCGTCCAGCGCCTTGCGCTTCACCAGCCCGCCGATGATGCGGATGAGGTCGCCGCGGACGGTGCAGCAGATGCAGCCGTTGTTCATCTCGAACACCTCCTCGTCCGCATCGACGACAAGGTCGTTGTCCACGCCGAGTTCGCCGAACTCGTTGATGACCACCGCGTACTTCTTCCCGTGCTCCTCGATCAGGATGCGGTTGAGCAGGGTGGTCTTCCCGGCGCCGAGATAGCCGGTCAGCACGGTCACGGGGATTGGGGATTGGGGATTGGGAGGACATGGAGGGTTCCTTGCGCGGATCAGTGGAGCGGGAGGGGGGCGGAGATGGCGGAGAGGAAGGCGCGGAGGCTGGACTCCACGCTCTCCCGCGCCATGTCACGGAGGATGAAGACCAGGCGCGAGCAGCGATTCTCGTCAGGCCAGGCGGAGAGCCTGACGGTCGGGTGCAGGACGGGCGCCACAAGATGCGGGACAACCGGAAGACTCTCGCCCACGACGTCGAGCAGGCCCCTGATCCGGTAGAGGTTCGCCCCACGCGTTGAGACCATCATCTCGAGCCAGAGCGCGAGCCCGCTCAGCCGGTCGAAGAAGAGGCAGAAGGCAGAGATCCGGGCGTCATGCTGGTTCGGGTCGTGCCCGTGAAGGTGATCATGGTCATGATGATGGTGGCCGCGGCCAACCGCGCGGGCCTCTTCGCCTAGCCAGGCCAGCACGGCCTCTCCCCGGGCCGCAAGGTCGTAGGGATCCGACCCGCTCACGGGCGCGTTCGGGTTCGGATGACGGAGCCGGATTTCCAGGTCACCCGCCGCATCGGGATCGGCAATATCGGTCTTGGTAAGAATCAGACTGTCGGCAACGGCGACCTGCTTCACCATCTCGATCTGGGCCTCCAGGGTGGCGGCCCTGTTCGCCGCGTCGGTCAGCGTCACCACCCCGTCGAGGACGATGTCCCGTAGCAGGTGCGGGTCGGTCATGAGCGTGTGGAGGCTGGGCGGCGGGGCGGCCAGCCCCGCGGTCCCGTTCACGGTGCGCCGTCCCGGCTGCCCACCAGCAATGCGGCGGGCAAGGCCGGAAAACGCCTGCAGGTGGTCTCCACGGACGGCGCAGCAAAGGCAGCCTGCGTTCAGAAGGTTCAGAAGGACGGTGTCCTCGTCCCGCCGCTCGACAAGGAGGTGGTCCAGGCCGACCTCCCCGAATTCGTTGATCAGCACGGCTGTGTCCGCCAGTTCCGAGCGGAGGAGCAGCCGGTTGAGGAGGGCCGTCTTCCCGGCCCCGAGCAAGCGGGTCAGCATGTGACGGGTGGCCTCCTCGCCGTAGCGGTGCTGATCCTGGTGACCATTCTTGTATGTTATAACGTATCGTCTATGACGCAATGGGGCATTCCCGCTGACAATGCGGCCGGCACAGACCAGGCCTTGCCCCTTGCAGAGGCGCATTGCCGTGCGGCAGGAGCGCGCCCAACGCCTCTTTGGCGGTGGATGCTGAGCGTACTACTCAATGCCCCACGGCCCTTGGAGCCTATGACATTATTCCATGAGCTGGGCGGAGTGGACGGGCAGATGGGCCTTCCCACCTTGTACCGCACCCTCGACTTCCTTCTGGCCCGGGGCTCGGTCGATCGGCTGGCCTCACGCCCAGCCTTTGTCCGCTGCTTGACCAGCGGGACCGCGCCCCGCCACGTCCATGCGTTCCTCCTGTGCTAAGCGTGCGGTCAGGCAACCGAGATCGAGGATGCCATCTCGGCCATGACGGGCGGTGCAGGCTTCCGCTCGCTGGAACGCGTGGTGGAGATGGAGGGGCTATTGTAACCTGCAAAGAGCCTATTGTTATGTTATAATGTACCATGCTAGGCGGATTGTGCCGTGAAGCGCAGCTGCTGAATTGGTGGTGTCCCCTCCAGCCGCCGGTGCGCGCCCGCGCCCTTTGAAGCCCTGGTCTGTCGAGAGTCGCCCTCCATGAGATTTTCTGTCCTCCTTTGTGGAACGATCGCGCTCGTTTGCACGGTCGGAGTGGCCCGAGGACAGCAGACGGAGGGCGTCATCCGCCTGGATACCATTAACGTGACAGCTTCCCGCCTACCCACGCCGGATGAGCGCCTGCCATTCAGTACAACCATCGCCACTCGCGAGCAGATCGAGCTGAGCGGCGCGGTAATGCTGGAAGACGTGCTGCGCTCCGTTCCGGGCCTGCAGTTCGGGACGCAGGGCAACGCCTATTCCCGGATCGCCACGCGCGGCTTCCGGGATACCGCGGACGTTCTGGTGCTGGTAGACGGCGTGCCTTTTCGGCAGTTGAACGGCGCCGCGGACCTTACAATGCTGCCGGTGGCAAACATCGACCGTGTTGAGTTTGTAAAGGGCCCTGGCTCGGCGCTCTACGGGCGCGGTGCCGTCGGTGGCGTGCTACAGATTTTCACCCAGCCGCCCGGCTCAACACCGAGCTTCGAGCAGCAGTTCTCCGCAGGATCGCAAGGCTTCCTCGAGAGCCGCACACGAGCCTCTGTTCCCTTTGAGGATGGACGCTTTGCCATCCAGGCGGGCGCCTCCCATACAGATGGCTTTCAGCGGGGCACGGATCGCGATGTCCGCTTCGTCTCAGCCTCCATTGAGCGCCGGATGAACGATTGGCTTACCATCGGCGCGATGGGGCTTTACAGCGACGTGGATGCACGCCGCGGATCGATCATCCCGCTCATTAATGGTCGGCCTGCCTATGGCGTCACACGGCGCGACAATTATGCGATCCCCGGCTCCCGTTTCGAAGGCGAGTACGGCTCGCTCGCCGTGCCGATCACAGTGGATCTCGGTAGTGGCTGGAAGATCCGGGAGTTGTTCAACATCAACCGCTACAGCCGATTTGCCACGGGCGGGCTTACCATCGTCCCCGGACCGACCGCCGTGTCGAGAAGCTATTCGGAGGCCGACACCGTCCAGGACACCGTCCAGAACGAGCTGATGCTCCAATGGACCGGCGCCGCGCTCGGCGGCGACGTCGCGTTGGCCTTCGGCGTCAACACGGAGCGCGGCACGCTGCGGCAAGATTCGCCCAGCTTCACCAATGCGCCGACCTACCGTGCCCCCGACTTCAACACGCCGGTTACCAACATCCGCAACGACCCGCGCGGCATCCGGGGCCCTATTGTGCGTACGAAGGCGGACCAGTCGGTCGACAGCCTGTTCGTCAACGCCGACTACACATTGGGGCGCTGGGCCCTGTTCACCGGCCTGCGTTGGGACGGCTTCGAGACAACCTTGCACCGTTCCGACACCGCCGCCTCGGCTAAGCAGAACGCGGATCGGGTGACGGCACGGTTCGGCACAAGCTACCGAATCTATGACGACAGCGAGAATCAAGTTACTATTTTCGCCAATTATACAGAAGGCTTCAAGCCGCAGTTCCCCGCCTTCTCCACCCAGTCCGGCATGACGATCGCCCAATTGCTGCAGCCCGAGTTCACCAGAAGCTACGAAGGCGGCATCAAGGTTCAGGCCCTGGAGGGCCGCCTCTATGCCGAGGCCTCGATCTTCCGGCTGGACCGGGTGGATGCCCAGAGATCCTACCGGGTCAGTCCCGAGGACTTCCTCTTCACCAATGCCCAGCAGCGCGTCAGCGGCACCGAGATCCAGGTGCAGGCGCAGCTCACCGACGCGATCAGCGGCTACCTGACTTACAGCTACCAGGATGCACGCAATACGAGCTTCGTCACCAATATCGGTGACTTCTCTGGCAACACCGTTCGCATGGCACCGCGTCACTTCGCCGGGGCTGGGGCCAACTGGCGGATCGGCGACCTCAATCTCAACGCCAGCGCCAACTATATCGGCTCACGGCCTCTGCGCGACAACCAACCGGCCGCCCAGGTGCAGACGTTGCCCTCTTACACCATCATCAACGCCTCGATCCGATACGATTTCGACCGCTTCTTCGTGCAGGGAACCGTCAACAATATCGCCAACACCTTCTACATCTCGGACGATTTCTCGGGGCAGGACGCGGGCAGTGCCGGCCCGGGACGTGCCGCCTATGTCACAATCGGCGCCCGCTTCTGATGCCGACGCGCCGCCACCTGCTGGCCGCCGGCGGGACCGCCCTGCTTGGTTCCGGCAGATCAGCGCGCGGATCGACCTTGTCGGACGCGCTGGGGCGCAGGCTGGACCTGCCCGCGCCCCCGCAGCGGATTGTCGCGATCTATCCGGCCATGGTGGAGACGGTTTTCGCGATCGGCGCGGGCGACCGTGTGATCGGGATCGGGGGTAAGGTGCAGTATCCACCGGAAGCTCTCGGCAAGCCGTCGATTGGAGGCTTGCTGGGCTTCTCGCCCGAGGCGGTGTTCGCGCTGCGGCCCGACCTGGTGGTCATAGCCATCGGAACCGACGCCGACACCCAGCTCCGCGGCCCGCTGATCGCCCTGGGCGTGCCGCTGCTGCTCGCGGACTATCCCCGCTTCTCCTCCATCCTGCGGAACGTTCGCCTGCTTGGCGAGGCGCTCGGCCTGCCGGCCCGGGCCGAACGGCTCGCCGCCGCCATGGAGGAACAACTCGGCAGGCTCTCGGCCGCCGTTGCGGGGCGTCCCACGCCGAAGGTCTATCTGGAAACCGGCGCCGCCGGCCACGGCTCCTTCCAGACCGTGCGCGCCGGGCATTACGCCGATGACGTCATCCGCCTGGCCGGCGGCCGCAACATCTTCTCGGGGCTGAGCGGCCCGCCCCAGGTCACGCTGGAGGGGATCGCCGCGGCGGATCCTGACCGGATCGTGGTCCTGTCCAGCGATCCCGGCTGGACCGCCGCGACCATCGCGGCCCGTTCCGGCTGGGGCACGCTCCGCGCCGTCCGGGGAGGCCGCGTGAGCGTGCTGCCGCGCGGGTTCATGCTGATCCCGGGCCCGCGCCAGATCGAGGCGGTTTCCATCCTCGCCAAGACCATCCACCCCGAGGCCTTCGCGGCTTGAGCGCCCGATCGCTCGCCTGCGCGGCCGGGCTCGCGCTGTTGGGGGTGGCCGCCGGCGTCATGATCGGCGCCCAGCCGATCTCGCCTTTTCGCCTGGTTCGGATCCTGACGGACCCGGGGGAGCCGATGGCCGCCCTCTTCTTCGCTTGGCGCCTGCCCCGGGTTTTCGGGGCCTTCCTGGTCGGCGCCTGCCTCTCCATCGCCGGGGTGCTGTTCCAGGGAGCGTTCCGCAACCCGCTCGCCGAGCCCTACCTACTGGGCAGCGCCGCTGGCGGCGCGCTGGGCGCCACCTTTGCTATTCTGGCGCCCGTTCCGGCCCTCAGTGCGGTCGGCCTGCCGCTGCTCGCCTTCCTAGGCGCCTGGGGTGCTACGCTGCTGGTTCTCGGGATCTGCCGCATGGCCCGGATCGCGGAAGCCGGGGGCATGTTGCTCGTCGGCATTGCCGTCGCCGCCCTGCTCGGAAGCATCCGCTCCATGGCGACGCTGATGCTCTCAGACGAATCCGTCAGCCTGAGAGCGGTTCTCAGCTGGACGCTGGGCGGCTTGCAGACGCCCACCGGCGGCACGCTCCTGGCCTTCGCGTTGCTCACCGCGCTCTGTTTGCTGCTCGCCCTAAGGATAGCGCGGGGTCTCGACATCCTGGGCTTCGGTGAGGAGACGGCGGCGACCATGGGCCTTGATGTCGGGCGTTTTCTCGGTATCGCGCTGACCCTCGGGGCGCTTGCCACCGGCCTGACGGTGGCTTGGGGCGGCGTGCTCGGCTTTGTCGGGTTGGTCGTGCCACATCTCGTTCGATGGTGGGTGGGGGCACGGCACGCGCCGCTCTTGCTGCATGCGTCGCTACTGGGCGGCGGTCTGGTGGCGTTGCTGGACGGCCTGTCCCGCTCGCTGCTGCCGCCATCCGAGATCCCGCTGGGCCTCATCACGGCCCTGCTCGGCGCGCCCTTCTTCCTGCTCCTCCTGATCGGGCGCGCACGGTGATCGAGGCGAGCGGTCTTCGGGAGGTACGAGGCGGCCGCGTCCTGCTCGATGACGCGTCCCTCACCTTGAGGCCAGGGGAGTTGGTCGCACTGATCGGCCCTAACGGCGCAGGAAAGTCGACCCTCATTACCCTGCTGGCGGGCACCCACCGCCCGAAGCACGGGTCGGTGCGGCTGAACGGCCGCCCGCTGCACGGCTACAGCGCGGCCGAGCGCGCCCGTTGCTTGGCGTATCTCGCCCAGCACCAAGATCTCGCCTGGGATCTGGAGGTAGCGGAGATCGTGGCCCTCGGTGCAGGTTCCTCCCGGGCGGCCCTCAAAGCTGCGGAACGTTTCGGTCTGGAGCGGTTCTGGCGCCGGCGCATCAAAAGCCTCTCGGGAGGGGAGCGCGCACGGGTGCTGCTGGCCCGCGCCCTGGCCGGGGAGCCGTCGGTTCTGCTGGCAGATGAGCCGGCCGCGCATCTCGACGTCGCGCGGGAACGCCTCCTGATGTTCGCGCTGTGCGAGGACGTCCGAGCGCGCGGAATGGCCGGGCTGGTGGTGATGCATGACCTTAACCTGGCGCTCCGCTTTGCGGACCGCGTGCTGCTTCTGGGCGATGGCCGCCTTCTGCTCGATGCTGCGCCGGCCGTGGCCGCGGCATCGCCCGAGATCGACCGAACCTTCGGCCAGCGCTTCGCCCGCGTCGCGGTAGAAGGACAGCCCGCACTGATCCCCGTCGATGGGGACATTCCATGAAGCTGGCGGTGCTTGATCAGTCGGCGGCAACGGTTGGCCGGCCACATGAGGAGACGATCCAGGACACCATCGCTCTCGCGCATGACTGCGAGGCCATGGGCTATCACCGCTACTGGCTTGCTGAGCACCATAACAGCCCCGCCAATGTCGGCCCGGCGCCTGAGATCCTGGCCGCCGCCATCGCCGCAACGACGAGCCGGATCCGCGTGGGCAGCGCGGGCGTGCTGCTCTCCCATTACGCGCCGCTGAAGGTGGCAGAGCAGTTCCGGGTGCTGAGCGCCATTGCGCCGGGACGGGTCGATCTCGGTCTGGGGCGCTCGCCGGGTGGGAATGCGGCGACTCAGGCGATGTTGAATGGCAACGCTGCCATCAAGCCCTTCGACGTGCTGGTAGAGGAACTACTGGGGTGGCTTGAACCCGAGCCTTCCTCCGATCCCCAGGCAGTCCAGGCCTATCCCCGAACCCTGAACTTGCCGGAGGTCTGGACCCTCGGCAGTTCCCTGCGCGGCGCCAACCTGGCCGCGAGGCTCGGACTGCCTTTCTGCTTCAATTACTCCCACGGCTCGAACCATCACCTCGTCGGTGACGCCATAAGCGCCTATCGGCGCGAGTTCTGCCCGAGTTGGCGCCTGTCGAGCCCCCTCGTCTCCTTGTCAGTCTGGGTGCTCGCGGCACCGAACGATCAGGAAGCACGTCACCTCTTCGCCTCGCGTGCCTATTGGCGCGTAATGTTGGACCGGGGTTTCCGGGTTCCGATGTATCCACCGGAAGAGGCCTTGGCAGAGCCAGTCTCTGTGGAGGAAAAGGCACGTATTAGCCAGACACTTCAATACTCCATCGTGGGCTCAGACACTGCCGTAGCGCAACGTCTGCGTAGCATCGCAGTCGAGTTCGGCGCGGACGAACTGGTGCTGGGCACCTGGACTCACGCCCCTGAAGCACGCCGCTGGTCCTACGCGGCACTCGCCCGGCGTCTCCTTGTCGGGTGACGAGACTGCGTTGCACAGATCCGGTTGCAGACGCGGTAGGCCATCGGGAAGGCCACGATCACGCGATGCGGACGTACTCCGGCCGCCCGAGTTCGAGCATCCGATTGAGTGCGCGTACGGCGATGGCCACCTCGGCCGCACGGCGCTCGTCCGTGCGCGAGTACAGTGCGCCGCCGGTCACGCGCTTGAAGCGCGCGATATCTGCCTCGACGAGGGCACGCCAGTTGTAGCCAGACGCCTTCTACCACGCCAGGCGGCCGCTTTCCGTGATGGTCTGAAGGTGCTCGTCGCGCCGGGTTGACTCCGTCTCGGCCGTGGTGCTCGGCACGGGGCGGGAGGGGGTGGGACGACCACGGCAGCATCGGGGTGCCGCGCCGCCACCTCACGGTAGACGCCGTCCTGGTCGTAGGCGCTATCGGCCGTGAACGAGGCAATCGGGTCCGAGACCTGATCGAGCAAGGGTCCGACCTGTGAGGCGTCATCGACGTCGTGCGCTGTCAACTCGGCCGCGAGGATCCGTCCGGGGTCGGCATACACACCGATGTGCAACTTGCGCCATGACCGGCGTGCCCTGCTCCCCTGCTTCTCGGCCCGGCGGCTGAGGGTGCTGTGGTCCGGCACGGACAGGTCGAGACCGAGCAGGGCCATGATGGAGCCGATCAGGCCGTCGGTCTGGCGCAAGGCCAGGCGGAACACGGTCCGAAGCGTCAGGGCCGTGGTGATGGCCAACTCCGAATAGCGTGGCTGTCCGTCCCGTGTGGTCCGGGGCTCGGCCTTCCAGGCGGCGATCGCCGCATCCGTGAACCACACCGTCAGACTGCCACGCCCGCGCAGAGCAGCATCGTATTCCGCCCAGTTTGTCGCCCGGAACCTCGGCTTCGGAATTCGGTGACGGCGGTCGGCATTGGCCTTGAACGGCAAGCTGGGCTCGCCTGGAGGATGACGGGCCGTCGCCCCCTTAGGATCCTAACCCAGCCAGATCGCCAGGCCGACCCATGCAACACGGTCAGGCGCAGTGAGACAGCACGGCGTCGGTGCTCGAGATCCTGGTCCGGGAGCGCCGGAGCATCGTGGCCACCAAACGCTCCTTCGGGCTCTTCTCCGCCGGGCTCAAGTAAAGCTATGGCGGATCACCACTGAGGGCGTGAGCCACGCGAGATCCTGCCCGAGGCGCGGTAGCGGACCAGCCGCCATCTTAGCGCTTGGTCGGAGAACTTGCATTGGCTAGGCCAGCGCCGCGAGCGCCAGGGCAGTGGCTCCTGTTGGCGGTCGCCTTCAGCCCAGCCACATCCACCCGCAGCGGCATCTGAGGGATCCCACCCCCGTCGCCACGCCCGCGCCAAGGGTTCCCGAATCTGACCGCAGGAAACTGCCTCCAGATCGCAGCGTGAGGTCTTGCGCGCGGCCTATACCGCCGCGACCGGCGTCCGCTCGCAAGCGATGTGGTAGCCCACCCCGAACAAACCGCCTTGCCAAAGGTTAATGATTAGGCGAAAGTTGCGAATGATTCTTAATATCATGGTGAGCTTGTGACCCGCCGATCCTCCCTTCTCGCCTTCACATCCCGTCCCGCTCTCATGCTGGGGCTCACCTTGACCGCACAGCCCGCGGCCACACAGCCTGCGCCCGCTGTGCTGCCGCCGCCCATGGCATCGGATTCCGCTCTCATCCTGCCGGAAGTGAATGTCGTCGCGACGGCGGAGGAGGAGCTGAAGCAGGCTCCCGGCGTCTCGATCATCACGCAGGAGGACATTCAGCGGCAGCCACCGGCCAACGATATCTCGGAAATCGTACGGCAGATGCCGGGTGTGAACCTCACCGGCAACTCCTCCTCTGGCCAGTACGGCAACAACCGGCAGATCGACCTGCGCGGCATGGGGCCGGAGAACACGCTGATCCTGATCGACGGCAAGCCGGTGCGCAGCCGCAATTCCGTCCGTATGGGCCGCAGCGGCGAGCGCAACACACGCGGCGATTCCAACTGGGTGCCAGCCGAGGCGATCGAGCGCATCGAGGTGATCCGCGGTCCCGCCGCGGCGCGCTACGGCTCCGGCGCGGCGGGCGGCGTGGTGAACATCATCACCAAGCCGCCGACCGACAAGTTCTCCGGCTCCATGACCGCCTACACCAACATCCCCGAAGATGGTGGCGAGGGCGGCAGTAAGCGTTTGGGCTTTAACCTTTCCGGCCCGCTGATGAAGGACTTCTCTTTCCGCCTTTACGGCAACATCGCCCGCACCGATGCCGACAGTCTTGACCTGAATAGGGATTATGCCACCTCTGCGTCCGCCGTGCCGCCCGCAGGGCGCGAGGGCGTGAAGAACCGCGACATCGACGGCCTGCTGCGGTGGGACTTCGCGCCGGAACAGGTGCTCGAGCTGGAACTCGGCTACAGCCGGCAAGGCAACATCTACGCCGGCGACCGCGCTGTCAGCGCCAATGGGACCGCATTGCTGGAGAAGCTGGCCAACGACGGTGCCGAGACCAATGTGATGGAGCGTTACACCAGTTCGTTGATGCATCGCGGTGACTTCGGCTGGGCGGACATGCGTACGCTGCTGCTCTACGAAGGTACCATCAACAAGCGCTTGAACGAGGGCCTAGCCGGCAGCGGCGAAGGCAGCATCAACACCGAGACCGACTATTCCACCGCCACCCTCAACAACTACACTGCCAATACCGAAATCAACATCCCGCTGGACATGCTGGTGCCACAGCGCCTGACGTTGGGCGGCGAGATCTTCATCGAGAACCTGAAGGATCCTCACGCAGTCACGCAGAGCACCAACGGCGGCGGTGCCATCCCCGGCATTTCCAACGGCCCGCGTGATCCCAGCGCCCGTGCGGAGACCTACTCCTTCTTCGTTGAGGACAACATCTACGCCACATCCCGGCTGGTGCTGACACCGGGCGTGCGCTTTGATCACCACAGCGAGTTCGGCTCCAACTGGAGCCCGGCGCTGAACGCCTCCTACGAGCTGTTCGACGGTTTCTTGATCAAGGGCGGCATCGCGCGCGCCTTCAAGGCGCCGAACCTGTACCAGTCCAACCCCAACTACATCTATTACACCATGGGCAATGGCTGCCCCGTCAGCTATCCGAGCCTCGGCGCCGGCTGTTACGTGATCGGCAATGACGATCTGAAGGCCGAGACCAGCCTGAACAAGGAGATCGGCATCTCCTACAATAAGGGCGGCTTCAGCAGCAGCCTGACCTACTTCCACAACGATTACCAGGACAAGATCGTGGCGGGCCTCATCCCCGTCGGCACCACTGCGACCCGCGGCCGCATCTTCCGTTGGGAGAACACGCCGGAAGCCGTGGTGCAGGGGGTGGAAGGCAACCTGCTGGTACCAGTGACCGAGACCATCTCCTGGAACACCAACTTCACCTATATGATCGAAAGCAAGGACAAGACCACCGGCCAGCCGCTCTCGCTGATCCCGGAATACACCATCAATAGCACCCTCATCTGGCAGGCGACCGATGATCTGTCCTTCACCGCAGGCCTGACCCACTATGGCAAGCAGGAGGCGCGCACCCTCAGCCTGACGGGCGAAGCCAATACGGGCGCGGAGCTGTGGCAGCGCGATCCCTACTCGGTGGTGGACGTCAGCGGCAGCTGGACCTTCACCAGAAACACCCGCCTGACCGCCGGCATCAGCAATCTGTTCAACGAGCAGCTGTTCCGACAGGCCAATTCCTCGGCGGCCGGCGCGAACACCTACAACGAGCCTGGGCGCGCCTATTTCGTCAGCCTGACCGCCTTCTTCTGACCATGCGCCGCCTCCCAGCCATGAGCGCTGAGCGGCAGCCCCGCATCATTTCCGTCCGGCGTCAGCGGCCAGCCGCACACCTCACGAGAGACCACCCCATGCAACACCTTAAAACCCGAACCCGGTTGATGACCCTCGGCCTGCTGGCAGCCAGCTCGCTGCTGCTCAGCGCCGGCGGGGCGCTCGCGCAGGCGCCCTTCACCACGCTGGACGACACCGCCAGCGCGCAGATCCGCTTCTCCGCGACCGACCGCGGCAAGCCGATCCTGGCCGGCAGCGAAGTGGCGATCTCCGGCCAGGGCTTCCGGCCGGGTCAGCAGGTCACGCTGCTCTATGGCACGGCACCGCTGCCCAACGGCGCGCTGAAGGCCGACAAGGAGGGCAAGGTCGAGGCCCGCATCACCCTGCCAGCCGACGCGGTCGCCGGCAATCACCCGATCCTCGTCGTTGCCCAGGGTCCCTACAGCGCGGCGCTGGCCAATCTGAAGGTCTCGCCGGATATCCCGCTCTCCAACCAAGCCGGTTATGAGACCAAGGAAGCCGAGGTGGCGCGCGGCCTCTACCAGTCCGCGTTCAGTGTCAAGAACAACGCGCTCTTCGTCACCTCCGCCGTGGGCCGGCCGCCCGTGCGGCAATCCGAGCTGCTGCGGCTGAACCCGGACACGCTGGAAGTGGTGGCACGCGTGACTCCGCAGCCCGCTCCGGCGCGCCAGCCGGGCGCCGGCGCCACCGCGGGCGGCCCTGGCGGCGGCCCGGCGGATGGGGGCATCTTTGCCGTCTATGGCATCGGCGTGGACGATGTCAACGACACGGTCTGGGTCAGCAACTCGCGCCAGAACACGGTTGCCGTCTACCGCCAATCCAACCTGTCGCTCGTTAAGCAGTTCGCGCCGGGAACGGTGAACCACGCACGTGACATTGTGGTGGAACAGGACGCAGGCAAGGCCTTCGTCAGTGCCACCTTCAAGCCTGAGGTAGTGGTCTTCGATACGCGAACGCTGGATGTGGCCGAGCGCATTGAGATTCCCTCCCGAGTCCGGGGGGGCACCTTCTCAGCCGCCAGCCTGTCGTTGGATGCTGTCGCACACCGGCTCTATGTCGTCAGCAACACCACAAGCGAGGTCGCCGTGATCAACACGCGCGTCAACGCGGTGGAGAAGGTGCTGCCGGTGCCCGGCGCGCGCAGCGCCATCGGCGTCTCGCACGATCCGCGCACGAGCCGCATCTTCGTCGCCGCACAGGGCAGCGACAATGTGGTGGTGCTGGATGGCGAGACCGGCGCGGCGGTCGCCACGACACTGGTGGGCGCGCAGCCGCTGAACGTGGTCTTCGACCCGGTGCGCCGCCAAGCCTTCGTCGCCGTCCGTGGCAGCGGGACCGTCGCCGTTCTGGACGCCGACGGCAAGCTCGTCGCCAATCTCGGCCGGGCACCGAACGCGAACCACGTCTCCACGGACGGGCGGGGCACGGTCTTCGCCGTGGACAAGTCCGCCGGCATCAGGCAAGCTGAAAGCGACACCGTTCTGCGCATTCACGCCCGCTGATCGCGCTTGCTTTTCCTGAGTTGCGCGGCGTGGCTCCGGCCATACCGCGCTTCATATTTCGGGCCGCGTCCATGACGGATAACTATATCAGCGACATTCCCTATCCCGCCGTGTTCCACCGGGAGATGATGCCTGCCTGGCTGGACGCTGTGCTGCGCGGCCTTGGCCAGCCGACGCCGGACTTCGCTGGTCGGTTCCGCTGGTGCGAGCTGGGCTGCGGCGCCGGGCTCAACAGCTTGGCGGTGGCCGCTTGCCATCCGGCGGCGGATGTCGTGGCCTTCGATGCCGATCCCGCACAGATTCAGGCGGCCCGCAGCACGGCGGAAGCCGCCGGGCTGCGCAACATTGCCTTTCATCAAGCAGACTTCGCCGAAATCGCCGCCGCACCGGCAGAGCAATTCGGCGCCTTCGACGTCATTGTCACGCACGGCGTCCTGTCCTGGATCTCGCCGGCGCAGCGGCAGGCGGCGTTCGCCTTTATCGGCCGCGCCCTGCGGTCAAACGGCCTCGTCTATGCTCACTACATGACGCATCCTGGCCTCTCTGCGGCCGCCGCCGCGCAGCCATTGGTGCGCCAGTACACCATGAGCCTCCCCGGTGATTCAGGGCAGAAAGCCGAAGGCGCGCTACGGTTCCTCTCGCGCTTCGCGGCGGGGGGGGCCGGCTACTTCGCCGCCTATCCGCAGGAGAGTTATCGCCTGCAGGCGGCACTGCGGCAGGACAGGCGCGCCCTGGCGCATGAATTGCTGCCGCCTTATTGGCAGCCCTTTCATGTGAGCGAGATCATGGCCGAGTTTGCAGCCCTCGGCTGCCGCTATCTCGGCAGCGCTACGCCAGCCGAGAACATCGACGCCATTTGCCTGCCCTCCGCCACGCAGCCGCTGGTGGCAGGCATCACCGATCTTGTCCTGGCTGAGACTGCGCGCGACCTCGCGCGCAACCAGAGCCTGCGCCGCGACCTCTACATGCGCGGCGGGCAGCCCTTGTCGCCCGAGCCGCACCGGCGTGCCCTGGCGGCATTGGGGCTGGCGGCGCTGCCTGGTGCGCCGCGCGGCGGCAGCCTTCGCTTCGACACACCCATTGGTCCGGTGCAGGGCGAAGCCGCGTTGTTTGGTCCCCTGCTGACCACGCTGGCACAGGGCCCACGCAGCCTGGAGGCACTGTCGCGACTGCCCGGCGCGCCCGTTCACCCGGCCCTGTTGAACCAAGCAGCGCAGATGCTGCTGTGGAGCGGTTGCGCCCATCCGGTGGCGCGCCCGCTGCCCGACCCCGCGCCGGCCTGGGCGCTGAATCGGCAGCTGGTGGCCAGCGGCACAGCAGGTTGGCTGGTGGCGCCAGCCCTGGGCACCGCCCTGCCTGCGAGCGCGGAAGAAATGGCAGCAGCAGCGGTTGTGCTGAGCAATCCTTCCATCTCCGGCGCCGCGCTGGCGGCCGCTATACCGGCCCTGATGCGAGACAAGGCCATCCAGTGGCAGCGCAAGACGCTACCAGCCTGGGCCGCGCTGGGAGTTCTGCCGACCGAGAGCATGGAGCCGCTTGATGGAAGCAGCGTCTGAAGTAGGTTCTGATGGGGTGGACGCTCCCCGACGGCATCGGTGTGCCAGAGTGGAGGTGTTGAACACCACTCAGAGGAGGCGTCCGTGGGCAAGGCTACTACCATTGGGCTGGACCTGGCGAAGGGTGTTTTCCAGGCGCATGGGGCAGATGAGGCGGGAGCCGTCATGTTCCGCAACAAGCTACGACGGGCGCAGGTGCTGGAGTTCTTCTCGGCCCAGCCACCCTGCACGGTGGCGATGGAGGCCTGCGGAGGGGCTCACCACTGGGGACGCGAGATCGGCAAGCTGGGCCACGCGGTGCGGCTGATCCCGCCAGCTTATGTGAAGCCGTTCGTGAAGCGGCAGAAGAACGACATGGCCGATGCCGAGGCGATCTGCGAGGCCGCGCAGCGCCCCAGCATGCGCTTTGTCGCGGTCACGAGCGAGGCGGCACAGGCCGCGGCGGTCGTGTTCCGGGCCCGCGATCTGCTGGTGCGCCAGCAGACGCAGATCATCAATGCCCTTCGCGGCCACCTCGCCGAGTTCGGCTTGGTGGTGGCGCAAGGTCCTGCCCATGTCGCCAAGCTGGTCGCGGCGATAGAAGACCCGGAACACCCGTTTCCGGAGGCGGCCTGCCCTGTCCTGCAGATTTTGGCCGGAACACTCGGGGTGCTGGAGGAGCGAATCAAGCTCCTGGACCTGGAGATTGCTCGTCGTGCTAAGGAGGACGAGCTGGCGTATCGCCTGATGACAGCCACGCCATTCTTGTCAGCCGCCTACACGTGTCCGTCGCGCCAACAACTTGGCAATGCCATGCAGATGGGATTGGTCGCCATCCGGGCATCCCTTCCGCCGAACGGCGCGACGCGCGGCGCGCCGGAGAGACCATTGACGAAGAAAAGGGCAATTATCCCTGCCGCGCAAGCCTGCTCGCCATAGGTGCCGACGCGGCCGACATGATGCACGTTGCGCAAGGTGGCCAGCGCGAGGCCATGCTGCCGCGCCGCCCCGATGCCCCAGTCGGTGACCTCCCGCGCCACGACCTGGCCATAGCCCATGTCGCCGTCGAACGTCGCCATGGCACCCAGGCCGCCGATCTGCCGTGCATGGCGGTTGGCCTGCAGGCGCCCGGCGCGGCGGTTGCGAAGATAGGCCGGCAGCATGCCCGGCCCATGGCTGTCATGGCCACGCAGCGCCGCCTCAACGAGATGGTCCGCAACAATGGCCGCCTCCGCACTCTCACCCCCGAGGCTGTCAGGGTCTGCATCAGCATGTCGCGGAGCTTATCTGCGGTTATCAGCATCGCCGATTCCTTGTTCCAGCCTTGGAGCGGTGATGATGGCGCCTCGCCAAACCCATTGCTATATCGAGCGGATGAGCAGACCCACGGAACGAGCATTGACGGAAGGCCGCGCGGCGCAAGGAGGCCGTGGTCTCCGGGAGCGAACGGCTGAACAGCCCCGCTCCGCCCGGTTGGTCTCCGCCCCGCCGAAGTTGACGGATCAGGTGGCCGAGGCCCTGGTGCGGCGCATCGCCGAGGAAGGGCTGCGCGCCGGCGACCGCCTGCCGGCCATTACTGAGCTTTCTCAGCTCTATGGCGTGAGCCCCACGGTAATCCGTGAAAGTCTGGCGCGGCTCCGCTCCGAGGGTATCATCGAGACGCGGCAGGGATCGGGTGCCTATGTCCTGGAGCCGCCCGCCCGACCGTTCCGCATCGAAGCCGCAGCGCCCGGCAGCGTTGCCTCGGTGCTGAAGGTCCTGGAACTCCGGCTGGGCCCGGAAGCCGAAGCCGCCGCCCTGGCCGCGCAGCGTGCCAAGCCGGCGGAGATCCGGCGGATCCGCACCGCTCAGAAGGATTTCGCCCTCGCGATCCGCTCCGGCGGCACGGCGGTGGAGGAAGACCTGGCCTTTCATCAGGCGGTGGCCGATGCGGCGGGCAACGAACTGTTCACCAGTTTCGCGGCCTTCCTGCAGCAGTACCTCCGCGAAGGTGTGACGGTTTCGCACCGTTGCAGCCTGAGCCGGGGCGCGCTGGACGGCGTGGTCGGAGAGCACCAGCGCATCCTGGACGCCATCGCCGCGCGTGACCCCGATGCGGCGCGCGAGGCCGCGCGCCAGCACCTCCAGGCGGGAATACAGCGGTTGCAGGCGGCGCTGGCCGAGGCGAACGGCCCCTGAGAGAGGGGCCGCCGCCCGTGCCTCACTCCACCCTGCGCCAGATGCCTTCGCCGCCCAGGTCTTTCGCCCCGTAGCGCGCGATCGCGCCCGCCTCGAAGTCGAAGCCGAGGCCCGGCGTCTGCGGCAGCAGCAGGTCGCCCTTCTCCAGCACCAATTGTCGGTCGATCAGCCGCCGGAAGTTGACGATGTGGTCGTCCGGCATGAACTCGACATAGGTCGCGTTGGGCGCGCTGGCCACGAGGTGCACATGGATGTCGTGCCAGGCATGCGGAGAGACGGAGATGCCATAGCTCGCTGCCGTGGCGGTGATGCGGCGCCATTCCGTGATCCCGCCGCAGACCGTGGCGTCGGTTTGCAGAATGGCGGCGGCCTCCTTTTCCAGCAGCTCGCGAAAGCGCCAGCGTCCGGCCTCGATCTCGCCGGTCGCAACCGGCACCGAGGTCGAACGCGCCAGCCGTGCGTGGTTGTCGATGTCGTCGGGCGAGAACGGCTCCTCGATCCAGCCGGGCTCATACTCCTCGATCGGGCGCATGTAGCGCAGCGCGGTCGGCAGGTCGGCCCAGGCGTTGTTGGCGTCGAGGAACAGCTCCACGTCGGGTCCGACGGCTTCGCGCGCCGCCTGCACGCGCGCCGCCTCCTCGCGCGGGGACAGGCGGCCGACCTTCATCTTCACGGCGCGGCAGCCCTGCTCGACGAAGGCGGCCATTTCCGCGCTGAGATCGGCGTTGCTCTTGCCGGGAAGATAATAGCCGCCGCTGCCATAGCACGGCACGCGGTCCAGCACCGTAGCGCCGAGCAGGCGGTAGAGCGGCAGCCCCGCGCTCCGCGCATTCAGATCCCAGAGCGCGATGTCGATGGCGGAGAGCGCGCGAGTCACGGCACCGGCGCGACCTAGCAGCAGGCTGTCCTGGTACATCTCGCGCCACAGCCCTTCGACGCGGTGGCTGTCCTCACCGATCAGGCGCGGCGCGAGCGCATCGGTCACCGCGTCCATCAGAAGCTTGCCGGCGCTGTTCACGGCGTAGCAGTAGCCGACGCCATGCGTGCCGTCGGTGGAGCGCACGCGCACCAGGCAGTATTCCCGCGCCTTCACGGTCCGCGTGGAGAAGTTGACCGGATTGTCGAGCGGCACGCGGGCGACGCAAACCTCAACTGCAGCGATCTTCGGCATCGTGTTTTCATTCCACCTTGATGTTGGCTTCGTGGATTAGGCGCGACCACTTTGCGTCCTCCGCCTGCATCAGCTTCGCGAACTCTTCCGGGCCTTGGTTGATGATCGTGGCGTCCTGGGAAGCGAAGCTCTTCTTCATTTCGTCGGCCTGCAGGCCGCGGGCGATGCCAGCCTGGATCTTGTCGATGATCGGCTTGGGCGTGCTGGCCGGCGCGATCATGCCGTACCAGACATCGGCCTCGTAACCGGGCAGGCCGGCTTCCGCGATGGTGGGCACGTCGGGCAGCATCGGCGAGCGTGTGGTGGAGGTGACGCCCAGCACCCGGACCCTGCCGTCCTGCACCTGCGGCAGGACCTGCGTCGTGGTGAGCAGGGAGAGCGGGATGACGCCGGACATCAGGTCGGTCAGCGCCGGCGCGCCGCCCTTGTAGGCTACGTGGCTCAGCTGGATGCTGGCCATGCTGGCGAAAAGCTCAACCGCCAGTTGCTGGCTGGAGCCGGTACCGGGCGAGCCGTAGTCGATGCCGCGCGGCTTCTCCTTCGCCATGCGGATCAGGTCGGCGACCGACTTCGCGCCGAAGGAGGGATTGGTCACCAGCGCGAAGGGCGCCCGCGCGACCAGCGAGATCGGCGCGAAATCCGTCAGCGGATTGTAGGGTAGGTTGGGGTAGAGTGGCCGGTTGGTGACGTGGGAGGAGATGGTGAACATCAGCGTGTAGCCGTCGGCCGGGCTCTGGGCCAGGGCCTCGGTCGCGATGATGCCGTTGGCGCCGGCGCGGTTCTCCACCACCACCGGCGTACCCCACTGCTTCGACAGGCTGTCGGCGACGGCGCGCGCGAAGATGTCCGTGGAGCCTCCGGGCGGGAAGCCGACCAGCACCCGCACGGGCCGGGCGGGATAGGATTTCACCTCCTGAGCCGTTGCCGGGCCGCCGAGCAGCGGCACCGCTAGCAATGCCGCGAGTGCGAGCGTTCTCCTGCGCATCTGAGCCTCCCCATCGTTGTTGCGGCGCCGGTGACAGACCGGGACCTTGTGGGGTGCAGGCTATGGCGCTTGCGCTCGGCATGTCAAATGGTCACCATATGACTTTGCTCGACCTGACTATACCCGCCAGAGGAACGACAGACATGAAGATCACTGACATCCGCGCGACCGTGGTGAACGCGGAGATGCGCAACTGGGTCTTCGTGAAGGTGGAGACGGACCAAGACGGGCTGTGGGGGTGGGGCGAGGCGACACTGAACTGGAAGACCCGCGCCGTCTGCGCCACCCTGGAGGACCTCAAGCCGCTGATCCTCGGTCGGGATCCGCGCGACATCGAGCAGATCTGCCGCGTACTCCGCAAGCAGAGCTATTACCGGCTCGGCATTATCGGCATGACCGCGATCAGCGGCATCGAGCACGCCCTGTGGGACATTTTCGGCAAATCGCTGGGGCTGCCGGTGTGGCGGCTTCTCGGCGGGCAGGTGCGCGACAGGGTGAAGCTCTACACCCATCTCGGCCTCGGGCAGATGAGTTCGGTCTACGAGACCTTCGATGCCGGCCCCATGGTCGAGAAGGCGCAGGCGGTGGTGGCGCGCGGCTACCAGGCACTGAAGGTGGTATGCATTCCCTATGTGCACCAGACCGCCTCCCCCGCCTCGGTCCGGCATGTCGAGAATCTGGCCGGGACACTGCGCGAAGCGGTCGGCGACGGTGTTGAGATCATGGTGGACTTTCACGGCCGGCCGGGCACGGTGAGTGCCGCGCTGCAGTTCATCCGCGCGCTGGAGCCCGCCTCCCCACTGTTCTGCGAGGAACCGATCCAGCCCGGCGATACGGAGGGCATGCGGCAGATCGTGGCACAGGCGCGCTGCCCGATCGCCACGGGCGAGCGGCTGGTCGGCACGGCCGAGTTCGCCGACCTGCTCCAGGCGCGCGCGGCGCATATCATCCAGCCCGACCTCAATCATTGCGGCGGGCTTCTCGAGGCCCGCAAGATCGCCGCCCTGGCGGAGGTCGCCATGGCCGGCATCGCGCCGCACAACCCGAATGGGCCGCTGGCCGGCATCGCCGCGCTGCATTTCGCCGTCAGCACACCGAACTTCGTGATCCAGGAAGCTATGCCAGGAAGCGTGCCCTGGTATCACGACGTGGTGCGGCAGCCCGTCCAGATGCAGGATGGCTGGTGGCCGGTGCCGCAGTTCCCGGGCTTCGGCGTCGAGGTGGACGAGAAGGAGGCGGCCCGCCACCCCTTCAAGCAGGAGGTGCTGCACACGGCCAATGCCGTGCTGGAGGATGGCACCGTGGTGGATTGGTGAGGCCGCAGATGCCTGAGCTGAAGATCTTCGTTCTTGCGCAGCACGCCCCGCAGGCGCCACGCTTGCAGGCATTGCTGGGTGCCGGCCCCCTGGTGACCGGAATGGCAACCCTGCCGCCGGAAGGCCCTATCGACGCGGATGTGCTGGTCACCACGCATCTTTCCGCCGCGCAGGCCGCGCGCTGGCGGGGGCGGCTGCTACAGGTACCCGGTGCAGGGCTGGACGGCATCGCGCTGGACGCGGTCTGGCCGGGCTGCACGATTTGCAACGTGCATGGCCATGAGATCCCTATGGCGGAGTTCGCCATGCTCGCTATGCTGGAGCACCGCATCCGGCTCTCCGAGATGCCGTCGCATCTCGATGCCGCCACCTGGCCATCGGCCTATGCCAGGCGCCCTTTGCATGGCGAGGTCGCGGGCCAGCAGCTGGCCATTATCGGCTTCGGCCATATCGGGCGGCAGGTGGCGCGTCGTGCCCGCGCCTTCGGCATGGGGGTGGTTGCAGTGACACGGACCGGTGCGCCGGAGCCGCTGGCGGATCGCACCGTCCCGACCTTCCGCCTCCTGGGGATCCTTCCCGAGGTGGATGTGGTGCTGCTCTGTTGCCCGCTGACGGAGCAAACGCGCGGCCTGATCGGCGTGGCGGCGCTGGCAGCCATGCGACCCGCCGCCCTGCTGATCAACCTAGCCCGTGCCGAAGTTGCCGACGAGGCCGCCCTCTACGCTGCTCTTCGCGAAGAGCGGATCGGCGGCGCCTTCCTTGACGTCTGGTACCGGTACCCACGGGGCGGCGAGGCGGAGCTGGCGCCATCCCGCTTTCCCTTCCATGAGCTGCCGAACACGCGCTGCACGCCGCATTCCTCCGCCTGGACGCTCCCTTTGCTGGAGCGGCGCTATGCGCTTATCGCACGTAACATTCGTTGCTTACAGGAAGGCGGACCCTTCGAGCATCTCCTGCGCGCTGGCGGCCATACAGCTTTGACAGGGCCGAAGCAGCAGCCAGCGCGTGGTAGCTGAGCGGCCATCCGTCTGAAAAATGCACGCAGAGGTGCAACGTATCAGCAGGTCTCCACGGCGACTGACGCAACCGGACCCTTCTAGGGTTCGTTAGCTCTTGAGCCAATCGAGCGAGGCGGCCAGGCAGAGGACGCCGAGGAAGGATTGGGCGGTTTTCTCGTAGCGTGTGGCGACGGCACGCCACTCTTTCAGCCGTGCCCAGAGCCGC
>Ga0180218_1000864_pt1 | contig 21807 bp, 22 predicted proteins | sample eDN3rd37CKraftBY_FD_151334 | JGI IMG/M metagenome (GOLD analysis project Ga0180218, IMG submission 151334) | Enriched backyard soil microbial communities from Emeryville, California, USA - eDNA 3rd pass 37_C Kraft BY (version 2) (version 2) | ecosystem: Environmental > Terrestrial > Soil >...
CCCAGAACGTTCTTGTACGGGAATTCGCGGATGATGTTCTTCAGGCGAAATTCGATCGGATCCATGCCGATCTCTTTCGCAATCTCGTCCATCAGGCGCTCCTGGGAAAATACGGCAGAGGGGCGCGCGACGCCTCTATAGGTTCCCAGCGGACACTTGTTGCTGGCAAGGGCACGGAAAGTGGCTTCGTAAGCCTGGAAATCATAGGGCCCAGGCATCACCTTGGCCGCCATGCCGGGATCGCCTGCGGCGGTGAACGGGAAGGTTGAATAGGCGCCGACGTCGACGCTGATGTCGGCCCAGAGGCCGAGCAGTCTGCCTTCCTTGGAGACATAGGCTTCCAGCGTATGGGCGTGATCGCGGGCATGAATGCTGGCGATCAGGTTCTCCCGGCGGTCTTCGATCCATTTGACCGGACGCTGGGTCTTCATCGCGAGCCAGGCAACGAGGACCTCCTCGCCAAATACCTGACCCTTCACGCCGAAGCCTCCGCCAACTTCCGGCGCAATGACGCGGATGCGGGATTCCGGAAGATCAAGCTCTTCAGAGATGTAGGTGCGCACCAGATGTGGCATCTGGGTGGAAGACCAGACCGTCAGCATCCGATCACCGGGCGAATACTGTGCGACCACACCGCGACATTCCATTGGAACACCGGTCTGGCGCTGGTTGCGGAATGTGCGGCGCACGACATAAGCCGCGTTGGCGCGCGCCGCTTCCAGATCGCCACCCTTCATCTGTCGCTCGATAAAGACGTTGCTCTTCCATCCGTCGTGTATCGGAGGGATTGAGGGGTCACGCGCCTGGTCCATTGTGCCGACAACTGGCAGCGGGTCGCAATCGATGAAAACCATCTCGGCGGCGTCTTCGGAAAGATAAGGATCTTCCGCCAGCACTGCGGCCACCGGCTCGCCAACGAAGCGAACAACGTCGCGTGCAAGGAGTGGCTGCTCCGAGTACTGCATCTCGGGAACATCCTGGTGCGCCTTCATGGAAAGATCGCCAATGTCTTTTCCGGTGAAGACCCACGTCGGATATCCAATGTCCTCGAGGGCGGACGTGTCGACGTCCAGGATCCTGCCGTGAGCCATCTGCGAGCGCGCAAACGTCAGATGCAGGCAATTTGGCAGGCGGATATCATCGATGTACCTGGCAACTCCCGAGAGAAGCCGGACATCTTCAAAGCGTTGAACGCGTGCCCCGATCTGGCGTGGATTCTCGGCCTTCATGCCTGCTGCCCCTCCAACTGGTTGCTGATGGCCTTGCGTACGGCGGCGACAATTCCATGATAGCCTGTGCAACGGCAGATATTGCCGCTGATCGCTTCGCGGATCTCCTCATCCGAAGGCATCTCGCCGTTTGCCACCTTCTTTTCCACGTAAGGGGCGAGCGTCATCAGGAAACCGGGTGTGCAATAACCGCACTGCAGGCCGTGCTCGCTCTTGAATGCCTGTTGCAGAACATGTGTCGCGTCAAAGCCGCCAAGACTTTCGACAGTATTGATTTCCTTGCCGTCACACTGGACGGCAAATGTGAGGCAGGAGAGGCGGGGAATGCCATCGATATGAACAGTACAGCAGCCACAGACACCATGTGCGCAACCGATGTGTACTCCGGAGACATCGAATTCGGTGCGAATGACATCAGCCAGAAGCCGTCGAGGCTCGACTTCAAGTGTCTTGGTTTGACCGTTTACGGTAAACGTAGTCTGGGTCATGGTTATGCCTTGGATTTCATGGCGCGCATAAGGGTGCGGCTGGTAAGCTGGACGATCAGGTGGCGGCGATATTCAGCGCTCGACCTGTAGTCGTTCACCGGATCGGCAGACTGGGCGAAGAGCTGGCCGGCTTCCAGAGCAACCTCCTCGGTCAGCTGCCGACCCTTCAGGAATTGTTCTGCCGAGGCAGCGCGAACCGGCGTCAACTCCGCACCTGCACAGGCGATCCTGGCGTCAAGAACTGTGTCACCGTCAAGTTCCAGCACCGCTCCGATGCCGATGACAGCGAAGTCGCCCATGCGTTCGGCAATTTCGATGAACGCGCCATGCTGTCTCCGCTGAGGGATCGGCAATTCGACCGCAACCACCATCTCGCCCGGTTCGAGCGCAGTCACATAGGCGCTGATGAAGAACTCGGATGCGGGTATGCGCCGCTCGCCATTCACCGAGCGAGCGACGATGGTTGCATCATGGAGAACGCAGACGCAGGGAAGCTCGGCACTTGGGTCCGCATGCGAAATACTGCCGCCCAGCGAACCGTGGCGCCGGATGGTGGGGTGACCGATCCAGTGCGCAGCATCAAGGAACGCTGGAAAATGTTCGGCGATCAAGGGTTCGTTGAAATAACGTTCGTGGCGGACCAATGCGCCCAGGCTGAGCGTGTCGCCGGTGCGTTCAATCTTGTCGAGTTCGAGCGAATTGATGTCAACCAGATGCTCAGGCCGGGCGAGACGCAGATTCATCATCGGCACGAGACTTTGCCCTCCGGCAATGGGCCGCCCGTCTTCGCCAAACTCCGCAAGCAAGCTGAGGGCTTCCTCAATACTTGCTGCCCTGTGATATTCGAAAGCGGCCGGGCGCATTCCGTTCTCCTTATTTGTTGCGGAGATCTAACTTCCGGGTAAAGTCTGCAGAAGTTGCACGCGCCGCAGAGGCTGCGTGATTTGTCTCCGCGCTAAGCGCTGAGTTCCCTTGATTATTTCGTCAGTTTGTATTCGATTTAATCGATATCGTCAACAATTTGGTCAAAATCGTATGCAAGAAATGCATATTTGGAGCTGTAGGTGGCTCAAACTCCGGCCTGCGTAGGCCGGAACGCCCGCTTTCGCGCGTTTGTATGCAATTAAAAAATATTTGTAGACACGCGACGCAAATGCGTATTTCATTCTTGCCGGCCGGTGGACGCGGGCTCGAAGTGTCCCGGACGCAAAATAAAAATCAGGGAACACCTCTGGAGGTATAAGATGATTTCGAGAGCAGGACGATCCATGCTTGCTGGTGTGTTGGCAGCCGGCATTCTTGGCATGACGCAAATGACTGTGGCGAACGCCGCAGAAGTGACGCTGCGAATGGTGGGTGCGTGGGCCCATGGTTTCTCGCCAACGGGCGAGATCGGCAAGAACTTCATGGACAATGTGAACCGCCTCGGCGAGGGCGTCGTCCGCATCCAGTATATCGGCGCCGATGACGTTCTTCCGCCATTCGACCAGCCGGAAGCACTGGTCAATGGCGTCTTCGATGTGTGGTACGGTGCTCCCAACTATTGGGCGGGTGTCGTGCCGGGCGGCGATATTACAGAACTGTCGCCGCATCTCGTGCCGGACGGTGGACCGGGCAGCAAGCTCTATGACTTTGTTGTCGGTCTTTACGAAGCCAAGGGCGTTCGCCACCTCGGCCATGCTGCGGGCGATCTCGGTGTCGGCGTCCACTACCTGAGCACCAATTTCCCGGTAAAGTCCCTGGATGATCTGCGCGGCAAGCAGCTGCGCGTGACGCCGCTGACGCGCCACTTCGTGCAGGCGGCGGGCGGTGAATCCGTCACATTGCCGCCTTCGGAAATCTATCTCGCGATGGACCGTGGTACTGTCGAGGGCTTCTCCTGGCCGGTCGCCGATGCGTTCACGCGTTATGGCTGGCAGGAAGTCACCCGCTACATGATTGATCAACCGATGTACCGCAGCGGTGGCAGCGTGGCGATGAACCTCGACAAGTGGAACGCGCTTTCTCCAGAAGCCCAGGACATTCTGCTGAAGGCAATGGCCGAGACGCAGGAATGGACGCGCGGCTGGTTCGCCCAGAACCTGGAAGAGCAGGTTCGTCTCATGAAAGAGGGCGGCATGGAAGTTCTGAAGCTCTCGGACGAGGAAGCAGAACGCTGGAACAAGCTCGCCATCGAGTCTCTGTGGGCCTACTACGAGACAATCTTGCCTGCCGACAAGATCACGGAAGTAAAGGCACTGTTCGACGCCGCTGAATAAAGTCCAACTCTCCGCCTGGCGGGTGCAAAGCAAGGCAACCTGCCGGGCGGACGCTAGATAGAGGTGGTCGAATGAAGGCGCTGGGCCGAATATTCGATATCATTACCGACGCGCTTGCGGTGGTCTCCAGCACGATACTTGTGGCCATGATGCTGCTGACTGTCGTGAAGGTCGCGATGCGATCCGTGCTGAATTACGGCATTCTTGGCATAGACCAGATCAGCGGCATCATGATGGTGTACATGACCTTCCTGGGCGCCGCATGGGTCTTGCGCCGGGACTCGCATGTGGTGGTGGACCTTGTTGTTGCGTCTGTCCCGCAAGGGGCACGCAGGGTCATGCTGATCCTGTCTTCGTTGGTTGGAGCTGCGGTCTGCTTCACGCTCACCTGGTTCGGCACAAAGGCAGTGTCTCTCTCTCTTAGCCGCGGGGTCATGGTGGCAGCCGAACTGGAGATCCCCCGCGCCGTCAATCTCGTCGTAATTCCGCTTGGTTGCTTCCTGCTCGGCCTCGAGTTCGTTCGACGTGCTGTACGCCTTTATCGCAACAATGATGCGACTTCTGAGAAATTCGTGGAGGCCTGACCGTGGAATGGTGGCAATTCCTCATCTTCTTCTTTTGCGGCCTCACCCTGTTCATGTTCATGGGCTTGCCGGTTGCGATCGCGTTCCTGCTGATGAACATGATCGGAGTTTACATGCTTTGGGGAGGGGTATCTGGGTTCAACCAGCTCATCCTCAGCATCGATAGTTCGATCTCGACATTCTACCTCGTACCCATTCCGATGTTCATCCTGATGGGAACCCTGATGTTCCATTCCGGCATCGCCCCCCGGATGATCAAGGTCATCGATCAGTGGCTCGGCTTCATTTCGGGGCGCTTGGCCGTGTTGACCGTCGGTGCTGGCGCAGCACTGGCCACGCTCACCGGTGTTGCAATGGGCAGCGTCGCCATGCTTGGTTCAACGCTGACCTCCGAGATGCAGAAGCATGGCTATTCTAAATCGCTGTCGATCGGCCCGGTCCTGGGCAGTGGTGCACTGGCCATTCTGATCCCACCCAGCACTCTGGCTATCGTTCTGGCAAGCGTTGGCGGCTTTTCCGTCGCCAAGACTCTTGTTGCCATTGTCGTGCCTGGAGTGCTGCTGGCGCTCATGTATGTGGCCTACATCCTGATCCGCGTGAAGCTCAGGCCGCACGAAGCTCCGGTCTATGATGTCCCGGTCGTCCCATTGGGTCGCAAGGTCAAGGACACTTTCCTGTACCTGCTGCCCCCGGTATCGATCGTTTTCCTGATCATTGCCTGCATCTTCTTTGGTTGGGCCACGCCCACCGAGTCCGCGGCCATCGGAACGTTTCTTACCTTCATTCTGATGGCGTGCTCCGGTTCGTTGACGGTTGCAAACCTCAAGAATGCAATCGGCTCGGCCACGCAACTGTCCATCATGATCCTGATCATCCTGACCGGCTCGGCCGGGTTCAGTCAGTTGCTGAGCTTCTCGGGAGCAACCAGCGCCATCACCTCCTGGGCAACATCGCTTCCCGTTGATCCGGTCGTGTTGATGATCATGATGATGCTGATCGTTCTCGTGATCGGCATGTTCATCGAGCAGACCTCGATCGTGCTGGTGACGATCCCGATCTTCCTGCCGATCATTCGCGCAATGGGTTGGGATCCGATCTGGTTTGCCGTGATCATGATGGTCAATCTGGAACTCGCAACCATCACACCGCCCGCCGGCCTCTCACTCTTCGTCATGAAGGGCGTCGCACCGCCCGGAACGACAATGAAGGATATCTACTGGGCGGCGTTTCCGTTCATCATGCTCAACATCCTGCTGATGCTGATCATGATCGTCTTTCCACCCATCGCGCTCTGGCTGCCGAGCTTCATGTAAGCGTCGGCCACGAGCCTCACCTGCCCAAGCAATTTCTACCGGAGTTCACATTCAATGAGCCAAGAAGTCCGCAAAGCAATCCTTGATACCGTCGACGCCAATCGCGATGCCGCCGTCGCGTTTCTCCAGAAGATGATCTCGATACCAAGCGTCACTGGCGACGAGGCTGCCATCCAGGAGTTTGTTGCAGGGTACATGAAGAACATCGGCCTCGATGTGGACATGTGGGAGACGGACTGGGAGGAGCTCAAGAAACACCCTGGCTACCGTTCTGTAAGCCGTGGCTATGAGAACCGCCCCAATATCGTCGCCATCCACAAGGGTACTGGCGGCGGCCGCTCCCTCCTGCTGAATGGCCATACGGATGTGATCCCGGTTGGGAACGGGGAAGGGTGGTCGGATAACCCCTGGTCCGCTTCGATCAAGGATGGAAAGATCTACGGCCGCGGCTCAGCCGATATGAAGAGCGGCGTCGCAAGCCACATCCTCGCCGTGGAATACCTGAAGGCAGCCGGCATCAAGCTGAAGGGCGACGTGCTGATCAATGTCGTGATCGATGAAGAGGTCAGTGGGCACGGCACGCTGGACACGGTCATCCGGGGCTACAAGGCCGATGCAGGTATTTCCGGCGAAACAAGCGATCTGGCGGTGCAGCCAGCGTGTATCGGGCGCATCTGGTTTGAAATCGCGGTCCAGGGCAAGCCGGCGGGCATCCAGAAGCGCTATGAAGGCATCAGCGCAATCGACCTCGGCAACAAGGTCGTGGCTGCGGTCAAGGAGCTTGAGGACCACCGCGTCGCAACCGTCAAGCATCCGCTCTACCCGAATGCGCTCGACTCTCTCCCCTGCATCATCGGCAGCTTCCAGGCTGGCAACTATCCGAGTGCCTTCCCGGATACCGCGCTGCTTAAGGGCAGTATCGGGACGGTTCCGGGTGAGGACCATGAGGGCGTGAAGCAAAGCTTGGTGGACAAGATTGCCGAGATGGCCGCCCAGGATCCATGGATGAAGGACCATCCGCCTGTGGTCCGCTTCGTTGGCTACGATGCGGAAGCGTCCGAGATCCCGGTCGAGCATCCGATCGTGAACCTCGTATCCCAGGTCTACACCGAGGTTACAGGCAAGCAGCCCGTCATCACCGGTCGCCAGGGGGCTGCGGATACGCGTTTCCTCAACAGCTACGGCAACACCCCGACCGTGATCTTCGGGCCAGGGTCGACCGCTGTCATGCATTCCAACGACGAGTATGTATCGATCGATGATTACATCACGGCAATCAAGGTGATGGCGCTTTCGATTTATGACTGGTGTGGCGCTTGAAGAATAAACAAGAACAGCCGGCAAGGCTGTGAGTAAAATTCCCGGCGCCACTTCGGTGGCGCCGGTCAAGTGCGACAAGGCTGGATGCCTGTTCACCGTCAAGACGTACAGAAAATTGCGGCAGTTTCCCTTCGGATGAAATTTGCGCTGCAACCCTGACAGCTTATCCTCAAACAGTTCATCAAGTTTACTTTGAATGCAGCGTCTCGGATGCGCGGATTTTCGTTGCGTGATCCCCTCCAGGGGGATAGGATATAAAAATAATAAACTGCAGGTGGAACGCAATGGAACATCCACACGTGCATGAAACACATCCCGAAATCGTCAAACGTCTCAAGCGAGCGTCCGGGCACCTGCAAAAGGTGATCGAGATGATTGAGAGCGGCAGGCCGTGCCTCGATGTGGCCCAGCAGCTTCACGCGGTCGAAAAGGCGATTACCCAGGCCAAGCGCACCCTCATCCAGGATCATCTCGATCATTGTCTGGAAGAGACAGTCGGTTCGCTTCCGAAGGAACGTCGCAGCGCCATAGACGAATTCAAAGATATCACAAAGTATCTATAAGATGACCCCATTCGCTGATCTGCTTTCGCAAGGTGCTGCACACGCCTGGCTGTTCATTCCAAGCGCCATCTTTCTCGGAGCACTGCACGGCCTGGAGCCCGGCCATTCTAAAACCATGATGGCGGCCTTCATCGTCGCCATCCGCGGCACCGTCAAACAGGCGATACTGCTTGGCGTGGCGGCAACGATCTCGCACACGGCCATCGTATGGGGCATCGCGCTGACCGGCATGTATCTGTGGCGGGGTGTTCAGGCTGAAACGCTGGAGCCCTATTTCCAGCTTCTATCGGGCCTGATCATCATCGGCGTTGCCCTCTGGATGGTCTGGCGCACCTATACTGACAGGCAGAGTTTCCTTGATGTGGCCAAGCACGCCCATGGCGATGATCATGATCATGATCACGGGCACCATCATTGCCATGGCAGCGCGCATCACGTGAACACCGGCCACGGCCAGGTCGAGCTTTCGATTTTTGAGGATGGTGTGCCGCCCCGCTGGCAGCTGAAGACGATCAGCGGCCATCATTGGCATGACCACGATGTGACCGTGACCACGACCCGCGCAGATGGTTCGGTCGAGACCTTCACCTTTGTCGATCGAGGCGGCTATCTGGAGTCAATCGACGAAATTCCCGAACCCCATGAGTTCGTCGCTCGCTTGAGCCTCGGCCACGGCGGCCATAGCCATGATTATGATCTTCCATTCAGCGAGCACCATCACGCGCATGAGGGTATGGAGACTTTCGCCATGGGAGGGGATGCGTATGAAGATGCGCATCAAAGGGCGCACGGGCTTGATATCGAGCGGCGCTTCAAGAGCCAGAACGTGACGAACTGGCAGATCGCACTTTTCGGTCTCACGGGCGGGCTCATTCCTTGTCCTGCCGCGATTACCGTCCTGCTCCTTTGTCTGCAGCTGCGCGAAATATCGCTCGGAGCAGTGCTTGTTTTCTGCTTCTCGATCGGCCTTGCGATCACGCTAGTCAGTGTCGGCGTCGTTGCGGCTCTGAGCGTACGTCATGCGGGCACCCGGTTCCCGTGGCTGTCAAAGATCGCCTCGCGTGCGCCTTATATCTCCGGAGTGCTCATCCTGCTGGTTGGATTCTATGTATGCTGGCACGGTCTGGCAGGCCTTCAGGCCAACGGGGTGGTGTAGAGGATCTGCGATACGTTGATTGGCCAAGGCAGCGCCAGTGCGGCGCTGCCTATCTCTTCTTACTCGAAAATCCCGGCTTAGATCAGCGAGCCTGTCTGGACCTCGATGGCTACTGGCGTGCCGCGATTGGCCAGGAACGCCGGCCGCGCGGTCTTGGCGCCAAACGGTTCCTGCAACTGGTTGGACATGGCATTGAAGACGAAGAACGCGTTCGACCGGGCAAACGGCGTGATATTGCCGTTGGAGCCGTGCATGGTATTGCAGTCGAACAGAACCAGCGTGCCGGCCTTGCCGGTCGCGGTCGTGATCCCGTGCTGCTTTGCAAGTCTCGTCAGGCTTTCCTCGGACGGTACTCCGACCTCCTGCTTTTGCAGCGAAGACTTGTGGTTGTCTTCAGGCGTCTCTCCGGCACATGCGATGAAGTGCTTGTGCGAGCCAGGCATCAGCATGAGCGGACCGTTTTGCGTGCCGTTATCGGTCAACAGCAGCGAGGCGGAAATGGCGCGCATGCGCGGCATGCCGTCTTCCGCGTGCCAGGTCTCGAAGTCTGAATGCCAGTAGAATTCCTTGCCGGTAAAGCCCGGCTTGTAGTTCAGCCGCGACTGGTGAATATAGACCTCATCGCCGAGAAGATGCTTGACTACACCGGCAATGCGCCGGTCGCTTGCAAGCCGGTTGAACAGCTGGCTCTGCTCCGGCAGCTGGAACACAGTTCGTACCTCATCCGAGCCCGGCTCGGTGATGACGCTGCCTTCCATCAGCTCACGCTCGCCACTGCGAAGTGCCGAGGATTCCGCGATGAGGGCGGCGATTTCATCGGCCGAGAAGATGTTTTCCAGGATGAGGAAGCCGTCGCGTTCGAATGCTTCAGCCTGCTGCGCCGTCAGCGGTGCCTCGGGGCTCCACTGGCTCCAGACGGTTTTGTCCTGACGCGGCAGCCACTTCTCCTCCGGCAGCCGGCTTGGATAGGGGTCGTGGGTGTGCGGATTCTGTACAGACATAGCTGTCATGTTCGCTCTCCTTTGCGAGGGGTTTCTGTGGGGCATGATCCAGCCGGATGGCTGGGCTCAATCGTGCTGGTCTCAGATCGGCGCGCCTTCCAGCGCGTAGGAGCCATCTTCCAGATGCACTTCGCGTCCGGTGACCGGCGGATTGAAGACGCAGGCCATGACCATCTCGGTGTCGCCCTTCAGGCGGTGCCGGTCATGCTCGTTGAGCACATACATCACGCCGGGGTGGATGGGGTGCACCTCGCCAGTTGCGATATTCTCGATCGAACCATTGCCGGAGATGCAGTAGACGCACTCGAAATGGTTCTTGTAGTGGAACAGGTGCTCCGTCCCGGCATGAATGGTGGTGATGTGAAAGCTGAACCCGACACCATCATCCTTGAGCAGCAGCCTGACGCTGTCCCAGCCTTTGGATTCAACTTTGCGCGTGGTGTTCTTTTCGACATTGAGGTCGCGAACGATCATTCTCGGTTACTCCGCAGCTATACTGGTTGATTGGGTGATTTCGCGGACGGCATGCTCGAAAATGTCGAGGCCGCGCGAAAAGAGGGGCATGTCGATGTTCAGTGGGGCCAGGACCTTCACCACCTCGTCATGGGCGCCGGAGGTCTCGATGACGAGGCCCTTGTCGAAGCAGCGCGCGCAGATCTCGCTTGCCAGCTGTCCGGTGCCGACATCGACGCCCTGCATCATGTCCCGACCCTACCTTCACCACCTCGTCATGGGCGCCGGAGGTCTCGATGACGAGGCCCTTGTCGAAGCAGCGCGCGCAGATCTCGCTTGCCAGCTGTCCGGTGCCGACATTGACGCCCTGCATCATGTCCCGGCCCTTTACACTGGCCGTCGGCAGCAATGCCGAGATTGCCTCCAGACGCTTCGCCAGATAGGCGGAGCGCTCGGCGATCTCTTTCTGAAACGCATCATCGGCCCAGAACTTCTCCAGCGCGACACGTGCGGTAACAAAGGCGTGGTTGTTGCCACGAAATGTTCCGTTGTGCTCAGCTGGACCGAAGACGTCGAACTCCGGTTTCACCAGCAGCACGGCCATGGGGAGGCCAAAGCCTGACAGCGACTTCGCCATGGTGATGAGGTCCGGGCTGACACCCATGCCTTCGAAGCTGAAGAAGGAGCCGGTGCGCCCGCAGCCGGCCTGGATGTCATCAATGATGAAGAGCGCCCCGTGGGCGCGCGCAATTTTCTCGACCTGGCGCACCCATTCCGCTGACGCCACATTCAGTCCACCTTCGCCCTGGACGGTCTCGAGCACGATGGCAGCAGGCGTATCGATCCCGCTTGAGGGTTCGGCGATCATCCGCTCCAGAAGGTCGCAGGAATCGACGCGCTCACCGAGAAAGCCGTCATAAGGAATGCGCGTTACATCGGGCAGCGAGACGGAGGCGCCGCCGCGGTGGTAACCATTGCCCGTCGCGGCGAGCGCGCCAAGGGAAACGCCGTGGAACCCGTTGGTGAAGGCGATGACGTTGTTGCGGCCCGTCACCTTGCGGGCAAGCTTCAGTGCGGCTTCCATTGCATTGGTGCCGGTTGGCCCGGTAAACATCAGCCGATGGTCCATGCCCCGAGGCTTCAGGATCAGCCGTTCGAACGTCTCGAGGAAGGCGGCCTTGGCGTCCGTAAACATGTCGAGACCATGCGCCAGTCCGTCGCCTGCGATATGCTCCATCAGAGCCGCCTTCATGTCCGGATCGTTGTGTCCATAGTTCAGCGACGAGCAACCGGCGAGAAAATCGATGTATTTCTTGCCGGCCGCAGAAGTGAGCGTTGCCCCCTCAGCCTTGGTGAATAGGGCGGGAAAGCTGCGGCAATAGCTGCGCGCTTCGGATTCCCTCCGGGCAAAAATCTTCTCATCGTCCGTGGAAGCGGTCGTCATAAAGTCATCCTTTCGGGCTGGATTTGTCTGAGCTGGGAGTGGGCCGGGTTCCCGGAGTTGTTCCGGGCGCACTCAATGGGTGGAGTTCCCAAACCTCCACCGGGACGCGCGGCACTTAGGCGGCTTGCTCAACGCCCTCGGTGAAGCGGATCGTCACCATATGTTCCGTGGGATGTACCCCGCCGAAATGTATGTTGCTGTCGAAATGCAGCTGCCGCTCAAGGCTGCTGCCCTGCATCTTCGCAAAAGAGGTAAAAAGGGCCCAGCTTGGCGCGTTATCATCGGTGATCGTGGTCCTGAGGGCCGTCACGTCACGGCAGATCTCACGCGTGACAAGCCTGCTCAACATCTTGCGGGCGATGCCCTTCCCTTGCGCGGACGGCGCGACGGCGACCTGCCAGATGAACAGTGTCTGTGGCTCGTCGGGGATCAGGTATCCGGAAATCCACCCGACAATTGCGCCATCCCGACTTTCGGCAATGATGGAGGTTGCAGCGAAATGATCGCATTGCAGAAGATTGCAGTAGAGCGAGTTCTCATCGAGCGGCTTGCAGATGCGAACCAGCTGCCAGACCGCAGCTCCGTCTTTAGCCTTTGGGAGGCGGTAGGTAACTTCGTCATCCACGTAGGGAATTGTCATTGCTTCGGCGGTTAGCATCGATCTCCTCATATCAACGTCGCAGATATTACGGTCATCGAAATATATTGCAACAGCAGATCCTCGATTTTGCGGTAAGTATAGGGATTTAATGCGTTATTTGTGCTCGAACTGGTGGACAATTGATTCGATAAACGAAATGTTTTTTATCTGCTAAGAAGGCCGAGATGCGGAGCCCGGGGATGAAATGGAAGATCGTACGCAATCGAGTCTGATCGCACTGCGGCGCATACTGCGCGCTACCGAACTGAACGCGCGCACCGTCGCGCGCGCAACCGGGCTCACGACACCACAATTGATCGTTCTGGAAATTGTCGCCTCGTCCCCGAGAGCCCAGCCGAAGGACATTGCGGCAAAGGCCGGCGTTGGCCAGGCTACCGCAACCTCGCTCGTCGACAAGCTGGAGGCGCGTGGACTGGTGGAGCGCACGCGCGGCGAGCATGATCGCAGGCTCGTCTGGGTGACTGCAACGGAGGAAGGACGACGGGTGCTTGAATCCGCCCCCGATCCGCTGCAGCACGTATTTTCGCAACAGTTCAGTAAGCTGCCCGACTGGGAGCAGGCGATGATCGTGGCAGCCCTCGAGAAGATCGGCGCGATCCTGAACGCGGGCGCAATCGATGCCTCGCCGCTCCTCGACGTCGGTCCGGTGGACCGTCGCTGACCGCGAGCGGCTTCTTTAATGCATCATCCGTGGGACCGGCTATCGTGCCTGTTGCATTGCTAACTATATCACTTGTCAAAGCTGAAGGGGGGTAACTGGTCCAGCGCGGATTGAAGAGCAATAGACCAGCTTTGCGATACCGTCTGGTAATAGGGATCAGACGCCGTAAAGCGGTGTTTCTCGCCGAGTTGCAGGCTGTCGGCCTCATAGATCTGCATATCGAGCGGCAAGCCGACTGAAAGGTTGGCTTTCAATGTCGAGTCGAACGAGACCAGCAGGAGCTTGGTTGCGTCCTCAAAGCTCATCTCTGCCTTATAGGCGCGCACGAGGATCGGTTTGCCGTATTTGTGCTCACCAATCTGGAAGAACGGCGTATCCGCCGAACACTCGATAAAGTTGCCTTCCGGGTAAATATAAAACAGGCGAGGCTGTCCGCCCTTGATCTGCCCGCCCAGGATAAACGACGCGCCAAATGCATCGGCGTTCTGACCGCCTTTGGCGGACACGGCGATCACTTCCTTGACCGTTTCACCCACCATTCGTGCAATCTGGAACATGGATGGCGCTTCGAACAGGCTCGGATGACGGTCACCCGGTGCTTTCATCCGTTCTTCCAGCAGGCTTGCGACAGACTGGGTTGTCGCGAGGTTACCGGCCGACAGAAGAACGATCACCCGTTCGCCCGGGATTGACCAGCTGCGCATCTTCGAGAATGTAGAAATATTATCGAGGCCTGCGTTTGTCCGTGTATCGGACATGAAAATCAGCCCGCGATCGATCCGCATTCCGACACAGTAGGTCATTGGCAATTCCGTAAGGCAATTCGTCTTGTTCGTCTCTGCCAGGCATCCTGGAGAGTCGATATTACCGCATCACTGCCCGACATTGATAAGGACCGCAAGATTTTCCTCTGTGCGGCCGAATCTCAGACCTGAGATCGGCGCTGCATCGCGGTAGTCGAGGCCTGTTGCAAGGCGCACATAGCGGTCATTGGGGCAGATATTGTTCGCAGCATCGAACCCAACCCAGCCAAGTCCGTCAACATGCGCTTCCGCCCATGCGTGGCTCGCCGTCTGGTCTTCCACGCCCTCCATCGACAGATAGCCGGAGACATAGCGCGCAGGAATGCCGAGGAGGCGGGCAACAGATAGGAATACGTGGCTATGATCCTGGCAGACGCCCTGGCCCGCAGCCAACGCAGTTTCGGCATCGGTGCTGACATTGGTGGCGCCCGGAATATACTGGACCGCCGTGTGTACCGTGGTCATCAAGTCATGCAGGAGTGACAGACGATCAGTGCGCCCTGAAAGGCCGGCCGCAATCTCACGCAGCCGCTCGCCTGGCATGGTGAGTTCAGTCTCACGTTCAAACACCCAGAGCGGCGCCGTGCCATAGACGCGCCCCAGAACACCTGCCCGGTCTTCAACCTCAACCTTGCCACTCGCCGTAATCACAATCTCGGTGACATGCCGATGGTGCTGGACAAGATCAGTCTTGTTGCCAAACCCATCCACATAGCTGACTTCAGGCGCGCCGCCTTCAACCGCTACATCCCATTCCAACACGTTCTGTCCGGGGACTGTTGGAGGGCGCAGACGCAGCCTTTGCACGGCATAGGGAACGGGGTTTTCATAAGAGTAGTGCGAAACATGCCGGATATTGAGCAGCATATCGTCACCTCAATTGAAATTATAGGCTTCGGCGATTTCACTGCCGAGCTGATTGTTGTTCCGGATGAATTCGGTCAGGAACTCATGCAGCCCCATATCAAAGATTGCCGAAATATCCTGGTTGGCGAGGCTTCCCGCGATTTTCGCCGCTGTTTCGTGACAGCGGGTGCGGGTGCCGTAATCCTTTTCGAGAAGATCGAGAAGGTTGATGATGTTGATGTAGCAATGGTGCAATGAACGCGGCATGCGTCCGTTCAGGATCAGGTAGTCGGCGACCTCCGCGGGACGATAATCGCCAGAGTAGACCCAGCGATAGGAACGATGCGCCGCAACCGAGCGCAGGATTGATTCCCACTGATAATTGTCGAGCGTCGTGCCGACATAGGACACGGCCGGCAGCAGCACATAATATTTCACATCGAGAATGCGCGCTGTGTTGTCGGCCCGTTCAATGTATGTGCCAAGCCCCGCAAAATCGAAGATCTCGTTGCGCAGCATCGTGCCGTGGAAGGCTCCGCGAATGAGGGCCGTCTCGCGCTTCACCTGATCGAGAACCGCCGGCAGATCGCTTTCCTTGACCTGTTTTTTCAGCGTCTTCTTCAGCGTCATCCACGCCTCATTGACGCTTTCCCATGCCTCACGGGTCAGGGCTGTGCGCACCATCCGCCCATTGGAGCGCGCAATTTCCATGCAGGACATGACGCTGGATGGGTTTGCGGCATCGCGCAGGAGGAAATCTGCCACATTGGCAGCAGTGTAGCTGTCGTGCTTCTGCGCAAAGGCCTGCGCAACACCTGCCGAAACAACCACGGATGACCATTCTTCCGGAGCATCCGATGTCTTGGTGATCGCCATTCGCAGACCCGCATCGAGCAGTCGCGCCATGTTTTCGGCGCGCTCGATATAGCGGAACATCCAGTAAAGCCCATTTGCCGTACGGCCTAGCAGCATAAATCATTCCCCTTTTCGCGCGCCGGTCTTGGTGCCGGCCTGGTCGCATTTTATTCGAAAACAGCATGCGTTCTCCCGGAGCAGCTACTCACTCCAAGGAGACTTGCTTCAGTCATCCAGCACCCATGTATCCTTGGTGCCGCCGCCCTGACTGGAATTGACCACCAGCGAGCCTTCCTTCAGCGCCACACGCGTCAGGCCACCCGGCGTGATGCGGATCTGATCGGAAACCAGCACGAATGGCCGCAGATCCACGTGGCGCGGCGCAAGGCCCTTTTCCGTGAAGATCGGCGTGGTGGAGAGCGCCAGCGTGGGTTGGGCGATATAGTTTTTCGGTCTGGCTTTCAGCTTCTGGGCAAAGGTTTCGCACTCTGCCTTCGTCGCCGCAGGGCCAACCAGCATGCCGTAGCCGCCCGAACCGTGGACTTCCTTGACCACCAGATCAGCCAGATTTTCCAGCACGTATTTCAGACTGTCGGGCTCGGCGCAGCGCCAGGTCGGCACATTCTGCAGGATCGCCTTGCGACCCGTATAGAACTCAACGATCTCCGGCATATAGGAATAGATCGCCTTGTCGTCGGCGATGCCGGTGCCAGGTGCGGTAGCCCTGCGTGGTGCGCATGGCGATGCGCCCATCAACCACGCGCAGATCACTGCCCTCGACGAGTTCCGCACCCATCTGGTCGGCAAGGAATGCATGTTCGAAATAGGCCGAGTTGTAGATGCCGGGGGTGAGCACCGCGACTGTCGGCTCGCCCTTGGCGCCGGCGGGGGCCACACGCGCCAGCGACTGGCGCAGCAATTGCGGATAGTTTTCGACCGGGCGAACTTTTACATTCTGGAACAGCTCCGGAAAGAGCTGCATCATGGTTTCGCGGTTCTCCAGCATGTATGACACGCCGGATGGCGTACGGGCATTGTCTTCCAGCACGTAGAACTGGTTCTCGGCCGTTCGCACGATATCGACGCCGATGATATGGGTATAGACGTTGCCGGGTGGGCGGAACCCGATCATTTCCGGCAGAAAGGCTTCATTGCCGACAATCAGTTCCTTGGGAATACGGCCGGCTTTGACGATCTCCTGACGATGGTAAATGTCATCCAGAAAAGCGTTCAGCGCCATGACGCGCTGCTCGATGCCTTGTGACAGACGCCGCCATTCCTGCCCGGAGATGATGCGCGGGATGATATCGAAGGGGATCAGCCGCTCTCCGGCTTCTTCGTCGCCATAGACGGCAAAGGTGATGCCGGTCTTGCGGAACACGCTTTCCGCATCGGCGCACTTTAGAAGAAGATGATCAGGGTCCTGCTCATCAAGCCAGCGCTTGAGAAACTCATAAGGGTGGCGAACTTGCCCACCAGGGCCAAGCATCTCATCAAACGGCTTCACTGCGTACCCCTCGTTTTTTATCCATCATTATTCTGCGCGCGAATTGAGGAAAGCAAGCAGGTAAAATCGAGAAGCTGATATGCCTGGTCGAAATGCCTCAGCCCCGGCCGCCTGCTGACGCATCCGAACAATCTCATCGAGTCCGTAACCGTTGTCGACAGCCTCACCACCAGCGGTCTTTGCCGCGGCGGTGCTTCCAGGTGCAAGGCGGAAGGCGAGAAATGCTCTTTTTGGATACTGTCCAAAGAAAAGCGGTTTCGATGACCAAGCACATTTGGAAAATAGAGCCTGCTTTTTATCGATGTATAGCGCAAATGTAATATACGTACATTTGATAAGAGGCCGACAATGACCCGTCACATCGTAGGATTTTCAGGCAATATATCTCGGCCATCCAAGACAAAGAACTTGGTAGAATTTGTCGCGAATGCCATCAGTGATAGAAAAGGATGCTCTTATAGCGTATTTGACGTCATTGATCTTGGGCCTTCTTTCAGCAACACCCATAGGGTGCAGGATCTCGATGGTGCAGCCGCCAGGATTGTCGAGCAGATCGTGTCGGCGGATGTCCTCGTCGTAGGATCGCCGACTTTCAAGGGCAGCTATACCGGCCTCTTCAAGCATTTCTTCGATCTGCTCGACCCGGCATCGCTGCGCGGCAAGCCGGTGTTGGTAACCGCGACCGGGGGAGGGGATAAGCACGCCCTCATCGTCGAGCATCAGCTCCGGCCGCTGTTCGGTTTCTTCGAGGCGCTCACCCTCCCAACCGCAATCTTTGCCTCGGAGCGGGACTTTGCTGGCGGAAAGCTGGTCGGTGATGCCGTTCGACTGCGCACCGAGCAGGCAATCGAACAAGCGGTAAACACTTTGGATGCCCGGCGCCCCGTTCGTTCCGGCGTCGCGGCATGAGGGATGCAGCCATGAACAAGCATCAGTTTGATTTCGTCCATGAGGCAGCGGCGCCGGTCGGGCAGTTGTCGTCAGAGCTTCTCGCGGAGTTCAGCGCCAAGGCTGCATCGCGGGACGCCAATCGCGAGCTCCCATTCGTCGCGGTGGAGCAGCTGAAGGCCATCCGGTTCGGTGCGTCGCGCTTGCCGGTAACTGCGGGCGGAGGCGGCGCGTCGCTGGTCGATGTCTTTGCTCAGGCCCATGCGCTTGCCGAGGCGGACAGCAATATCGCCCATATCTGGCGCAACCATTTCATGCTGATCGAACGGCTGGCTGTATATCCAACCGAGGATCCGTTTCTCACGCAGCTGCGCAACCGCGTAGCCGTGGGCGATCTGATCGGCCTTGCGGGCACCGAGCTCGACCGTAAACAGACCGGTGGCGCATCGCCATTGAGTACGGTGCTGGTAAAGCATGGCGCAGGCTATCGCCTGAGCGGCAGGAAATTCTATTCAACCGGATCGTTGTTCTCCGACTGGATCTCCACCTATGCCGCCCTTGAAGACGGCACGACCGCCGGTGTCATCCTGCCTGTCGACCGCAAGGGCATCGATCTGGTCGATGACTGGAACGGCATGGGCCAGCGCCTGACCGGTACCGGCACGACCGTCTTCACCGATGTTGAGGTCGCTCCCGAGGAGATCATCCAGAGCGACCGTCTGCATCCGCAAGGGATGTTCTTTTCCTCGACCATCGCGCAGCTGTTCCTGACGACCGTCATCGCCGGCATCGTCTCGGCAATAGCAAGGGATGCGGCCCAGGTTCTCGAAAGCAGAGGCCGCACCTTCTACTTCGCTCCAACAGAAGTTGCCAAGGAAGACCCGATCCTTCTGGCTTCGCTCGGCGAACGCGATGCGGATGCCTTCGCCACCAGGGCCACCATCCTCGCGGCAGCCGCGGTGCTGGACGAGGCATCGGCAGTAATCGCCAGCGGCGCAGACGCGACGGAGGCAACGCAGGAAGCAGCCGTTGCTGCAGCCAAGGCGAAGGTTGCGGTCGACGCGATCGCGCTGCGGGCGGCGAGCGGCTTGTTCGACATAGCCGGAGCCTCCGCTACGGATCGTGAAAAAAATCTCGACCGTCACTGGCGCAACATCCGCACCATCGCCTCCCACAATCCCGCCAGCTACAAGGCGCTCGCCGTGGCCGCGCGGCGCCTGAATGGCACACCTCTCCCCACCCTTGGCTTCTTCTGAGGAGCAGTACGATGACCATCCTGGCAGAAACACATCATTCCCGTTTCGAACGATTTCGCGATCTTCACAACGGCTTCTTCGTGATCCCGACGGTCTGGGATACGCTGTCAGCCATCGCATCGGAAGATGCGGGCTTTGAAGCAATCGCCACGTCCAGCGCCGCTCTCGGCTATGCCAACGGCATTCTTTCTTCCGAGCGCATCCAGTTTGAAACGGTCGTCCAGAAGATCGGCGAGATCGTCAAGGCCGTGCAGATCCCCGTGTCGATCGACCTGGAGGACGGCTATCCCGAGGTGACGGGCGATATTGGCGACAGCATCCGGCGTGTCATTGATGTCGGCGTTGTCGCCGCGAACATCGAGGACAGCCCCGCGCGCCACGACGTTCCGCTGGTCGCCGCCGAAGATCATGCGCGGGCGATTGCGCGTGCCCGGGAGGCGGCGGACCGCGCCGGCAGAGGCTTCTTCATCAATGGGCGCACGGACGTGTTCCTGCTCGAAGACGGGCTGCCCCATTCGCGTTCCGTCGAGGAGGCAATCCGGCGGGCGAACCTCTACATCGATGCCGGCGCAGACGGAATTTACGTACCCGGACAGGGTCTGTCCGATGAGGATGTCGCCCAGCTGGCAGTAGGTATTCGCGGGCCATTGACGCTGCTCGCCCCGCCGCAAGGCACCTCATTTGCCCAATGGCGTGAGATTGGCGTGGCACGTGTGTCGCTCGGCACACTGGTGATCCGCAATGCATTTGCCGCCATCCAGACACAGCTCGCAGAGCTGCGCGACGGCAATGTCGTCACCGCCTTCCCGGCAGTTGATATCGACGCGGTGCTGAGGCGCACGTCGCCAAGCCAGGTCGCAGCCGAATAGGGATGACCGACGATGTCCGACCGCAAGCAACTCCATCTCGCAGCATTCATCTATACGGGTCAGGCCTCGCAGTCCTGGCGGCACCCGCTGATCAACGTCCACCAGTCGCTGGATATCAACTACTACATCGACTACGCGCAACTGGCGGAAAAGTACAAGTTCGACACGCTGTTCCTGGCTGACAACGCTGGCTTCCCGGTCAAGGGAGACCCGTTGGCCAAGCACTACTGGAGCGTGAGCACATTCGAGCCCGCCACGATGTTCTCGGCAATCGCGGCGCGGACCGAGCGTATCGGGCTTGTCTACACGGCGAGCGTCTCCGACAACGAACCCAACAACCTGGCCCGGCAATTGGCCTCGCTCGACCATATCAGCGGCGGCCGTGCCGGCTGGAATATCGTGACCACGCAGGGTCCGGCGGCGAAGAACATGCAAGTGCCGGCGGATGAGGCCGGAGAGGCCAAGTACAGGCGGGCACGGGCCTTCTACGACGTTACCGCAGCACTTTGGGACAGCTTTGAGGACGATGCTCTGCTGCGCGACAAGGAGAGCGGAATCTATGTCGACCTCGACAAGGTTCACGCGCCTCGCATCGACAATGGCTACTATGTCGCCGAGCAGCCGCTGCGCGTCGAACGCCCGATCCAGGGTTATCCGGTGATCGCGCAGGCAGGCACTTCGCCTGAGGGCATGGCCTTCGGCGGTGCAGTGGCTGACCTGATCTATTGCGCGAATTATTCGATCGCCGACGGCCAGAAGACCTACCGCGCCATCAAGGCGAATGCGATCGCGGCGGGACGTCATCCGGATGACGTCAAGGTCCTCACCGGCGCTGCCGTGATCTGGGGTGAAACGCAGGCCGAAGCCGAGCGCAAGCTCAACGAAGTATCGCGGCTCTGGCCGATCGAGGTGGCGCTGCAGAACCTCGGCATCGATTTCGAGGGCGCTGACATCGATGGTCCGTTCCCCGAAACCTATCGCTCGACCATGTCGAAGGGGCGGGCCGCTGCAATCGCGAATTTCGCGCGCAGCAATGGACTGACCATACGCGAAACAGCCGAGCGCTGTTCGATCGGCCTCGGCCATCGCCCCCTCGTCGGCACGACGAAATCGATCGCCGACGATTTCGAGGCGTGGCTCGATGCGGGCGCAACTGACGGGTTCGCGGTGATCCAGCCCTGGGTCATCCATGGCCTCAGGGACTTCTGCGAGCATGTGGTGCCCGAGCTCCAGCGGCGCGGTCTCTTCCGCCGCGAATACGAAGGCAGGACGCTGCGCGAGCACCTCGGGGTCAAGCGCCCGCAAAACCAGCATGTCCGGCGTCAGGCCGTCGCGGCCGCCGAATAAGATCTCTTTGTTTCTTTCGAAAGAAAAACCATGACCAGACTGTCTCGCCGTGACTTTGGTAAGCTCTTAGCCGGAACGGCTCTTCTCGGCTCGCTGCCAAGCAGCAGCTTCGCCGCCTCCGAAAAACCCGTCCAGGGCGGCACCCTGCGCGTGGTGATGGGTCTCGAACCCGCCACGCAAGTGGAAATCCTGCAGAACGCCGGTGGAGCAGGCGTCGGCGGCCGGGTTGTCGAGGGCCTCGTCACCGAGGGCCTCGACCTTTCTATACAGCCGCAACTGGCCACCTCGTGGAGTGTCAGCGATGA
>Ga0180218_1000865_pt1 | contig 21769 bp, 21 predicted proteins | sample eDN3rd37CKraftBY_FD_151334 | JGI IMG/M metagenome (GOLD analysis project Ga0180218, IMG submission 151334) | Enriched backyard soil microbial communities from Emeryville, California, USA - eDNA 3rd pass 37_C Kraft BY (version 2) (version 2) | ecosystem: Environmental > Terrestrial > Soil >...
GGGGATCTCTCTCGCGATAATCCCAGGGGCCCGCTGCGAGCCGCTTTTGCGGCCGGCCTAGGCAATCTGGTCGAGAAGCTCGGGCCATTGTTATCGGGGAAAAAGAAGACGGCCGAGCGTCAGGAAACGCTGGCCCAACTCGCGATGCTTGTCGGCGGGCTCGTTCTTGCCCGATCCACCAAGGGTCATCCTATCTCGGACGAAATACTGCAGGCTATTCGAACGGAGCTTGCAGACGAGTAGTTACTGGCGCCGGAGCCCACTGCCTAAAGGCAGTTCAATCGGGCTCCAGCACAAGGCAGAATTTACTCTTACCAACGACGCCGCTTCTCTCGGCTAATGGTTGCGGTCACCTTGAAACGCCCCGCGGAACAGCGGCTATTTTAACCCAATTGTCCGTAAGCGCGATGTACGCGTCTTTATTGGACAGGGTCGTTCGGTAGGACTAACCGTGGGCGTCAAATAATGGTCGAACCGCAAGGTGAATACCATGATTGAAGGCCTGATCACGCACCGAAGCCATCACGCGCCAAAGGCGACGGCAGACAGGTTGGCCGCTCGCATATCCGCGCACGGCGCCACAGTCATGGCGCGCATCGACCATGCTGCAGCAGCGGCAAAGGTCGGATTGGAGATGCGGCCGACCGAAGTTCTGATCTTCGGCAATCCCAATGTCGGCACGCATCTCATGCTGGATACGCAGGTGATGGGTCTGGAACTTCCATCCAAAGTACTTGTTTGGCAGGACCCGGACGGTCGTACATGTCTATCATACGAGGATATGGAGTGGTTGGCGCGCCGCTTTGGAATAACGTCCAGCGCATGGCCGGCAGTTGAAAAATTGTCATTACTAACGAAGCGCATTGTCGAGGAGGCTGCGGCTGAGGCGAGTTGAGTAAACGGCGCGACCTACCCTGAGAATGAACGTTTCGAGCAGTCAGGAATTCTTTGAAGGCGACCTTTCCCAAACAACACAAAGCAAGGACTCAAAGTCATGAAAGCGGAATCTGTTAAGGCCCGGCGCAAGCTTCCACTCGATACGCCTTCGCGCTTTTCCGATAACGCCGTCAAAGATATTTCCGGCGCGCTGTCGGCCCTCCTGGCTGATTTCTTCGCGCTCTACATCAAGACCAAGAACTTCCATTGGCACATGTCGGGGCCGCACTTCCGTGACTATCACCTGCTCTTGGACGAGCAAGGGGAGCAGATTTTTGCTGCGACCGATGACATAGCCGAGCGCGCACGCAAAATCGGCGGAACGACCATCCGGTCTGTTGGCCAAATTAACAAGCAGAAGCGCATTCTCGACAACGACGCCGATTTCGTCTCTCCGAACGACATGCTGTCGGAACTGCGCGATGATAATCTCCAACTCGTCGAAGAGATGCGCGAAGTTCACGACCTATGCGAGGAGCACGGCGACGTCGCGACGACCAGTCTTTTGGAGAACTGGATGGACGAAGCTGAACGCCGCGCGTGGTTCCTCTTCGAGTCGACGCGGGACATTTCACACCGCGCTTGAGCCCTGCACGTATCAGCAGGCATAGCTCAACATCGTTGCGGCGCCGGGGTTGATCGCCTGGCGCCGCTTTATTATCGCAGTGACAGCAACTCAGGGCCGCGCAATCTGAAACATGCCGTCTGATCCCATGTACCAGCCGCGGCCGTGCATGCGCCCGATGAGGTCCATCGCCAGCGTATCGACGTAGTATTTTTCCGGATCGAGAACGAATGAGTCGGCGACGTGCGCCTGCACGACTTCGCCGAGCGCAATCAGCTGATTGGAGATTTCGACCGGCGTGTGCAGCCGGCATTCGAAAGCCACGGGGCTGATCGCTATCCGCTCCGGTCGAACTTTGCTCGACGGCCGCGTCTCGAGCTGAGCAAGCTCCAGTTCGTCAATGTCCGGCGGCACGTTGCCGGATGTCATATTCATGGCTTGAGAGGCAGAGCGCGGGACAAGATTGACGACGAATTCGCGCGTATCGAGAATGTTGCGCGCAGTATCTTTCATTTCCCCACTGGGTTCGGGCGTGATGCCGAGCGCAAGCAAGGCGGGCTCTTTGCCAAGCGCATTGAAAAAGCTGAACGGCGCCGCGTTGCGGACGCCGTCCGCTGAAATGGTGGTCACCCAAGCGATTGGCCGCGGTACGATCGTGCTCGCGAGGATTTTGTAACGGTCGTCCGCAGCCAATTTCTCGAAGTCGAATTCCATTTCATGACCTGCTTTCAGCTGGCGCAATGCCATTCAACATTGCTCGAACGTGTTCGACCTCGTCCTGAATGATGGTGTGCCCCATCCCCGGATAGATCTTCTCAGTCACATCGCCGCCGAGCTTGCGCATCATCTCGGTCGATTGATGCACGCGAGCGAGCGGGATGTGAGCGTCGACATCGCTGCAGCCGAGAAAAACCGGCGTTCCCGCGAGCGAACCGGCATAATCGCGCGGCGTGCCCTCGGGTCCGATGAGGCCCCCGCTCAACGCGATCACACCGCCGAAGCGGCGCGCGTTGCGAGCGGCAAACTCCAACGCGAGACATGCCCCTTGCGAAAATCCCAGGAGCAGAACCCGCTCCGCAGGCATGCCTTCCCGCGCCAGGTCATCGACGATGCTGGACAAGGTATGCAGAGCGTTGCTCAGGTCCGGTTCGTTGCGAGCAATAGGGCTCATGAAAGAATACGGGTACCAACTCCCGGATTCTGCCTGCGGCGCGACGTAGACAACGTCAGACGCATCGAACGCATGCCTGAGTTCGAGAATGCCGCGCGCGCTCGCACCGCGGCCGTGGACCATGATCATTGCCGCGCGAGCGGCACCGATGGGTGCACCCGCGCGGATGATTTCAGTTTTGACTGTGGTCATGCTGCTTGTCCCAAGGGTTGCAACACAGCTTCTATTTCCTTGCGTTGGCCTTCCAGGAATTGCGGCAGCTTCAGCGATTGCCCGAGTGTTGCGAGCGGCTCATCCACGGCAAATCCAGGCTGATCGGTCGCGATCTCGAAAAGCACGCCGCCAGGCTCGCGGAAGTAGATGGAACGGAAGTAGTCGCGATTGACCTGCTCCGTCGGCCGCATGCGATGCTTCTCGACGAGCTTCTTCCGCATCTCGGCCTGAGCGTCGTCGCTCGCGGCGCGGAACGCCACGTGATGCACCGACCCGCGGCCCAGCTGCGCGGCAAGAAAGCCTTTCGCTTCCCGGATTTCGATCACGCCACCAACATCAGCTCCCTTCGCGACGAACTGCTTGAACGGCCCTTCGCTGGCGGTCTCCGCAAATCCGAACACGTCAGTCAAAATCGCGCCTGTCCGCGTCGCGTCCTCGAGAAGAAGGCTGACGCCATAAAAGCCGCGCAGCGCGTGCTCTGCCGGAACGTCGCCGCCCTGCCAAGCCGCTTCAGCTTCCGCGCCCGGAATGCCGACGAGGGCGAGATCCATGCCGTCCGGATCGCGAAAAGCCAGGACCGAATGGCCAAAGCGCTTCTCGATGGCTTCATGCACCACGCCTTTGTCGACGAAGCGATGAACCCAATAACCCATTGCGCTTTCGGGAACACGAAACATGGTCTGCTGTGCCGCTCCTACGCCGTTCCGCCCGCGCGGCGCATCTGCCCACGGAAAGAAAGTCAGGATTGTACCGGGTGTTCCGGTCTCGTCGCCGAAGTAGAAGTGATAGGTGCCGGGATCGTCGAAGTTCACCGTCTTCTTGACCAATCTCATGCCAAGAACATTGGTGTAGAAATCGAGATTGCGGGAGGCGTCGCCAGCAATTGCCGTGACGTGATGGATGCCAGACATGGCTTCTCCTTTCTCGTTCGCACGAGAGTTGCGCTTTGTTGCTTTTGAATGTGGTTCTTCGAGCCGGAGCTGCAAATGGCGACCGGCGGAATGAGATCGTCGCCGTTTTGGCGACGATCTCGGGCGCCTTAGCCCTTCAGGCGTGCCGCAATCTGTGCGACGTGACGGCCCTGGAAGCGCGCGCCTGCCAATTCGTTTTCGGAAGGCTGTCGAGAGCCGTCGCCGTCAGCAATCGTCGAGGCGCCGTAAGGCGAGCCGCCGGTAATTTCCTTGACGCCCATTTGGCCTTGGAAGGAGTACGGAAGCCCAACGATCACCATGCCGTGGTGAAGCAGAACGGTATGCGTCGACAAAATCGTGCTTTCCTGCCCGCCGTGCTGCGTGGCCGTGGACGTAAATACGCTGCCGACCTTGCCGATCAGCTTGCCGGCCATCCAAAGCCCGCCTGTCTGATCGAGGAAGTTCTTCATCTGCGCCGGCATGTTTCCGAAGCGGGTGGGCGCGCCGATGATGATGGCGTCGTAATCGGCAAGCTCGTTCACGGACGCGATCGGCGCCGCCTGATCGAGCTTGAAGTGCATCTTCTCGGCGACTTCCGCGGGCACAAGCTCCGGCACGCGCTTGATCGTTACCTCGGCGCCGGCTTCCCGAACGCCTTCCGCAACGGCCTGGGCCATCGTTTCGATGTGCCCGTAGCTCGAATAATAAAGAACCAGAACCCTCGTCATGTGTGCCTCCGAACCTGTGATGCTGTCGGCGACCTCGTAAGCCGCCACGGCCGGAAACATGGCCCGTTGACCGATTTTCCTCAATACGCCAATATTTTCTCAGTCTGGTTCCAATTTGGATACAAATGGACAAGCTTGCAGCCATGAACGCTCTGGTGAAGGTGATCGCGAGCGGCAGCTACGCGGAAGCCGCTCGCCGCCTTGGTCTCACGCGTTCGGCGGTCAGTAAGGCCGTCATGGAGCTGGAACAGGCACTCGGCGCCCGCCTTCTCGATCGCACGACACGGCGCGTCACGCCCACCGAAGCTGGCCTCGCCTACTATGAGCGGTGTGTTGCGATACTAGCGCAAGTCGAAGAGACGGAGGCCCAGGTCTCGCGCCTTCACGACGAGCCCAAGGGCACTTTGAAGGTGAATGCACCGATGTCATTCGGCACGCTCTACCTGGGAGATGCCATCGCTGACCTCATGACCCGCTATGGCGATCTCAAGGTCGAACTGAATTTGACTGACAGGTTGGTCGATCCCTTGGAAGAAGGCGCCGACGTCACGCTGCGCATTGGAATGCTGGCCGACTCGAGCCTGATCGCGCGCCGCATCGCGCCGGCCAGCATCGCCATTGTGGCCTCGCCCGATTACATCGCCGCGCACGGCGAGCCCCAAACCCCGGGAGAACTCGTCAACCACCGCTGCTTGAGCTACGGCCATACAACTTCATTGCAGCGCTGGACTTTGAGTGAGAACGGGCAGCCTATCTCGGTCTCCATCGCGGCGTGTATGTCGTCGAACAACGGCGATGTGCTGCGTGATGCTGCCGTCAAAGGCATCGGCATTGCCATGCTGCCAACGTTCATTGTGGGGGCAGACCTGAAAGCCGGCAGGCTGAAGCTCGTGCTTCCAAACAATTGCCCGCCCGATCTGACGATCCATGCTCTTTACGCGCCAAATCGCTATCTCGCAGCCAAAACCCGCGTCTTCATCGATTTTCTGGTCGATCGCTTCGGAAAGCATCCGCCCTGGAACAATAGGGGCGCACTGGATTGAGACTCGATTACTTCCGCGGCTTTCGCCTGAGCAGATAAGTGTCCATGATCCATCCCTTGCGCTTGCGCGCCTCAGCGCGGGCTTCTTCAATGGCTCCTACGCATTCGTCGAGTTTCCCCGCAATCAGCATTTGGTCGGGCGTGCCGAGATAGGCCCCCCAGAAGATTTCAGCGTCCTCACCGGCCCAGGCCCTGAGGCCCGCTCCGTTGTCGAGCATCACGACCGCGGTATCGACGCCATCCGGCATGCCTTCGAGAAGCCGCCTGCCGGTCGTGACATGCACGGGCTCGCCGATGGGGTTCAACGCAATTCTGTGTTCGGCGGCCAGCGCCTGAACGCTCGTGATGCCTGGAATGATCCGGTATTCGAAGTGAAGCGCGCCTTCGGCAATGATGTGATCGACGACCCGAACGGTGCTGTCATAGAGCGAAGGATCGCCCCATACGAGGAACGCGCCCACCTCGCCATCGGCAAGCTGGTTGGCAATGAGGTCTGAGAAAATCTTCGCCTTGTCGCGGTGCCACGCTTCGACGCCTGCCTTGTAATCAGGCGCGTTCACGTCCCGCGCTGGTCCCGGAACCTCGACAATCCTGTAAGACTTGTCCTCTATGAACCGCTCGCAAATCGTTCGCCGCAGTTGAATAAGGTCCTCCTTCTCCTGCCCCTTGTCGAGAAAGAAGAACACGTCAGCCTCGTTCAACGCCTTGACGGCCTGTATCGTGACGTAATCGGGATTTCCGGCGCCGATACCAATGAGAAGGACCGTCTTCATCGGAACTCACCTCCAGGTTGGATAGACGACGAAAACCGTAAATGCTGTGATTTGTCGATGGGGCATCCGGGGAGATTGCGCCGCGCCCCGTTCGGTGCCAATTCACGCCAGGAAGCGTTCGTAAGAGGAATTGCACGGCTATGGCCAAGCGCATCGTATTGGTAACCGGATCGCTGGCCGAGCCGCGGGTCAAACGCATCGCCGGTGAACTCAATGATGCCGAATTGGACCCAATCGTCGCCAGCGTTGGAGTCAAAGTCGCGGCATTGATGACGACGGAGATCGTCGAGCGGCGATTGAAGCTTCCCGAGAATACCGACCGTGTGATTCTCCCCGGCCGGTTTCGCGGCGATATCGATCGCCTGTCCGATCATTTCGGAACGCGCTTCGAGCGCGGGCCTGAGGAGATCGCGGATCTGCCAGCCTATCTCGGGCACACCGTCAGAAAAATCGATCTATCGGAACACGACGTTACAATCTTTGGCGAGATCGTGGATGCAACCGCGCTTACGATCGACCAGATCGTCGAACGCTCCCGCAAAATGCGCGCTGATGGCGCCGACGTGATCGATCTCGGCTGCTTGCCCGATAGCCCGTTTCCGCATCTCGAGGAAGCGATTGCAGCTTTGCACGCCGACGGCGCCAAGGTCAGCGTCGATTCTTTCAATCCGGAAGAACTCTCAAGAGCAACGCGCGCCGGCGCGGACTATCTTTTCAGTCTGTCCGAAAAGACCATTTCGATCGTGGATGAAGGTCCTGCCACGCCCATCCTGATCTCAGCCGGCGCAGCAGACATGGATTCGCTCGACCGCGTGATCGACATCATGATTGCGAAGGGCAAGCCGTTCTACGCTGATCCCATTCTCGATCCGATCCATTATGGATTTACCGCGTCCGTCGCGCGTTACTATGACTTGCGCAAACGCCGGCCGGACATTCCGATCCTGATGGGCATCGGCAACGTAACCGAGCTGACCGACGCCGATACCACCGGCATCAACGCCCTGCTGATGGGTATGTGCTCGGAGCTTCACATCACGGCGGTTCTCGCAGTCCAGGTGAGCCCGCATTGCAAAACCGCCATCAAGGAGTTCGATCGCGCACGGCGCGAATTCTTTGCAGCTCGTAAGGCGGAAGCGCTGCCGCAGGGCTTTGGCGAAGGCTTGATGGCTCTGCGAGACCGCAAAGGCTTTGCCTCCTCGCCGGCCGAAATAACCGCGCTGGCAGCCGAAATCCGCGATCAGAACTATCGCATCGAAGTCGCCGAAGATGGTGTCCACATTTACAATCGCAACGGACACCACGTTTCCGATGATCCGTTCCAGCTCTTTCCCCATCTCGATACGCGCGCCGATCCCGGGCACGCGTTCTATCTGGGCGTCGAGACCGCCCGCGCCGAAATCGCCTATCGCTTGGGAAAACGCTACGCGCAGGATGAGCCGCTGCAATTTGGCGTCGTCGCCGAAACAAAGGGATCAGCCGACGACGCTCACTTAATGAAATTCAAGGAAGCCGGAACGACTTTGCAGAAGCCACCGAAGCCGGAATAGCCGGGCTTTCAAAAATCAACGCCGCGGCGATGCCGCCGAGGGCGAAGGGGCGCGGCAAAACTTCCTACCGATGTGTTGTAGCGAATGGGCCGCTCCTTGCGAATAAAGAGCGGCGGGAAAGAACTTCGCGACCGAGGGAGTGTACCGATTGGACGACCGCGTATCACGGGCAGATCAACACGATAACTTGGATTTTCCGAACCGGGAGTCCAAGCAGGCTGAGCCGTCAGCAGTCCTCATTGCCGTGTTCGCAGTTGCCGCCGGCGCGCTCGTTGCCAACCTTTATTATGCGCAGCCTCTGCTCCTTTCTATTGCAAGCGATATCGGGGTTACCCCAGACCTCGCAGGCGCCATCGTAGGCACCGCACAAATCGGCTACGGGGTGGGCCTCTTTTTTCTCGTTTCGCTCGCGGATCTCGTTGAGAACAAGCGCCTTGTCCTGACGATGCTTTCGTTGACGGTGATTGGCCTCGTCGGTGTCGCGACGGCCACGTCAGCTTGGCTATTCTTCGCGGCCTCCTTTCTCGTCGGTTTGTGCTCGACAGGCGCGCAAGTCCTCGTCCCATTCATCGCGCACCTCGTGCCGGAAGCGCGGCGGGGGCGGATTATTGGCAGCGTCATGGCCGGGCTCTTGACTGGCATCATGTTGGCCCGGCCCATAGCGCTTTTCATCGCCGCAAGCTTCGGCTGGCGCGCTGTCTTCTGGTGTTCGGCTGGATTGATGCTGCTCATCGCAGCAACGTTGACGCGCCTCATGCCGGCGAGACAACCCCCTCGAGACAATCATTACCTGCAAATCCTGCAGTCGATGGTAGGGCTATTCCGAAGCATGCCGTTGCTGAGGAGGCGGGCGCTGTATCAGGCGCTGATGTTCGTGGCCTTCAGCATGTTCTGGACGGCCGTGCCCATCATGCTGGCGGAGCGCTTTGGCTTGAGCCAGGTCGGCATTGGGCTGTTTGCATTGGCAGGAGCCGGTGGCGCTCTAGCAGCACCAATCGCCGGCCGCTTCGCCGACCGCGGCTACGTCCGATCCATGACAGCCGCAGCGATGGCGACGCTGGCATTGACGTTCTATGCGACGGGAATTGCAACGGACTGGAAGTGGCTCGCAGCCCTCGTGGTCCTGACGATTTTATTGGACGCCGCAATTCAAACGAATCAGATCGCTAGCCAACGTGTTATTTTTTCAGGGCCGAAACAAACGGCCGGACGCGTGAATGCGATTTATATGACCATCAATTTCATTGGCGGCGCCATCGGCTCGTTGCTGGGCACGGTCAGCTATCATTTTGGGGGCTGGACAATGACTTCAGCGATCGGTGCAACAATTGGAATTTTGTTGTTGGCAATATTCTTCACCGAGCGGCCGGAATTGGCCGTATCTGAATAAGAATTGCAGCTCCACATTGCAGGCCCAATTCAATTCGGAGCATGAATTAACGATTTATTTACCGGAACGCCTTGGACTCTCCATTAGCGAGAATCAACGAGCGAATGGATTGACCACAATGGCGTTCATCAAGTCTGCGGCGCTCATCGGCTTGTGTGCCTTAGGAACCATGTCTGCCTCCACAGTCGGCCTCGCGCAGGGCCTTGGCACCGCCTCGCTGGTGATCGGGGTCGCCTGGCCGCAGGGCTACATGGGTCTCGGCGGCCACCTGGGCCAAGCCATCGCCAAACCTTCTCGTGCCAAAGCTGCGCCGGTGCGGCATCGCCCGCGTGTGCAGAAGGCTAGGACTGCACCGGCACCTGCACCGGTCGTGACCCGCCACCGCGACGTAACACCGCTCTATCTCGTGTCCATGTCCCTGGATCCGACGGGCCTGAACATCGCGGGCTTGCGCTAACCTACGCGAAAGGCGCGCGCCATCGCGTCAAAGCGCAGATGCGCGGAGTTATGACTCTGGCGAGCGCGACGCCTCGAGAAGTCGCTTCTCCCGAGTTCGTCATTGGCCTTGCGAGGAATTCGAAAGTTAGGGGTTCCCAGAGGAAATTTTTGTGTTATACGGCACCCCACAGGCCGCTCCGGACGAGCGGCCTTGTCTATCTAAAGGATGCGCAAGCCACACCGGGCGCGCATCTTGGTAACGCGGGGTGGAGCAGCCCGGTAGCTCGTCAGGCTCATAACCTGAAGGTCGTTGGTTCAAATCCAGCCCCCGCAACCAATCCCCTCACACGACAATCTTTAAGTTCAGCTGCCTCGCTATTGCGGTCCCAAATTTCGGCCGTGGCAAAATCGATGGCAAACGACGATCGATTAAGCCCGCGTTGCCTTCGCGGCGGTTTGCAAATCACAGACCGTCTTTGCAATTGAAAAGGGCGTGGCGGCCCATTGCGCGTGATCTGCTGGCCGGCAAGGCCTAGCCCATCGGGCAGAGGCCCTGAATGATATCAAGCGTGACGGATCGGCGCCCTTCGATCACGGGCGCCGATCCTTGCGTTCATGCCAGCGGCTTCATGAGCTTGCGAGTGCTGGCCGGCTTCGTCAACGGTTCCGGCGTCGGCTGGGTAAGCAGCCAATCTCGGCCTGAGAAGATGTCACCTTGTACTTGTTCTATGAGGCGTTCTTCATCCCGCCGCCGCACGTCCTCTAGCGCCTGCTGTAGGTCTCCAGACGAACAGCCGAGTGCGTTCAATCCCTCTGCGCCCATGAGGAAGGCGGATTCGACCGTCTCCCGAATCTCATAATCGACGCCGGCGCGGATCAGTTCGATGGAGTGGCGACGATCGCGACTGCGTACCAGGAGCTTGGCCATTGGAAACTCGGCCTTCACGAGTTTGACGATCTGGTTCGAGGCCTTGGGATCGTCCACGCAGACCATGATGACTTCAGCGTTCTGCGCGCCCGAAGTCTGCAGAATGTCCAGCCGCGTTCCGTCACCATAGAAGATCTTGAAACCGAATTTTCCGGCTTCCCGAATGCGGTCCGGATTGTTTTCGATCATGGAGACGTCGACGCCTTTGGAAAGCAGGACCTGAGAGGCGATCTGACCGAAGCGCCCGAAGCCGATCAACAGCACCTGACCTTTCAGGTCCCGCGCCACTTCGACTCCGTCTAGTGAAACATCCGTCTTCAACAGCCGGTCGGCCAAGATGATGAGCAGCGGCGTCAACGCCATCGACAAGATGACGACGGTAGAGAAGACCGCACTCTCCATCTCCGTGATCACGCCGCCCTGCGATGCGGCGAGGTAAAGCACGAAGGCGAACTCACCACCCTGCGCGAACATCGAAGTGCGATGCAGGGCTGCGTGATTGGTCGCGCCGAACGCGCGGGCCACGCCATAAATGCCGATGGCCTTTACCGCCACGTAGGCACCAAGCAGAGCAATCAACAGCGGCCATTGCGCAATGACAATTCGAAGGTCGAGCGACATGCCGACGGCGAGAAAGAACAGGCCCATGAGCAGGCCACGGAAGGGTTCGATATCGGTCTCGATCTGATGGCGATAGCTGGAACCAGACAGCATCACGCCTGCCAGGAACGCTCCCATGGCCATCGACAGGCCTGACGCTTCCATCAGCAGCGCGGCCCCCAAAACGATCAGCAGGGCGCCTGCCGTAAGCAACTCGCGCGCTCTTGCGCGGGCCAACAGCGCAAAGAAGGGATTGAGCAGATATCTTCCCGCAACGATCAGCAGGGCGACGGCCCCGACCGCGACAACGAAACCCTCAAGCCCGCCTTCGCCGCGCGCGGCAGGGGATAGAAAGGTGACCAGAGCCAGCAAGGGAACGATCATCAGATCCTCAAACAGGAGGATCGAAACCGATTTCTGCCCCTGGGGCTCGGCCAGTTCCCCACGTTCCTGCAGGATCGACATGATGACGGCAGTGGAAGAGAGGACGAAGCCCGCGCCGGCCACAAACGCTGGTACCCAAGCGAGGTTGAACAGGAATATCCCGGTCAGGGTGAGGAGCGCTGTACAGATCAGGACCTGCGCTAGGCCGAGGCCAAAAATCTGGCCGCGCATTTTCCAGAGCTTTTGGGGACGCAATTCCAATCCGATGACGAATAGGAACATCACCACGCCGAGTTCGGAAAAATGCAGGATTGTCGCGGGATCCTCGAAAAGTCCGAGCATCGAGGGGCCCACCAGCGCGCCTGCGGTGAAATAGCCGAGAACCGAACCGAGGCCGAGCCGGCGAAACAAGGGCACCGCGGCCACCGCCGCGGCCATCAGCACAACTGCTGGACCTATCGTATGCGCTAAACCCTCGGCGGCCATATGCTTTCCCCGTTCCCCGAATTCACAGCCAGATCATGCAGCGCAATCCCAAGCGATTCAACGTTGCTCGCCGCGGCTTTGCGCCGGCGCCTCAAAACCGGGGAACCTGATCCTGATGAAACCATGCGGCTTCGCCGGCCACCTGCTCTGTAGGAAGCTCGATCCGCATGCTCGCAGTCGAGCTCTCAGGCGCCGATTTCTGCCTCAGGGCTCGCCGCAGGCCCCAGACGTCTCGATTCATATCGCTTCAACCGGCGGCTCAATGGCCAAAGCCATGAGCGTGATAAGAACTCCGCAAGCAACGACGATAGCGGTTGATATTCCCAATCCAGCAAGGGCGACCGTGCCGATCACCACTCCTGTCGCGAAAGCCAGCCACGATGCAGCGTTGGTTCCGGCTTCCGACAATCGCGCCTTGCCGATCCAGGCTCTCGCAAGGCCTTCGCCGATGCCGACCAGGGTGCCAGTGATATAGCTTTTCCCAGTTGAGACCCCCGCGATAGTTTCGTGGATGGCGTTTTGCATTCCCATCGCTGTTGAGATGAATAGCAGCGCGAGCTTCGTAGGCCATAATCCAATCAAACCGGCCGCGAGCAGGAAACAGATGAGTTCGCACGCAAGTACGAGCTGCACACGCGCGCGTCCTGAGACCGCATATATGAGAGTTCCCAAAAATGCGCCGAGCACGAAAGTTGCGATGACGGCGCTAGCCCAGATGATCACGTTTTCATTGCCCTCGGCGATTGCCATGCCGAGCTGCGTGCTATTTCCGCTCATGAACGAAACAAAGAGGTGTCCCATCGCCGTATAGCCGATGGCATCCAAGAAGCCGGCGAGCGCCGTCATCAAGGTTGCCTGGGCGAAAATCCTCCAGGCCGCATCTGACGCGTCGTCATGGTGATGATGTCTGAATGGGTTCACGGGGTCCTCCCGGCGGATTCAATTTTCCAACGTGAATCGCAAGCCTTGCGGCTCGGACGAGCATCAAGCTAGTGCAGCGATATGACGAACTCTATTGTTCGTGTGGAGCTCAAAATCCTACCAAGGTTTAGAAGGGTAGCGTTCGAGGCATCGCTGGGCTTCAAGCCCGCTTCATGCTGCCGGGCATACCTAAGTATGAACGCGCCCGACCAACCGCATGGCGGTTTCAAACGAGTGCAGAATGGATGTTCGCTGAGCCGCCCGCGTAGATTTCCAGTTAGTCGTCCGAACGAATAAATGGAGAGCTCACGTGAAAAACATCAAATCAATGCTAGGCGCACTCACAGCAGCTGCAATGATCACAAGTGCAGCGCCGGCAAGCGCAGAGCCGATCAAGAACATCGTCTTGGTTCACGGTGCCTGGGTTGATGCCTCGGGCTGGAAGGCCGTTTACGACATTCTGTCTAAAGAGGGCTTCCATGTAACGATGGTGCAGGAGCCGGAGACATCCTTCGCCGACGATGTTGCGGCGACAAAGCGAATTCTCGACCTGCAAGATGGCCCGACGCTTCTTGTCGGCCATAGCTATGGTGGCTCAGTCATCACAGAAGCGGGCGTGCATCCGAAGGTCGAAGGGCTCGTTTATGTGGCAGCCCACGCTCCAGACGTCGGCGAAGACGAAAGCGCGCTTGGAAAGAAGATGCCGAGCGTTCTGGCCAAAACGCCGGGCGCAATCCAGAAGACGCCCGATGGCTTCACCTATCTCGAGCCTTCGCAACTGCCGAAGCTGTTCGCACCGGATTTGCCGCGTGCACAGGCCGAATTCGAGGCTAAATCGCAGGTTTTGGCGGCGGCAAGTGTGTTCAGCACGCCGCTCACTCAAGCTGCATGGAAGACGAAACCCAGTTGGGGGATCGTCGCCGGGAATGATCAGATCATCAATCCCGATCTCGAGCGTTGGTACTACGCCCGCGCCAAAAGCCAGACGATCGAAATTAAGGGCGCAAGCCACTCGGTATACGAGTCGCATCCCAAAGAAGTGGCTGCCGTAATCGCGAACGCAGCGCGGAAAGTTGGAGAATAAGCCAGCTGGGCAGCTCCTGAAAACGGGAGCTGCCGAGCCTGACTGCGATCTCTAAGTCCCTAGACAATCGAAACATCATTAGGCGCGGCGGATCAATTCGCCACGCGCCTCTCCTTGCGGCATGCGAAAGCGGAGCACGTCAATGGCACACACGATACTCTTGGCGCTTGCGCCCGTATTCTTCGTGATGGCGCTAGGCTATGGCGGCGGACGATTGCGCTTCGTCGAAAACCACCATGTCGACGGCCTCAATGCACTGGTGATGAGTTACGCGCTTCCCGCGTCTCTTTTCGCTGCGACAGCATCGGCGCCGCGCAGTCAGATTCTGGCGCAGGCTCCGCTCTTCGCGATTTCCAGCGTCGTCATGCTGGCGATATTCTTGGCGTGGTATTTTATTCAGACGCGCTCCCCAAAGGCGAGCAAGCCCGACGTAGCGCTCCAGGCTCTGACGATTGCCTTCCCCAATCTCGCAGGAGTGGGATTGCCGATCCTGACGGATGTGATCGGGCCGGCGGGAACCATCCCCGTCGCGACTGTTTTGGCGGCGGGCTCCATCATTATCAATCCTCTCTCACTCATTCTGGTCGAGTTCAACGATCCCAAGAAAGCGGTGTCTTCGGAGCGAACGCAATCTCGCGTTTTAAAGGCCCTCCGGCACGCTCTCACTAAGCCGGTGGTGTTGGCACCTGCCTTCGGCATCTTGCTCGGGCTCTGTGGATTGAAGATGAGCTCCATCGTCGAAGCATGTCTCCTCCTGATTGGCCAGACCGCGCCTGGTGTTGCGCTCTTCTTAACCGGCCTCGTCTTGTCCGCTCAGCCGTTTCGGCTGAATGGAGCAATCGCGGCGGCGACCATCGCAGGCAACATTGTACGCCCGCTTCTGACGCTTCTGATCGTCAGCGTCCTGCCGATTTCGCCGGAGAATGCCAAAGTCGCCATTCTGCTCGCCGCGCTGCCTTCAGGATTCTTCGGCATCCTCTTCGCCGTAAACTACCGCGTCGACCCCAATGCAACCGGATCGATTGTCATCGCAAGCACGCTATCGAGCATCGTCACATTGGCCGTGGCAATTGCAGTCCTCTTTCCTCGATAAGAGGCGCGCGGACCCTCTGCTGCCGTTGCTGTTGACGCGGGACTGCGGTGCTTGCTCATAGCCTTTAGGCCTTGATGGCCATGGATTATTTGAATGTTGGGCCGCTTCTATAAATCAGCAGGCTGAAACTATACCTAGGTATAGATATGCAGCCGAAAGGCTGGGTGGGTCATTCATCAAAAACGAGCTAAATCACGATGCCTTTCTGGGGCGAGGAGACAGCTCGGCATAAATCCCGTAATTTTAGGAGGAAAGAGTCGAGCGCGGTGCGATCTATGCCGGCTGGCGGCATAAGGATCGAGCTGTGTAACATGAGGTCGATCATCATGCGCGAGGGTACGAAGACGAAGACCGCCTCCGGGAACTCATCAGCACCGCAATCGATCGTCTATGTCGTAGACGACGACGTGGCCCTACGCGATGCACTGAGCAGTCTCTTCAGGTCAGTCGGGCTGCACGTTGAGCTGTTTGGCTCGGCGCCGGAGTTCCTGGCAAAGAAGAGGACCGACTCTCCTAGCTGCCTTGTTCTCGATATTCGGCTGCCTGGCGTCAGCGGCCTCGACTTCCAGGCGCAGCTCGCGAAAACAGACATCGCAATGCCGATCATTTTCATGACGGGTCACGGCGATGTTCCCATGTCGGTGCGGGCTATGAAGGCCGGGGCGATCGATTTCCTCTCAAAGCCGTTTCGCGACCAGGACATGCTGGACGCAGTCTTCAGTGCGCTGGAAACCGCGCGCAAGCAATTGGAGGCGAAACGTAACGTAGCCAATCTGATAGCGCAGTACCAAAGCCTCACGCCGCGTGAAAAAGAAGTGATGGCGTATGTGACGAAGGGACTGATGAATAAGCAGATCGCCGGCGAACTGCAGCTCAGCGAAATAACGGTCAAAATTCACCGCGGCCAAGTTATGCGGAAGATGGGCGTACGCTCTGTCGCGGATCTCGTGCGTGCTGCAGAGAAACTGGGCGTCGAGGCAAAAAGTCCTCAGAGCTAACACGAGTGTATAGTTCACTTTTACCCGCGAAATTCCTACCTTCTGGAGGTGGCGCGGTTGGTTCGCGTCCGCTTCTGAAAGGGCAGTCCGTGCCTCAGGATCTGAGAATTAGCATTGTCGATGACGACGAGTCCGTTCGTCGTGCGACCGCCAGCCTTCTCAGAGCCTGCGGTTTCGTCACGAGCACGTTTGGCTCGGCTGAAGAGTTCTTGCGGTCTCCCCATCTGCACGACACATCGTGCTTGATCTCCGACGTCCAGATGCCCGGGATGACAGGTCCCGAATTGCAGTCGCGGCTCCTGGAACTGGGAAGTGAAGTTCCGATCATTTTCATGACCGCTTTTCCCGATGAAAGGATTCATCGTCAGGTCGATTCGGCGGGTGCCGTCGCATACCTGAGGAAGCCGTTCGACAGCAACCTCATGGTGGAGTGCGTCGACAAGGCTTTGCACCGGGCCCACCGGTAAAACGGTCTGCGGTCTTGTCGTGAAGAGCGCTGCCAGAGACGCTACTCATCAAAGATGCGCGATGATAGGCGAGGGCCGAAGCTAATCTCTATTCGAGCAACGCGAACGTCGAACGACAGCGTCCGGGCGAGGTCTCCGGCCGTTCTGCATCATGTTGCGAAGAATTAGCGCTCGCGCGATTTCGGGAAAAGATCGGGAGCGAGACGCAAGTTTCCGTCTGGCGTGATGCGCAAAAGCTTCCGTTCTTCAAGCTCGTGCAAGCTGTCTGTGAGCTGCTGACGGCTGAGACCGAGAAGGTCGATGATGTAGGGAGAGTTCAAGTCATCGTCGATCAGATATGGGTCGCGACCTTCGTCGGCATTGCGGCGAGACAGAACTTCAAGAAAAGCCGCAACGCGCGCTGTTGGCTGCTTGGAGCTTTCTTGTAGGATTTTCTCGCGGCGAGCGATGAAGTCGTCGGCCGCTTCGGCAGCGTGAGGGAGGTTCTGCGAAATGAGAAGTGCGAAAGCCACTGGAATGCTCCCCATGCGATACGCAACTTTTGTTGAAGGCCGGTCTTCAACCGAAGCCGGCCCTCAAAAATGCGGTATTTGCTTTGCAGACTTAGTGAGGGATCTGATCGCGTTCCTGGTCAACGATCGAAGGGTCCTTCCCCTTGGAAGCACCGGCGTCGACGTCCGGCTTGGCAGAGTTGCTGAACTGATCGCGCTCCATCTCGACGACGGATTCATCAGCGCCGCGAGATGCGCCGGCATCCACGTTCGTTGCCTGAGAGTTGTCGATCTGATCGCGTTCAAGGTTGGGAACGGACTCGGCTCGTGCCGGCAGAACGGAAAGCGCCATAACGGTCGAGACGACTGCGAGGGAAAAAATCTTGTTCAGTGACATGGCTTCGGTCTCCTCAAGGTTGCATCGTTCTGGGCACCTGCAGCTCACCTTGAGACCGCTTGGGCCAGCGACGAGACAATTAATAGTCCGCCAAAGTCCGATGTCGTATTGTACGTGCGAACGCGCGAAGGCCACGAAAGGATGACCGCGCAAGACGAAGGTTGCGCAGAGTTATACGAAGGTGTGCGGCGCCATCTGACGGCGACGCAGGTGAATTATGATTAGATGCTCGCTGAAGTATCTGCCATCAGGTCGATGCTGGCGAACAGGCGGTGGCCTCTGAAGAGGCTTGGTCATCCACGGGAACGGTGAATTGGAATGACATCCCATGTCCCGCATTCGGTGCGGCCCAGATGCGGCCGCCGTGAGCTTCGATGATCGAGCGGCATATGGACAGGCCCATGCCCATGCCGTTTTCTTTGGTCGTGTAAAAGGCGGTAAATAGCTCTTCCGCTGGCTTCGATCCGATGCCGCAGCCGCAATCCTCTACAACAACCAGAACCGTTCCCGATTGAGAGGCGGTCTGTGCAGTTAAAATGCGAGGCCGCTCGTGTGTCTTCGCCATGGCCTGCAACCCGTTCATCATCAGATTGACGATGACCTGCTGCAGCTGAATTCGATCGCCCGTCACCATGGGTATGCCTTCTCCAAGCACCATCCGCAGCGTGACGTGGTTGGTCAGGGCCTCATGCCTGACGAGGCGGGCGACATCCCGCACGAGTTCATTGATATCGAGCTTGACGACGTCGGGCTTCGCCTTCTTCGCGAACTGACGGACTCGCTGGATGACCTCAGCCGCCCGATTAGCCTCGCTGACAATGCCCGACAGACTGGAGAGAGCTTCTTCCATGTCGGGCTTTTCGCGTTTCAACCAGCGCTGCCCGGCCTGACCCAGCGTGACGATGGCGGCCAGCGGCTGGTTCACCTCATGCGCGATCGACGCACTGATCTCACCTAATGTGGCGACGCGCGCAGCATGAGCAAGGTCGGCTTGAGCTGATTGCAGCGCCGCCTGGGCGTGACGCGTGCCCGTGACATCCATCAGCGCTCCGACGATTTCCTCTTCGCCGGATCCATACGCCACGCGACAGGCACGGATGTGAAGATGGCGCAAAGCTTTGTCATGAGACGTGAGCAGCCTCGTCTCAAAGTCAAATTCCCGCTCCCCGTTGACGGCACGCTTGATCTGCTGCTTGACGAATTCGCGGTCATCTTCGTGCACCTGGTCGAACATCAGTCCGATCGTTGGCGCCGCGCTAAGATCAACCCCGAGGATTTGATAGGCCTCTTTCGACCAGATCATTTCGTTTGTCGTGGGCTTCCAGGCGAAGCTTCCCGTATGACTTAGGCGCTGCGCGTCATCGAGATAGGCTTGGCTGCGCAAGACAGCAAGTTCTGCACTCTTTAGCTCTTCAATGTCTGTATTCGTGCCGTACCACTTGATGATTTGACCTTGAGCGTCGCGTCTCGCCTGAGCGCGAAAAAGCATCCAACGATACACGCCGTCAAACCGGCGCATCCGTGCTTCGTCTTCGAACAGCTCGCCGGTCTGCAGGCACTGCTGATAGTGCTCCAGCATGCGCTCGAGATCGTCCGGGTGAAATACGCATTTCCAGCTCCAGCCCTGTGCATCGGCCAGCGCAAGGCCCGTGTAATCCAGCCAGCGCTTATTGAGATATTCCGCAGACCCATCCGGCCGGCATATCCATCCCAATGTCGGAATGGTATCGATGAACAACCGCAGCTCGAGTTCCTGCTGCCGGCGCTCTTCCTCAATTCGCTTGCGTTCTGAAATATCGTTATTGGTTTCGAGAATCGCCACCGGCCTGGACTTGTTGTCCCGCTGCAGCGACCAACGGCTCGAGATTTCGATCTGGTGTCCGTCCTTATGCGTGCGGACGATTTCGCCTTCCCAGCGGCCGGTGCGGTAAAGCTCAGCCGTCAGGTCAGCCAGAGGAATGGGATAGATAGTGTGCAACAGGTTTTCAGAAGCCTGCCCGAGCGCGTCTTCCTTCGTCCAGCCATAGAGCTGCGTCGCGCCGAAGTTCCAGAAAGTGATGCAATCATCGATCTTGCGAACGAACACGCCGTCATGTGTCAATTCAAGCAGGCCGGCCTGTTCACGCGAGGTCTTCGCAGCCTCTTGTGTTTTTAACGCAATAAGCGTCGTCAGCAGGATTGCGCAAAGGCTGCCGACGCACCGCATGAGCGGCCCAAGCTCGTGTTGAGAACCGTGCTGAATAGCGTAGGCCAGAACCGTCAGCGCCATGCATCCGAAACCAATGGCAAGTAGCCCTTGGCGTTCGGTTAGCCGTGCAGCCAAAACCACGACGACCGAGTAGAGAGCCGCGGCCGCAATTCCCAGCGGCGTGTAGATATCGACCACAAAGATGCCGGCAGCGATCAAAAGCGCCGCAATGGTCATCAAGCGCGGAGAGTCCGATACGCTGACGTCCGGTTTTGGAGCGTAGCTGAACCAGTCTTTCATTGAGCAGCTCGGCTATGAGGAACTTGCACATGTGGTGGAAGGGCCCGTCCATAAGGCCATGAACGGGCGAGGCGCGAAACGGCACCGGCTCAGCAAGGTTAAAAGCCAATAGGAAGTTTTGCTATAGCCGAAAGCGTTCGATTGTCAGTGCAGCGGCCGAGAGGCCGTCGGCGGACGAATGTCAGCCGGCGTGCTGTAAAACAATGATTTACGCGGGCCGAGTCGTCGCGCGCCTGGATGTAGACGAAGGTATGATCCGGCAATCCGCATGAGCGATTTCGAGAGGCGCCGAGCTCTTCTAGCTTCGCGCCATGTCAGCTCAATGAGGATGCTACCATGCTTGCAACTGATAAAACGAGCGGCAGCGTAAAATCGCTGGCCGCACAACGCCCTAAGTTCGAGAGTGAAAACGGTTCGATTGCGAGCGTGGACGCGTCGGTCCTGCCCGTCATGAAGCGCCTTTCAATTCGGCGTTTGCTCCTGTCGCCATTGGGCGTCCGGGAACCGCACTGGCACGCGAACGCCCAGGAACTCGGCTACTGCCTTCGCGGCAACGCGCTGATGACGATCGCCGATAGCCACAGCGTCCGTCACAGCTTCACGGTTTCGCCGGGCGAGATGTTTTTCGTGCCGAGCGGTGCTCTGCATCACATCGAGAACATTGGCAGCGACGAGGCGGAATTCATCCTCGCATTCTCTCACGAGAAGCCGGAGGATTTCGGCATTTCCGGTTCGTTCGGCGCGATGACGGATTCGGTTCTTGCCAATACCTACAATCTGAAGACCGAGGCCTTCAGCCAGTTCAAGCGCTCGACGAAGGACACCTATATCGGCAGCCGCTCAACCAAGACGGTCATCGAAGAGCAGGCGCGCCATCCCGATCCGTTGCACTACAACCTTGAGGCAACGCCGGCGCAAATCACCGGCGAAGCCGGCTCCGCCCATACGGCCAAGAAGGAGCTGTGGCCAGCGCTTAAGAACGTCTCGATGTTCTCGGTCCGCATTACCGACGTGGGAATGCGCGAGCCCCATTGGCACCCGGAAACCGCTGAGATGGGCTACATTGCAGGTGGCCGCGGCCGCATCACCATTCTGAGTCCTGGAGGAAGTACTGAGACCTTCGAGATTTCTGAAGGCGACACGTACTTCATTCCGCCCGCCTACCCGCATCACATTGAAAATCTGGGCAGCGATACGCTGCACCTCCTGATCTTCTTCGATCAGCCGACTCCGGGTGATGTCGGGTTCCAGACGCTCCCGAGCTGCTATTCGCGCGAAGTTCTTGAAGCAGCCTTCGGCGTCAGCGGCAGCGCATTGCCGGAATTTCCGCTGATCCCGGTCGATCCACTCATCGTGCCCCGTGGCAATCCCATTTCACCGCCGGGTTGATCCCCTTCGGGGCGCCGCGCGCAGTGGCGCCCTCTTGCAGCAATCATCCGGAACCCGGGAGAGGCCGCTATGACCGCCGCCGCCAATCGCTTGCCGATCGCATTTGCGGGCTTTCCACTTGCAGCCTGGGCATTCGCAATACGGACGTGGGCCTCGATGGTCCTCGCTCTCTACGTTGCATTCTGGCTGCAATTGGAATCGCCGTCGACAGCAGCGCTCACGGTTGCAGTCCTCGCCTTTCCGTGGCGCGGCCAGGGACTGGAGAAGGCAGCTTACCGCGTGCTTGCGACGATTGTCGGGCTGATAGCCTCGATCGTGATCGTCGG
>Ga0180218_1000867_pt1 | contig 21706 bp, 12 predicted proteins | sample eDN3rd37CKraftBY_FD_151334 | JGI IMG/M metagenome (GOLD analysis project Ga0180218, IMG submission 151334) | Enriched backyard soil microbial communities from Emeryville, California, USA - eDNA 3rd pass 37_C Kraft BY (version 2) (version 2) | ecosystem: Environmental > Terrestrial > Soil >...
TGCGGCCGGTTGCGGCTGGGTGGGGGCGGGCTGGGCCGGGGCTTCGGCGGAAGCCTTGGCGGCGTCTGCGGCAGCTTCTTCGCCTTCGGCGGCGGGCTCGGCCGGCTCGTCGAACGAGGCGCCGCCCTTGTTGGCCATGTAGACCACGGCGCGCTCGATTTCGAAGTCGCTTAGCGTGGGGTTGCCGCCCTTGGCCGGCATGGCGCCTTTGCCATGCAGGGCGATCTGCAGCATGCTTTCGTAGCCTTCCTTGATAAGCGGAGCCCAGGCGGCGGCGTCGCCCAGCTTGGGCGCGCCGGCTACGCCGGCCGTGTGGCAGGCGCTACAGGTGGATTCGAAGACTTGTTCGCCGGTTTTGAAAACCTTGGGCGCGTTGGCGTCGACCAGGGCGAAGCCGGCGACGGGCGCGATGCGCGAGGCGATGGCTTCGGGGGTTTGGGCGTCGGAGCCGGCGGCAGGAATGGCCGAGCTGATGACGAGCCTGATCAAGAGGAAAATAATGATGACCGGGACGATGAAAGCAAGAACGACGGTAACGATTAATTGCTTGGGCGTCTTGATGAGGCCTTCGTGCCCCTCGATGGTTGTTTCGACGTGGTCTTCTGTGTTGTTCATGATCGAGTCCTGCGTTTCCTGGAAAGGAACAAAGCCTTTAAGCCCTGTCTTCAAAGCTCTTTATGTTTCAAGGCCCCATGGGGTCTTTGCCCGGGTCGTTACCCGCCCGATGGGTGTTTATGCGCTGGTTTGCGGCCAAGCCAGGTGCCTGACGGCAAAGCACTGCAAGGTCGTTGCCCACAAACCGTACGATTATACCGGGACTGCCCGCTGAATGCAGGCTGTCTTCAAAACAGGCTACAATAATGATCTTTGCCGCGCCCGTAGTTCAATGGATAGAATGAGAGTTTCCGAAGCTCTTGATACAGGTTCGATTCCTGTCGGGCGCGCCAGCCGAAAAAAAGCAGATAATAAAAAGCAGATGTAAAAAAAGCAGCCTTGCCAGGCTGCTTTTTTTGTATGCACGGCCGTTCAGAACGGAATGGCCGCCCGCAAGCTCAGTTCGTGGTTGCGGAAGTTGTGCGCCATCTGGGCCTTGTATTCGGCCCGTACTTCAAACTTGTTCTGCGCGAACAACTGTACGCCGGCGCCCAGGTTGAGCAGGCGATCGGGCAGCGACGACGACGATCTGAAGGTAATGCCCTGGCCGTTGTTTTCAGAGAAGGTAACGTCCTGGTTCATCCCCTTGTTGCCGATAAAGGCGACCCCTGCCGACACATAGGGGCGAAGCCATCCGTGTTTGCCCAGGTCGATGCGGGTGCCTGCCTCGATGGCCGGTTCGAACGCCACGCTCCATTCTTTCATCGAGCTGGCTGTCAGGGTAGCGCCGTCGCCGCTAAGGGTGTAGCCGGGCATGTATGTATGCAAGACGTCCAGGTCGGCATAGGGCTTGATATACCAGTTGCCTTGCGTCATCTCGTAGGCGGCGCGCAGCTTCAGGCCGGCGGTCCAGACCTCGTTGGTGTTGCTGGCACTCCAGAGATCGTGGCCGATCATGAACAAGGAGTTCGAGTCGTAGCTTCCGTAGCCGGCGTGCAGCGCCGCGCCCAGCAGCCACGGCCCGGTCTGGTGCTTGACCGAGAACGAGACGTCGCCGCTGTCGCCCTTGATCGAGGTCAGGCCGTCGCTGGTGTGCATCTTGCTGGTGTTGTAGGCGGCCGTGGCCCCGAAGAACCAGTCGGGGCGTATCCGCCATTGCCCACCCAAGCGATAGCTGCGGCCGTCTTGCGAAAAGCCGTCGCCCCCCGAGCTGTCGCTTTGGGTCATGCGCGAACCGATGATGCGCGACCACACGCACTGGGTCTCACGCATGGTGACCCCGCTGCCGTCGAAGAGGGGGCAACTGAAGGCGGCGTTGAGCGACTTGCGCCCGGTCAGCGTCTGACCCATGGCCGTCCGGCCGATGTCTTCGGCGGCAGTCAGGCTGTTGATGGTGGTGCTGTACATCTGGGTCGAATCGATATTGGCCATGTCGGCGAACAGGCCCGCCACGCCGGCTTCGCGTGTGTCCCAGGCCCGCTGCAGGCTGCCGAGCAGCGAACGCTCTGTGTCGGTCAGCGTTCCCGGGGCCTTGCCGATGAAATCGGCGGAAGTGGGGGAGATCGAGATGCTGTTGCCGTGTTGCGAGACCGACCAGGAGATGGGACTGGCGGGGCTGGCCCCGGACCTGGCCGCCTTTTTCATTTCGAGGGTCGAGGCGGACACCACGGTGAAGCTGCCGGGCAGCAATCCGTCGACCGCATGGGGCTTGATGGCCACGCCGTCGACGATGATCTTGGAGGCCTGCAGAAGGTCGGCGTTGCGGGCGCCTTCGGGCGCGACGCCGTTGACGTCGACGCGCAGTGTGCCGCCCAACTGAGTGTCAGCCGCCTTAACGATGGCGGTAGCGATGTTGCCGACTCCGCCGATGTCGAACGTTCCGACGTTGCGGAACCTGGCGTTCTTTGAACTGCCGACGTTGATGATGCCCCTGTCGCCGCTGATATAGGTGCCCTCAGCAGCGTTCTCGAAGGTGTTGAACTCTGTTGAGCCGCCATAGGCCAGGTCGACGTCGCCGACCAGGGTGCCGAAGTTGAGCAGCGACTCTTCACCGAAAGTGGAGGTGACTGCGTGGCCCGAAAGCGCGCTGATGTGCGAATCGGCACCGATGACAATGCGGTTGTTCTTGCCGCCGTCGACGACGATCGCCGTACCCTCGCCCGAGCCTCCTTGCAGGACGCCTTGATAGTCGACGAGGATGTCGCCGCCGCGGCGGCCCGGATCGAGCGCGCCATCGATTTGCTGGAAACCGCTTTGAGCGAATATGCCATGCGAACCGGCGCCGGCCGTTTTGACTTGGCCTCTCAGGTAGACCCTTATTTCGCCCCCTGTACCCGAGGAGGCGCTGCGTTTGTTTAGGCTGTTCTTGAGTTTTTCCAGGGCGCTGTTGACGGTGTCCTGGTCGTTGCCGAACAGCCTGACGACACTTTGCAGTTCGCCTGGAACCTTGTCGATATTGTCAAGAATGGTGCCCGAGCCGCCCGTCTTGCTTACGATGCCGTTGAGTACGGTTGCGGTTTTCTCGAGCGCGGCGCGCACCGTGCCGTCGGTCTTGAGCGCATCGCTTATCTTGCCGCCACCGCCGCCCAGCGACTGGGCGAAGACGCCGTGGGCCTTGGCTCCTGTTGTCTGGATGGCAACGTTGCTGACCCCGGGGCCTCCGATCTCTATGTACCCACCGTTGCCGCTGGAGCCCCCGCTGCCGCCCAGCACGGGTAATGTCCAGCCTTGCAGCACCGAAGCGCCGCCATAGCCCCCGCCCCCACCGATCGACTGGGCGAAGACCGCGCTTGCATGGTCGCCGCTTGTCTGGATCGAGGCATTGTTATTGAAGTGGATGAAAACATTGCCACCGTTGCCCGTGGCCCCGCCGTTGCCGCCATAGGAGACGGCGTACTTGACGCCGCCGGGACTGCCTGCTGCGTTGGAAATTCCACCGCCGCCGCCTATGGACTGCGCCAGGATGCCGAATGCGGCTGTGCCCGAGGTTGCGATGGCGCCGCCGTGGACGACCTGAACTGTATCGCCGTTACCCGATGCTCCGCCCGAACCGCCAAGCGTGAAGCTTCCCGATTTGGACGGCGGCTTCTTGTCGGTCGATCCGGTGGAGGCGGGAGGTATTTTCTCGATGCCGACGGCTTTCAGGAGCTCTTTCATCGTGCTGCTTGAAACGGCCTTGTCGTCCGGGGCGGACGGAGCGTCGGCATTGCCGTCGGGAGCGCTCATCATGAACGCGCCGCCGCCCCCGCCGATGCTTTGAGCCACGATTGCGTGTGCCTCGTCGCCGCGCGTCTGGATCTTGGAGCTGTTGATCACCTTGACCCGCCCGCCGTACGCGCCTGTGCCCCCGTTGCCGCCGGCGGTGAAATTGAGGACGAGATTCTTGTTGTCGCTGCTGAGCGCGCCGACGCCCACACCCCCGCCGCCGCCCACAGATTGGGCGAACACGCCGTAGGACGCATCGCCGTATGTGTCGATCGGGCCGGAGTTGGTCACTTCGACATAGCCGCCGGCGTTTCCGCTGCCGCCCTTGCCGCCCAGCGTTCCGCTGAGATTGGTCTTGTTGGTGCCGGATGCATAGGCGACGCCGCCTTGACCTCCGCCGCCGCCGATGGATTGGGCCAGGATGCCGTGGGAAAGGTTGCCGGTGGTCAGGATGGAGCCCCCTTGCGAGAGCTTGATGCTGCCGCCCTTGTTGCCTTGCCCGCCATCGCCACCCAGCGAGGCGGTGAGCGAGACGTCGGGACGCTTGACCGAGCCCTTGGATTGCTTGTCGAGATAGTCGGTGACCTTCTTTCCGGAAGACTGCATCTCTTTGTAGAAATCGGATTTCTTGAAGGCTTCCGCCAGCGACTTGTAGGTGTCGGTGTTCTGGATGTCCTTGACGAAGGCTTCGAGGGCTTCTTTTGTTTCGGTGTTCTTCTTGTCTGCGGCCCACTTCTTGTAGGCATCGGAGCCCACCGCTTTCTTGAGCACGGCCCAGACCTCGCCGACGGTATCGGGCGCATCGTCGGGAGCCGCCAGGCTTCCGCCGTTGCCGCCGCCCCCGCCGATGGATTGGGCGAAAACGCCATGGGAGGCATTGCCGTAGGTTTCGATGATGCCTTGATTCGAAATGTCGATGGCGCCCCCGGAGCCGCCCGCGCCGCCCTTGCCGCCCATCGACAGGGTGATCGAGGTTGTGCCCCCGGATGCGGCGGTACCGCCGCCGCCTGTGCCGCCCCCGCCACCGATGCTTTGTGCAAGCAGGCCGTCGGCCTGGGCTCCACGGGTGCGTACCACGCTCGAGGACGACAGCACGGCGTTGACCACACCGCCATCGCCGCCATTGCCGCCGTTGCCGCCGATGGCATTGACGATGGTGACCGAGTCGGCCAGAGGCAGTTTCTGCACCAGGCTGTCGAGCGTCTTGTCAAAGGACAACCCGGATGAGGCCGAGGCAATGACCGCGCCGCCGTTGCCCCCGCCTCCGCCGATGCTTTGAAGAAGCACGCCCGTGGCGCCGACGCCTCGCGTTTCGATCAGACCGTTGTTCAGGGCAAGCGCCGAGCCCCCTTTGCCGCCGCCCTTGCTGTTGGTGCCGCCTATGGTCTGGCCAAATGCGACTGTCCGGTACAGGCTGAGCGCGTCGGCCGAGGCCGACGCGGCCCCCGCGGCGCCGCCTCCGCCACCGATGCTCTGGACATGAATGCCCATGGCGCCGTCGCCGTGTGTGAGCACGCTGCCGTCGTTGTGGGCGCTGGCATAGTCGCCGTTGCCGCCGCCCCCTCCGCTGCCGCCCACGCTATTGCTGAAGTTGAACGCCGAGGCGCCGGGTGCGGCAATGGCCAGCCCGTAGGCGAACGCATTGCCCGCATTGCCCCCGCCGCCGCCTATGCTTTGCGCCAGGATGGCGGTAGAGCCAACGCCATAGGTTTCGATGGCGGCATATTTGTGGTCGAGATTGACGGAGCCTCCCCGGCCGCCGTCGCCCCCGGAGCCGCCGACGGCATTGGTGATGGTAATAGAGGGCAGGGGGTCGCCCGAAGGCTTGACGACGGGCAGGGCGACGGCGAATGCCGATGCACCGCCGCCCGAGCCTCCGCCACCGCCGATGCTGGTGGCTTGAAGCCCGGCAGCGCCTTCGCCTTGTGTGAGGATGGCGGAGCGATTGTCGATCTTGACATTACCGCCCCTGCCGCCCTTGCCGCCCGAACCGCCGGTGGCGGACGACGCGGAAAGGCCGGGACTGACCGATCGCGAGGTGGCAAAGCCACCCGTGCCGCCTCCGCCGCCCACGGATTGCGCCAGCACCGCGGTTGCGTTCTTGCCCGCGGTTTCGATGCGTCCTTCTTGGCCCAGAAAGGCCACTTCGCCGCCGATGCCGCCGCCGCCGCCCGCTCCGCCAAGGGCCACGGCCAGAAACGCCGTGGAGCTCGAGGCCGCGCCGCCGGTGCCGCCTCCGCCGCCTATGCTCTGTGCCAGGACGCCATAGGCCGCATTGCCGGCCGTGCTGATCGCACCGCTGTGTTCGACGTAAACTGTGCCCCCGACGCCGCCCAGGCCGCCAATGCCGCCGCTGCTAAAGGGCAGGATGCCGCTGTTGCCGCCCGAGCCGCCCCCTTTGCTGATAGCCGGCTTGGCGGCGTGAAAGGCGTCGAGCGCGTTGCCGCCGCCTATGCTTTGCGCCAGGATGGCGCTGGCGCCGTTGCCCGTGGTGGTAATGCTGCCGGGGTTGATGACGGAAACCTTTCCTCCCAGGCCGGCGCCGCCGCCATCGCCACCGGATACAAAGGCGGCGCCTCCGCCGTTGCCTCCGATGCCGCCCACCGATTGGGCCACGAGGCCGAAGCTGTACTCGCCTTGTGTGGAAATCGAGCCTTCGTTGCGTGCGCTGACCTGGCCGCCCGCGCCGCCGCGCGCGCCCGGCGTGCCGGAGGTGAAGGCGCCATTGGCGCCGTTGCCACCCGCTCCGCCGGCGCTTTGCAGGATGACGGCGGTGGAATTGTTGCCATTCGTGGTGATCGTGCCGCGGCTGGCGAAGGTGGCGTTCCCGCCGTCGCCGGCGTTCGAGGGCCAGCCGCCGCTATTGCTGGCGTGTCCTCCGTTTCCGCCCAGCGAGCTTGCCGATAGGGCGGGGGCCAGCGCTCCGCTTATGTCGATATTGGAGCTTCGTTCGATGATGACGGTGACCGCCCCGCCGCTTCCGCCGCGGTCGACGTCGACCCTGTGCTCGAAGGTGCCGTCTGAGGACTTGCGTCCGTCAACCTTTCCGATGCCTGCGGCGCCCCCTTCGGAAAGCACCTTGATGGCCGGCACGGAGAGATTTCGGGGATTGGCCCCGCCGACGGCGGTGATTCTCGAAGCGAGATTCAGGCTTGCCTGTCCGCCGTCGCCCCCTCGCGAGATGCCGCCTTCGCTTTCGGTCCACGACGTGTATCCCATGCCGCCCGTTCCGCCCACCGAATAGACTGAGATCACGGGCCGGGACTGTTCGGATGGCTTGGTCGAGTAATTGAGTACCCAGGTGATGTCCGCCGACTTGGTCACCGTAAGCGAAGCGGTTTCGCCGTTGCCCCCCGGCTTGCCCGGCACGTTGTGAATGACCCCCTTGCTGTAGGATGAGCCGCCGGCGCCGCCGACAGAGCCGATTTCCAGGGCCATCGACGTGGGAGCGCCATCGGCAGGGATCCGGGTAAGCGGAGAGCTTTGCCACCATCTCGAAGAGGGCGCATTCCGGCCCGCGGTTGCATTCGTCCAGCTGAATGCTGATTCACCGTCTTTGCCGTCGGCCCCTCGATAGACCTGGGCAACGCCCAGGTCGGCAGCCCACGCCGGGCCGGCCGCAACGGCGCCTAGAGAGGTCAAGACCGTGAGGCCGGCGCTGCGCAAGAGCGCGGTGGACAAGCTGTTGAGGGAAAATTCGCGTGTACCGCGGTGGATGGGTCGACCGTGCTGAGGGAGTGTCACGAGGAGGGCGCCTTATGTCCTGTATTACATTTCGAGATATTAGCGTAAAATTATGTAACATATGTCGCATTTCTAGCACAGAAACAACTTTTACCGGGTCGCCCCGACGTTGCGGAAATGTCGCGAGTTCAGGAAAATACGGCGATGGTATTGATCGGTCTTTATATTGTTGCCATCACCGCTGAAGCCATGACAGCCGCCCTGTCGGCAGGCCGGCGCGACATGGATTGGGTAGGGGTGTGTGTCATTGCCTGCGTCACGGCATTGGGCGGTGGTTCGGTGCGCGATGTATTGCTGGGCCACTATCCCCTGACCTGGGTCAAACATCCCGAATACCTGTGGATCACGGCTGCCGCCGCGTTGGTCACCGCCTTGATCGCACCCATCATGCGCCGCCTGCACAGTCTGTTTCTGCTGCTGGACGCCTTGGGCCTGGTGGTGTTTACAGTAATAGGCTGCCGCATCGCCCAGGAAATGCAACTGCCCATCACCATCGTGCTTGTCAGCGGCATGATCACGGGCTGCGCCGGCGGGGTGCTGCGCGACGTCCTGTGCAACGACATTCCTCTTTTGTTTCGCAAAGAGCTCTATGCCAGTGTGTCGGGCCTGACCGGCGCGGTCTTCCTGGCTGCGCAGACCTTCGACATGCATTTGAACTCGGCCATGCTCATCGCCATGATCTTCGGGCTGGCCATGCGCATCCTGGCCTTGCGCTACAACTGGCAGATGCCCAAGTTCGTCTATCGGGACGAATGGCGCTGATGCCTTCCATCACGACGAATGGCGGCATGGTCTAAGGTGTGCCCTGGGGGCGGCCGGCATTGTCGATGGTTGCAGCCTTGTCCTTGACGGCGAGCAGGTTCAGCCGTTTCATCGGCGTGGGCAGGCCTTGTTTCCGGATGGCCTTGTCGATGGCCTCGAGCATGGCGTCGCGCCGATCGACGTCTTCGGCAAAACTGGGCACCCAGTATTTGACGATGTAGGTAATGCCTTCGGTATCGTAGCGGCCTGCCCGCACGCTGGGGATCTGCGAGTCGGGGCCGCCTGCCCCGCTTGCCGCTTCGAGCAGCACCTGCTTGGCCTGCGCCACCGACACGTCGTGGCCCAGAGTGATCTCCAGGCTGGCCTGATAGTGCTTGCGCGGCGCGCTGTAGTTGGTCAGCATCTGGCGCGAGATGTGACTATTGGGCAAGATCATATAGGTGCCGTTGGGGGTCAGGATGCGCGTCGTACGCCAGCCGATTTCGATGACGCGACCGCTGGTGGCTGAATCAAATTCGACCCAGTCGCCTATGCGGTAGGGGGCTTCGAGCCCGATCGCGACGCCCGCCAGCACGTCGGCCAGCACATTGCGTATCGCGAAGCCCAGCACTGCGATGATCAGGCCCGAGCTGGCCAGTATTCCGCCGGTGGGACGGCCGACGAGCAGGCTGACAGCGACAATGGTGGCTATGGTGAACAGTGCCGCCGTCAGTAGTTCGCCCAGTAGTTTGGGTGTCTTGCGCTTGCCTTTGCCCTTGGCCTTGCGTGCCAGAGTCAGGGCGAAGATGCGTGCCAGCAGCCAGGCGCCAGAGTAGACGATGGCCGCCATGCTGAAGCGGCGAACCGCCTGCAGGTCGGCTTCGGAAACGATGTCGCGCAGCAGATAGGCGGCAAAGATGCGCAGCAGCACGAAGACCAGACACAGCAGCGCCGGCCATAGCAGCCGTAGCGCCCTGGCGCGTCGGGAAGGATCGTTTGCTGGATTTTTGGTCAAGGGATGCTCTTGGCGGGTCTGTTGTTGCGTGCCTCAGCAGTATATTAGAGTTGGTACGCACCTTACAGGCGACCCATGCTCCCCTCTTCCACAGTGAGGCGGTGCTCTACGTTGGAGCGGGTCCGCCCGCGCCGTCGCAGCCGTCGCCAGCCCAGTACGATGCCGGCGGCCGACACCACGATGCCGCCCAGGCTCAGCGCGATCAAGGCCGCGTCGCGCAGCGCTTGCGTACCGAGAAGTGGCGGCGTGTCCCAGCTATGCAGGAAATAGAACAGCCAGCGGCCGACGCGCTGCGAGCGTGACAGGCTCATGCCCACCTGACCGGTGTTCAGGTCTATATAAACTCGTGTGCGTTCGGGGTCGTCGAAGTCCAGGCGCAGGGCGGGCAGGCCGTGCACCAGTGCGCCGTTCATGGCCTCGGGATGCCGTTGATAGTAATAGGCGTCGTGCTGGACGACGACGCCGGCCCGCGCGGGGTACGCAGGGAAGAGTCGCCGCGCGGCGGGCTCGACCTCTTGGGCCGACCAGGCCCGCGCCACGACCAGGCCGCCTTCCCGCAATTTGACGATGCGGGTATGGGCCCGCCTGTCGTGCGCCAGCACATAGGCTTGGCCGTCCAGGCGGTGCCAGGCCAGTTCTACCGGACGGAAGCCGTCTTCCCTGAGCGCGGCGATGATGCGCTGCGATTCGGCCAGCGGGCCCAGGGGCGTATCCCTGTTGCCGGCATAGGCCCGGAGGTCGGGCTTGCGCTCGGGCGAGAACACGCCCACCGGGTTCATGGACATGAGGCCACTGAATATCCAGGTGCAGACAAAGCCGCCGAACAGCAGGCCCGCCACATGATGCCACTTCATCCAGGGCTCGCGATAGGGCGAGCGCGAGCCCGATTTGTATCGACGGCTGAAGCGCCAGCGCCAGATGCCGACCAGCACCCCGCTGAGGGCGGAGACCGTGCCCACCAGGGAAAGGACGATGACCGTCCACGACCAGACCGGGTCGGACGACGTGCTGCGGAAGGCATAGAGCCAGTGCAGCCAGGCGCCGACGTAATTCCATCGCTGCTGCGCCGCCGGAGCGTCCAGCATCACCTGTCCGGTACGGGAGGAGATATAGAGTGTGACGGGCTGGGGGGCCGATATCTCCACTTTGTGCAGCGGACGGTGGACGTCGAGGCTGCGCGAATGGGTCCACGTGTCTTCCTGGACGAGCCCCTGGTAAACCACAGGGGCTTGCGTCTGTGCGGCGAGCCATGGCGTGGCGACCGACGGTGCGTCTTGCCCTGAGTCGCCCGTTTGCCGCGAGGCAACTAGTTCGCCCGCTTGCATGCCCGTGGTGCTCGTTCCCTGGGCAAACAGCCAGGCGGCCCGCATGGCGTCTTCGGCGCTTGCCGGACCTTTCTGCGGGGCTCCCCTTGCGCCGTCGTAGACAGCCGGCCGGCCGGCGTCTTGAGCGACGTAGGCCGGCTTGCCGGCTATGGAGGTCAGGACCAGCCCTGCGGAAGAACTCAATGTGCCGGCGCCGGCCCCGTCCGCCGCATCGTCCAGCGCCACGCAGCAGCTTTGCGGGTCCAGCTCGGGCAATGCTGCCAGCCGCTCCCAGGGCGTGAGCTTGGGATAGCCCACGTACAGCATGACGATGCCGCTGACGAACCATAAAAGCATCAGCAAGCATCCGGCGATGCCCGTCCACCGGTGTGCAAGATACATCAGGCGCTTTGCCTTCGAGGCCGTGCTCATTCGGCGACTCCTTTTCCTGTCGTCAGGCTCTGGGCCGAGCTTAGAAGCGATGGTTCAGCGTCAATTCGAAGCGCCGCCCCGGCCCATACAGCCACTGTGTCGGCGTGTAATAGGCGGTGGTGTAATAGGCTTTGTCGAACACGTTGTAGCCGCGCGCCGTGATCGTGGTGCGCTTGCCGGCCTGCCAGCGCAGCGCCAGGTCGGTGCTGGTGTACGAGGGCAGCTCCAGGGTGTTGGCGCTGTCGGCATAACGCTTGCCCACGTATTGCACTCCGCCCATGGCGGTCCAGCCGGGCCTGAAGTTCCAGCTCAGCCATACATTGGCAAGCTTCTGAGCGACATTGGGCGGGACATTGCCCCGGCGCGACACCGCGGCGGGCGGCGAGCCGGCCGATTCGTCGAAGTCGTCGTAGCGGGCGCGCAATATCGTGCCGTTGGCCTGCAGGCTCCAGCCATGCGCGAGCTCCATGTCCAGCGACACCTCGATGCCGCGAGACGATTGCCCGCCCACTTGCACCCGCTGGCTCGGGTCATTGGCATCGCGTGTAAGAAGATTGGTCTTCTTGATGTGGTAGGCGGCCAGCGTCCACTCGCCCTTGCCTTGCCAGAAACCCTGTTTCAGGCCCACCTCGATCTGCCGGCCTTCGGCCATCTCGAACTCGCTGTTGGCGGGGCTGAGCATGAGCAGGCCGCTGACGGGGTCCGCCGCCTGTGCGTATTGGGCATAAAGCGAAAGATCGGGACTTACTTCGTAGACCGTTCCCAGGCGAAAGCCCACATTCGAGTAGCTGCGGTCCAGCGTGCGCGCGCCCATGATCAAGTCGTCGCGGCGCACGGTGGCGTGGTCGTAGCGCAAGCCGCCCAGCATCGACCACTGCGGCGTCAGCTTGAGCCGATCTTCCATGAACAGGGCGTATTGCACAGCCTCGTTGCGGTAGCGGGGCAGTGTGGGGACGTCGCTGTGGAACCAGCCCGGCACGGGGTCGTAAGGGTCGACCGGGCCAGAGCTGCCGGTATAGGTGTTGTTGCTGTGCTGGAAGCTGCTTCGATTCACATCGAAGCCGACCGAGAAGGTGTTGGGCAGCGAGCCGACACGCCCTTCGAAGGCCGCGTTGGCGGTCAGGCCGGTCTGCTTCTGGTCGTGATGGATCTCGGTGTTGTCCGAGCGGTCGACCAGGCCCGAAGCGGGGTTGTAGACATAGCGTTCGGCATTGCGCCAATCGCGCTTGCTGCGCACATGATAAAGCCGGGCACGCACCGTGGTCGATTGACCCGGCGTCCACAGGGCATCGAGTTCCGTCCATTGGTCGCGGTAGCGTATGGTGCCGTCTTCGACGTTGTAGTTCTTCTCGCGCAGGGCATCCAGTTGCCGTCCCTCGACCAGCGGCGTGCCGAAATAGGCCATGGGCTTCTGGTAGCCATAGGCATGGCTGAGCTTCAGGCTCAGGTCGCGGGTGGCCTCCCACTGCAGGGCGCCCGAGAATGTGGCGTCGCGCGACTCGCCCCGGTCCACCCAGTTGTCCGATCGGTTGCCGCTCAGGTTGAGGCGATACGACAGCGTGTCGCTGAGGCTGCCGCTGCTGTCCAGGCCCAGCCTTGCCGTGTCGCGCGTGCCGATGCCGGCCTGGACTTCATTCTCGATGGGCCCATGCCTGGGCTCCCTCGGTACGATGTTCACGACGCCGCCTATGGCGCCGTCTCCGTATATAACCGAGGCGGGTCCGCGCAGCACCTCGATGCGCTCGACCGACCAGGTGTCGAACGGAAAGGTCACACCCACGCCGCCATACTGGCGCAACCCGTCATACAGCCGCATGACCGATGTGCTGTCCGTGAAGCCGCGCGACGAAAGCGACGATCCGCCGTTGCCCGGATGGCCCATGGCGCTGATGGCGCCCGCGCGGGTAATGGCCTCCGTCACGTTGGCCTGGCCGCGTTCCTCGATCTGGCGGCGGTCGATGACATCGATGCTGGCGGGCGTCTCGCGTGGCGCCAGGTTCAGGTTCGATCCGGTCTGGGCCGGCCTGTCGAGCTTGGGGGCCTGGTCGCTGGACACGACGATGGGGGCAAGCGTGTCGGGCTGGTCTTGTGCCAGGCCCTGAACTGGCCCAAGGGCCAGTGCCGCGGCAAAGCCGATCACGGCTGGCCGGGCGCTGCGGGCGCCGGACGCCCGCCTGCAAATCATGAAAGAAGTGGCTTTCATGGCTGTTTCCTGATGAGTCGCGGTCTAGTCGATGCGGGCGGCGGCGCTTGGCCGTTCGCCGGGCATGGGAAAAGAGCGCGGTGCCGCCCAGGCCGTGGCCGGACAGCATGCATGATTGAGATAAAGGGGCTTGCCCGCAAGATGCACCGGCTGGAAGCAAGCGGTGCTGCGCGGGCGGGGCAGGATCAGGAAACGGCTGGAGGAGCCCTGGCTAGTGGAATGTTCCAGGCAATCGAGCCCGGCACCGCCGTAGTTTCGGCCTGGGCGATGCGCAGCACCACTGCATTGCTTGCCACGGGAGCAAGCACGGAAGGCTGGGGCGCTGTAGAAGGCTGGAAGCAAAGCAGGCAGTGGCCCTGGCCCTGGTGCGCACCGCCGTCATCGGTGAGCGGAGATTGGTCATCGACCTGGATGGCGACGAGCTCGGGGCCGGTCACGCTGCAAAGCTGGGTCCATATCGTGCGCGATGCCTTATGCCCGCCCAGGGCCATTCCGAGGGAAGGGGCCAGCGTTGCAAACAGGAAGGCAAGAAGGACGAACCAGCTGGTGGGTCGTTGCGCTTTAAGGCGTGCCATGGGTATGGAGGTGCTTGGCTAACCGCGAAATGTTAGCACGCCCTGAAGTGGCATTGCAGCCCCCGGAGTCCGGCGGCCGGCCTTGTGGAGGCGCTCAGCCGCGCAGTCCGTTCCAGAGAATGAAGCCGATGGCGATGGGCGTGATGAGGCCGATGAGCAGGCGGCGCCAGGCGGCCAGCGCGGACTGCCGCGGCGCCCCATGCCATTCCTTCTGCAGGACATGCCAGATGCCCCAGCCTGCAAACAGCGCCGTGAACAAACCGCCTACGGGCAGCATGACATTGGTGGCAATGGTGTCGAGCCACTCGAAGGCATTGCGTTCACCCCACTGCAGCGCCGGCATGCCCGTCATGCTCAGCGAGGCGAGCACGCCGACCAGGAACAGGCCGATTCCGGCTATGGCGCATGCGGCGCGGCGGCTCTGGCCCGCGTGTTCCATCAGGAAGGCCACCACCACCTCGAGCATGGAGATGGAGGAGGTAAGGGCCGCGATGAAGAGCAGCGCGAAAAAGACGGTGCCGAACAGATTGCCCCATGGCAGGTACGAGAACACGATGGGCATGGTGACGAAGGTGAGGCTGGGGCCGGCGCCCTGGTCGAGCCCCAGCGCGTAGGCCGGAGGCAGGACGAGCAAGCCACCCATCACGCAACTGAGCAGGGTCAGCAGCGCCACGGTCAGGGCCGAGCGATTGAGGTTGGCGCTGGCCGGCAGGTAGGAGCCGTAGGTGGTCATGATGCCCAGGGCCAGCGACAAGGTGAAGAAAGAAAGGCCCAGGGCGTCAAGCACGGATTGCATGGTCAGGCCGGCGAAGTCGGGCACCAGGAAGGCCGAGACGCCGGCCCAGGCGCCGGGCACCATCAGCCCGCGCACGATCAGCAGGCACATCATCAGGAAGAGGCAGGGCATCAGCACCTTGGAGATGCGTTCGATGCCGCCTTGCACTCCGCCCACCACGCCGCCAACGGTGGCCAGCATGAACAGCGCATGATAGAAGAGCGGCAGCCACGAGTGTTCGGCCAGGGCGGAAAAATTGGCGCGCAATAGATCGGGGTCGCGCGTAAGCGCCGTGGTCATGGTCTGCCAGATGTAGGCAATGGTCCAGCCGCCCACCACGCTGTAGTACGACAAAATGGTGGCGCTGGCCAGCACGCCCAGCAGTCCCACCAGCCCCCAGCCGGTTCCGCCCAGCTTGCGGTAGGCGCCGAAGGCCCCCGCATTGCCGGCGCGGCCTATCGTCATCTCGACGCGCAGCAGGCCAAGGCCTATGGTAAGGGTAAGCAGGGTGAACAGCAGCAGGAAGGCGCCGCTTCCCTGGTGGGCGGTAACGTAGGGGAATTTCCAGATGGCGCCCAGGCCCACCGCCGAGCCGGTGGCGGCAAGAATGAAGCCCAGGTTCGATCCCCATTGGGCACGGTCCATGCGATTCCTTTGCCGCGGCTACGGCGGTCGCTCAGGTAAGCGGAATGATCACGATCTTCTGGTAGGCGGGCCTTTCGGCCAGTCGTTGGTACCATGCCTGGAAATGGGGCAGCTCGGGCCGCTGGATGGGCATGTTGAACCACGAATAGGCGATGCAGCCAAGGGGAATGTCGGCCACGCCGAACGACTCGCCCGACAGGTAGGGCTGGCCGGCGAGCGCATGGTCGGCCATGGCCAGAAGGCGCGAGAGTTCCTGCAGGCCTTTTTCGGCGGCGGCATGGTCGCGCTGCTCGGGGGCCAGCCGTACTGTATTCCAGAACAGCTGGCGATAGGGCTCCATGATCGAGCTTGCCACCCAGTCCATCCACATCTCGAGCCGTGCGCGCTCTGCCGCGCCGGTGGGATACAGGTGGACGGCGCCCTGCTTGGCCGCCAGATAGCGCACGATGACGTTGGATTCCCAGAGCACCAGGCCGTCGTCTTCAAGGGTGGGAATCAGGCCGTTGGGGTTGAGCGCCCGGTAGGCCGGTTCGTTGACAATGCCGAAGGGCCCGCCCGCATCGATGCGCTCGTACGAAAGGCCAAGCTCTTCGGCGCACCACAGCGCCTTCTTGACGTTGACCGAATTGGTCCTGCCCCAGATCTTCAGCATGGCGGCTCCTTGAGGTGGGTGCCCGCGTCGGCGGCGGGCGGGTTCAGGCCGCTGCGGCGGGGCGCAGCAGGCCGGCGTGATACCGTGCAACGTAGTCGTCGAAGCTTTCGGTATCGCTTTGTTCGAGTTGCGCCTGGGCGCGCAATGATTCGGCCGCGGCCTGCTCGAATTGGCTGCGGGTTTGCGCGTCGAGCGGCGATGCCAGCAGCGCATCGCGATGGGCGCGGCTTTGGCGCAAGGTGAATTCATGCAGGCCGATGCCTTCGTCGCGCATCTGCCGCAGCAGTGTGGCCGAGGGCGTGGATTCGGGGTCGTCGATTTTTTTCTGTTGCGCCAGCACGGCCTGCCTGTGGGGCTTGCCGGGGGCGTCGGTGTCGAGCAAATCGGCGTAGCCGAGCATGCGCTCGAGCAGTTCGGTGCCCCAGTCGCGCAGGCTTATGGGCCCGTCGCGGCGCGCCAGCACGAGACCGGGCTTGCGACCCTCATTGGATACGACGGCAAAGTTGTCGTGGCTGTCGCGGCAGAAGCCGTTCTGGGGAAAGAAGGGGCTGTCTTCTACCGCACAGAACAACAGGAAGGTGTCCATGAAACGGCTGGTCTCGGCGCTGATGCCCAGGGGCTCGTAAGGGTCGATGTCGAGGCAGCGCACCTCGATGTACTGGACGCCGCGGGCCGCAAGGGCGGTCGAGGGGCGCTCGCAGCGTTCGATGCTGCGTTTGGGCCGGATGCTGGAGTAGAACTCGTTCTCGATCTGCAGCACATTGGTGTTGAGCTGTATCCATTGCCCGTTGCGGTGGGTACCGATGGCCTGGTAGGCGGGCCAGGGCGTGGTGACCGCGTCGTAGATGCGCTTCAGGAAGGTCTCGATGTCGTTGTAGCAAAGCTGCAGTTCGGACTGCGCCTTGTCTTTGTTGTTGTAGCCCAGGTCGCTCATGCGCAGGCTGGTGGCATGCGGCAGGTACAGGGTGTCGGCGTCGAGAGCATGCAGATTATGGGGCGCATCGCCCAGGAAACCGCGCGATACGGCGGGCGAGGCGCCGAACAGGTACATCAGCAGCCACGAATAGCGGGTGAAATTGCGTATGAGCGCCAGATAGCCCTTGGAGCGCCGTTCGGCGGGGCTTGCACCCTCGGTGTTCAGCACGTCCCAGATGTCATCGGGCAGAGAAAAGTTGTAGTGAATGCCCGCGATGCACTGCATGGCCTTGCCGTAGCGCTCGGCCAGGCCCCGCCGATACACATGCTTGAGCATGCCTGTGTTCGAGGTGCCGTACCAGGCGATGGGGATGTCGGGCTCGGCCGGCAGGCGGCTGGGCATGGACTGGTTCCAGATCAGTTCGTCGCCGATTCCGGCCGCCACGAACTTGTGCACGTCTTCGAGCTCGGCCAGCAGGGCGGGCACGGTGTTGTGGGTGCCCGTAATGAGCTCGAGCAGGGCTTCGGAATAATCGGTGGTGATATGCGGGTTGGTCAGCGCGCTGCCCAGGCCGGCGGGATGGGGCGTAAGGGCCAGGTCGCCGCTTGCGTCCACGCGCAGGCCTTCTTTTTCAATGCCGCGAAGCATGCCCGCGAGCATCGGAATGTGGGGCCGCAGCAGGCTGTGGCGTGGAGGGTTGTCAGTCATTAGAGGATTCTTTCGCTTGATACGATGTTTGGGGCGATTTTACCCGAGCACCTGGGTCGCCTTGAAACGGCGGGCCGCGCGGCTCTGGGGCTTGTCCAGGGCTTGCGTCGAGGCTTCCCTTAAAATGCCCGGATGGCTTTATTGTCGGCGATTTTCGGCTCAAAGGCAGGAATTCGTCGCTGCGGGGTTTCAGGCATGCAAAAAAATCGAATGAGGCGGGTGTGGATCATGGTGGCGGCGCTTTCGCTGGCAATGGTGGCCGCCTGTTCGCCCGAATACAACTGGCGCGAAGTGTCCGTGGGCGGCGAGGCGGGCATGGTGCTGTTTCCCGACAAGCCGCGAAGCCAGCAGCGCAGCCTGGAATTCGCGGGCCACGAAGTGCAGTTCACGCTTACCACCGCCGACATCGGCGGCACCCTCTTTGCGGTGGGGCATGCCCCATGGCCCGCCCCCATGCTGGCTGACGAAGCCATGCGGCAGGGCATGGGCAAAGAGGTGGTGGCTTCGCTGTACCGCAATCTGGGGCGCGAGGCGCCTGCCGAACTGCCCGGGTTCGGGCAGGTGTTCGAGGTGAGCGGCGATGCTTCGTCGGGCATGCGGCTTCGAGCCCAGGTCTGGGTAAGCGGGCACGGCCTGGTCGAGGGCATTGTCATGGGGCCTGCCGACGGCTTTCCTGAGGCGGCCGCCGGCGAGTTTCTTGCGTCGGTCGCGAAGGGGCGGTGAGCGACGGCCGGGCGGGCAGCAGGCCGGTTCGATATGCCATGGTGATGGCTGCCTGGCGGCCCCGTACCTGGAATTTGTCGCTGGCATTGCGAATATGGAAGTTGACGGTGCGCTCGGTGACGCCAAGAATCATGCCGATTTCCCAACTAGTCTTTCCCATCGCGGCCCAGTGCAGGCATTCGAGCTCGCGAGCCGTCAGCGGCTTCATTCGGTTTCCTCCGTTTGGCGGCCCAGCGTATCGCCAATCTTTTTATTGCTATAGATGATGGAATGTATCAAGTTTATGCAAGAGGGTAAATCCGGGGCGGACAAAAGTACGCTCTCTCGCCGCGGGGCCACCGGCCAGCCGGCGCGCACGCCTTGGGCCCTGCGCATGGTGCTAGAATAGAACGATGTTTGTGGCGCCGATTTGCCTGATCCGCTTGCGGGCGCCTGATAAATCCAGCTAAAGAGGTCCGTATGGTCCCGTTGCATACTTCTTCCGAAACCGACGCATCCGCAGCTTTCGCCCCGGCGCAGCCCAAGGCTGACCCGCGTGGCGCCGTCCCGCCGGGGTCGGTCGGCCTGGTGTCCCCCAGCTTCATCGCCTTCGACGAACCGTTGCGGCTCAGCAGCGGCCAGGTATTGCCGCGCTACGAGCTTGCCGTCGAAACCTATGGCACGCTGAACGCCCAGCGCAACAACGCGGTGCTGATCTGCCATGCGCTCAATGCCTCGCACCATGTCGCGGGCATGTCGGCCGACAATCCCAAGGACGTCGGCTGGTGGGACAACATGGTCGGCCCGGGCAAGGCAGTGGATACCGACCGTTTCTTCGTTATCGGCGTCAACAACATCGGCTCGTGCTTTGGCTCCACCGGGCCGGCCAGCGTCAATCCCGACACCGGCAAGCCCTGGGGGGCGGCTTTTCCCATGCTTACGGTCAAAGACTGGGTGCTTGCGCAGGTTCGCCTGGCCGACCACTTCGGCATCGAGAAATTCGCCGCCGTGATGGGGGGCTCGCTGGGCGGCATGCAGGCCTTGGGCTGGGCCATCACCTGTCCCCAGCGCATAGGCCACTGCATTGTCATCGCCAGTACCCCGCGCCTGTCGGCCCAGAACATCGGCTTCAACGAGGTGGCCCGGCGAGCCATTATTTCAGACCCCGATTTCCATGGCGGCGATTACTACGCCCATGGCACGGTGCCCGCGAAGGGCCTGTCGGTGGCGCGCATGATCGGCCACATCACCTATCTTTCCGACGACGACATGGCGGCGAAGTTCGGACGTACGCAACGCTCGCCGGCCCAGAACGGCGAATACCACTACGGCTACGACGTCGAGTTCGAGGTCGAGTCCTATCTGCGCTACCAGGGCGAGAAATTCTCGACTTATTTCGACGCCAACACCTATCTGCTCATTACCCGCGCACTCGATTATTTCGATCCTTCGCGTAACCATGGGGGTGACCTTGCCAAGGCGCTCGAAGTGGCAACCGCCGAATTCCTGCTGGTTTCCTTCAGTACCGACTGGCGCTTCCCGCCCTCCAGGTCGCGCGAAATCGTGCAGGCCCTGCTGAAAAACCAGACACCGGTCACCTATGCCGAGATCGATGCGCCTCACGGGCACGATGCCTTCCTGCTCGAAGACCCGCGCTATCACGCGGTGGTACAGGGCTATTACGACCGCATTGCGGCCCAGTTGGGCCTGCCCGAGCGGCAATCGGTGAACGGGGTGCTGGCATGAGCGAGACACGCAGGCTGTCCGCGCGCGATGCCGTGCGGCGCGCCGACGAGGCATCGAACCGGGCAACCAGGCAGTCCCTGCGCCCCGACCTTGCCCGCATTGCCAGCTGGATAGACACCAACAGCCGGGTACTCGACCTGGGATGCGGCGACGGTACGCTGCTGGCTCATTTGCGCGACAAGAAAAGCGTGGACGGCGCCGGCGTCGAGTTCGACGACGCGCGGGTCATCAGCGCCGTGCGGCGTGGCGTCAGGGTCGTTCAGCAGAACCTCGAAGAAGGCCTGGCCCTGTTCGACGACCAGCAGTTCGATTCGGTGGTGCTTTCCCAGACGCTGCAGGCCATGCATCATACCGAGCACATCCTGCGCGAGATGGCGCGGGTGGCGCGTTACGGCATCGTGTCGTTTCCCAACTTCGGTTACTGGCCCCACGGCTTTTCCATACTGCGTGGGCGCATGCCCGTCACCGGCGAGATGCCCTACCAGTGGTATGACACGCCGAATATCCACTTGTGCACCCTCAGGGATTTCGAAGCGCTGGCCTCCAAGCTTGGGCTGCGCATCACCGATCTGGCTACTTTCAACGGCGGAAAAGAGGTAAAGTTCCTGGCGGGCTGGCGCAGCACGCTGGCCGTGTACCGCTTCGAGTCGCCCATGGCGAAGCCATAGCAACCAGACAAAACTCCGGGGACAACCATCGCTTCACTGACCAACGTCTATGCCAGCCCGCGCGTCGTGCCGCTGCTGGTGCTGGGCTTTGCCAGCGGCCTGCCGCTTGCCCTGACCAGCGGCACCTTGCAGGCCTGGGCCACCGTCGCGGGCGTGTCGCTGCAGAACATCGGTTTTCTTACCCTGGTGGGCACGGCCTACACGCTGAAGTTTCTTTGGGCACCCCTGGTCGATCGCTACGCACCCCCATTTCTCGGGCGCCGGCGCAGCTGGATGTTTTTCTGCCAGGTGCTGCTGGCTCTTTCCATCGCGGGCATGGGGCTTTTATCGCCCGCGCAGAGCCTGGGCTGGCTGGCGCTGCTGGCGGTGCTGGTGGCCTTTCTGTCCGCCACCCAGGACATCGCTTTCGACGCCTATAGTACCGACGTGCTGCGCGACAGCGAGCGGGCGGCGGGCGCCGCCCTGAAGGTGCTGGGCTACAGGCTGGCCATGATCGTCTCGGGCGGCCTGGCGCTGGTGCTGGCGGGAACCTGGCTCGGATGGGAGCACACCTACATGCTCATGGGGGTGTTCATGCTGGTGTGCGCCGTGGCCACCCTGCTGGCCCCCGAGCCCGAGGTGGTGGCGCAGCCTCCGCGTACGCTGGGACAGGCCGTTGTCCAGCCCCTGGCCGAGTTCTTCAGTCGCCGCAGCGCCATCACGATCTTGCTGCTGATCGTGCTGTACAAGCTGGGCGATGCTTTCGCCGGGGCCTTGTCCACCACGTTCCTGCTGCGGGGCGCCGGCTTCAGCACAGAAGAGGTCGGCATGGTCAACAAGATATTCGGCCTGGCGGCAACGATCGTGGGCGCGCTGGCCGGCGGCGCGCTGATGTCGCGCATGGGGCTCTACCGGTCGCTGATGTGCTTCGGCCTGCTGCAGGCAGTGTCCAATTTCGGCTATTGGGTGCTGGCGGTCACACCACCCCACCTGTATTCCATGGCCGTGGTGGTGGGGGTCGAGAACATCTGCGGCGGGCTTGGCACCGCCGCCTTCGTGGCGTTGCTGATGGCCCTGTGCAATCAACGGTTCTCCGCTACCCA
>Ga0180218_1000868_pt1 | contig 21695 bp, 19 predicted proteins | sample eDN3rd37CKraftBY_FD_151334 | JGI IMG/M metagenome (GOLD analysis project Ga0180218, IMG submission 151334) | Enriched backyard soil microbial communities from Emeryville, California, USA - eDNA 3rd pass 37_C Kraft BY (version 2) (version 2) | ecosystem: Environmental > Terrestrial > Soil >...
GATGCCTTCAGGCAGGAGCAGGGCGAACTGCTGGAACGCTTTGCCGCATTCGAGACGCTGCGCTCCCGTCATGGTGGGCCCTGGTGGAACTGGCCTGAAGAGATGCGCCGGCCGCAGCAGGAGGTGCTGGATTCCGTGCGGAAGGAGGCCGGCGAGGACATGGATTTCCATTGCTTCCTGCAATGGATCGCGGACCGGCAGTTGGAAGCTTGCGCCGCCCGTGCCGCCGAGCGCGGAATGCCGGTCGGTCTTTATCTCGACATGGCGGTGGGCGTGGAGCCGGGCGGGTTCGACGTCTGGTGCGAACAGGATGCGATTCTCCAGGGGCTGGCGATCGGCGCGCCGCCGGACATCCTCAATCCCGCGGGCCAGAACTGGGGGCTGGCGTCGTTCAATCCCGATGCGCTGGCCCGCTCCGGCTTCCACATGCTGCGCGAGACCCTGCGGGCGGTGATGCGCCATGCCGGAGCGATCAGGATCGATCACGTTCTGGGGCTCAACCGCTTCTTCCTCATGCCGGCCCATGAGGACGCACGCCACGGCGCTTATGTGCGGTTTCCGCTTGAGGCCATGCTGGCGACGATTGCGCTTGAAAGCGTCCGGGCGGAATGTCTCGTCGTTGGCGAGGATCTGGGAACGGTTCCGGAAGGCTTCCGCGAGAGGATGGCTGAATGGGGCGTCTGGGGCTACCGGCTGATGATGTTCGAGCGGAGACACGACGGAGCCTTCATCGGCAGCGAGCACTATCCGCGTGAAGCGCTGGTTGCGTTCAATACCCACGACCTGCCGACCTTTCAGGGATGGATGACAGGGCGCGACTTCGAGGTGCGGGCGGCGCTCGGCATTGACCCCGGTGAAACCCCGCAGGATCGCGAGCAGGCCCGCGCGGCGCTGCGCGCCGCTTTGCCGGACGCGGAGGCGCAGGATGAAAATCTGTTCGAAGCGGTAGTCCGTTTCCTTGCGCGGTCGCCGAGCGGCATTCTGGCCGTGGCTGTCGAGGACGTGATGGGGCAGGTCGAGCAGGTCAATCTGCCGGGGACGACCACCGAACATCCGAACTGGCGCCGGCGCTGGCCGGTGACGCTGGAACGGCTTGCCCATGCCGGAGCTCTCGCCACGCTGGCCGATGTGCTGAGGCGGGAGGCGCGGGACTATCGTGACGGCCGGGGTTTATCCTGAACGGCCGGTACGGGTCCCCGCCGGGGAAGTAAAAGTCCGTCCCGCACCAGTCCCGCAACGGGGCGAATTGACGGCCTAAAACATCGCGACTATCGTCGGCCGATAATCTGTGGGGATCACACCCAGGGGAGGAGCTAGCATGCGTAAGTTGTTGCTCGGCATGAGCGGTCTGGCCGCGCTCGCGATGGCCTCGGCGCCCGTCCAGGCCCAGAACCAGCCGCCCATCAAGGTCGGCCTGATCATGAGCTATTCGGGCCAGTTCGCCGACCTCGGCACGATGATGGACAACGGCATCAAGCTGTACATGAAGCAGCACGGCGACACCGTCGCCGGCCGGAAGATCGAGATCATCCGCAGGGATTCGGGCGCAGCAGGCACCGCGCCGGACGTCGCCCGCCGCCTCGCGCAGGAACTGATCGTTCGCGATCGCGTCGATATCATTGCGGGATTTTCGCTGACGCCCGACGCGCTGGCCGCCGCCGACGTGCTGACCCAGGCCAAGAAGCCCGGCGTCATCACCAACGCCGCCACGGCGATCATCACCGCGCGCTCGCCCTATCTGGTGCGCACCTCCATTGCGCTGCCGCAGGCGATGGGCGCCCTCGGCACCTGGGCCGCGAAGAACGGCACGAAAAACGCTTTCACCATGGTCACGGATTATGGACCGGGCATCGATTCCGAGCAGGAATTCCAACTTCAGTTCAAACAGGGCGGCGGCACGATCAACGGATCGGTCCGGTTTCCCGTGGCCAACCCGGATTTCTCGGCTTTCGCCCAGCGCCTGAAGGATTCTAATTCAGAAGCCGTCTTCGTCTTCGTGCCGGGCGGCGAGCAGCCCGCGGCGCTGGCCAAGGCTTTCGCGGAGCATGGCGTCAATCCGAAGTCCATGAAGATCCTGTCTTCCGGCGAACTCGTCAATGACGAGGCGCTCAAGAGCATGGGCGACGCCGCTGTCGGCATGATCTCCGGCTGGCATTACGACCACAACCTGAAGACCCGGATGAATCCCGAGTTCGTCAAGGGCATGAACGAGCTGCTGGGCGGCCGCAATCCCGATCAGTTTGCCGTCACCGCCTATGACGGCATGCATCTGATCTACGAAGCGATCAAGAAGACCGGCGGCAAGACCGACGGTGACGCCCTGATTGCGGCGATGAAGGGCGTGTCCTTCGAAAGCCCGCGCGGCTCCGTCACGATCGATCCCGAAACGCGCGATGTCATCCAGACCATCTATCTGCGCAGGGTGGAGCGTGTGGACGGCCGCCTCGTGAATGTCGAATTCGACAAGATCGACAACGTCAAGGACCCGGTCAAGGAGCGACTGAAGGCCGAGGGCAAGCTGACCGCTGACGGACTGGCAAAGTAAGCATCCTCGCCGAGGGCCCGGTGCGTGGAGCACCGGGCCCTTTTTCGCCGAGGTCGTCTCTCGCGACCGGCTTACCCCAACGTCAATGGGTTACCTGTGACTCCCCGAATTGCCAGCCTCCTGTTCGACGGCTTTGCTTATGGCATGTTGCTGTTCGTTCTTTCCGTCGGCTTGTCCGTAACGCTCGGGATGATGAATTTCGTCAACCTGGCGCATGGCAGTTTCGCCATGATCGGCGGCTACACCACGGTGACGTTGATGCGTTCGTGGGACTGGCCGTTTTTCGCGACTCTGCCGGTTGCGTTTCTGATGGCGGCCGCGATGGCTGTCGTTCTGGAACGGATAGTGTACCGGAGGCTCTACGGGGCAAGCGATCTCGATCAGGCGTTGCTGACAATAGGCATCGTGTTCATGTCGATCGCGTCCGCAGCATATATCTTCGGGACCACCCAGCAGCCCATCGAGATGCCGGCCTATATTCGCGGCCGCGTCGAGATCGGTGATTTCAGTTTCGGGGTCTATCGCATCTTTCTGGTGTGTGCGGCGCTGGTCATCACGGCCGTGCTCGTGCTGGGGCTGGACTACACCCGCTTTGGCGCCCGGATCCGGGCCGCCGTGGACAACCAGCGCATGGCCCGGGGGTTGGGCATCAATGTCGACTGGATCTTTGCGGTGACTTTCGCCATCGGCAGCGGGCTGGCGGGTCTTGGGGGTGCGCTGGCGATCGAGGTCGTGGGGCTCGATCCCAATTTCGCCCTGAAATATCTCGTGTTCATGCTCATCGTGGTGGCGGTCGGCGGCATGGCCTCGATCCGCGGTGCGTTCATCACCGCGGCGATGCTCGGCATCATCGATATGTTCAGCAAATATTATGTGCCTGAAGTCGGCGCGTTCGTGCTGTATGCCGTCATGGTCGGCCTGCTCGTCTGGCGGCCTGCCGGCCTGTTTGCGAGGCGCTGACGTGAGCGAAACCGCGATCCCATCTTCCATACAGGCCGCGCCGGCCTCACCGGCCGCAACGCCGGTCGATCCGAGCAGTTTCCTGCGTGACAAGGTCCGCTGGCGCTGGTTCGAAACCGTATTCTGGCTGGCGACGCTGCTGCCGTTTTTCGTGGCGGAAACCTATCTGATCCTGGCGAGCCAGATCGCGATCACGGCGCTGTTCGCCGTTTCGCTCGATCTCATCGTCGGCTACAGCGGGCTGGTGTCGCTCGGCCATGCGGTTTTCTTCGGCTTCGGAGCCTATATCGCGGGCCTGCTTTCCAAGCACGGCTGGGGCGAACCGCTGACCGGTCTGCTTGTCGCGACAGCCGGCGCGACGGTCCTGGGCTATCTCATCAGCTTCATTATCGCCCGCATCACCCATTTCGCGCTGATCATGGTGACGCTGGGGCTCTGCCTGCTCATGTTCGAACTGGCCAACAAGGCGCACTGGCTCACCGGCGGTGACGACGGCCTTCAGGGCATGAGCATGTGGCCGATTTTCGGGATCTTCGACTTCGACCTGTACGGCTATACGGCCTATGCCTATTCGCTGATCGGGCTGTTCCTGTCGTTTCTCGTGATCCGGCGGATCATCAATTCTCCCTTCGGCCTTTCTCTGCGCGGCATGCGTGAGAATGTCCGCCGTATGCCGGCGATCGGCGCCTCCATCAAGAGGCGCATTCAGGTCATCTATACGATCTCGGCGGGCTTTGCCGGCCTCGCCGGCGGGCTTCTTGCGCAAACCACGCAGTTCGTGGCGCTCGATGCGCTCAGCTTCCAGCGCTCCGCTGAAACCCTTGTCATGTTGATTCTTGGCGGGGCGGGGCAGCTTTATGGCGGCATCATCGGCGCGATGCTGTTCCTGGTGGCGCGCGACCAACTGGCGGGCATGAACCCGCAATTCTGGTATTTCTGGCTGGGCCTGTTGCTGGTCGTTGTCATCGTCTTCCTGCCGAACGGCATTCTCGGCAGCCTCGCCAAGCTCACGTCCCGCAGCAGGCGCAAGCCATGAGCATTTCATCCTCTCCCACTCTGGCCTCGGGAACTCCAGCCGCTTCCGGCGTGGCTGGTCCGATCGTCCTGGAGACGCGGGACCTTCAGAAGAAATTCGGCTCCCTCGTCGTCGCCAAGGATATCTCGATTGCCGTACCGCAAGGCGGGCGCTACGCGCTGATCGGGCCGAACGGCGCGGGCAAGACGACGCTGATCAACCTCATCACGGGAATGCTGAAGCCGGACAGCGGCGCCATCTTCCTGAACGGCCAAGACATCACCCAGATGGCGCCCGCGACGCGGGTGAAGCGCGGGCTTGTGCGGACCTTTCAGATCAACACGCTGTTTCCCACGCTGACCGCGCTCGAGGCTGTGACCCTTGCGGTTTGCGAGCGGCGGGGAGAAGCCGGGGTATGGTGGCGCAGCCTGCCGGGCTATGGCGAGGCCATCGCCGAAGCCTATGACATTCTTTCGTCGCTTAATCTCGCCGCCGATTGCGAGCGGCCGACGCGGGAACTGGCCTATGGTCAGCAGCGTCTGCTGGAAATCGCGTTGGCGCTGGCCACGAAGCCCAGCGTGCTGCTGCTCGACGAGCCGGCGGCCGGCGTGCCGCGCAGTGAGAGCGCTGAATTGTTCACGGCAATCGCCGGCCTCTCCAAGGAGATCACTATCCTGTTCATCGAGCATGACATGAACGTGGTGTTCCGTTTTGCCAGCCGAATCATCGTCATGGTGAACGGCAGCATCCTGGTGGAGGGTGCGCCGGCGGAAATCTCGGCTGATCCGCGTGTGCGGGAAGTCTATCTCGGCAGTGGATATCATGACTGACAGTCTGCTCTCCCTGCGTGATGTGCGCTCGGGCTATGGCGATGCGACCGTCATCGACGGCGTCAGCCTCGATATTTCCGAGGGTGGGAGCCTTGCGATTCTGGGCCGCAACGGGGTCGGAAAAAGCACCCTGTTTCTGACCATCATGGGTCTGACCACGATGCGGGGCGGCAGCCTGGCATGGCGCGGCCGCGACATCACTCACGCATCGCCCCATGTCCGCGCGCTCATGGGTATCGGCTGGGTGGCGCAGGAGCGCGAGGTCTTTCCGTCGCTGACCGTAGAGGAAAACCTCACGATGGCGGCGCGGCCCGGGCGCTGGACGCTTGAGCGGGTCTATGAGAATCTGTTTCCGCGCCTGAAAGAGCGACGGCAGAACATGGGCAATCAGCTTTCGGGCGGCGAGCAGCAGATGCTGGCTATTGCGCGCGCTCTTATGACGAACCCTTCGCTCCTGCTGCTCGACGAGCCTCTGGAAGGGCTGGCGCCGGTGATCGTCGAGGAACTGGCGGGCTCGATCCAGCGCATGATGGACGACGAGGGAACCGCGGTCATCCTGGCTGAACAGCATGCGGAATATGCGCTGTCCCTCACCAAGGATGTGGTGGTTCTGGAGCGCGGCACCATCATCCATCAATCAAAATCGGCGGCTCTGCTCAAGGACAAGGCTGCTCTGGACCGCGTGGTCGGCCTGAACATAACGGCCTGAGGCGGGGTCCCTCGTTCCCGCTTCGGCGCGGCCGCGGCCGGCCGTCGCCTTGCGGCGCTCACGGGCGGGGTGATGCTCCGTCCGGTCCGGCTTCCGGCTCGTCGGCTTCGCGTTCGCGGACGACCTTGGTCTGATTGGCTTCCGGCATGATGGCCGCCGCTTCGTCGCGGAACAGCGCCGCGCGCACAAGCACCATCAGCGTGATGGGCGTCGTCAGCGTCACGAATACGGTGATGAGAATTTCGTGAATGACCGGCCGCTGCTGGAGAACGGAGAAATAGATCATCGAGGCGATCAGCACCGAGCCGATTCCCAGCGTCGTGCCGAGCGTGGGAGCATGCACGCGATCGTAGAATCGGCGCAGGCGCAGCAGGCCGAGCGAACCGACCAGCGTCAGGCTGGCGCCGAGCATCACGAATATGGCCGTGAGCAAGGCGGCCCAGCCCGGAATGTCAGCCTGAGGCGTCATTCGATCACCTCGCCGCGCATCAGGAATTTCGCCAGCGCCATAGTGCCGACGAAGCCGAGCAGGCCGATGATCAGCGCGGCCTCGAAATAAAGGGTGCGACCGGACTGGATCCCGAACAGCAGCAGCAGAATCATTCCGCTGACATAGAGCGTGTCGAGCCCGAGAACGCGGTCCTGCGCCCGCGGGCCGCGGAACATGCGAAATGCGGCGCAGGCCATGGCGAGCGTGATCATGAGCTGAGCGGCGACAAGAGACCAGTGCAGGATCTGGGCGCTCATTCGAAGATCTCCAGCAGGAGCCGTTCGTAGCGCCCCTTGATGGTGTCGATCCAGGTGGCTTCGTCCACCAGATCGAGAACATGGATCAGCAGCGACTGCGTCTCCGCATTGTAGCGGACCCATAGCGTGCCGGGCGTGGCGGTGATGATGCAGCCGAGAATCGCGAGCCCGTAGCGGTTGCGGAGATCGAGCGGGATCCTGAGAAAGCCTGAGGTGTGCCGGCTGTGCCGCGGACCGAGGATGATGCGTGCGACTGCAATGTTGGAGCGCACGATGTCCACGAAAACCAGCAGGCTCAGCCGCGCGACGGCGAGGGGGTTGCGGACGCGAGGAACGTCCTTCTGGACGAGGCCCAGCAGCCACCCGCCCAGCAGTGCGAACAGCGCGCCCAGCAGGATATGGCCGGCCGACAGGCTCTGGTTCAGCAACAGCCACATCCCCAACAGGCATAGGGAGGTGAGGGGAAACGGAAGCCATGTTCTCATGGTCCGCCTCCCGAATCCGGGCTGCGGATTGCCCCTGTCTCGGGGTCCGTGAGCACTCCTCTGACATAGTCCGCGGGGGAATGCGCGGCGCTTGCCGCCGCATTCATGTAGCGCAGGACGGGATCAGCCTGGATCGTCAGCGCCAGGCAACCGGCAAGCAGCAGGATGATAGGGGCGATCTCGGCCAGATGGACCATGGGGGTCGTACGCTCCTGGGGGATCCACAGCGTGCGGATGCCGGCGCGGGTCATGGCCATCAGGGTGACGATGCCGGACACCATGAGCAGCGCCAGCAGGAGCCAGGTGAAGGCGGTCACAGGCACGGCGTCCTGACCCTGACCAGGAACGCTGAAGGCTGCGGAAAGAATCGCGAATTTGCCGATGAAGCCGGACAGCGGCGGCATGCCGGCGAGCACCAGCGCGCAGCTCAGGAAACAGAGCCCGAGAACGGTGATGGTCGCCGGAATGGCGATGCCGATCTCCTCCATTTTCAGGGGATCTTCTTCGCTGTCGTCGCCATAGGCTTCGCGCGTCACGGCCAGCATGTCCGCGCCCGGGTCGCGGCCGCGCTCGATGAGTTCGATCAGCATGAACATTGCGCCGATCGCGAGCGTCGAGCTGATCATGTAATAAATGGCGGGACCGGTGAGATCGGCGTCGCCGATGGCGATGACCGCAAGGATCGTTCCGGAGGAAATGAGCACGGCGAAGCCGGTGAGGCGGCCGAGGTCCTGCGACGCGAGAATCCCGATCATGCCGAACAGGACCGTCGCGCCGCCGATCGCGAGCAGCGCCATTCCGCCGAAATCGGAGGAGGCGCCGGCGGCGTCGCCGAACAGCAGGAGCCAGAGCCGAAGTATCACATAGATGCCGAGCTTGCTCATGATCGCGAACATTGCCGCGACCGGCGGCGCGGCTGCCGCATAGGTCGTCGGCAGCCAGAAGCTCAGCGGCCACATGCCCGCCTTGACCAGAAATGCGATGCCGAGAATTGCGGAGCCGGCCTCCATCAGCATCCTGTCGCCGGCGTCCAGCCCGGGGATTCTCATGGCGAGGTCGGCCATGTTGAGCGTTCCCGTCGCGCTGTAGATCAGCGAGACGCCGATGAGGAACAGCAAGGAGGCGGCGAGGTTGATCGCAATGTAATGCAGCCCGGCGCGCACCCGGACGATGCCGGAGCCGTGCAGCGCAAGCCCGTAGGATGCGGCCAGCAGCAGTTCGAAGAACACGAACAGGTTGAACAGGTCGCCGGTGAGGAATGCGCCGTTGAGTCCCATCAGCAGGAACTGAAACAGCGAAAGATAGTGGACGCCCGCGCGGCTCCAGCGCACGAGCGAAAAGATGAGGCTGGCAAGCGCCAGCCCGCTGGTCAGCATCAGCATGAGGACGGTCAGCCGGTCCACCACCAGCACGATGCCGAACGGGGCGGGCCATCCGGCGAGGCGATAGACGATGACTTCCTGGGGCACGGCCTCCAGCCGGTGGAAGAGAGCCGTCACGATGCCGGCCAGCGCCACAGTCGTCGCGAGACTGATGGCGGCCTTCAGCGCGCGGTGCCGTTCCTCGACCAGCAGCAGCCCCGCGCCTGCCGCAAGCGGCAGCAGGATGGGAAGAATTGCCAGATGGTCCGCCCAGGCGATCACCATTCACGCTCCCGTCCATCGACATGGTCGGTGCCCGTCAGGCCGCGAGAGGCGAGAAGAACGACGAGAAACAGCGCGGTGGTGGCGAAGCTGATGACGATCGCGGTCAGCACCAGCGCCTGCGGAAGCGGGTCTGCATAGCTCGCCAGGTCGCCGGCTTCGCCCTTCTGGAGGATCGGCGCCATGTCCACCTTCAGGCGCCCCATGGAAAGAATGAACAGGTTGACGGCATAAGACAGCAGCGTCAGCCCGATGATCACCTGAAAGGTGCGCGGGCGCAGCAAGAGCCACACGCCGGAGCCGCCCAACGCGCCAATGGCGATGGAGAGAACGAGTTCCATCACGGCTCCTCCCGGCTTTCGCCCTGCAACGGCGTGCCGGTCGCACGGTGGCTGCGGATCGACTGATGCGCAAGGGCGATGAGGATGAGGGCGATGGTGCCGACCACGAGGGAGAATACGCCGAGGTCGAAGATGAGCGCACTGGCCATCGGCACCGCGCCGATCAGGGGAATGTCGGCATAGCTGAAGGCGGAGGTGAGGAAGGGCCGGGAGAATGCGAAGGCGCCGAGGCCGGCGCAGAGCGCCGTCAGCAGACCCAGCGAAATCCACCGCAACGGCCGTATCCTGAGGTTGGCTTCCACGAAGCGGCTGCCGCTCGCGATATATTGCAGGAGCAGCGCGATGGCCATCACCGTTCCGCCGACGAAGCCGCCGCCGGGCAGGTCGTGGCCGCGCAGCAGGAAATATGCCGCGACAACGGCGATGAAGGGAAACAGCAACTGCATGATGGCGGAGGGTGCGGCAAGATAGTCGTCGGAAGCCTTGCCGTCGGCCTGCAAGGCTTCCTGCTGGCGCTGCTGCTCCGGCACTTCGATGCTGTCCGCCGCCGGGCGGAAACGGCGCAGAAGGGCATAGACCGTGATGGCGACAACGCCGAGCACGGTGATCTCGCCGAAAGTGTCGAAGCCGCGGAAATCCACGAGGATCACGTTGACGACATTGGTGCCGCCACCTTCGAGATAGGCGCGCGCCAGGAATTCCTTCGCGATGGTGTCCGGAGCGGGGCCGGTCATGCCCGCATAGGCCAGCAGCGCAAGGCCCGCGCCGGTACCGATGGCGATCGAGAAATCACGGATGCGGCGCAGCCATGTCGACAGGGACGGCGGGGATTCGCCCTGCTCGGACGCGCGCTTCGGCAGCCAGCGCAGGCCAAGAAGCAGCAGAGTGAGCGTGACGATTTCGATCACGAGCTGGGTCAGCGCCAGGTCTGGCGCGGAAAGCCACACGAAGGTGATGCAGGTGACCAGCCCCGCGCCGCCGATCAGGATGAGGGCGGCGAGCCGATGGAATTTGGCGAGGGAGGCGCCGCCGATGGCGCAGGCGATGCCGACGATCCAGAGCGCAGCAAAAACCGGGTCCGGCATGGCCGGCCACGACGGGAGGCGGAAGATGTCATGGGGCCAGAGCGCCAACAGCGCGGCTGCCGCCGAGACCAGCACGACCAGCACGAGCTGGGGCTGGAGCCGCCGGGTTCCCAGGATGCGCTCGGCGGTGCTGGCCCAGCGCCAGGACAGGGTGACGAGCGCCCGGTCGAAGAAACGGCGGCCGTTGAGTTGCATCACCCAGTTCGGCTCGCCTCGTTCGCTTTGCAGGTATCTGCGCAGCAGCAGGTAGAGCACGAGGCCCCCCAGCAGTGCGAGGCTGCTCATGAGGAGCGGCCAGTTGAGGCCATGCCAGATGGCAAGGCTATAGTCCGGGGTGGCCGGGCCGAGAATGGAGAACACCGCAACATGGAGGATGGGGCCGATGGTGTAGGCCGGCACGATTCCCACCACCAGACAGATGATCACGAGGATGTCGATCGGCATGCGCATCCAGCGGGGCGGCTCGTGCGGAATGCGCGGGAGGTCCTTGGGCGCGGGGCCGAAGAACACATCCCGGATGAAGCGCAGCGAATAAGCCACCGTGAAGGTGCTGGCGATGGTCGCGATATAGGGCAGCGCGGCGTCGATCAGCGAGCCGTCATAGACCTCGATGGTTTCCGCGAAGAACATCTCCTTGGAGAGAAAGCCGTTCAGCAGCGGCACGCCGGCCATGGCGGCCGCCGCAACCATGGCGAGCACCGCCGTGATCGGCATGAAATGCCAGAGCCCGCTCAGGCGCCGGATGTCGCGCGTGCCGCATTCGTGGTCGATGATGCCGGCGGCCATGAACAGTGACGCCTTGAAGGTCGCGTGGTTCAGCATGTGGAACACGGCCGCAACCAGGCCGAGAGGTCGGTTGAGGCCGATCAGCAGGGTGATCAGCCCCAGGTGGCTGATGGTGGAATAGGCGAGCAGGCCCTTGAGATCGTGCTGGAAAATGGCGAGAAACGCGCCGAAGACGAATGTCGCGAGGCCGGCGCTGCCGACCAGCCACAACCAATAGTCCGTGCCGCCGAGCGCCGGCCACAGGCGGACCAGCAGGAAAACCCCGGCCTTCACCATCGCGGCCGAATGGAGATAGGCCGACACCGGCGTCGGCGCGGTCATCGCCTGCGGCAGCCAGAAATGGAACGGAAACTGGGCGCTTTTGGTCAGCGCGCCGATGACCACCAGCACCAGCGCGACCGGATAGAACGGGTGGCTCCGGATCTGGTCGCCGGCCGCCAGCACGATATCGAGATCGTAGCTGCCGACGATATGGCCGATGACGATGACGCCGGAGAACAGACACAGGCCGCCGGCGGCGGTCAGGCTCAGCGCCATGCGCGCGCCGTCACGCGCGGCCGCGTTCTGATGCCAGTAGCCGATCAGGAGGAACGAGACGACGCTCGTGATCTCCCAGAAGAAAACGATCTGGACGAGATTGCCCGAAAGCGCGATGCCCAGCATTGCGCCCATGAAGGCGAGCAGAAGCGAGAAGAAGCGCGGCATCGGATCGGCCGGGGACATGTAATATCGCGCGTAAAGCGCGATCAGGATGCCGATGCCGGTGATGAGAAGGGTGAAAGCCCAAGCCAGCCCATCCAGCCGCAGGGTGAAATTCAGCCCGTATTGCGGAAGCCAGGTCGCCTGCCACACAACCAGACGATCGGCCCGGATCGTCGGATAGAGCCAGATCGCGATGATGAGGCCGGCGAACGCGATGAGGCCGGCGAGCCATGCCTCCGCGTTGCGCGCATCATTGCGGAAAAAGGCCGCAACAAAACTTCCGATGAAGGGAAGGCTGAGCAGGCAGGGGAGCAGGGCAGATTCGGGCATTGCCGGCCGTTCGCACCTCCTGTCAGCTTGCACGATTCTCAAAAAACGACTGAGAAACGAATGGCAAAATGGAGCCGCCTGGGCAAGGCACCATTCAACCCAAATGCAGTAAAGTTCTGCGCTGCCCTGATCGCGGATCAGGTGCGGCCTTCAACTGCGACAGTTTGCCCTGCGCCACGACGCGGAACGGGACGCCGCAGCGCCTGCCCCCAGGGGGAGCAGGCAGGCGGATCACGTAACCGTTAAATCATGAATTGGGCGCGGACGCCTCCTCGTCACCCGGCGCCAGGACCGCCATGCCGGAAATCGGCTCGACCCAGACGAGGTGATCCTCGATGCCGCTGACGCCGGGGATATTCTCGCACGCCACGCGGATCGCGCTGCGCTGGCGCTCGTCCAGAATGCTCCCCCACAGGTGCACCACCCCGTCGCGCACGATGATGCTGACCGTGCTGACGGGGGCCCATGGCTGCTTGTCCAGTTCCGCCAGCAGGGCCCGGCGCAGGCTTTCGTCGTCGGCCTTGGGGGCGGGAATTTCCGCGGTGGCGTTGGCCAGCGCCCGGAGCAGATTGGCCCGGCTGAGAATGCCGACGACCTTGCCGTCATGCACCACCGGCAGCCGCTTGATGCGGTGGCGCTCCATCGTGGCGACAACCTCGCTCAGGGAGGTGTCTTCGGAGACCGATCGAACCTCCGGCGTCATGACCTCGCCGACCTTCCGGCCGGCGGTCCGGACATATTCCTCGGCCATCTGGCCGGGTCCGACGAAGAATTCGAGCCAGCGGGGCCTCTTGCGCTGGGTGTCGAGTTCGGTGCGCCGCAGCAGATCACCTTCCGTCACGATTCCGACCAGGACGCCGCCGGCATCGACCACGGGCAGTCCGCTGATGCCCCGTTGCAGCATCATCTCGACCGCCTGATGCACAGGCGTCTCCGGCGAGACCGTTGCAACGTTCCGGGTCATGATCTGTGATGCGTTCATGGCCGCTCCTTGTCCGGGCCTGCCCCGCCGGTAACGCCGGTGCGCCTGTCCATGCGACGGAGCCGATCTCTTCAAGGTAATCTGGATGGAACCGAACGCAAAATCCCCGGGGCGGTTGGCTGCCCCGGGGATTCTGCATTGGTGGGAAGCGGCGGCCGAATCCGCCCGCGGCTCCCGTCAGACAGGAGAGATCAGGACAGGTGAACCGTGACCTCTTTGTAGGCATCGCTGCCCATGTTCGGCTTGCCGCCCTCGAAGATGTTGCGCTCCGCGATCCAGTCGCGGGATTCGGAGAAGGCTTCTTCGGTATAGGGCTCGAACACGATGCGCTCGCCGGGGCCCCAGCGGCGGGTATCCATGATGTCATGATAGCGCGCCGGGAATTCCCGCTTGAAGTAGTGGGTATAGAGGTCCGGTCGCAGGTCGAGGTCGCGCTGGGCCCGCTTGAGGGCCCGGAAGAATTTCTTCAGGTCCTCTTCGTCCGGATTGCCCGTGATCATCGACGCGATCATGAAGGTCGTATCGATGATTTTGCGGAAGCCGAGCTGCTCCGCGAGATAATACGGCCCGCTGAACAGCGCGGAGGCCGGCGACGTTCCTTCCAGCAGATTGTCCAGCCGCTTGAACAGCATGCCTTCCGAGAAGGAGAGATTGATCTGGTCGGTCGGGAGATACTGCTCCAGCGCCTGGATGCTGGAGTAATGGCTGCCCGACTGATAGCCGACCGAGATCGGCACGCCGGCGAGGTCTTCCGGCTTTTTCACCGGTGAATCCGGCGGCACGAAGATGGCGGCCGGCGCGACAGAGTAGACGTCGGCCCAGAGCTTGCCGTGGCCCTTGGCGGCGGCGACATTTACCGTCCAGTGGCAGGCGCAATTGACGTCGGAAGTGCGGCCCTTCTCGAAGGTCTGATAGGCGCCGGACTTTGCGCCCGAGGTGTCGTGGGCCTTGCCGTCCGTGCTCTTGATGGTTTCCTCGAACACATAGTCGAGGCCTTCGTCACGGAAATAACCCTTTTCTTCCGCGATCCATTCCTGGAGCCGGAAGTGCGGCTGGATGATGAATGGCTGGTTCTTCATGGTTCGTCCTCCTAGACGGCGCTGTTGTGAAGCATGCTGGCCGGTGCGCCTCTCGTTGTTGTCCGGTCAGCAGCAGGTCGGATCGGGTGAATGACTGTGCGGCTGGTCGTGTTCGTGAACACGGCGCGCACGGATCATCCTGACGTGGTCGTCCATCAGGCGGCGCGCGGAGGCGGCATCCCGGATCTCGATGAGAGATGCGAGCTGCCGATGCACGTCGAGCACATGGGTGGCGACGGCGGGCGTCAGCGTCGGGTTGCGCTTTGGCCATGAGACGTGGTGAAGCGAGATGAACTGCGTCACCACCACGCGGTTGTGCGAGGCTTCCGCGATGGCGAGATGGAAGTCATGGCTCACCCGCGTATAGGCCTCGACATCGTCCATGCAGCGGGCGGCGGCGTCCAGCAGGCGATGCAGCCGGCCGTGATCCGCCTTGGTGGCATGTTCGGCCGCGAGTTCGGCGGCCAGACTTTCGACGGCGCGCTGGGCGTCCAGAATCTCTCCGGCGCTGACGCCGGTCAGATCGAGCTGCACCGCGAGCACTTCGGCGAACAGGCGAGGGTTGCCATGGGCAATGCGCGCTCCGCCGCCCTTGCCCATGCGGATTTCGGCGATGCCGAGGGCTTCCAGCGTGCGCAGGGCGTCCCGCGCGACGATGCGGCTGACGCCGAAACGGGCGGCAAGGTCCTTTTCCGTGCCGAGAAAGTCGCCGGGACGCAGCCGCTTGGCGAACAGGGAATCGCGCACCTCGGCGACGATCTGGCTCGACAGCGAGCCTGAGCGCCCGCCGAGCAGAATGCGTCCCGTCCCTGTTTCGACCGGTTCCTGGATGCCCATGAGGGTCCTCCGGTTGCGTTGCTGCGGCGATCTTGGATGAGTTTAGCGGCAAGATAGAAGATAGTAAAGATATTATCTTTTAGAAATTGGGCGGCAACGCACCGCCCGAATCTGACAGAACCGCGCGCGCGTTGAACGCGGTTGATTCATGTGTTTCACGGGAGAAGCAGGCCTATTTGACAGCCTCCTCCGGCCGTCCCAAGGAAACGCCATGACCGCGCCCCGCAGCACATTATCGCGCCTTGCCGAAACTCTTGCCGGGCCCGAGCCGGCAATCATCGCGGCCGAGAATGGCGTCGCCATCGGCCAGCATGTCGTCGATACGGTGGCCGCCTGGGTGGCGGCGACCGCCACGGCGGAGGGGCGCGCGCTGATCGCCTTCCGCGGGCGGGCCGGCGATCTCGCGGCGGATGTGGCGACCCATTGCGGTCTCGCGCGGCTCAGCGAGGTGGACGACATCCACATCCGCTCCATGGTCACGCCGGGTTCCATCGTGGCGCCGGCGGCGCTGACCATTGCGGCGGCGCAGAAGGCTGCACCGGAGGAGATCGGCGCCGCCATCGTCGGGGGCTATGAGGCGATGATCCGCCTCGGGCTTGCCGTCGATGGGCCGATGAGCCTCTATCGCGGCATCTGGCCGACCTATCTCGCCGCGCCCTTCGGCGTTGCCGCGACGGCGGCGCGGCTGATGAAACTGGATGCCGAACGGACCGCGCAGGCGCTGAGCCTCGCGCTGACAATGACCGCGCCGGGTGTCGGCCAGCAGGGTGGCCCGGCTACTGCGCGATGGCTCGCCGCCGGCAACGCCGCCCGCGCCGGGCTGAATGCGGCGCAGGCGGCGAGCGCCGGTTTCGCCGCCGATCTCGCGCTGCTCGACGGGCCATATTTCCCGAAGATCTATGGCATTACGCCGGCTCTTAAGGCTTTCGCGCCTGCCGGCGCTCCGGCTGTCCTCGACACCTCGTTCAAGCCCTGGTGCGCCGCGCGCCAGACCATGGCGGCCACGCAGGCCGTGCGTGATGTCGCCAAGGTGGTGCCGGTCGCTGATATCTTCGAGATCGAGGCATTGGTGCTGCCGCCGCATCTGAAGATGATCGACCATGGCGTGACGGCCGGGGACCGCATGTCGTTCCTGACCAGCCTGCCGTATCAGATCGCCATCGCATTGCTTGCACCCGACGCTGCGCTGGACATCGCGAAGGCGAGCCCGGTCATGACGCCGGAGATCGTCGCGCTGATGGGCAAGGTCAGGGTAAAGGCCGACGAGGCGCTGCTTGCCGATTATCCGGCCCGCTGGCCGGCGCGGGTCGTGATCAAGTCCATGTCGGGCCGCCATGAATACACGTGCGAGCATGTGCCGGGCGACGCGGAGCGGCCACTATCGGCGCAGGCGCTGGTGGACAAATTTCGCGGACTTGCGGTGCCGGTGGCTGGCGACGGAAGGGCGGAGGCCATGCTCGATGCCGCTCTCCACATTGTTGACGAGCCTGCGGCGGCCGCGCACTTGCTTCGCGATATCGAAGGTCTCTACTCTCGCGCCATAAACTGAGGCGAAGGCGGAACGATCCGCCGGGCCGGGAGTGAAGCGCGTGGAAAGCTACGACTATATCGTCATCGGGGCGGGTTCGGCCGGCTGCGTTGTCACAACGCGACTGATAGAAGCCGGCAAGAGCGTGCTGCTGCTGGAGGCCGGCCCGCGCGACAACACGCCGTGGATTCACGTGCCCGCCACCGTTTTCAAGGTCTACACCACGTCGCGTGTCTGGCAGTTCAAGACCGAGCCGGAAGCCGGCGCCGGCGGCCGGCAGATGGGGATGATGCAGGGCCGCACGCTGGGCGGCGGCTCGTCGGTCAACGGCATGGTTTATATCCGCGGCCAGGCGGAGGACTATGACAGCTGGCGCGATCGCGGCTGCCCCGGCTGGGGCTGGGATGACGTGCTTCCGGTGTTCCGCCGCTCCGAGAACAACCAGAAATTCTCCAACGCCTATCACGGCGCGGACGGGCCGCTCATGGTGGCGGACACGCGCTTCCGTCATCCGGTGAGCTATGCCTTCCTGAAGGCCGCGCAGGAGAGTGGCTATCCATATACGGACGACTTCAACGGCGAGAAGCAGGCTGGTGTCGGCTTCTATCAGACCACGACCTTTGGGGGCCGACGGCAGTCTGCGCCGGTTGCCTTTCTTTCCAAGGTCCGCAAGAGCCCGTTGTTGACGTTGCGCACCGACGCGCAGGTGGAAGGTCTCGTGCTTGAGAACGGCGCCGCCGTCGGCGTGCGGTACAGATCAGGCAAGGACAACAGCATTGCCGAGGCGCGCGTGCGTGAGGAAGTGGTGTTGAGCGCCGGTGCGTTCGGCTCACCCAAGGCGCTGCAACTTTCCGGCATCGGACCGGGTGACGTGCTGTCCGCAAATGGCATCCCGGTGATGCGCGAACTGTCCGGCGTCGGGCAGAATTTTCAGGACCACTATACGACGCCGGTTCAGGCGCTGACGCGTGATCCCATCGGCCTGTTCGGGCAGGACAGGGGCCTGAAGGCGGTGGGCCACGGCCTGCAATGGCTGATGTTCCGCACCGGCCTGCTCACCTCCAACGTGATGGAGGCCGGTGGCTTCTTCGATACGGATGGAGACGGACGGCCCGACGTGCAGTTCCACGTCGCGGCGGCCGTCACGGCGGATGTCGGTCAGCCGATGCCGCAGGTGCATGGCCTCACCTTCAGCATCTGCATCCTGCGACCGCAGTCGCGCGGCAGTGTCAATATCCGCAGCAGCAACGCCGCCGACACGGTGAAGGTCGTGGCCAACGCGCTGGACAACGATGTTGACGTTCAGGGGCTGGTGCGCGGTCTCAAGGTCGGCCGCAGGATCATGAGCGCGCCGTCGCTGCGCAAGATCGTCGAGCGGGAATTGAAGCCCGGCAATCTCGGCGAGGAGTTGTCGGATGATGCGCTCGTCGCCCATGCGCGGGCAACGGCCAAGACCGTGTTCCATCCCTGCGGGACCTGCCGCATGGGCAGCGACGATGGCGCGGTTGTCGATCCGCATCTGCGCGTGCGCGGCGTGCCGCGCCTGCGCGTTGCCGACGCCTCGATCATGCCCAATCTCGTCAGCGGCAACACCAACGCGCCGTCGATCATGATCGGCGAGCGTTGCGCGGATTTCCTGCTGGGCCAGCGTTGAGGCATCGTTGGCCCGGAGGTGGAAAGCCTCCGGGCGAGAAACGTCAGCCTGCCGTGCTGCGGACCAGGAAGCCCTCGCCGCGCTCGAAGAAGGCGGAGATCAGGTTGGTCAGCTTCTCCGGCTGGTCGAATTCCAGCGCATGGGCGGCGTCATACACATAGGTCATGTGGACATGCGGAATGCCGAGCCTCATCCGGTGCGCGGCCGGCATCGCCGGCGAGATCCTGTCCTTGTCGCCAAACAGCACCAGCGTCCGCGCCGTGATCTTCGGCAGCGATTCAAGCAGCGGCTGGTCAAGGCTGATGCCCGCGCCCAGTTCGTCGCGCAGGCGGCGGTTGATCCAGTAGGCATCCTTGGTCCGTGACGGCGGCGGCGCGCGCTCCGGCCGGGCGTAGGTCTGGCGGTGCAACTCGTCCGGATCGACCGGCAGCCCGCCGGTGCCGGGGTCGCGCAGGCCGGCGGGAGCTTCCAGCACCATCTGCTGGACGAGGTCCGGATGCCGTACCGCCAGCCACAGCGCGATCCATCCGCCGAAGGACACGCCGATCACGTCGCATGGCCCACCGATCACCGTGCGGATGAAATCCGCATAGATATCCGCGAGATCGCTGACGCTGCGCACGGCGTCGTGGCGCGGGGTGCCGTCCCAGCCCGGCGCGACGGGATGATAGACGGTGTGGCGCTTCGCGAGTTCGTCGAGCACCGTCGAATGGTTCGGTCCGCCGGTGCCGTGGATATGGAGGATGGCCGGGCCATCGCCGCCCTTGCGATAGGTGACGGGTCCGGTGGAGAGCGTCGCGGTTTCTGTCGTGAACATGTTTTGCGTGACCATGATCTGCCTCACAGGTCCCGCACGGCGGGAAGAACTTTGTCGCGAAACAGCTCCATGCCGCGCGTCACTGCTGCGTCGGGAATGTTACCGATCTTGAAGTTGAGGTTGAACATACCGTTGCCAAGCTCGCCATGGACACGTTTCATCTGCTGGATGACCTTGTCCGGGCTGCCGCAGAAGACGGAGCCGGCCTCGATCTGCTCGTCGATGGTGCGCTCTTTCAGGGCGACCAGCCGCTTCACGAAAGTTTCGCCAGCCTGATCCTGCCCGAAATAGCGCGAGCGCGTGATCACGAGGCGCTGGGCGTCGCGGATCGAATGCATCAGCACGCGATGGAAGTAACGCTGGCCCTCTTCGAGCGTATGCCGCGCCTCGGCGTCGTCGTCCATGATGCAGGTGTTGTAACCGCAGAGGATGTATTCCGGTGGCGGCGTGAAGCCCTGCATGGCGGTGGCCCGCCTGTAGATGTCGATGGACCGCCGCGCGATGGCGAGGTCGGCGATCAGCGTGAGGCCCATGATGGCCTTGAACTCGCCGCAGAATTCCGCGGATTCCTCGTTGCTGGCGGACATCAGGATGGGCGGATGCGGCCGTTGCCATGGCCGGGGCCACAGCGAGATCGACGGGTACTGGTAATATTCGCCTTCCCAGCCGAACGGCTCCGGCTCGGTCCAGCATTTGATGATGAGCGAGACGGCCTCGCGCAGCCGGGCGCGGGATTCGTCAGCATTCACGTTATAGGCGATGTATTCGTGCGGCACGCCGCGGATCAGCCCGGCGATCAGCCGGCCTCCGCTCATCACGTCTAGCATCGCATATTCCTCGGCCACGCGGACCGGGTTCAGCAGCGGCACGAGATTGCCCAGCATGGCGAGCTTGATGTCGCGGGTGCGATAGGCCAGCGCCGAGCCGATCAGGTTGCAATTGGCCATCAGGCCGTAGGGGCTGAAGTGGTGCTCGTTGCAGCCGACCCAGTCGAAGCCGCATTGCTCGGCAAAGACCATGCTGTCGATATAGCCGTCATACAGCTCCTTGGCGCGCTGGGGCGAGAAGGAGGCGTTGCTGGCGGGCCACTGGCTCGGGGCCTCGTCGAGGTCGGTCCAGGGCATCAGGTGGAAATAACAAAATTTCATGGCATGTCCGCAGGTTGAAAGATGTGTCCGGGCCGGCGCGGCGGCGCGCTAGTCCGTCGGCAGGGCAGGCAGCCGGCCCGGCAGGACGCAGCTCGATCCGCCGTCGATGGGGATGACGGTGCCGGTCATGTAGCTTCCGGCGGGTGAGGCGAGCAGCAGCGCGAGGCCCTTGATCTCATCGGGCTGCGCGAGCCGTTGCAGCGGCACGCCTTCTGTGAAGAAGGCCGCGACATCCTTCTCGCGCTTGAGGCGGCCGCCCGCGATGTTGGTGAGAAACGGACCCGGCGCGATGGCGTTCACGCGCACGTTATAGGGCGCGAGGTCGACTGCCGCCTGCCGCACCGCATTGGCGAGCGCCGCCTTGGACGCGACATAGGCATAGCCGCAGACCGGCTCCGCGACGATGCCGGCGACAGATGTCGTGGCGACGATGGCGCCGCTTTTCTGGCGTTTCATGTGCCGGGCCGCATGGGCCATGGTCATCAGGTTGCCGGTGAGGTTGATGTCCACGACGCGGCGGAAGGCGTCCGCATCCACCTCGGTCAGTGTGCCGGAAGGATCGAGCGCAAAGCCGCGCCCGGCGCTGATGCCGGCATTGGCGAAAACGATGTCGAGGCGGCCGTGGCGGGCTGCCCAGCCGTCGATGACGGTCCGGATCGCGTCGGTGTCGGCGATGTCCAGCACCTGCTGCGCAACGTCGCAGCCCAGCGCCCCCAGGCGCTCCACCTGCGCCGTGAGGCCGGGCTCGTCGATATCCGTCAACAGGACGGTCGCGCCGTTTTCCGCCAGAACCTCGGCATAGGCGAGGCCGAGCCCGCTCGCGGCCCCGGTGACGAGGGCGACCTGGCCCTGCACGTTGAACAGACGGTCCAGCCGCATTCGGCTCCCCCATGCCGTGTCTTCAGCCGGGCCGGTCTAGGCGTCAGCCTGCGGCTTGGCAAGCGGCTCCTGTGGGGGAGGAAGAGTGTGGGGACGGACCCTTTGTCTTACGGCTTTCGGTCGCTATAGAGGGGCGGCCTGCCGGGAAAGCCGGTGGCCGGGGAGAGACAGGGAGTTCGAGGATGGCGGGACGCGAGACATTTGAAACGGTGGCAGGCTGCAAGACCCGCGTCATGCGCGGCGGTGGCAAGGGCGAGCCGCTGATCTTCCTGCATGGCGCCTCAGGCGCCAGCCAGTGGATTCCCTTTATGGACAAGCTGGCCGAGCAGTTCGACGTCTTCGTGCCGGAGCATCCGGGCTTTGGCGGTTCGGACACGCCGGACTGGCTCGATAACGTCGGCGATCTTGCCTATTTCTATCTCGATTTCATGGACCAGCTCGGCCTGTCCGGTGTGCATCTCGTGGGGACCTCCATGGGCGGCTGGCTCGCCAGCGAGATCGCCGTGCGCAACCAGACGGCGCTCGCCTCGCTCACGCTGGTCGCGCCGGTGGGCATCCGGCTGAAAGGCGTCCGCAAGGCGGACATTTTCCTG
>Ga0180218_1000870_pt1 | contig 21675 bp, 22 predicted proteins | sample eDN3rd37CKraftBY_FD_151334 | JGI IMG/M metagenome (GOLD analysis project Ga0180218, IMG submission 151334) | Enriched backyard soil microbial communities from Emeryville, California, USA - eDNA 3rd pass 37_C Kraft BY (version 2) (version 2) | ecosystem: Environmental > Terrestrial > Soil >...
TCGGGCACCTGTTCATCACGCTCGAGGGCATTTTCGGCGTACCGGTCGATGTCTCGGCAACCCTGATCGTGCTGTTCACGATTTTCGGCGCCTTTCTCCAGCAATCCGGCGCCGGCAAGTTCTTCATCGATTTCTCGATGACCCTCATGGGCAAGAGCCCGAATGCAGCCGGCCGGACGGTGGTGCTGTCATCGTTCCTACTCGGCGGTCCGTCAGGCTCGGGTGTCGCAACGACGGTGACGATCGGCGCCGTCGCCTATCCGATGATGAAGAGAGCGGGCTTCGAGAAAAATGCCGCCGGCGGACTGCTCGCTGCCGGTGGGCTCGGTGCGATCATCTCGCCGCCGGTGCTGGGCGCCGCCGCCTTCCTGATCGCCGAATTCCTGAAGATCAGCTACCTCGACGTCATCTGGATGGCGACGATTCCGACCATCCTCTACTATCTCTCACTGTTCTTCATGGTCGAGCTCGACGGCAAGCGCTACGGCGTGCGCGGCGATGCCTATGTGCCCGAGCATTCGCTCCGCGAACTGACCCGCCGCTACTGGTTTCATTTCATCTCGCTGGTCTCGATCGTGGTCTTCATGGTGTGGGGCTATTCGCCGACCACGTCGGTGCTCTACGCCACCGGGATGACGATGCTGGTGAGCTATCTGACCCGCGAGACCGCGCTGACGCCGAAAAAGCTGGTCCGTGCGCTCGCGGACGGATCGCTGCAATCGCTCACGGCGGCCACCACCTGCGCTACCGCCGGCATCATCGTCGGCGTCGTAACCCTGACCGGCCTCGGCCTGAAATTCTCGTCGATCGTGATCGACTATGCGGGCGGATCGCTGCTCCTCACTGCGATCTATACGGCGCTGATCGTGTGGATCATCGGCCTCGCGGTGCCGGTCACCGCTTCGTACATCATCTGCGCCGTGATCACGGCACCGGCCATGATCAAGCTCGGCGTGCCGGCTGTCGCCGCGCATATGTTCATCTTCTACTATTCGGTGCTGTCGGAGGTGTCGCCGCCGACGGCATTGTCGCCGTTCGCCGCTGCGGCGATTACCGGCGGCGATCCGTACAAGACGACGTTGCAGGCGTGGAAATACACGCTGCCGGCCTTCCTTGTGCCGTTCGTCTTCGTGCTGGACCCGCAGGGCCTCGGGCTGCTGCTCCAGCTGCCGAAGGGCGGCAGCTGGGTGGATGTCGTCCTCATCACCGTGAAAGCGGCGGTCGGGCTCGGCGCGCTGGCTTGCGCCGCACAAGGCTGGGCGCTGCGGCGCACCACACTGGCCGAGCGCGCGCTGCTTACCCTTGCCGGCCTGTTCCTGGTGTTTCCGAGCCTCCTGGAAGCACTGATCGAAGCCGCGATCGGGCGCGACATCAGCTACACCGCCGGAATTGGCGTCGTTCTGTTCGCCATAGTATTGTTGAAACAGCGGTTACAGCCGTTGCCTGAGGTTCAGGCGACCGGCCGATAAGACCGGCATCAAAACTGGGAGGAAGTCCGAATGTCCAAACGAATGGGTCTATCGCTTGCCGCGGTTGCCCTTGGCGCCGTGATCGGTGGTTCGGCGCTCGCGCAACAGAACATCGCGATTGCGACCGGCGGCACCGGCGGTGTCTATTATCCGATGGGCGGCGGCATGGCGAACGTGCTGTCGAAGCATCTGCCTGGAATTCAGGCCACCGCACGCGTCACCGGCGGTTCGGTCGACAATCTGAAGCTGGTCGGCACCGGTCAGAGCGAAGTGGCGTTCACGATGGTCGACGCCGCGCGCGACGCGCTCAAGGGCGAGGACAAGTTCAAGGGCAATCCGGTCGAACTGCGGACATTGATGGTCCTCTATCCGAACCGCATGCATGTCGTGACCGTCGAGGGCAAGGGCATCGAAAAGATGTCGGATCTGAAGGGCAAGCGCGTCTCGACCGGTTCTCCGGGCAGCGCCACCGAAGTGATGGCCTTCCGCGTGATCGAGGCCGCCGGTCTTGACCGCGATAAGGATCTGAAGCGCGAGCGGCTCGGCGTCGCCGAATCCACCAACGCACTGAAGGATGGCAAGATCGATGCCTATTTCTGGGTTGGCGGCCTGCCGACCGCGGCGGTGACCGATCTCGGCGCGACGCCCGGTGTGAAGCTCAAGCTGGTGGACCACTCGGATGTGGTCGAAAAGATGAATGCGAAATACGGCGGGATCTATAGCGAGGGCGTGATCCCGGCGAAGACCTATCCGGGGCAGGACAAGGACAACAAGATCTCCGTCGTCCAGAACATCCTGGTGGCCGACGCCAAGATGCCGGAAAAGCAGGTCTACGACATCGTCAAGACGCTGTTCGAGAAGCGCGATGAAATTGCGCTCGCCCATGGCGAGGCGAAGGCGATTGCGCTCGACACCCAGAACAGAAAGAACACCACGATTCCCTGGCATCCGGGCGCCGAGAAATACTTCAAGGAAGCCGGCGCGAAGATGTGACGATTGCCGCCGCGCGACTGTGCGGCGATCCGCTGCTTTGAGAAAAACATCGGGCCGCGGCATTTCGGTGCCGCGGCCCAATTCTTTGTCGCTCGCGTTGACATCTCCTTTACCAAGTTAGTGTCGCAGCGCGTATCAGCGCGCGGGATGGTAAGCCGACACTAAACGTCCGTGCTGGAACCTCGCACGGTTAACCCGATCGCAACGATACTCCGACAATTTTACGTGAGCGGCGAGTGAGGCCGCTGCGTTCGGTTCCGTTGAGTAAGCGTTGAGTAGCGTTGCGTTCGGTTGCGTTGCGTGAGCGTCAGTATGAAAGCGTCGCGTAAGAGGCCGAAGGGCGCCCTTCGTCGTCCCTTCGGCCTCGTACTTTGTGTGGTGACCGCGATGCCGAACTCCATCGGGCATCAGGACCTCGCCGCATTGATTGCGCGCCAGCCGGCGGTTTCCGAGCGTTGGCGCGCGCATGTGCGGACATCCACTTTCGGTACCATTCATGCCGCATCGCTGAGTTTCCCGCGCATCGTCGGCGCGGCAATCCCGGATCCGTATTTCACTCAGCTTGCTGCGGTCGATCCGCGAGCCCTTGAAGCCACTGGCTCGATCCCGCTGAATGTTCCGCTCGAACCAATGGTCGCGGCGCCGGTCTATGATTTTCCGGTGGTCGATCGCCGCCTCAAGGGCGACAAGCTGAATGTGAAGTCGGCTCCGCAGCCGGAGCCGTCGCGGCCTCCGGTGCCAGCGAGGACCAAGGACATGGCGAGCCGGCTGCCGGCAGCCGAACCGACCCCGATGGAGCGGGCGCCTCAGCAAGTGCCGGAAGCCGTTGTGTCGTCGCCCGCGCTGCCGAAGGGCGACCGTGCGACTCCGTCGCAGATCAACACCACAGATGCCGCAGCGCCGCAGGTCTATCGTCGCGCGGGTCTCGCGGCGGGACAGACCACGATTGCGAAGCGGGCGCTCGGATGGGGTCTGCGCAAGCCGGTCGCGGTCGCCTCGCAGGAAAAGCCGGCCGCAGAGACCGCGGTCCGTCGCGGAGCGCTTTCGGTCGGTCAGGACACGCTCGCAAAGCGCATTCTCGGCAAGGGGCCGCGCAAACCGCTACAGATCGCGTCTCCCGTTCAACCCGACCTGGACAAGCCGCTGCGCCGTGCCGGCCTTGTCGCGGGACAGGACACACTGGCGAAGCGGATGCTTGGCCTTGGCCCGCGCAAACCGGTGCTGGTTGCAGCCAGGCCCGCTGCGCCCGCGCCGGCGCCGGTCGCATCTGCCCAGGCAGGCGTCGTTCCGGCACCTGTGGCTGTCGCTTCCGCAAAGCCGTTCCTGCGTGGAGGGCTCGCGGCTGCGCATCTCAATCAGGTGAAGGCGGAGACGAAACGGCTTGCACTGGCCGAGCGCGTGCCGCTCGCGGAGACTGCCGACCTTGAGTCGCAACGCGCCGATCTGCGTGGTCCGATCGTTCCGACGCCCGCGATTGTCGCCGACGCGCTGGCCGCGCAATCGGCTCCGGAAGTCGTGGAGGCAGCGGCTCCGGCTGAAGCACCTGGACCGCAGACGAAGGTCGCGGAGGTCGTGCCCGAGCCGCAATCGCCCGCCGTGTCGGAGGACGTTGCGCCCGCGGTCGAGGCTCCCGCGCCGGTCGCCGTCGAGAAGAACATCGAGCGCTTCAACGCGGAGGCGGTCGACAAGCTCGCCAGCTACGCCAAGCCTTCGGTGCAGAACCGGGTGTTTTTCGGCACGCACGACCTCGGCATGGGGCGCAGCAGCTGGGAAGCGTGGGAGCCGGAGGAAGTCCCGACCGTGCTCGCGCCACCCCATGTCGACACCGAAATCAAGCGCGCCGCGCTCGATCCCCAGCCGGATGCGGACAGCGAGAAGGGCGGCGAGACGATTGCGCCGAAGGGCGAGGTCACTGGCGAGGGCAAGCGTCCGCGAACGCCGGCAGAGCGGCTCGGTCTTTCAGGGGCTTCACGCGCGAAGCACGCGAAGTGCCTCGCCAATGCGATCTATTTCGAAGCGCGCGGCGAAGTGGAGCGCGGCCAGATGGCGGTGGCGCAGGTCATCCTGAACCGCGCCTTCTCGGGTTATTATCCGGGCAATGTCTGCGACGTCGTCTATCAGAACGCACATCGCCATCTTGCCTGTCAGTTCACGTTCGCCTGCGACAACCATAAGGATGTGGTGCGGGACATCCCGCGATGGGAGATCGCAACGCGCATTGCCGACGAGGCGCTCGACGGAAAGTTCTGGCTGCCGGAAGTCGGCAAGGCCACGCACTACCATGCGACCTACGTGAATCCGTGGTGGGTTCGCACGATGACCAGGCACACCAAGCTCGGCGTTCACATCTTCTACCGTCCGAAGCGTTGGGGCGACGGCGAAGAGATTCCGGTTTGGGGAGATCGCCTGGAGGCGACCGGCTCGATCAGGCGTGAAGCGTCTCCGGCAACGCCCGAGAAGAAAAACGACAAGCGCGCGGAGACGCAGGCGGCCACGCCGGTGCGGCGCTCGATCTTCGATCCGGTCGAGCCGCTCGATCTGCCCGGCGGGTAAGACTGATCGCGCCCCGGACGCGGTGGCGCGAAGTGGAGCGCCCGGAGCACGGGGAGGGGGTGCTAAACCTCGATATCCAGCGCGATGTCGAGATTGGGCGCCGAATGCGTGATCGCGCCGGACGAGACGTAGTCGACGCCGGTTGCCGCGATCTCCGCCGCGTTGTCGTGGGTGATGCCGCCCGATGCTTCGATCACCATCCGTCCGCCGACCAGTGCCACCGCCTCCTTCAGCATCGGGATGCTGAAATTGTCGACCAGCAGCACGTCGGCGAGACCGGTATCCAGAACCTCACGCAATTGATCGAGCGTATCGACCTCGATCTCGATCTTCACGAGATGGCCGACAACGGACTTCGCGCGCTCGAGCGCGGCGCGGATGCCGCCGGCAACGGCGATGTGGTTGTCCTTGATCAGGACGGCATCGTCGAGGCCGAAGCGATGGTTGAACCCGCCGCCGCAGCGCACGGCATATTTCTGAAGCGCCCGCAGGCCAGGCGTGGTCTTGCGCGTGCAGACGAGGCGGGTGTTGGTACCCTTCAGCTTGTCGACAAGCGCGGCGGTCGCGGTGGCGACGCCTGAGAGATGCCCGGCGAAGTTCAGCGCCGTGCGCTCGGCAGCGAGCACGGCGCGCGCGTTGCCGGTGATTGTCATCAGCGCGGTCTTCTTCGATACGGCATCGCCGTCGCGGGCGTGCGGCACGATCTGCGCATCGGGCGCCAGCCGGCGCATCACGGTTTCCACCAGTGGCAGGCCGGCAATGCGACCCGGCGTACGCGCGACCACGATCGCGCGCGCCTGCGCGTCCTCGGGAACGGTCGCGACGGAGGTGACGTCGCCCGCGCGGCCGAGATCCTCGGCAAGCGCGCGCGTCACCGCGTCGTCGATCTCGAGCGGCGAGATGAACGCGTCGGGGCAATACAGCGACGACGCGGAAGGCACGATGTCGAGGCGGCGCAGCGGATTGAGCATGGCTCCCACCCTCAGTTCTTCAGGTTGATCATACGCTCGACCGAGCGGCGGGCCTTTTCCGCGATGACCGGATCGATCACCACTTCCTCTTTCATGTAGACGAGGCTTTCGAGAATCTTCGGCAGCGTGATCCTCTTCATGTGCGGGCAAAGATTGCACGGCCGCACGAATTCCACATCCGGCAGTTCAGCCTGCACGTTGTCAGCCATCGAGCATTCGGTGACCATGACCACACGCTTCGGCCGCTTGTTGCGAACCCAGTCGATCATGTGCGCGGTCGAGCCGGTGAAGTCGGCTTCCGCGATCACGTCCGGCGGGCATTCCGGATGCGCGATGATCTGCAGATTGGGATCGCTGTCGCGATACATGCGCAGCTCGTCACCAGTGAAGCGCTCGTGAACTTCGCAGGCGCCGGTCCAGGCGATGATCTTCACCTTGGTCTGCGACGCAACGTATTTCGCGAGATATTGATCCGGCAGGAAGATGACCTTGTCGGTGCCGAGGCTTTCGACCACCTGCAGCGCGTTCGAAGACGTGCAGCAAATGTCGCTCTCCGCCTTCACGTCGGCGGACGTGTTGACGTAGACGACGACCGGCACGCCCGGGAAGCGTTCGCGCAGCAGCCGCACATCGGCCGCGGTGATCGCCTGCGCCAGCGAGCAGCCGGCGCGCATGTCGGGGATCAGCACGGTCTTTTCCGGGTTCAGGACCTTGGAGGTCTCGGCCATGAAATGCACGCCGCCCTGTACGATGACGTCGGCTTTCACCTTCGTCGCCTCACGGGCGAGCTGCAGCGAGTCACCTACGAAATCGGCAACGCAATTGTAGATCTCCGGCGTCTGGTAATTGTGCGCCAGGATCACGGCATTACGCTCGCGCTTGAGGTCGTTGATCGCCTTCACGTACGGCGCGAAGACCGGCCATTCGACGGCGGGGACCACGGTCTTGATGCGCTCGTACAGATGCGCGGTTTCGCGCGCGACCTGTTCGTTCCATTCCAGCTTGGGCATCGGAAGGATGCCAAACTTGCGCGCGGCCGCGTCCGACGCGACAGGCAGCGGCGCCGGAATCGGCGGCAGTCCGTTCGCGGGACCCTGCAGTTCGAGGAGCGGCATCCTGGCCTCCCTGGCGAATATGCTCAACTTGAGCATATCTGGGTACAAAAACTGCCGGCGCAAGGTCGCCGGTCTTGTTCATCGGGTTCGGACGGTTATTCTCAATCCGAGCAAAAGCACTATACCACCAACCTCCCGAGCGCGCCAGTGCGAAATCGCCGGGGAGCCCTGCGTTAGTGACGCGGGCAGGCGCACGCGAAGCCGGGAGTGGACTCGCGTGCTCCGTACGTCGAGGCCGCGGTGTCAGCGCTTCCGGCGAGAAACCTGCGCGCCACCGCGCATCTGAACCTGGCAGGCGGGCGTGAGCTTGCGGATATTCCTGGAGAGGCAGTTCTCGATCGCATGCACGAACGGGATGAATTCGCTGCAGAACTTGAACGCATCGCCCTCGCACGCCTCGCGCTGGGCGACGGTGCCCTGAGCTGCGGCCGGACTGATCGCCCCTGAGACCAATGAAGCACAGGAGACGAGCACCGCGGCAAAGGCAGTGCGCCGGAGCGAGAACTGGGTGTGTGGCATGGTCTGAGCGTCCCCCATAAGCGAATCTCCCGATTGTACACGAGACCGCCGCGGACACTGCAGCGAAGCAAGGCGAACGAAAGCGAGCCATGTGTGAAACGGATGGGGTCCATCACCAAGTTTCGTTAGGGCCCGCGCTGGCCGATCTCTATGTTCCCGTGCATTGCGGCGTCGCTTTCCGGGTCAGCGAAAGATGTCAGACAACACGGCAGGCGCCTCCGGCGCTTCATCGATGGGGTGGCGGACGCCGCTGATCGTCATCCTGGCGGGCTGCGCGATTTCGCTGATTACCTTCGGCCCGCGATCTGCGACCGGATTGTTCATGCAGCCGGTCAGCGAGGCCAATGGCTGGGGCCGCGACGTATTCGCGCTCGCATTCGCCGTGCAGAACCTGCTCTGGGGACTGGGCCAGCCGATCGCCGGCGCCGTCGCCGACAGGTTCGGCACGCTGCGCGTCCTGTGTGGCGGCGCCTTGCTCTATGCGGCCGGCCTCGTGCTCATGGTCTATTCGACCACGCCGCTGACATTCAACATCACCGTCGGCGTTATGATCGGCTTCGGCCTGTCGGGCTGTTCGTTCAATCTCGTGGTCGCCGCGCTCGGCAAACTGGTTCCCGAAGATATGCGTTCCCTCGCCTTCGGCGCGGGTACGGCAGCCGGCTCGTTCGGCCAGTTCCTGTTCGCTCCTCTGGGCGCGGGCTTGATCGCGGGCTATGGCTGGCCATTCGCGCTGTTTGTCTTCGCGGCCGCTGTCCTTCTGGTCCTGCCGTTCTCCCTCGCGCTTGCGACGGCGCCCGCAAGCACGACACCGGTGCAGGGCGCGGACGCGCCGCAATCCTTGAAGCACGCGTTGTCGGAAGCTTTCGCGCATCGCTCCTATGTGCTGCTCGTGCTCGGCTTCTTCACCTGCGGCTTCCAGCTCGCGTTCATCACCGCGCACCTTCCGGCCTATCTGGTCGATCGCGGTCTTTCGGTGCAGGTCGGCGGCTGGGTGATCGCGACCATCGGCCTGTTCAATATCGTGGGATCACTGACGGCCGGATGGGCGGGCAACCGGATGCCGAAGCGCTACATCCTCGCATTCCTGTATTTCATGCGGGCGGCGTCGATCGCCATCTTCATCTCGGTGCCGCTCTCGACCACGACAGCGCTCCTGTTCGCGGTGTCGACAGGACTGACCTGGCTCTCGACAGTGCCGCCGACATCCGGACTTGTTGCGCTGATGTTCGGGACGCGCTGGCTGGCGATGCTGTTCGGCTTTGCCTTTTTCAGCCATCAGGTCGGCGGGTTCCTCGGCGTCTGGCTCGGCGGTCTCGCCTTCGAGATGACCGGCTCGTACAATCTGGTCTGGATTCTTTCCATCGCCTTCGGCGTCGCATCGGCGATCATCAATCTCCCGATCGTGGAGGAGCCGGTGAAGCGTCAGTCTGCGTCGGCAATGTCGGCATCTGGAGCGTCATCATGAATGCCAGCCTGCAGCGCGCGGCCTGGCAATCGATCCCGCTGATCATCATCTGCGGTTGCCTGATCGCGATGTTCGGCTTCGGGCCGCGTTCCACGCTCGGCTTCTTCCTGACGCCGATGTCCACCGCCAATGGGTGGGGTCGCGACGTGTTCGCGCTCGCGATCGCGATCCAGATGCTGCTCTGGGGCGCCGCGCAGCCATTCGTCGGCGCGATCGCCGACCGGTTCGGACCCGTGCTCGTTTTGTGTGTCGGCGCGTTGCTCTATGCCATTGGCTTCGGCTGGATGGTGTTCGCAAAGTCGCCGACCGAATTGTATCTGTCGTCCGGTGTGCTGGTGGGTTTCGGGCTCGCGGGCGCATCGTTCACGGTGGTGATCGGCGCCTTCGGCAAGCTGCTTCCGGTCGAGTGGCGGACGTTTTCCTTTGGCGTCGGCACAGCGGCGGGATCGTTCGGGCAGTTCCTGTTCTCGCCGCTTGCGGTCGCGCTGAACTCTGTCGTCGCGTGGCAGACCACACTCCTGATTTTCGCAGGCGTGATCCTTCTCATTCTGCCGCTGTCGCTCGCGCTCGCGGTTCCCCGCGTCACGGAGACGCCTGCGCAGCGCGCCGCGCAGCAATCCGTCGGTGCGGCCTTGCGCGAAGCGCTGACCCATCCGAGCTTCGTGCTTCTGGTGATCGGCTATTTCAGCTGCGGCTTCCAGGTCTTCTTTGTCACTGTGCATCTGCCGTCGTATCTCGTGGATCGCGGCTTGTCGGCGGACCTCGGCGCCTTCGTGATTGCCATCGTCGGCCTGTTCAACATCATCGGTTCGATCAGCGCCGGCTATCTCTCGAACATCGTGCCGAAGCGCTACATCCTCGCGGTGATCTATCTCGTGCGCGCGATAGCCGTTGCGGTCTTCATCGCGATACCGGCCACAACGACGACTTCGATCGTGTTCGGCGCCGTGATGGGCCTTTTGTGGCTGTCCACGATCCCGCCGACCAATGCGCTGGTGGCTGTGATGTTCGGTACGCGCTGGCTGACCATGCTCGCCGGCTTTGCGTTCTTCAGCCATCAGGTCGGCGGGTTCGTCGGCGTGTGGCTGGGTGGCGTGCTGTTCGAGCGGACCGGCTCCTACGATGCGATGTGGTGGCTGTTCATAGTGCTCGGCATCCTTTCAGCGTTGATCAACCTGCCGATCAAGGAACAGCCCGTTGTGCGGCCGGCAGAGGCCGTGGCCTGATATTCATCGCCGGGCTTGACCCGGCGATCCTTCCTACAAAAGATCGCGGGCGCGAAGGATACGGGCGCGATCCGTAATCCCGATCGCGAAGCCGGGAGACAGACGTGCCAACATTCAAAGCCATCGTCATTGACAAGGCCGAAGGCGGCCAGAGCGTCGCGCTGAAGGACTTCGACGAGAAGGACCTGATGGAGGGCGACGTTACCGTTCGCGTCGAGGCCTCCACCATCAACTACAAGGACGGTCTCGCCATCACCGGCAAGGCGCCGGTGGTGCGGCGTTTCCCGATGATCGCCGGCGTCGATTTCGCGGGCATTGTGGAGAACTCCTCGCATCCGGACTGGAAGCCGGGCGACAAGGTGATCTGCAACGGCTGGGGCCTCGGTGAGACCCATCTCGGCGCCTATGCGCACAAGGCGCGCGTGAAGGGCGACTGGCTGGTTCGTCTTCCGGCGACGATGACGGCCCGTGACGCAATGGCGATCGGGACCGCAGGCTACACGGCCATGCTGAGCGTGATGGCGCTGGAGAAGGCGGGCGTCAAACCGGGGGGAAGCCCGGTGATCGTGACGGGCGCTGCCGGCGGCGTCGGCTCGGTCGCGGTCGCGCTTCTGTCGAAGCTTGGCTTCGAGGTCGCGGCCTCGACCGGACGGCCGCAGGAAGCCGACTATCTGAAGGGGCTGGGCGCGTCCGACATCATCGACCGCAAGGAGCTCTCAGGACCCGCCAAGCCGCTCGCCAGGGAGCGCTTCGCCGGAGGTATCGATTCGGTCGGCTCGACCACGCTCGCCAACGTGCTGTCGATGACGCGATACGGCGGCGCTGTGGCGGCCTGCGGGCTCGCGGGCGGTATGGATCTGCCGACCAGCGTGGCGCCCTTCATTTTGCGTGGGGTGTCGCTTTTGGGCATCGATTCCGTGATGTGCCCGCGGGCAAGGCGCAACGAGGCGTGGAAGCGGCTGGAAACCGATCTGGACCGCCAGAAACTGGCCGCAATGACCACTGAAATTCCACTGGAGGCGGTCATCGATACGGCGCCATCGATCATTGGCGGCGGGGTGCGGGGCCGCATCGTGGTCAACATCGCGTAAACCCATTCAGGATTTGGACACGAAGTTCGGGCACATTTACCGTCCGTTATGGTAAGAGACAGGTTAAAAGGACCGTGTCTCGGATTTTGGGGGTCGACATGTTGCGTGTTGGAGCGTTGATCGCCGCAGCGGGTTTCATAGCTGTGCCTGCGCAGGCACAGCAGATGAGTGCACACGAAGCGCGCGCTTTTGTCGTCGGCAAGATGTTCACCTACCAGTGTTTCGAGGGGACGCGCGGCGCCGGCCGGATCATGGACAATGGCGCGGTCGCGGGTACCGTCCAGTTCCGCGGCAATGGCGCCACCCGCTACGCGATGCTGCCGCAGAACACGATCCGCGTCGTGGGCGACCGCGTCTGTGCCACGGTCAAAGGCGTTCCGTTCGAGCCCTGTTTCAATCTGATCAAGACCTCGCACAACAGTTTCCGCGGATCGGTCTCGGGAATGGGCTTCGCATATTGCGATTTCGTGCGCCGCGACCGGCCGGTGATCGCGTCGGCGGAGCGCCCGCGCGGCCGTCCGATCGCATCGTCGTCAGCGCCGATGGAATTGCAGGCGAGTTCCTCGACCACGGCGACCGTGCCGGTCGAAAGCAAGGAACTGCCGCCGGCCGCGGCTGACGAGAAGCCGGAGCTGCGCTCGACGAAGGATTGATCGTCGCGGAGGCGCCGGTCGTTTCGACCAGCCACCGCCGGATGAATTCGAAGAGGAACGCGTTGCGCGTTCCTCTTTTTATTTTGCCGGAAAGATCACGCAGGTGGTCGTGGCGTGCGCGTAGAGCTTGCCGCTGGCATCCTTGATATCGCCTTCCGAGGTCGCAACCGTGCGGCCGCGATGGATCACCCGGCCTTCGGCGCGTACAGGTCCAGTGTCCTTCGTGAGCGGACGCACGAGGTTCACCTTGATTTCGAGCGTGGTGTAGGTCTCGCCCTTCGCGAGCGTCGTATGGATCGCGCAGGCGAGTGCGGAATCGAGCAGCGTCATCGCGAAGCCGCCATGAACGGATCCGATCGGGTTGTAGTGCCGGAATTGCGGCTCGCCGCTGAACACGGCGCGTCCATGATCCACTTCGTTCAACGTGAAGCCGAGCGTCTGCGCGATCGGCGGGGCGGGGAACTGGCCTGAGATCAGTCCTCGCAGAAATGTCAGCCCGTCATACTGCTGCAGCGTTTCGAGCGGCACCACGCCATAGGCGATGTCATTCATCGGTTTGTCCGGGACTGGTCATGCGGATGGGGGCGCGACCGCGAAGTCGTTGCGCGGACGGGCTTTGCGACGGGGACCGCGAAGCCGTGGCGAGTCCGAGAACCTCTCGTCCAGCCCGCGCAGGGCGGCCTCCAGGGTGTTCAGACGCCCGAGCATCAGTCCGGTCACGATCAGCAACGCGATCAGCGTGAAAACGCGAGAACATCCATGGGAGGAGATCCACCGGAGGGCAGGCGAGCTTATCGGACGCGAGTTCCCCGCGGAATGGACCCCAGCGTTCATCCCCCGTAAAACAGCCGGTCGAAATCAGCGTCTGACGCCGAGTCTCAGCCCCGGAGCGTGACGCTCCTGCATCACCTCGCGGCGAAAACGAAAGAGCGCCGCGGGCCGGCCGCCGGTCGCAGTGGCGACCTCGCCGGTCGGCTCGACCAGTTCGGTGCCCTCAACGAGCCTGCGGAAATTCTGCTTGTGCAGATGACGGCCGGAAATCGCTTCCACCGTGCGCTGCAATTCGGTGAGCGTGAATTCCGCCGGCATCAGCTCGAATACCACGGGCCGGTATTTCAGCTTGCCGCGCAGCCGCGCGATGGCGGTCGCGAGAATGCGGCGGTGATCGAGCCGCATGGACTCCCCGAGACGGCCATGCACCTGCGCGACGCGGCCGTCGCGGCACGCCTCCTCGATGAGACCGGCTTCGTACAGAAGTTCGTACCGCTCCAGTACCTTCTCTTCGTCCCAGACTCGTCCGTCACTCGATGACGTATTGCCGCCGCCGAAGCAGAGCCGCAGCCGCTCGTTGCGTCCCGGTGCGCCGTGCGCCCATTTGGCCAGCGGCGGAAGTATGGCGTCGTCGATGATCGGCGGGCGGCCATTGCGCCAATCCTCCCAGGGGAAGAAACGATACCAGGGCTGGAAGCTCGCGCCGGTTTTCCGCAGGCCCTGCACATTCTCCGGTTCGCGCGTCAGCGCGAGATAACCGACCGAGACCACGTGCGGATCGGTATCGCCGGCGCGCGCATGACGGCCGCGATCGCCGAAGGTGTAGAGCTGTTCGACATAGCCGATGTCGAGCGCGGTCTGGGCCGTCACCCATTCGCGCAAGCCGATCTCGAAGGTGCGGTGCGACAGCGGATCGAACGCGCCGGACGGCAGGCCGGCCGGTTCGTCCTTCTGGCCGGTTTCTCCGGCGACAAGGACGCGGGGCTCTTCGTCGGTAACCGCGACGATGGCAGTGGTCAGGCCGATTTCGATCGGGGTAAGGCGGCTCACGTCCCGCTCACTCGAGATCGAGCCGGAACGGGTGCCCTTCATACGCGGCGATGCCCGGTCCCATGGCGCGGATCGCGTTTGTCATGCGCCCGCCACGGCCGAGAATATCGTCGGCGAGCGAGACGAGACGGATATTCGGTTGCGCTGTCGGCGAGAAGGCGCGGATCGTGCGCGCGATGCTCTCTTCGTTGCGCCGTGGATTGAGCGCACAGGCCGCGATGAAAGCGCCAGCGGTCGACCGGCTGATGCCGGCATAGCAATGCACCACGATCGGGGTCGTGCGATCCCAGCGCGTGACGAATTCGATCAGTTTCTCGACGTGCGCCTCGGTCGGATGGACATAGCCATCCATGACGGAGACGATGTCATCCATGTCGAGCAGGAGATGGTTCGTTTCCGGAATGGACGGTGGACGCCGCACCATCGCGACGTCCTTCATCAGCGTCACGACATGCTTCGCGCCGGTCTCGGCGACGGTTGGATGCAGGCGTGCGAGGGAGCAGACGTGAATCATCACAGAAAATCCAATTCGGCACAGGATATAACCACGCTATCCGGATGGAAAAGTGTCAGCCCAGCAGCTTAGCGAAGCGCTCCAGATAGCGGGTTTCAGCGGTTTCGGCGGGCCAGGGCGTCAGGTAATCGCGCTCCAGCGCGGGTGATAGCTTCGGTGGTGCGCCGAAAAACCTGCGGGCCTCGCTCTCGGAAAAACCGGCGAGCCGTGTGGCCTCGAGGTGAGCGGCGGCGCGGTCGGCCCGCTTGATGGTCTTTTCCTGCGCGGCGGGAAGCTGCGGCGGCAGGCCGAAGCGCAGATGGATCGCCGAGAGAAGGCGCCGTTCCACCGCCTTGTAGGAGTCCCCGATTACGGCCTTGAACGGCGTGATCATGTCGCCGACCACATATTCGGGTGCGTCGTGTAGCATGATCGCGAGCCGCAGCCGGTCGTCGAGCGGGCCCTGCTGGCGCGCGATGGTGTCGACGAGCAACGTATGTTGCGCGACGGAGAAGATATGCGCGCCGATAGTCTGGCCGTTCCAGCGCGGCACCCGCGCGATGCCATGCGCGATGTCCTCGATCTCGATATCGAGCGGTAAGGGGTCGAGCAGGTCGAGCCGGCGGCCCGACAGCATGCGCTGCCACGCGCGCGGCTTGGCGGACGTGGGCTTGGCGGCCTTCGGCGCGGTGCTCATTTCTTCTTGCGCCCGAGCTTCGCGCAGGCGTCATGCCGATGGCACGTCACCAGATGATCGTTGACCATGCCGACCGCCTGCATGAAGGCGTAAACGATCGTCGGCCCGACGAACTTGAAGCCGCGGCCGGCGAGATCCTTCGAGATCCCACGCGACAGCGGCGTTTCCGCCGGAACTGACTTGATCGTCTTGAACTCATTGACCTTCGGCTTCCCATCCAGATGGCCCCAGAGCAGGTTCGAGAACCCGTCGCCCTTTTCCATGATGTCGAGATAGGCGCGCGCGGACTTCACGCTGCCCTCGACCTTCAGCCGGTTGCGCACGATGCCTGCGTCCTGCATCAGGGCTTCGATCTTGCGCGGTGTGTAGCGCGCGATCTTCTCCGGATCGAAGTCGTCGAAGGCTTTGCGGAAATTGTCGCGCTTGCGCAGGATCGTGATCCACGAAAGCCCGGCCTGGAAACCGTCGAGGATCAGTTTCTCGAACAGCGCGCGGTCGTCATATTCCGGTACGCCCCATTCCTCGTCGTGATAGCTGACATAGAGCGGGTCGTCCTTCGGCCACGGGCAGCGGATCAGTCCGTCTGCATGCTTGATCGCTTTCATCTAGGCTTTCGTGTCCTTGAAGAAATCGGTGACAGCGCCGTCGCGGATGCGCATCGGAATGCCGCCGGCGACGAGCGGCGTCCCGGCGGCCAACGCGTCCGCCACGCGATCGACGCGGAGCATCGCAAGTCCGAGTGTTCCGGCCGACGACCCCATGGTGCCGACATTCTTGTCGCCGGCCATCACCGGACTGCCGTCTTGCGCTGCATGGGTATCGAACGCGACCGGCACGATGCGATTGCGCGCGGTGCCGCGATGCTCCACGCGCGAAACCACTTCCTGCCCGATGAAGCAGCCCTTCCTGAAATCGACACCGCCGAGCTTGTCGAGATCGGCATCGTGCGGAAACACGTCGCCATAGATGAAGTCGATGCCACCGCGTGGCACGCCGAGTGCGATGCGGTGCGCCTCATACTCGGACGCGTCGACAAGCGTCGCGCCGAGATCGGCCGCAGCCTCCTGCGCCACCTCCGCCGGAATGAGCACGCGCTGTCCGAGCGCCGGCAGACGCGGATCGCGATAGTCGAGGCCGTATTCGGTCGCGGCATTCTGCAGGTTTTCCTGGCCGTCCCAGACGGCGAGGATGGCGAGCGCGTCGATCTGCTCGATCGTCACCTTGGCGCGCAATCTGTAGAAGGTCAGCTTCTGGGCGAGATCGGGAACCAGCGCCTTCGGCGCGTCGATGAAGAAGCCGCCGCCATCGTCGGCCGGCGCTTCCACGACGAAGAAATCCGCGATGATCTTGCCCTGTGGCGTCAAAAGCGCCGCATAGCGGGCATGCCCCGGCGTCAGGGTCTCGATATTGGCGGTGACGAGATTGTGCAGGAAATGACGGGCGGGTTCGCCCGAGACCCGCAGGACGCCACGATCGGTGAGAAGGGCCGCTTTCATTCTTTGAATCGATTCCCGGTGCTCAATCGGCCGTTTCGCTCTTGCCAGAATTCGGGCCGGAACGTAAGGCGCTGCTGGCTTTTCCTCCCTCACGAAGCGGGAGGAGACGGTGCGACGCTCGATATAGGCAGCCGACGGGACCCTGACGATGGCACAAACCTACGACACGATTTTCCGCGGCGGCATCGTGGTCAACCAGGACGGTGAGGGGGTGCGCGATATCGGCGTGCGCCAGGGGCGGATTGCCGAAATCGGCGACCTGTCGAAAGCCTCGGCCGGCGACACCGTCGATTGCCGCGGACTGCATGTCCTGCCGGGCGTGATCGACACCCAGGTGCATTTCCGCGAGCCGGGCGGCACCCACAAGGAGGATCTGGAATCGGGTTCGCGCAGCGCGGTGATGGGGGGCGTCACGGCGGTGTTCGAGATGCCGAATACCGATCCGCTGACGATCACGCCGGAGGCGCTGGCCGACAAGGTGAAGCGCGGGCACCATCGCATGCATTGCGATTACGCGTTCTTCATCGGCGGGACTTACGACAATTACAAAGACCTGCCGGAATGGGAGCGGTTGCCCGGCTGCTGCGGCGTCAAGGTATTCATGGGCTCATCGACCGGCTCCCTGCTGGTCGATAACGAAGAGGGCCTGCGCAATATTCTGAAGGTGATCCGCCGCAGGGCATCGTTCCATGCCGAGGACGAGCCGCGGCTGAACGAGCGCAAATCGTTGCGCGTGGAAGGCGACGCGTCATCGCATCCGGTTTGGCGTGACGCTCAGGCGGCGCTGATGGCGACCGAGCGCCTCGTGCGCGTCGCGCGCGAGACCGGCGCGCGCGTGCATGTGCTGCACATCTCGACTGCGGACGAGATGGCGTTCCTGAAGGATCACAAGGACGTCGCTTCCGTCGAAGTGACGCCGCATCACCTGACGCTGGAAGCGCCGGATTGCTATGCGCGTCTCGGCACCCGCGCGCAGATGAATCCGCCGGTGCGCGACGCGTCGCACAAGGCCGGCATCTGGTATGGCCTGGAGCAGGGCGTGGTCGATGTGCTCGGCTCCGATCACGCGCCGCATACGCTCGAAGAGAAATCGAAGTCTTATCCCGCGACGCCTTCCGGCATGACCGGGGTACAGACGCTCGTTCCGCTGATGCTCGATCACGTCAATGCCGGCCGGTTGTCGTTGCTGCGCTTTGTCGATCTGACGAGCGCTGGACCCGCGCGGTTGTTTGGCATGGCCTGCAAGGGGCGGATCGCGGTCGGCTACGACGCCGATCTCACCGTGGTCGACCTGAAGCGGCGCGAGACGATCACCAACAAGTGGGTGGCCTCGAAGGCAGGATGGACGCCGTATGACGGCCTCGTCGTCACCGGCTGGCCGGTCGGCACGGTCGTTCGCGGCAAGCGCGTGATGTGGGAGGGCCAACTCGTGACCCCGTCGCAGGGCGAGCGTGTGCGCTTCCTCGAGACGCTGTCGGCCTGACGCTCTCACGCGCGTCTCGCCATCATAGCGGCGACGAAGACGGGCCTATGGCGGCTCGCCCGGAAAAGCAGTCGAAAGATTATTGCCGCGACAGGTCGGCCGAGAATTCGCCGTTGCGGATCCGGGCGGGGAGACCTTCCGCAAACGCGGACGCCGCTTCCTCGCCATAGGTTGAGACGAACTCGATCAGCGCTGCGAACAGGCAGGCCTGCGCCATGCAGTCGCCATCGACGCCGTCGAGGCGTGCCTCCGCCCAGGCCTCGTGAACATAGCTGAGCGCGACCTGCTTTTGCTCATGGTCTGCGATCGGCTCGCGTGCCGAGAACGTACGCGTCACTGTTGTCATTGGAACCGAATATCCCGTGCGCCGTCGGCGCCCACCCCAAGGAGCCCACAGGTTAACACGCGTGTCCGCGGTGCAAACCGCCGTCTTTAGGAAAGGTTAACGCCGGAGGTAAGATGCAAAGGCCAGCCGGAATACGGCCCTAATTCGTGTAGCGGGCTGTGATTTCGCGCGAGATCTTGGCGCCCTCGTCGAGATAGCGGCGGACCGCGAGATCGGCGGCCGGCGTGCAGGTCCGGTAGGTCTGCTGGAAGCCGTTATACCCCCGATTGAAGCTCGCCATCAGCTTGGACCGGCGTTCCGGCGCCTGCGCCTCGGCATCGAGCAGCGCGCGCATTTCGTTTCGCCACTTCGGACCCTCATTCGCGCCGCACAGGCCGCGCAGGTAGTGCAGGGCGCCCAGGATCTCGGACAGCCGCTCCAACTCGGTCTCGAACAGCGCACCGCTGTCGACGGCGCGCACAGGCGCGGCCAGCGACAGGCTCAAGGCGGTGGTCAGGATCAGGCGGCGGATCATGGCGCGGCTGATATGCGCCCGCGCTGCGGCAAGGGCAAGGCGGTATCGCCAGTCCGGCCGTCATCCCGGGACGGCGCGAAGCGCCGGACCCGAATCCATCCACAACTGGGGTGTTTGCCGCTGGATTCCGGGTTCGCCGACTGTATCGGCGCGCCCGGCATGGCAGGTTCTCAAAGCTTCGCCATCGCGTCGGCGATGATCTCCCGAAGTCCCTCGGTTGTCTTCAGGCCGTCCAGTTCCTCCGGGAGTCGCCAGGCGGCCTCCGCGATCTCGGTCAGGTCGGGCACAGGTTCGCCCGAGAGCCAGCGTGCGGCAAAGCACGCGATCACGAAATGCCGCGATGTCTTTCCGGCATCGTCGCGCATGATCATCTCGCGATAGCCCGCCAGCGCGACCGGCTCGATCGAGACCTGGGTCTCCTCGCGCACCTCGCGGATCACGGCGTCGGTGAGCTTTTCGCCCGCCTCCACCACGCCGCCCGGCAGGGTGTAGATGCCGCGCCCGAACGTGCCGCCGCGCCGGACGATCAAAACCCTGCCGTCGCGGATCACCGCGGCGCTTGCGGCCAGAAACGGCCGGGTCGGGTAGGCGCGTTCATCCACCATCTGCATCCATCATTTGTCCCCAGCCGCGACGCCGGGCGGCTTCCCCCGGCGTCGGCAGCCACTATGTTGCATCCATGTGCGGACGCTATGCCATCACCACTGCGCCGGAAGCGATGCGGCAGCTCTTCAAGTACAAGGAGATGCCGGATTTCCCGCCGCGCTACAATGTTGCACCGAGCCAGCCTATCCCGGTCGTGCGACTGTGGGACGGCGAGCGCCAGTTCGCGCTGATGCGCTGGGGCCTGATTCCGGGCTTCGTGAAAGACCCGAAAACGATTTCGCTGTTGTTCAACGCGCGCGGCGAAACGGTCAATGAGCGTCCTGCATTCAAGAACGCAATGAAGCGCCGCCGCTGCCTCATTCCGGCAAACGGCTTCTACGAATGGAAGCGCGACGGTACGTCGAACCGTCCGTATTTCATCCAGAGAAAGGACGGCGGTCCGCTCGCATTTGCGGGACTCTGGGAAACCTGGATCGGACCGAATGGCGAGGAACTCGACACCGCGGCGATCGTGACGACCGACGCCAGTCCGCTGATCCGATCGATCCATCACCGCATGCCTGTGATCCTTCCGCCGGAGGCGTGGGACATGTGGCTCGATTCAGCGCGCGTCGACGAGAAGATGGCGACGGCGCTGATTGCGTCTGCGCAGGATGACGCGCTTGAAGTCTATGAAGTGTCGCCTGCAGTCAATCGCGCGATCCATGACGGACCGGAACTGACTGCGCGCTACAAGGCGCCGCCCGCGTCGGAGGCGCCGGCACCCGAGAAACCTGCTCGCAAGCCAAAGAAGGACGACCGTCAGCCGTCGCTGTTCTGACGCGGGGACCGTCGGTTGGCTCGACTGAGCACAGGTCAGCGAAGACGCCTCTTCGCTACGATCCGCTCCGGCCTTGCGGCGGTGCGTTGGTTCGTCCGCCGGCGATACCACGCAGTTTCCTGAGCGCCCGGAACGCCAGCCACAGCAACAGCAACACGATTCCGACCGCGATCAGCGGAGCGACAAGCGCCAGCAGCGGCAGAACGAAAGCGCCACCGAGTTCGGCTGTTGCGAGGGTCGAGTTGCCCAGCCCCCCGGTGAAGATCGTGGACTTGGCCCGCACCATGGTCGTGACGACCTGGGTGAGGCTCGCAGCGCCGCCGCCTGCGACGATGGCCGCTGTCCATTTCACGGCGGGCGGCAGATCGGTCATGACCGCCGCCGACAGCACGGTTCCCGCGACGAGTGCCGCAGGGGCGGCCAATGTGTCGAGCAGGTTGTCGATGCCGGGGACGTAATAGGCGATGATCTCGACGAGTGCTGCTACGCCGAGCATCGTGAGGGCTAGGGGCGTCGCGAGCCATGCGAAACTCTCGTCCAGCGGCAGGTAGCCGGTATAGGCGGCGGCACCGGCAATCAGCATCGGCAGGAAGACGCGGAAGCCGGTCGATGCGGCCAGCGCGATACCGAGTGCGACGGACAAGGCGAGATCGAAGCTCGACATTGGAACGACCCGTGGGGGACCGCACGGATGGTAACAGCTTTGCGCGCGCGTCAAACTCAAAAGCCGGTCAGACGCGGCAGGCGGCCCGATGCAAGAGCGGCTTAACACGAGCAGGCACAGGTCTGCCCGATATGTTATAGGCAGCGTCCGTGTTGCAGGTGATGTTGAATATGCGCGCTCTCGTTTTTGGTCTCATGCTGTCCGCCGTCCCGCATATCGCGGCGGCGCAATATTGCGCGTCGTATTACGACGGGACCAGGACCTGCGGTATCGCGACCCTGCAGGCCTGCGAACAGTCCGTGCTCGGAGTCGGCGGGACCTGCGTCACGGACGACACACCCCGGCGTCTGCCGCTGATCAGGATGCCACTCGATCAGATGATCGAGGGCGCAGAGCCGTCCCAAGACTATCAGAAGCCATCCTCGCCCGAACTCGACGACGTGCCGCCGCCGCCGAACAACTGCGCGAACTGTTAGCGACGCAGGTTCTTGGGCGGACGAACCGTCACATAGGCGCGGCGTTTGACATACGTGGTGGCGAGTATGACGACGCAGCACAGCGCGTTTCGAAGCAGATCGCCATCCACATGTCAGCCTGATCGTTCGACGGGCGACGATGATGCCCGTCGTGCTCATTTGCGCGTGAACGCGCCCAGCCCTTCTTCGTTCAGATATTCGATC
>Ga0180218_1000871_pt1 | contig 21657 bp, 24 predicted proteins | sample eDN3rd37CKraftBY_FD_151334 | JGI IMG/M metagenome (GOLD analysis project Ga0180218, IMG submission 151334) | Enriched backyard soil microbial communities from Emeryville, California, USA - eDNA 3rd pass 37_C Kraft BY (version 2) (version 2) | ecosystem: Environmental > Terrestrial > Soil >...
CAGCTTGCCCTTCTTGCGGATCGGCACGAAGGCAGTGCCGAGCCGGTCCGCCACCGCGCCGCCGAGGATGAAGCCCCGCGCCTCGATACCTGCCACCGCATCGATCGGCTCGCCGCGCCACGGCTCCGCCATGCGCACGAGCGTTGCCTTGAAGCCCTGCGCGTCGCCAAAGAGCGTCGTGACATCGCGGAACATGATGCCGGACTTTGGGTAGTCGGGGATCGTGCGGATGAGGCTTTTGAGGTCGGCCAACGGTGCTTTCCTTTCTCTTCGTGTCGATCGGGCGTGCTCAGGTCTCCCAGGGCACGCCGCCCGCGTAGGTGAGATAGGGCACGCCCGCAAGCCAGCCCGAGTCCACCGGTAGCAGGATGCCCGTGATCGTGCGTGCCTGGTCCGAGGTGAGGAACGCGATCGCGTTGGCGATATCCGAAGGCTCCGGCAACGTCTTCAGGGCGTGCACGCTCATGATCTTGTTCATGTCGCGCTGCCCGGCGGCGACCTTCGCGCGCAGCGGCGGTGTCATCACGTAGGTCGGCCCGACGCTGTTCACGCGGATGTTGTGGCGGCCGAGCTCGACCGCGAGAAGCTGTGTGAGGCGCGCGATCGCGGCCTTGCCCATGTTGTACGCAGGGATCGGCAATGGCTGGGCGGAGTTGATCGAGCCGATGGTGACGATCGCGCCGCGCTGCTCCGGAATCATGCGGCGCGCGAACGAGCGGCAGGCATGGAGTGTGCCGTTGTAGTTCACCTGCCACATGCGGTCGTGGGCGGCCATGTCCATGTCGAGAATGGATTCGGTGTTCGGGATGAGGCCGGCGGACGTGACCAGGATCCTCGGCGCCCCCATTTCGCGCGCGACGCTGTCGGCGGCTGTCTCCACGGCCTCGGCATCGGCGACGTCGCACCGCCACGCCCGGGCACCATTGCCGATATCGCGCGCGACCGCGTCGGCCGCTTCCATGTTCACGTCGAGGATGGCAATGCGGTAGCCATCCGCGGCGAGCCGGCGTGCGGTCGCCTCGCCGATGCCGCTCGATCCGCCCGTGATGACGGCAATGCCTGTCGCTGCGGCCATGTCTGTTTTCTCCCCTGGGACATTTTTGTAGGCCCTGTGGCCCTGCTCCGCCCGAAAGGTTAGCCGAAGGCAGGTTCCACAACCAGCGCTTGAATTTGGGCGCACCTCTTTATTGCGCGCCCCCGCGCCTGCGGCTATCAGTCAGCCGCGGCAGCACGCTGGGGAAGGGGACGGCGGCTGGCAGTGCAACCAGTGCCGGACCGAGCATGGACAATTTGAAACTCATTGCCCTCGACGCCGAGGATCTCAATGTCATCTCCGCGCATCTGCAGGATGCCGTGCTGAAAGTCGGCGACATGGCCTTCGTGCCGCGCGAGCGGCGTTTTGCAGCGATCCTGAACCGCTTCGACTGGACGACGGCGCTGCCCGGCGCCAAGCGCAAGGCCCCGACGCGCCGGCAGACGGCGCTCCGCCTCGAACGCGTGATCGGGGCTCAGGTGAGCGGCATCGACCTCAAGGCCGGCCACGAGGTGTTGGCGCTGCTGGCACTGCAATTCGAGCCGTTGGGGACGGAGGATCCCCAGGGGTATCTGACGCTCGTGTTTGCCGGTGGCGGCGCGGTGCGGCTTCACGTCGAGTGCATCGAGTGCGAGATGAAGGATCTGGGTCCGGCTTGGCAGGCGCGCGCGGTGCCGAAGCATCCGGATGACGTTGCACAGTAGGCCGCTCAGCTAGCCAGGGAATGCACAAAATCCCCTCTCCCCGCTTTTGCAGGGAGAGGGTTAGGGTGAGGGGCGGCCACAGACGCGGACGTTGGCGTTGTGCCACCGCCCCACCCCGGCCCTCGCCCCGTAAGAACGGGGAGAGGGGGAGAGATCGGCCAGAAAGTACGACACATGCCAATGCGCCTTGTGACATCCGATGCCGGCTTCGAGGCGGCCTTCCGCACGTTCCTCGCGCAGAAGCGTGAAGTTTCGGAAGACGTGGACGCGCAGGTGCGTACCATTCTCGCGGACGTGCGCGCGCGCGGCGATGCGGCGCTCATCGCATTCACGCAGCGCTTCGACCGCTTCGATGTGGCCACCAAGGGCCTGCGCATTGCGCCGGAGGAGATCGCTTCTGCCGTCGCCTTGGCGGATGCGGAGACCGTCGCTGCGCTCACGCTCGCGCGGGATCGCATTGCCGCCTATCACCAGCGCCAGATGCCGCAGGACGACCGCTATCGCGATGCGCTGGGCGTCGAGCTCGGGGGGCGCTGGACGGCTGTCGAGGCGGTCGGTCTCTACGTGCCGGGCGGTACGGCCTCGTATCCAAGCTCCGTCCTCATGAACGCCATCCCGGCGCGCGTTGCCGGTGTGCCGCGCATCGTCATGGCCGTGCCGGCGCCGGACGGGCAGCTCAATCCGCTCGTGCTCGTCGCGGCCCATCTCGCCGGCGTCGAGGAAATCTATCGCATCGGCGGCGCGCAGGCCGTTGCCGCGCTCGCCTACGGCACCGAGACGATTGCGCCTGTCGCTAAAATCGTCGGGCCGGGCAATGCCTACGTGGCAGCGGCCAAGCGGCAGGTTTTCGGGACCGTCGGCATCGACTCCATCGCAGGCCCGTCCGAGGTTCTGGTCATCGCGGATCGCGACAATGATCCCGAATGGATCGCCGCCGACCTCCTCGCCCAGGCCGAGCACGATACGGCGGCGCAGTCGATCCTCATGACGGACGATGCGGCCTTCGCGGATGCAGTGAGCGCCGCCGTCGAACGGCAGCTCGCCGTGCTTCCGCGCGGGGCGATCGCGGGCGAGAGCTGGCGGGACTTCGGTGCCGTCATCATTTTGAGCGAACTCGGCGAGGCGCCTGCGCTTGCCGACCGCATTGCCGCTGAGCATCTCCAGATCGCCGTCCGCGATGCCGACCATCTCTCTGATGCCATCCGCAATGCCGGCGCAATCTTCCTCGGCGCCCACACGCCCGAAGTGATCGGCGATTACGTCGCAGGCTCCAATCACGTCCTGCCGACGGCACGCAGCGCCCGTTTCTCATCGGGCCTCGGCGTTCTGGACTTCATGAAACGTACGTCGATCCTGCGTCTCGACGAAAGCGCCCTTGCTGCGCTCGGTCCCCCAGCTATGCGCCTCGCCTCGGCCGAAGGGCTCGAGGCGCACCGCCGTTCGATCGCCGTGCGCCTCGGCCCGAATGCGCAAAGCCCTGGAGGGGCAAGGGAGGATACGTGAGCGAGACTCCCGGTGCGCCCAGTTCCCGGCTCGTCGGCATCACGCTCGACGAAGCCTCGATCACGCGCGGCAACGCAAACATCGAGCACGAGCGCGAGGTCGCGATCTACGACATCCTCGACTCGAACACGTTCGAGGTCGAGGGGCGCGAGGGACCTTTCACGCTCAAACTCGCGGTGATCGAGGATCGCCTTCACTTCATCGTCGATACCGAGCCCGCGACGGGCGAGTATACGCTCATGCTCTCGCTGTCGCCGCTGAAGCGCGTCATGAAGGACTACTTCATCGTCTGCGACAGCTACTACAAGGCCATTCGCACCGCGCCGCCCTCGCGCATCCAGGCCATCGACATGGGCCGGCGTGGCCTCCATGACGAGGGGAGCCGCCTGCTGAGCGAGCGCCTCAAGGGCAAGATCGAGGTCGATCACGACACCGCGCGGCGTCTCTTCACGCTGATCTGCGCGCTCCACTGGAAAGGCTGACGCACCATGCCGGGCGGTGCGGGCAGCAACGTGGCGAGCGAGGGGGCGAGCCCGGGGGGCAGCGATGGGGATGGCGTGCGTGAGCTGCCCGGCGCCGTGCTGTTCGCCTGCACGATGAACGTCGTGCGTTCGCCGATTGCGGCGGCGATCCTGCGCTATCTCGCCGGCCGGCGCGTGTATGTCGCCTCGGCTGGCGTGAGAGCCGGTGCCGAGCGCGACCCATTCGTGACGGCCGTGATGGACGAGATCGGCATCGACGTTTCCGAGCACGCGCCGCTCGCACTCGCCGATCTCGACGACACCTCGTTCGATCTCATCGTGTCGCTGTCGCCCGAGGCGCACCACTCGGCGCTGGAACTCACGCGCACCATGGCCGTCGACGTCGAGTATTGGCCGACGTTCGACGCTTCGCTGATGGTCGGGCAGGGCAATCGCGAGCAGACGCTCGATGTCTACCGGCGCGTGCGCGACCAACTCTTCGAGCGCATCAAGCGCCGTTTCGGCTTCGAGGGCGGACCGACGGTTTAGACCGTGGCCCGCCGCATCTCACTATCTTGGAAAGGGCTCGAGGCCCGCATCCACGCCCTCTGGGAGGGGCGCGCGCGAGACGTTCAGGATCATGGCGAGCAGGCTGTAGTAGCCGTGGATGCCGATCATATCGACGATGCCGCGCTCGCCGAACTGCTCCTTCGTGCGCGCGTACGTTGCGTCGCTGACCGAGCGGTTGCGCGAGAGCTCGTCGATGAAGTCGTAGATCGCGGCTTCATCGGCCGCCATCTTCGCCGGGCGGCGGCCTTCTGCGATCGCGTCGATAATCTCGGCAGCGAGCCCCGCCTTCTCGGCGATGGTGCGGTGGTGATGCCACTCGAAGGTTTGCGACCACACGCGCGCCGTCATCAGGATGACCATTTCCGAGCGGCGCGGCTCGAGTGCACTGTTGAAGCGCAGATATTCGCCCGTCTTCTGCAGGCGGTTCATGAAATCCGGGCTGCGCAGCAGCGGGATGAACGGGCCGACGAGATGGCCGCGCGGGCCGGAGATGATGTCCTTGACGGCAGCTTTCTGCGCGTCCGTCATCTCGGCATCAGGGATCGGCGGCATGCGCGGCGGGCGTGCGGTCATGAGTGGACTTTCCTCTTTCTAGTCGGGCTAAGGGTTAGACACTCGGCCAGTCGCTGGTTTTTCGAGCGATGAGCTGTGATCGTTGATGAAGAATGTCGAGGCAAGGCGCGAATGATCTTGCGAACAGGCGTATCGCATCGCCTGGCCGGTCGGCACTCGGAAGCTTGGAGCCCCAGTCGAGATCGTCCCACATAATGATCCCATCGACTTTCAACAGTGGCCATGCAGCAGCCGTGTTCGCAAAGACGCTGTCCCGCTGCTTGCCGGCGTCAATATAGATCACATCAAATCTGGAGCGATTGCGCGCGAGGTCGTCGAGCACGCTGAGGACCGAGCCCTTGATCTTGGTGATGCGTGCTCCGTAGGGCTTCAAGTTCGCGTCAAAACGCTCCTCGACGGTCAAGCCATCACTGCCAATTGCGTGCTTGGTCACGAATACGAAGCGATCGACGCTCGAGACGTGGGATAGTGGCAGATATTCGAGAAATGCAATGGCGGATCGGCCTTCGAAGGCGCCGAGCTCCAGCACCTGTATGGGCTTGTCGCGGAACGGCGCGAGTGCCGCGAGCCAGGGGTCGAGCTTCGAGCCCAGCCAGTCGGTCGTGAAGCTCTTACCCTCGAACCACGCCGCAACGTCCGGCCTCGGCCCCTCGAAATCAAGCCGGGGCTGCCCTCGCCATCGCGCACGCGCTTCCTTCAGAAGCCTCCTGCCGCCAACCACGTTCAGGTCCCGCTCTTGGTGTTCCAGCCGACCGTATCCTTGTCGAGGAACTTGTTGGGCTTGAGGAAGATCGAGAGCACGAGGCAGCCGTTCGGCGAATGGGCATTGTGGCGGTTACCGGCGGGACGCCAGACAAAATTGCCTGCGGACGCTATGCCTTCCTCATCCTCGAGCGTGCCTTCGAGCACCCAGGTCTGCTCGATCTCGACGTGCTCGTGATAGGGGAGCTGCGTGCCCGGTGCGAAACGGAAGAGCGCCGTGACGAGCCCGCTCTCCTTGTCCTCGACCAGCACTTTCATGTCGACGCCGGGAAAGCGCGTCTCCTGCCAGGGCAGCTCCGCGACATCCAGATAGCGCGAGGCGAGAGGGCCGAGCTTGTCGGAATCCTTGAGAAAGGGCGTGGTGGCGACCATGGGCGGCGAGCTCCCTAATTCGATATTCTCATTTGGCGTGAATACGCGCCTGAGATTTTCACCTGCCGCTGCGGCTGTCAAACCCGCGGCGCCGAGTTTCGATCAAGCCTGGAGCGTCGCAAAACGCGCGGCAAGATCCGTCCCGATCAGGCTGTCGTAGGCGGCGAGCGTCTGGCGCTGCATGGCCCCGACGGTGAAGCGCGCGGCGATGGAAGCGATGGCACGGGCGCTCATAGCCTGGCGCGCGGCTTCCGGCATGGCGAGGGCTTCGGCGATGGCGGCGGCCAGGGCCGGGGCGTCATTGGGTGGCACGTGCCAGCCCGTGGCCTCGTCGGAAGTGACCTCGGGTGGTGCGAGCACGATCTCGGGCGGAGCGCCGATGTTCGTCGTGATGGTCGGGCAGCCGACGGCGAGCGCTTCCGCCGCAGCGCGCCCGAAGGCTTCGGGCTCGATCGAGGCAACCACTGCGACATGCGCAATGGCGAAGGCTGCGGCAATATCCTCGACGTGTCCGACGAGCCGTACGCAATCGGCAATACCCTGTTCGGCGGCGCGCCGGCGCAGGCCGTCCGCGTAGTCCTCGCGACCTTGCGCGTCGCCTGCGAGGATCAGCACGGCATCACCAAGTCGTCCTTCGGTATTGAGGCGCGCGACGGCATCGATGGCACTCTGCTGGCCCTTCCAGGTCGTCAGACGCGCGGCGTGAAGGATGACGGGCTGATCCGGCCGCACGCCCCAAGCTGTCCGCAGGCGGGCACGACGCTCGGGATCGATGGCGGCAGGTGAAAAACGAGCGATGTCGACACCGCGCGGGATGACCCACGGTGTTCCCGCGAGCGCGCCATAGCGTCCAACGATCAGATCGGCGGTATAGCGCGAGTTTGCGATCACGACATCGCCGCGTGCCATGACGCTGTTGTAGAGCCGCTTGAGGCGCCCCCGCTCGCCGTAGGCGCCGTGATAGGTCGTGACGAATGGTATGTGCGTGCGCCGCGCTGCCATGAGGGCGCTCCATGCCGGGGCGCGGCTGCGCGCATGAAGCAGCGAGACCGAGCGCGCGCGGACGAGGCGGGCGAGGCGACGGCCGTTGGCGAGGATCGTCGCCGGGTTCTTGCTCTCGAGCGGCATGACGATAATCTCGCCGCCGAGTGCCGTGATGCGTTCGACCATGCGCCCGCCTTCGGTGGCGACCAGCGCCCGCGCCCCCGTCCGCACGAGCGCCTCGACGATCTCGATCGTGGAGAGCTCGGCGCCGCCGGTGTCGAGCCGTGGCACGATCTGCAGTATGGTGGGTGCCTGATCGGCCATGCGTCCGGCTGGGTTGTGGCGCAGGAAGAGCCCGCGCGGCTCACGAAGTCGAGGTTTTATAGGATGGCGGAGGCGGAACCACAATTTCTGCGCGTTGGCGGTGGTGCTTCCGAGCGCCGCATCACCTATCTCGCCGAGCCCGGCGCGCCCGGCAAGGAGCCGGGCGTCATGTGGCTCTCGGGGCTCAAGTCCGAGATGACCAGCACGAAGGCTTCCGTCCTCGCGGATTGGGCGCGCGCGCACGGCCATCCGTGTACGCGTTTCGATTATTCAGGGCATGGGCAGTCGCCGGGCCGCTTCGAGGATGGCACGATCGGCGCATGGCTCGAGGAGGCCGTGGCGGTCTTCGGCCAAGTGACGAGAGGCCCGCAGATCCTCGTCGGCTCCAGCATGGGCGGCTACATCGCACTACTGGTCCTGCGGGCGCTCATGCGTGATGCGCCCGCAGAAGCCGCGCGCATCAAAGGGCTCCTGCTCATCGCGCCTGCCTGGGACATGACCGAGCGGCTGATGTGGGCGCGCTTTCCGGAGAACGTGCGGCGCGAGATTCTGGAGAAGGGCGTATACCTCAGGCCCTCGAAGTACGGCGATGGCGATTACGCGATCTCGCGGCGCCTGATCGAGGAGGGTCGCAATCACCTCATCGGCGACGCACCCTTCGATCCCGGTCGGCCGATCCACGTGCTGCACGGCCTGCTCGACCCGGATGTGCCGTGGGAGCACACGCTCGATCTTGTCGCGCATCTCTCCGGCGATCACGTGCAGGTGTCAGCAGTGCCGGACGGTGAGCACCGTCTCTCGCGCCCCGAGGACCTCGATCTGATGATCCGCGCGCTCGAAGGCCTCGCTGGCGTGTCGTACGCGGAGTGACTTACCAGCGCTCGCGAGGGCCCATGAGCTTGGGGTCCGCCGCCGCGCGCTCGCCGTCCACGAGGCCGGCGCCAAGGGCATTGTCGAGGGCGTGGGGTGGGAGGTCTTCGGCCTCCGCCTCGGAGATCACCCACATGGTGTAGCCGTCGCCCTCGATGGCGCCCGTGCAGGCAAGGCGACCACCTGCCGTTACGCGGCAGCGCGAGAGCGCCTCGACCCACTCGGGCGCACGCCGGTCGTGGCGAATGATGCGGATGTCGACAGGCTGCAGTTCTACCGGCAGCTTACCGACATCGACATTGCGGAAGACGCAGGTATAGGCGTGATTGCACGCGCCGGCGCGGCGGCTGATGGCATTGCCGAAGCGCGTCGCGCCATGGCCATAGAGGAAGCTTGCCGACTCTTCGGGGCCGTTGCTCACGTAGCAGCCCTCGCTCGTGCAGAGAACGGGGTCCATGCTCTCGTAACGGCGTCCACGGCGGTAGCGTGGCTCCATCTGCAGGAGCACCGCGACATGCCCGTCGAACGCGCGCTTCGGCTCAGGGTCCTGATAGGCCGGCGGGGCCGAGCCCTTGCGCGTGCGGGGTGGCTGCAGCGGGACATCGCGGCGCTCGTCATATCCACCAATGCGCGCGCGGCCGGATGACGGCTCGAGCAGGCGCTGTTCGCGCGCGTCGACGACGGGGCCTGCAACCTGAAGACTGTCGGCGGCAGGGATGGCGTCGGCTGCTGATCCCGGGGTCTGGTCGGTGGCAATGCCGGTGCGCTGCGCCAGATGCTCCTCGCGAATACGGTGCAGGCGTTCGGCGACACGCGCGATCTCCGCCTCGGCCTCGATGTCGGCAACGCGGCGTGTCTCCTCCGCCGTTGCGCGCGCGATCGTGCGCTGTGCTTCGGCAGCATGCTTCTCGGCTTCCGCGCGTGCGGCTTGCTCGGCAGCAACGCGGCGGACTTCGTCGGCTTTGCGCACCTCTTCAGCCTTGCGAATTTCCTCGGCCTTGCGCGCGGCTTCGGCGCGCCGGGTTTCTTCGGCGGCCCACGCTGCCTGCTCGGCGCGGCGGGCCTCCTCTGCGAGGCGCCGGGTCTCGGCACGTCGTGCCTCTTCCTCGGCCTGACGCGCGATCTCGGCCCGCTTGGCTGCCTCAGCCTTGCGCGCTTCTTCGGCGGCAGCTTGCTCGGCGGCGATGCGCAAGGCCTCGGCGGCGCGCTTGGCCTCTTCGGCCTTATGTGCTTCCTCGGCAAGGCGGGCCTTTTCGGCGGCCTTTGCAGCTTCGATCTGGCGATCCTTCTCGGCACGTTCCTCGGCAGCTTTTGCCTCGCGGGCTTCGCGCTCTACCCGGATGGCGTCGAGGCGGGCGGCCTCTTCCTCCAGCTTGCGGCGCTCTTCGGCTTCGGCGCGGGCGCGGCGCAGCATCTCGGCTTCGTAAGCCTTCTGAGCCTTGGCGCGAGCAGCCTTTGCAGCTTCTTCGCGCGCCTTTTTGCGTGCTGCTTCCTTGCGCTGCGCTTCCGCGCGTGTCGCATCCTCGGCAAAGCGATTGGCAATTGCGTGTGCGGGATCACTTGCGGGCTGAGCCATGGCCGGGAGGTCGGCGACGAACAGGGCGGCGGCTACGGCGCCGGCGACGCCTGCCATTCGATGAAGTTTGAAATGAGCTTGAAATGCGTGACGCTTCGAATGGGCCATTCGCCGCTCCTCCCTCACGGAGACACGATCACAATCGGCAGCGCGGACCGGGGCGCCGTCATCAAGTGGAATACGCAGTACGGAATGACGGTACGCTTCGATTTTGGCGGCCGCGCGGACTTAGGATGAACGCTCGGTGAATTTGCTCACGCCGTTCCTTAGAGCGTGTGGGCTGCTTCACGTGCGCAGAAACGCGGCGTCGTGAGCCAATCCGTCGCGATAGGTCGGAAAAGAAAGAGCGACACCCAATGCTCGTTTCATGCGCGCGTTGGAGACGCGTTTGCATTCCGAATAGAAGCTGCGTGCCATGGCTGTGAGATCGGCCGTGGCGAACGCGATCGAGGGTGGCGGCGGCAACTCGAGCAATGTGGCGGCATAGCGGAGCACGTCCTGCGGCGGCGCCGGTTCGTCGTCCGTGACATTGAATATCGCGTGCGTGGCCTCCTGCTTGATGGTGGCCGCGAGCACGTTGGCGATATCCTCGACATGAATGCGGTTGAAGACCTGCCCGGGTTTCACGATCGCGCGCGCTGTGCCATTGCGCACGGATTCGAGCGGGCCGCGGCCGGGACCATAGATGCCGGCGAGGCGAAAGACCTCGACGCGGATGCCGGTGCGTGCCGCAAGATCGAGCCATGCCCGTTCGGTAGCTAAACGCCAGATGCTGCGCGTGCTTGTCGGCTTCGGGGCGGTTGTTTCATCAACCCACGCGCCACCATGATCGCCGTACACGCCGACCGTCGAGAGATAACCGATCCATGCAAGGGACCGCGGGAGGTCATCGGCATGATGCCGGAGCAGGGGATCGCCGATGGCGTCGGGCGGTGCGGACACGAGCACGTGCGTCGCCGTGGCGAGAGCATGCCGCAGCGCATCGCTCGGTGCCGCGCCGTCGAAAAGAATGGCCTCGTAGCCGAGGGACGCAACGCGTTCGGTGCCGGTCGGTGTCTTCGCCGTGCCGATGACGCGCCAGCCTCGTGCAGCGAGGCGTGCAGCAAAGACCTGCGCCGTGTAGCCGAGCCCGATGCAGACGAGCGTGCTCATGAGGCGAGCGCCGCAGCCCATTCCTCGCGGACGTCTTCATCACTCTCGCGCGCATGAGCCTCGGCGAGCGCCCGCACATGATCGCGGGAGGCGAGTTGCGCGAGAGCCCAGACTGCCGCGCCGCGCACGATGGCGGCCTCGTGTGCGAGCAAGGACTCGATGGACGAGACGAGCGAGGTATCCGCACTGTTGCCCGCCGCAATCAATACGTTGCGCAGGAACCGGGCGAGGCCGGACCGCTTGATCGGCGTGCCGGCAAAGCGCTGACGGAAAGCCTCGTCATCGAGCGCAAGAAGATCCGCGATCCGCGGTCCTTGCGTCTCCGGCCGGATTGCCATCTGCTGATCATGCGCGGCCTGAGCGAACTTGTTCCACGGGCAGACGGCGAGACAGTCGTCGCAGCCGAAGATGCGGTTACCGATAGCTTTGCGGAACTCGAGCGGGATCGGTCCCTTGTGCTCGATGGTGAGGTAGGAGATGCAGCGCCGCGCATCGAGCTGGTAAGGCGCGGGGAAGGCCGCTGTCGGGCACGCATCGAGGCAACGTCGGCAGCTCCCGCAGCGTGTGCCTTCCGCTTCATCCGGTTCGATATCTGCTGCAGAAAGAATGATGCCGAGATAGAGCCACGAGCCGTGCTCGCGCGAGACGAGGTTCGTGTGCTTGCCTTGCCAGCCGAGGCCGGCGAGCGCCGCAAGCGGCTTCTCCATGAGCGGCGCGGTGTCGACGAACACTTTCACGTCGGCGCCCGTCGCGATCTGCACGGCGCGCGCGACGCGCTTCAGGCGCGGCTTGACGACGTCGTGGTAGTCGCGCCGGGCCGCATACACGGAGATGCTGGCACGATCTCTCTCCTTCAGAAAACGAAGTGGATCCTCATCCGGCGCGTAGCTGAGGCCGAGAACGATGGCGCTCCTCGCCTCGGCCCACATGGCGGTGGGATGCCGGCGCCGTTCGGCCTTGGCCTCGAGCCAGTCCATGTCGCCGTGACGGCCGTTCGCGATGAACTTCAGGAAGTATTGACCCGGCTCCATGCCGAGATCGGCGATGCGCGCAATACGCACCGCGCTGAAGCCTGCCGCGGCCGCCTCACGCGCAACGGTGGCGCGGACATCGCGCGCCATGTCGTCCGGCCGGATGGCGCCGTCGCCCGCGTGCTTCTCCCGCACGGCCGGTGTCGGCGCCATGATGGCCTCACGCGGCCTCGGCAAAGCTCAGCCGGAAGCCGTGCACCTCGGCGAGCGTCTGAATGGCCTTTTCGGCCTCGGCTTCGGGGAGCTCCGTGAAGGGCGGGCGGAGCTCGGCCCACAGCGGGTCGTTGCGGTAGTGCGCCAGCAGCGCCTTGAGCACCGGGATCATGGGGTATTGCTGGATGGCCTGGCGGAGCGCCGTGACGTTCGCCTGGATCTTGTCCGCGTTGGGGCCCTGCCAGTTATCGAAGACCTCGCGGATGGCGCGCGCACTCACGTTCGCGGTTGCCGAGATGCAGCCGGCGCCCCCGAGACGGAGCGCGTCGAGCAGGAAGGATTCCGAGCCCGGGAAGACCTCGAAGCCGGGGAAGGCCTTGATGATGGCCTTGGTATTGGTCCAGTCGCCCGAGGAATCCTTGAGACCGACAACGGTCTGGGGGAACTCCTTGCGCAGGCGCTCGATCAGCGGCAGCGAGAAGCCGACCTGGGCGATCGGCGGGATATGATAGAGGTAGACCTTGAGATCATCGTCGGCGACCTCCTCGATCACCTCGGCGAAGAAGCGGAAGAGGCCCTCCTCGCTCGGGTTCTTGTAGTAAAAGGGCGGCAGCATGAGCACGCCGCCACAGCCGAGCTCTACGGCGTGATCGGTGAGCAGGATCGCGTCGGCAAGCGAGCACATGCCGGTGCCCGGCATGAGCTTCGACGGCGGAACGCCAGCCTCGACGATCTCCTCGAGCATCTCCATGCGCTCGTCGATGCCGAGCGAGTTCGCCTCGCTCGTCGTGCCGAAGGGTGCAAGCCCCGTGCAGCCATCCTCGAGCAACCATTCGCAGTGCTCGACGAAGCGGTCGAGGTCCGGCGCGCCGTCCTCGCCGAAGGGGGTGAGGACCGGGGCGATCACGCCGGAGAAAATCGGGTTCGTCTTCATGGCGGCGTTCCTTGTTGGCGCGCGCGGGCTGCTGGTTCTGGTTGGCGGCCACGCGGGCCGCCGGCGTATGGCTCAGGCGGGCATGGGTATGCCGTCCTGCGGCACCGGCACGTGATAACCCCTCTGCACGGCCGGACGCGCGGCAATGGCCTTGTACCAGCGCGTGACATTCTCGTACTGGCCAAGATTGATGCCCTGCCACTCGAAGCGCGAGATCCAGGGCCACGTGGCCATGTCCGCGATCGTGTAGTCGCCGGCAATGTATTCGGTCTTGGCGAGCTGGCGGTCGAGCACGCCGTAGAGACGCGCGGCCTCTTTAAGATAGCGCTCCTCCGCATAGGGGGCCTTGCCCTTGTTGAAGCGCACGAAATGGTGGACCTGGCCGAGCATGGGACCGATCCCGCCCATCTGCCACATGAGCCACTGCATCGTGTTCCAGCGTCCCTTCTCGTCCGTCGGCCAGAACTTGCCTGTCTTCTCGGCAAGATACATCAAAATGGCCCCGGACTCGAACAGGGCGAGGCCATTGTCGCGGTCGACGATCGCGGGAATGCGGTTGTTGGGGCTGATGGCCAGGAATTCCGACTTGAACTGCTCGTCTTTGGAGATGTTGACCGCGTGGACCGTATAGGGAAGCCCCACCTCCTCGAGCATGATGGAGACCTTGCGCCCATTGGGTGTGGACCACGTGTAAAGATCGATCATTGCATCCCCTCACGGCCGGGCCGATCCCCCGGCAGCTGTTTGATCTCGAAGCGCGTGAGGGTAGACGCTCCATGGTCCAGGGGCAATGAGGACATGAGCGCCGCCCCGATATCCGATACCGAGCATCGGACGCAGCAGCAACTCTTGACGGATGATGAACGTCTCGACAGCTCGCGGACATCCTCACAACAAAGTGCCGGACTATTCTGATGATCGGGGCTCGTTAGCGTTGACCAGTTCTTAGGCCGTCCGGTCGTATACTTTCCCTCATGTTGCGTAGGTGGGTAAAATTCGGGCTGACGATTGCGGCGCTGCTCCAGATACAGGGCTGCGGCAATCCGGCGTACTTCATCGCCAAGGAAGAGCCGTGGCGCGCTGACGAGGAGCGCCGCTGTCTCGCCTCGGGCTACGTTCGCAACAATCCCTACATTACCAAGCGCAGTGCGCTCGGCGGGCCTGCGCCCTGCGGCGCTGTCCAGCCGCTCTTCGTGAGCGCGACGGCGCACGGCGCCGTGAGCCTGGCTCCGGCGGCGACCCTGCAGTGTCCCATGGTGCCGGCGACCGATCACTGGGTCGTCACGTCGGTCATGCCGGCCGCGCGCCGCTACTTCGGCACCGACCTCGTCGAGCTGAAAGTGATCGCCTCCTACTCCTGCCGGCCCCGCAATGGCATCGCGGGGGGTATTCTTTCTGAGCATGGCTTGGCCAATGCCCTTGACATCGCGGCCTTTAAGCTGGCGGATGGACGAGAGGTATCCGTGCTCTCGGGTTGGAATGGCGACGTTGCCGAGCGTGCGTTTCTTCGCGCGGTTCATAGTGGGGCGTGCCGGACGTTTACAACGGTCCTGGGTCCCAATGCCAACCGCTTCCACCGCGATCACTTCCACCTCGACCTTGCGCGCCATGGGCGCCGGGGAACGGGTCGCGTATGCAGCTAGTATCTCAGGGAGCGTTGAGGTCCGCTTGTGGCGTGGATACAACTACATTGTGGATAGACCACATACAAAACTTTCGTTGAGTGCAACGATTTAGCAACAGGCATGTGCTGATATTTCACTGTCGCACTCTGTCTGTGACGTCCGGAGCCGTGCGTTGAGTCTGCAGCTGATAGATGACCAGGGGCAAGTGTGGGACGGGAGCTCGCGCCAGCTCCGTCACGCCTATGACTCGCCCTATTCGGGGGGGGAGTTCTCCGACTATGCGGTCGTCAATCTCGGCTTCATCGCGACCAACGTTTACGGCCAGTCCGCCCAGATCCGCCTGCGCCCGAGTTTCACGGCCGATGCCGCCTACGACGCCCTCTACCGCTGGCTGCTGAACCGCCGCTTCGAGCGCGTTGTTCTCACCTGGCTCGACAACGGTTGGCACAACGAGATGTTGCGCTCCAACCAGGCGGCGCTCATCCGTCTCGATGATCTCATCGAGGAGGCTAAGCGCCAGCGGCCCGAGGACTTCCTGTCGACGACGATCGCGGGCGACGACATCCGCCGTGATCCGAAGTTGTATTCGGTGCTGCAGCGCTGGAATCGCGTGACGCTCGATCGGCGCGCGTCGGAGGTGCACTCCGCCATCAACTCGATCCTCGGTAATCGCTACATCATCTGCCAAGAGGAAAACAGCGGTCAGCGCCTGTTCTACAAGGAGCTCGGCGAGGGCCTTTTTGCGGATTACGACACGTGGCGCACGTGCGCGGTCGGCGCCCCCATGGAGGAGATGCCGGACCGGACCTATGGGCGCTGGGCGACGAACTGCTATCTCGATGCGCTCAAGGACATGGAGCCCAAGATCGAGAAGGTGGATGCCATCGTCCACTGGCCGCATTCCGGACGAACCAGAATGCGGTACCAGCGTCTGATCCTGCCGCTAGCCCTGAGCGACGGAAGCCGTATTGTTGTGGGTGGATCGCTGGTCGACGACCGCATCGACCTTCGCTTCCGGCGGCGTGAGAAGACCTGAGAAGTAGCTGACCAGCTCGTTGGCGTTCGACCAGATGAGCGCCAAGCGCGCATCGCCGAACATCGTATTCTTCATCAGAACGTCCCACTCCACGTGCTGGTATCCAGCGCGCGGCGCGGTGCCGCCCTCCACGACCTTGTCGACCATGAAGCTCAGCGTGATGTCGCAGCCCCAGCGCGTGAGTGACAGGCCCTTCGTGATCCGCGGAAGGATCGAGGTGAGCCCCTGGCGGCGGTAATCCGGGTGATACCAGACGGCGCCCGAGAAGATCAGGTCGCCGGTGAAGACCTCGGCCGAAGGCGCGGTGATCACGCAGCTCTCGCCCGGCATGCACTGGCGCTCCGGGTCCGGGTAGTAGAGCCGCATGCTATCGGTTTCCTGCTTGAACGTCCGATCGCCGAGGCGGTAGAGGCGGGCGCCCTGCGCTGCGATCACGCGTCCCGAGGCTTCGCGGCCGATCAGGGCGAAGCTGTTCGAAGCATCGACCGCCCCGAGCTCCGGGTTGAAGACGGGGAAAAGAGAGCGCCAGCTGTCCTGGTTTTGGCGATTCACCTCGAGCAGCGCGTCGATGGGCGCGAACTGCAGGTTGATGCCGCGCTCACGGAGCAGCGTGTCGCCACGTAGGAAAAGGCGCGAAAGCAACTGGCGCGGCCCGTGGTCGATGCGCACATCGGCCAGGAAGTTTTGACTGAACAGTTGTGGAAGTATCGCCGGCGTCGGTACGGCGCGCTGCCTCGCGACGTTCGTCCTAGCGGAGGTATGCATAACAAATTCCCCCAATCCGAGATGAGAAGGACAATGCCGCCGTTTACCTCGAAAGCAGCATTTCCTTAAGGTTACTTATAGGATGGTATTCTTATCAGATGCAAGAGGGTTTACAGAATATTTACGATGCTAAGTATCGGAATCTTGGCGAAATTTGTCCTATTTTGAGACGTAAGTTAAGATCTCTGAAAGGGATGAGTTAATAGGCCCCTCAAATTAGGAAAGAAATCGGCCTCGCGGCTTTTCTGCAGCCTAAGATTGTGATTTGGAGTAATGCAAGTATAGGTAGCGGATAACCACCTTCGGCAGCACTTCCGGGAGATCCTCGGCAATGAGACCCGCCCCTACGGCGGCCGCGCACGCGCCATGAAGCCAGACGGCGGCCGCAGCCGCCTCGAAGGCGGGCATGCCCTGCGCGAGGAGCCCAGCAACAAATCCTGCGAGCACATCGCCTGAGCCGGCGGTCGCCAGCCACGGCGGCGCGTTCTCGTTGATGGCAGCCCTCCCATCGGGAGCTGCAACGCAGGTATCCGGGCCTTTGAGAATGATGACGGCGCCGCTCGCGGCTGCCGCATGGCGCGCCCGCTCGAGGTGCGAGCCCGGGAGCGCGCCGAAGAGCCGTCGGAACTCCCCCTCGTGGGGGGTGAGGACGACGGGGCGGCCGGTATTGGCTTTGATGGCGGCGAAGAGGCGTTCAGGGCCGGCGGAAGTGGCGGTGGCCGCGCCCGGCAGGAAGCCGATGGGGGACGGCGCGCCTGCGTCCGCGTCGGCCTGAAGCTCTTTTGCCTCGAACGATGTAATGGCGTCGGCGTCCAGTACGACGCTGGCGCCGGACCGAAGCGTGATTTCGACCATGCGGGAGGTCGCCGGGCCGCGCCCGCAGCCGGGTCCGATCAATACGGCGTTGCGGCGCTTGTCCGCGAGCACGCCCGCAAGGCCGTCCGGCACGTCGAAGGGCTTCAGCATGATGGCGGTCAGATGCGCGGCATTGACCGGGAAAGCGGCGCGCGGGCTTGCGACGGTCACGAGACCGGCGCCCATCCTGAGTGCCCCGCGAGCGCTGAGACGCGCGGCGCCGGTGCTCTCCGCCGGGCCTGAGACGACGACGGCGTGGCCGCGCGTGTACTTATGCGCCTCTGGTTTCGGGACGGGAAATGCATCACGCCAGAGCGCGGGCGCGTTGGCGAAAGTACGACACGCGATCTCTCCGAGGACGCTTGGTGGGATGCCGATATCCGCAAGTGTCACGGGACCGCAGAGCGCGCGTCCGGGCAGCAGGACGTGCCCGGGTTTGCACCGGAAGAAGGTGACGGTTCGCGTCGCCTTGACAACGGGACCGCTCGGCGCTCCCGTGCTGCCATCGAGGCCGCTCGGCACATCGATGGCCAGCACTGGAATGCCCGATGCGTTGATTGCTGCGATCGCTGCGGCGGCAGAGCCTTCGATCGCACGCGAGAGACCAGCGCCGAAAAGTCCGTCGATGATGAGATCGCAATCGCGCACGCATCCGGCGTCGACAACCTCGACGGGGCCTGGCCATCGCGCGGCAAAATGCGCGGCGTCTCCCTTGAGCGCACTCCGATCGCCGAGCAGCGCGAGACGGACGCGGTAGCCTTGCTCGGCGAGCCGTCGCGCGGCGACGAAGGCGTCGCCGCCGTTGTTGCCGGGGCCGGCCAGGACAAGAATGCGCGCGCCGATACCGACCATGGTGCCGGCGACGTCCGTGACCGCTTCGCCGGCGCGGGCCATGAGATCGACGGAGGGCACGCCCGAAGCAATGGCAAGGCGATCGGCGGCCGCCATCTCCGTGGTGGCCAGCAGCTCGATTGCCGTCTCGTCGATCATCGCACTAGATCTTCTCGATCCAGACGAGCAGGCCGCGCACGAGGCCGATCGGCGGGAACGCGATGTCTCCGAACAGCCAGAGCCAGCGTCGCGCCTGTGCGTCGTGCACCAGTGCTGTCACGAACAGTGCCCCAAGCCCGGCCGCAATGACCCACTGCACGAGCCCGGAGCCAAAGGAGTAGGGAAAGAACCAGTAATAGTCATACATCGGCGGTCCCCGCTGCCTTCAGGTTCGGATCGGCGTAGGTACTGAGCTCGACGAGGTTGCCGTCCGGATCGCGGATATAGATGGACTTGAGCGTGCCGCGCGCCCCCGTGCGCTCGGAGGGCGGGACGAGGATCGGCACGCCGTTGGCGACAAGCTGCTCCTCGACACCTTCGAAATCATCGACCAGCAGGCAGATGTCGCCGGATCCGGGCATGGGATGCTCGGCGCGCGGCGCGAACATGTTGTCGGCCTGATGCAGGTTGATCTTGTGCGGGCCGAAACGCAGCGCCGAGCGGCGATCGGCACCGAAGACCTCGTGCGTCATGCCGAGTGCGCGCGTATAGAACGCCACCGTGCGCTCGATCGAAGCGACCGTCAGTACCAGATGGTCGAAGCCGATGACTTTCACGATATCTGTTCCGCCCTGCCTGGATTGATGAGCGGCAATGTGAGCCTCACCGCGAAAATGCGCAACAGAAATGCCCGCGCACCGGTTCGCGTCGCGCGCGCCGGCGGTTAGGCTGGCCAAACACATGCGGGAAGAGGCACCGGCCCATGTTGAGGATTCTCGGAAGAGCGAACTCGTTCAACGTCAGGAAGGTTCTGTGGGTTTGCGACGAACTCGGTGTTCCGTACACGCGGGAGGACTGGGGCCGCGGCTATCGCCCGACGACCGACGATGAGTTCAAGCGGATCAATCCGATCGGCCTCGTTCCGGCAGTGATCGACGACGGCATTGTGCTGCGCGAGTCGAACACGATCGTCAGGTATCTGGCGACGAAGTACGGCGATGGATCGCTCTATCCAGCCGAGCCGGTTCGCCGCGCCAACGTCGAGCAGTGGATGGATTGGGCGAACTACGAAACCTCCATTTCGCTCCGCGGCGCGTTCCTTGGGGGCATGCTCAACGAGCCGCCGTGGAACAATCCCTGGTTCATCGAGCAGGGGCGGCGCCAGATCACGAAAGAGGTCGGACAGCTTGATGAGCATCTGACGGCCGGCGGCCCCTACATCACGGGCGAGGCCTTCACGATCGGCGACATCCCGATTGGCCTGGTGGTCAACCGGTGGTTCTGCCTGAACTTCGAACGTCCGCAGTATCCAGCCGTCGCACGCTACTACGAGCAACTGAGCACGCGGCCGGCCTACATGCGCCACGTGCGCAACGGCTTGCCGTAAGGTCTCCACAGGAGTGAGATGCGCGCCGATGTCCCCTCTCCCCGCACTTGCGGGGAGAGGGTCAGGGTGAGGGGCGGCGGCATACGCCAACGTCGCGAAAGCTTCCGCCCCTCATCCTAACCTTCTCCCCGTAAAGGACGGGGAGAAGGGACCTGCCGCGCTTGCGGCAACGGTGGCGATAATCGAGAACGCAGAGGCAGCAGCCCGCGCAAGCCGGATCAGATCTGCTTCCGCTTCTGCACCATCTTGGCGAACTTCTCGTACTCCTCCTCTTTCACCGTGTAGGAGTGATCGTCGTCGGGGAATGTGCCTTCCTTCACCTCCTTCACGTACTGCCTGATGCCGTTGACGGCGACTTCGGTCAGGTTCGCGAAGCGCTTCGTGAACTTCGGCTTGAAATCGGTGAAGACGCCGAGCAGGTCGTGACAGAGCAGGATCTGGCCGTCGGTGCCGACACCGGCGCCGATGCCGATGGTCGGGATCGTGAGCTGCTCGGAGATGAGCCGCGCGATCTTTGCGGGCACCGCCTCGAACTCGAGCATGAAGCAGCCCGCATCTTCGATCGCGAGCGCATCCTCGAGGATCTTCATCGCGGCATCGGCGGTGCGGCCCTGAATCTTGAAGCCGCCGAAGGTGGCGATGGTGTGCGGGGTGAGGCCGATGTGCGAGGCCGTCGGGACGCCCGCATCGACGAGCGCCTTCAGGATATGCGCCTGGGATTTCCCGCCCTGCGGCTTCACGGCGTCGGTCAGCGCGTCCTGCATGAAGCGCGTCGCGTTGACGAGCGCGCGATCGACCGTGTTGTAGCTCTGGTAGGGCATACACCCGAGCACGAACGTATTGGGCGCGCCGCGCCGGATGGCCTGCGCATGCATGACCATCATGTCCATGGTTGCTGGGATCGTGCTCTTGTGGCCGTGCGCGATCATGGCGAGGCTGTCGCCGACCACCGCGACGTCGACGCCGGCCATCTCTGCCCATTGCGCGGCCGTATAGTCCGGCACGGACATATAGACCATCTTTTCACCAGTCTTCTTGCTGTCACGTATTTCGGTGATGGTCCGCTTTTCACGCTTCTTTGGTGCTTCGCCGGTCGATGCGTTGGCCACGGTTGCGTCCCCTCCATACTGATATATCTTTCGTATGCTAAGGAGCGGGCCTGTCGAGGGCAAGCGCGCCGCTACGAACGCGCGCGGTCGGGAGATGCGCAATGGGATTGTTGGACTGGGGAGCGCTTGTCGTTTTCGCGCTCCTCGTAATGAGCGCCGCCCTTTATGGGCTCACGGCAAGTGGACAGTTTCCGAGCGAGCACCGCGCGGAGGCGCTGAAGTCGGTCGGCGGCGCGACCATTCTCTGGGGAACGATGGCTGTTGCGCTCGGCACGACGCTTGTCGGGCTTCTGGTCGCCTGGTCGGCCCTGCCGTGGGCGTGGGCCGTGATCATCGGCGGGGCGGCGCTGCTCATCGCGCCGCTGATCCTGCAGCTCTTTCCCGACAGCTTCGTCGATGGCCGGGCGGGGCTCCTCGTCTTCGCCGGAATGGGGGCCGCCCTGTCCTTCGCCGCGCTGCTCTATGGCTAGGACTGTCGGAGAGTGCGGCGAAGGTCTACAAGGCCCCATGAAAAGCTACCGGATATAGGAGCAGCGCGTGCGTCTGCTCGGCAGTGACGAATGGCATTCCTTGAGCGATGTGCTGCGGCGTGGGCTCGATACGGCTGCCCGCCGCATACGCCAGCGCTTGCCTTTGCTGCTCGCGGTTGTGATCGGCGGCGGCGCCGTCGGGCTGATCGGCGGCCTCTCGCCGTGGCTCGTCGTGCTCGGTGCGGGACTGGCGCTTGTCCTCGCGGTGCTCGTCTCGCTTGAAGGCGACGACGACGCGCTGCAGGGACGCGCGATCGCGCAGCGCCATGCCATGGCCGAGATCGCCGGGCGTTGGCGTGCCGCGCTCGATGCGGTGCCGGACCCGGTCATCGCGCTCGATCAAGCCGGCATGATCGTT
>Ga0180218_1000872_pt1 | contig 21655 bp, 20 predicted proteins | sample eDN3rd37CKraftBY_FD_151334 | JGI IMG/M metagenome (GOLD analysis project Ga0180218, IMG submission 151334) | Enriched backyard soil microbial communities from Emeryville, California, USA - eDNA 3rd pass 37_C Kraft BY (version 2) (version 2) | ecosystem: Environmental > Terrestrial > Soil >...
CGTTCCTCACCGCGTGAAAGCCGCCAAACGACTTGCCCAGTCCGCGCGCCGACAGAACCGTCCGGCCGCCGGATGCGCCGCCATCGTCCGGCCCTGCTTCATGCAGGGCCGTCATATTGCCAGTTGCAGCGTTCATTCAACCAGCCTCTTTTACTGCTTCACAAGCGGGCAGCCGCTTTTATCGAGCGGACGGAACGCTTCATCACCCGGGATGGTGCGCAGAACCTTGTAATAGTCCCACGGGCCGTTGGATTCTTCCGGCGACTTAACCTGAACGAGATACATATCGTGGACCATGCGACCATCTTCGCGCAGTTTGGCGTTTCGGGCGAAGAAATCGTTAATGTCCATGGTGCGCATCTTGTCGAGCACAGCCTTGCCGCTGGTGGATTTTGCAGCTTCGGAAGCTTTGAGGTAATTCATGACAGACGAATAAACGCCAGCATGAACCATGGTCGGCATCTTGCCGTTCATTCGTTCCCCGAAGCGCTTCGACCAAGCACGGGTCTGGTCATCATAATCCCAGTAAAAGCCGGTAGTCAGTGTCAGGCCCTTTGCAGTTTCGAGACCGACGCTGTGCACGTCGGAGAGAAACAGCAGCATTCCTGCAATTTTCTGGCCACCTTGCGCTATCCCATATTCATTCGCCTGCTTAAGGGCGGTCATTGTATCGCCCGACGAGTTAGCAAGAGCAATAACGTCAGCGCCCGATGCTTGCGCCTGCAACAGGAACGAAGAGAAATCGGTGGTTTCGCGCGGATGACGCACAGAGCCCACGACTTCACCGCCGCTAGCCTTGACGGCTTCCGCAGTATCGCGCTCAAGCGCATGACCGAAGGTGTAGTCAACAGTAATGAAGTACCATTTCTTGCCCCCCTCCTGTGTCATGGCGCGTCCCGTTCCGTTGGCAAGCGCATAGGTGTCCCAGGTCCATTGCGCGGTCGTGGGTGAACAAGCTTTCCCCGTCAAATCCGAAGAGCCTGCGGTGGACGCCAGAAACGCCACATCCTTGTTGCGGGTGATTTCCTGCACGGCCATTGCGACCGAGGACGTGGGGACGTCGATAATTGCCTTGACGTTCTTCTCATCGATCCAGCTACGTGCCAGAGTGGACCCGATGTCAGGCTTATTCTGATGATCTCCAACGATGACTTCGATAGGCTCGCCATTCAACTTACCCCCGAAATCCTCCACAGCCATCTTAGCCGCGACGACCGACCCGTCGCCTGCAAGATCGAAATTCATGCCGGACATATCCGTCAACACGCCCAGTCTAACCGGTTCTGCCAAGGTCGGGCTTGCGAGCACCATGGTGGCAAAAGCACCCGAAAGCATCATTGATTTCATTTTCATGTTTTCCTCCTCCCAAATTATAAATGTGTCAGCCCGATTGGCTGCTGCTTTCCGCAATCAGTCTCGCCAGATAAAACTGGTCGGCTTCGTAAGATGCGGCCCAGTTGGCGCGGTGTTCCTGATCAATGGCTCTTTTCGTCATCCGCAAGCTCATGGGCGGGCATTCAGCGATGGTCTGCGCGAAGCGCTTGGCGGTTTCGACCGCGCCACCGGCCGGTGAAAACTTGTCGCAAAGCCCCATATGAAGCGCGTCCTGCCCGCCAATTCGTTCATTGGCGAAAAGCGCACGCTTGGCGCGTGTCGGACCGATCAGCGATGAAAGTAACGGCAGTCCGCCCCAGCCTAGCGTCATGCCCAGACGAACTTCAGGAAACTGAAAGAAGGCCCCCTCAGCCATCACGCGGAAATCGGTTGCCAAAGCCAGAATGCCGCCGCCACCAATCGCCGGGCCTTCAACCGCCGCTATAGTGATCTGTGGCAGCAACCGCCACCGATCACACATGACGCCGCCAAGCGACATGGACGTATGGCGTGTGACAGCGCCCGCGTTGACGCGCCACAGATTCTCGTCCGTCAGATCCACTCCACCGGAGAAACGACTTTCGGTTCCTGTTAGGATAACAACCTGGACACTGACATCCGCTGATAATTCGTCCGCCGCCTGTATGAGCGCAGTTATCGATTCTTCATTGAGAGCATTGGCCTTACCGCCACGGTCATAGCGCGCCACCGCAATCGGTCCTTCACGCCTTATATCGACTATGGCCATTTCCACATTCCTCAGGTTTTCACTTTGACATACTACCGAGTATGTTGCATATTCCGAATAGGTTTGCAACAGGCCTGTTTTGACGGTTTAGTTGCGGCCGAGTAGGAGGAATTCAGAACATGACGCCAGACCAGCGCGCGCTCGACCGCAGCCATTCCGTGTTGCGATATCTTCTCGATCGACATGCAGCGGAGCGCCCCGCAGCACCATTCGTGCATTTTTGGCCTTCGACCGAATGGGATTACAAAACGACCAGAGACCGCGTCCGTCAGCGGGCGGCGACGCTTCAATCACACGGCGTGAAACGTGGCCATCATGTGCTTTGTTTTATGGGTAACGGCCCGGATTTGCTCACTACCTGGTTCGCAATCAACTATATCGGGGCGGTCTATGTCCCCATAAACACTGCAGCACTCGGGCGCTCCCTGGAACATATCCTGGGCGATGCGGATGCCGCGCTGATGGTTGCCCATGCCGATCTGGTGGAGCGATTGCTGGACGTTGCCCCCGGCAAGCTGCGCAAAGTCCTGGTGGTCGAAGGCTCTGCAAGCTGCGCCATGGCTGGGGTGGAAATCCTGCCTTTGACTGACGTGGAAACCGTTAGCGAGAGCGAACTTGCCCTCGACACGCCGATTGAGCCGTGGGACACGCTTGCCATCATGTATACGTCGGGCACGACCGGCAATGCCAAGGGCGTCGTGACCTCTTATGTGCAACTTTACACGATGGGTCCCGACGCCTTCGAGTGCGTGGATGAAACGGACCGTTGTATGATTTGTGGTCCGATCTTCCATTGCGGCTCCACGCTCTATGTCTATGCGATGCTGGCGCGCGGGCTGTCGATTGGCATGATGCGCGAGTTCAAAACGCAGCGTTTCTGGCAGGCGGTGCGGGAAACGAACTCGACCTATTGCCTGTTGCTAGGCGTCATGGCGAGTTTCCTTCTGAAACAGCCGGTTTCACCGGATGATCGCAACCACCCGCTGCGACGCGCCTTCATTACCCCATTTGGCGAGGATGGCCCCCTATTTGCGGCAAGATTTGGCGTCGAGGCCTGGACTATCTACAACATGACCGAAATCGCTAGCCCACTCGTTGCCGGACCCGGGATTTCGCAAAAGGGAATCGCGGGAACACCGCGCCCCTGGTATCAGCTGCGCATCGTTGACGAGAACGATATCGAGCTGCCCGATGGCACAGCCGGTGAGTTGGTCATTCGTTCCGACCGCCCCTGGGCCTTGATGAAAGGTTACTACAACAATCCGAAAGCTACCGTCGAAGCCATGCGCAACGGCTGGTTTCACACAGGCGATAGCTTTCGCAAGGACGAAAATGGCGTCTATTTCTTCGTTGATCGTCTGAAAGACATCATCCGACGGCGGGGCGAAAATATCTCTTCCTTCGCTTTGGAAGCCGAAGTGCTTTTCCACGACAGCGTCAAAGAGTGCGCGGCTATCGCGGTGCCAAGCGAATTGAGCGAGGATGAAGTTCTTATCGCCGTAACCCCTGTCGAAGGCCACCAAATCAATGCTGGAGAACTGCTGGAGTTTCTAACAGGCCGCCTGCCCCGCTTTATGGTGCCTCGCTATGTACGAATTCTGGATTCTTTGCCGAAGACGTCAAGCGGTAAAATCCAGAAACATATCCTACGCAGCCAAGGCATTACCGGAGATACAATCGATCGCGATTTCAACGCCAAGCGCGCAAGCTGATCTTTCAAAATCGACAGACCTGAAACAAACTTCGTCATCAACACCACGCCATCTATCGTGCAACAAACCGGCGGGCTGGCGAAAATGGTTGATATTACAGAGCGTTTGCTGGGCAAGAGCGTCGTTATCGTCACCGACAAGGGAGCGCAAGCTCGGATCACTGAGCCGGCCAGAGGCGGATGCCCTGTCGATTTATAAAGCCGCATATTGATTGCAACGCAGGCAATCTTATAAAAAAAGCAACGGTGTTAGGTGTCAAGCACCGTTGCGTTTGCGTCCCGGATTCTCGCGTTGAGGATAATGATCATTTTTCGCATGACGGCGACGAGTGCGACTTTGCTCGGCTTTCCCTTTTGCTTGAGGCGCTGGAAGAACGCCTTCATGTCCGGATCGAAACGAATGGCGGGCAGCGCCGCGACGTAAAGTGCGTCGCGCAGCTGTCTTCGACCGCCTGCAATCATGCGTTTGCCGCGCATCAGTCCGCTATCGCGATTAAGCGGCGCAACGCCAACCAGCTTGGCAACCTTTCCTTTGTCCATAAGCCCCAGCTCCGGCAGGTCGGCCAGAATGAAGCATGCCGTTCGCAGGCCGATTCCTTTGAGCGACATCAAAACCTCAGCCTTCCGGCCAAGGTCCGCATCCGCTTTCAGGCAAGCCGTCATTGCGTCCACAACAGTCTGGCGCTGATCGAGCAAGAAATTCAGGCTTTCCTCGACCCAGTCTTTCGTTTGCCCGCTCGCCTTTTCCCGGCGATTTTTCTCCTGCACGATCATGTGCGACAATTGTCTGTAACGGCTGACAAAATCCGCCAAAACCCGTTCCCGGGAGGAGCGTTGAAGCAGAATTCTTGTTTCCATGCGCCTTGCATAATCGGCAAGAATGAAGGCGTCGATCCTGTCGGTCTTGGAGAGCTGGCCACCGGCACGTGCAAACTGTCGGACCTGCTTCGCATTGACCTTGGCAACGGGCAGTCGTGCGGCCTGCAAGGCGGCAACGACATGGCGTTCGTAACCGCCGGTCGGCTCAAGGACCAGCCTTTCGATCCCCTCCAGAGAGACCACAAAGGTGAGAAAATCAGCAATACCTGCCGGGGTGTTTTGATAGGCGGCCATCTGGCCATCGGGCAGAACGCAGACATCCAAAGATGATTTTGATATGTCGATGCCGACAAAACGACTAGTATAAGACATGAGGCTGGTCTCCCTTATACGCGAGCGCGAAGCTCTCTCAACGGTGCGACAAGACCTCAAAAGCTGCAAAGGGTTCTGCTTTTTTACGAACGAAAGTTCCTGCCGGGCATGACCCAACCTCTTTGCAGCCGTCAGTGCGGTGTTGCATTCACCCCAATGACAAACGAGGCCGGAACGAAGTTTACCGTTCCGGCCTCAAATGTATAAGGCCGGTTTTCACCGGCCTTTTTCGTTTCCATCAACAAATTTCAAACAGGCCCGCAGCACCCATGCCACCGCCGACGCACATGGTTACCACCACATAGCGTCCATTGCGCCGTTTGCCTTCGATGAGGGCGTGCCCGGTCATTCGCGCGCCCGACATTCCATAGGGATGGCCAATCGAAATAGCGCCGCCACTCACGTTCAGCTTTTCATTATCGATGCCAAGCTTGTCGCGGCAATAAAGCACCTGCGCCGCAAAGGCTTCGTTCAATTCCCACAGATCGATATCATCGACCGTCAGGCCATGCTGTTTGAGCAGTTTCGGCACGGCATAAACAGGGCCGATACCCATCTCGTCCGGTTCACATCCGGCTACAGCCATTCCGCGATAGATACCGAGCGGCGAAAGCCCCCGTTTTTCAGCCTCCTTCGCTTCCATCAGCACCGATGCCGAGGCGCCGTCCGATAATTGCGAGGCGTTGCCAGCAGTGATAAAGTGACCCTGTGCTATCGTCTGACCATCGGAAAAGACAGGCTTCAATCCGCGCAAGCCTTCCAGAGTCGTTTCGGAACGATTGCCTTCGTCCATAGCCAGCTCAACGTTTTTCGCGGAGACTTCTCCGGTGGTCTTGTCCTTGACCAGCATGGTGGAGCGGATCGGGACGATCTCGGCGTTAAGGCGACCTGCGACCTGCGCGGCGGCAGTGCGCTGCTGCGATTGCAACGCATATTCGTCCTGCGCCTCACGCGATATGCCATAACGCGCCGAAACGATCTCCGCTGTTTCGATCATGCTCATATAGGTGGCGGGCAGATGCTCCGTCAGCCACGGATCGCGCCAGCGATAGACGTTCATATGCTCGTTTTGCACCAGCGATATCTGCTCCACGCCACCGCCAATGGCAATCGTCATACCATCGGCGGTAATCTGCTTGGCCGCTGTGGCAATAGCCATCAGGCCGGACGCGCATTGGCGATCCATAGACTGGCCCGGAACGGAAACCGGAAGGCCAGCCCGCAACAAGGATGTACGGGCGATATTCATGTGGGTCGAGCCTTGCTGAAGTGCCGCACCAAGGACGACATCCTCCACTTCCGCGCTATCAATACCGGCGCGCTCCACTGCAGCGGCAATCGCGTGGCCTGCCAGGGTTGGCGCGGTCGTATCGTTGAAGGCTCCGCGATAGGCTTTGCCAATCGGCGTGCGTGCAGTTGATACGATTACAGCTTCTCTCATCAGATCTCCTCCGCTGACGCGGGCACGTAAAGCCTTTCGGCCAATTGTCTCAGCTCCGGGGTCAGCGCAACCGGGCGTCGCGTGTCTCGGTTGACATAGACATGCACATATTCGCTTTTAGCTGCGGCCAGCTCTTCGCCATCCTTGAAAATGCCAAATCCCCACAGCAGACTGGTATTGCCGATATGCTCGACACGAACCCCAACAGCGACATTGTCCGGGTAGGAAATCTCGGCGAAATAATTCGTCGAATTGCGCGCAACGATACCAATGGGCGTGGAGCCAAGCAGATCCAGTGCACCCGCCGCAATAAGCGATCGGTTCAGTGCGGCATCGCAATACTGCATATAGACGACGTTGTTGACATGGCCATAAATGTCCATGTCGCTCCAACGCGTCTGCATCTGATAAAACTCCCGATAGGCTGACCGTGGTTCAGCCTTGGGGCGGGGTTTTGAGGCCGTCATTCGATGACCTCATGTGCGCGGGAGGTCGCGATAATGCGATCAACATGCGCCAAACCGGCATCGGTCTCGATAAAGTTGGATATGTCGCCGATCTTTTTGAAAGCAGCAGCAACGGCTTCTGGCGTCCGCTCACTTTTCGGCAGATAAACGCCTTCACTTTCCACAATCGCCATACGGGCTACAGTGCCCGCGCCTGCCAGAAGCATGGTGCGGCTTGGCGCCTGATCGCTGACAAGGAAGAGAGCCGCAGGAACCACATTTTCGGGTGCGAGACGCACCAGCATTTCCTCGTCCAGCACATCGCCTGTCATACGGGTTGCCGCTGTCGGGGCAATCGCATTGACATGAATGTCATATCTATCACCCTCAAAATGCAACACATTCATCAGACCGACGAGCCCCGCCTTCGCCGCACCATAATTGGACTGGCCGAAATTGCCATAGACGCCCGACGTGGACGTCGTCATCAGGATGCGGCCAAAGTTTTGGCCTTTCATAATGTCCCAGACGGCACGGCTGGCGTTGGCCGAGCCAATAAGATGCACATCCACCACCGCGCGAAAATCAGCCATTTCCATTTTCGCGAAGCTCTTGTCACGCAAGATCCCGGCATTGTTGATGAGAATATCGATGCGACCGAATTCTTCGACTGTGCGCTTTGCCAGCGCCTGCATATCTTCCAACTTCGTGACATTGCCCGCATCAGCAATGGCGACGCCGCCCCTGGCGCGTATCTCCGCAACGACCTTTTCCGCCGCTTCAGAGGTGCCGCCGGTGCCATCACGGCTGCCGCCAAAATCGTTCACGACGACTTTTGCGCCGCGCCCTGCAAGCTCAAGGGCATAAGCACGCCCAAGTCCACCGCCTGCACCCGTTACGATTGCAACACGATTCTCGAAAGAAATAGCCATGTGGTCCTCAACCTACTGTCAGTATGAGCCAGTCAGCGGCGAGTGCTGGCTTGGTTTCGTCTTTGATTTCAATAGTCGCTGCAAGGGACTGGAGCTGACCATTACCCTTTGGTTGAACCGATTTGGAGCTGAACACACCTCGAATGGAAGCTCCCACCTTTACTGGTGAAAGGAAGCGAACCTTGTCGAAACCATAGTTGACTTCAATCGTGCCACTTGCAACCTCCGGCAATACCTGGCGACTGAGCTTGGTCAACAGACCCAGCAGGAGAAAACCGTGGGCGATAGTTCCGCCGAAAATACTTTCCGCCGCTGCGCGTGCCGGGTCGGTATGAATGAATTGATGATCGTCAATCACATCTGCAAACCGATCCACAAGCTGCTGATCGATCTTGATCCAGTCCGAATAAAGGGGCTGGCTTTGTGCGTCTGCTGGGCGTGCACACGCAACAGAATTAGGGCTAGTTTCCAAATTACATCCTCCAAGCGTCGAGAAATGGACAGTAGCCCATTACTTAACAACATACTGAGTAGTATGCACTTGAACGTAGCTCTGTCTAGTGGCATTCTGACATCGAAATTTGCTAAGCTGCCGCTTACCTATGCATAAATCGGAGAAGCAGATGGCTGAAAGCCGCCGTAATAACCGAACGGACAGTACCGGGAATGTCGTAATCCTGGAAACCGCCGCTCAGTGCTTCATGGAGCAAGGCTTCGCCACAACAAGCATTGATGATGTGGCGCGCAGGATGGGTTCGACCAAAGGGCGCATTTATCACTACTACTCGTCGAAGACGGATTTGTTTTTCGACGTGCATCGCGAAGGTATGGATCGGCTGTTCAAGGCTGTCGAACCGGTCATGACGATGAACAGCTCGGGCCTGCACCGACTTGAGGAGATGCTCATGGCGCATGCGCTCGCCATGATGACCAACGTCGCTTTCGAAGCCGTCGTGGTGCAAGGCGTCCATATGCACAAGCTAGCAGCAACCACGCCAGATCAGCGCCGCACACTGAACGAACTTATTTCCATCCGGCGCCGTTTCGAAGGTTTATTCAAGCAGGCTATTCGCGATGGAATAGAGGACGGCAGCATTCGGCAAGTTGATATATCAATAGCTGCCAAGGCGGTGCTCGGCGCGATCAACTGGTTGTCCATTTGGTATCAACCGAGAAGCGCAGAAACCGAAAACGACAAAATCACCTTAGCTAAGGAGATCGTGGGAATTCAGATAAATGGGCTTCGTTTATCCAACTAAGCATACGCTAGCAAACAATTGTAACATCCGAGATTGTACCTTGCCGTGTCCGAAACCATTGTCGGCAAAGCGAGGCCGAAGTGTACGCATTTATCGCGTTGATTAGTCGGAGTTACGCCGAGTAGAAATTGGCCCAACGATCGAGGCGAGGGTGAGTCCTGGGCTCGCGGTGCGTTAGGTGGCGTGAGGAGAACTCTAATCATAAAAAGAACGAATCGAGCCAAGTTGCCTGTCAAGGACCGCGGCAGGTCCAACAACATCGCAGATATTCTGGTAAAGGAAACGAGCGGGATTGACGTTCGTTTCTTCGGTAACGCTGATGTCTTGGAACTCCCGACGCTTGTAAGAACGCCGCACAGGTCAAGGCGCAGAGAGGTGAATACGGACTGGCCGAGAATGTCGATAAGGTCATTCTCTATGGCTCGATCATGGCCAGCGGCTGCAGAAGAACGCACCCTGGCGTAACAAGAAAAAGCGCTAAAGAAGCCCGAATAAATGAATGGCCCGGATATCCGGGCCATTCATTTATGTCGATCAGAAACGAAATGTCTTCACTTCGTTTCCGCGCTCGATATTTCGGTTTTCGTGATGACGGACAGCCTCTGCATTTTCAATTTCGTCTTCCTGCAGATGTTTCAGGACCATTTCCAGACGTTCCAGCGCCGTTGCCTTGTTTCTATGCTGAGATCGCTCATTGCGCGCGATCAGTTGGATGCCCGTTGGAATATGAACAACACGTACGGCACTGTCGCTTGTGTTCTGGTGCTGACCGCCTGGACCACCAGCACGCAAAGTTTCGAAGCGAACATCATTTGGCTGAATGACAATGTCAATAATTGCTGGCCGCGCGATCCTGCTCACCGAAATAAACCAGTGCTGCCGCTTATGCTGCGGTCGAACTGGGCTTTTGAAAACCAACAGATAGCGAGTCAGCCATAAGATCATTCATTGCCGTAGACAGGGGGGGAGATGTCAGACCTTACCGTAGAAACGGCGGCGATCGACTGGGTGGATGTTACTTGCTGAGTGTTGCGGCCATCGGCAGTGATCGGCGAAACTGGCAGGCCGGGCGGGATTCGAACTTTTAGGGCGCGCTCGACTGACGCTCCGCCATTCCGCAGTATATGTCAGCTTTCGGGGACTCTTGGGGCGCACGGGCGTAGACTGCCGGAGGAAGCCGGCGGCTATAAGGTGGGCGTTCTTGTGCAGAGCAATTTCGGCAAGCGGCGGACCGATACCCGGCTCCTGCTTCATCAATTGAAGCGTCTTGCGCGGCCCGTGCCGATCGGTATCGGCCGCGTGGGTGGCTTTGGTGGCAATGGCAGCGGCGATATCTTCATTGCCTTTTCCACCGCCAACGAAGGGGCTTCAGCCGCGAGAAGAATGCGACAGCCAAAGTCGTTTCCAACGACGAGAGGGACCCGTTGATCCATGCGACGGCGCTCGCGTGGTCAATGCCGTGGTGGCGGCGGGAACCGCGACGACAACCTGTCCTTCGCGATCACACATGGCCATCAGCGGGGGAACCTCAGGAAATACAACCGCCGCAACCAATAGCTTGGATTGCGCGCGCTCAGTCTGCGTTCTTCGGTCGGTGCGGCTTGCCGGGCACCTGTTGACGCAGACTGTTGACGAGATAGCCTCGCCTCCCATTTACTCCAGATAAAGGCCGTTCGCTTCGTCTCGTCGCTCTGGCGTTGGACGACCGGTTGGTGAGCAGGAGTATCCATGGCCAGTCCCGACACTGTACCTTCCGAGCCAGCCGCGAGCGGCTCGCTCGCGATCGGCGACGTGACAATCATCGATAATGCCAAGCTGAAAAAAGCCATCACGGCGGCCGCGCTCGGGAACGCCATGGAATGGTTCGATTTCGGTGTCTATGGCTTCGTGGCCTATGCGCTCGGACAGGTCTTTTTTCCCGACGCTTCGCCCGGCCTTCAGATGATTGCTGCGCTCGGCACGTTCTCGGTGCCCTTCCTGGTGCGTCCGTTGGGTGGAGTGTTTTTCGGCGTGATGGGCGACCGATTTGGTCGTCAGAAAGTGCTGTCGCTTACCATCGTTATCATGGCCGTCAGCACGCTTTGCATTGGACTCATTCCGTCTTACGCGCAGATCGGGATCTGGGCGCCGATTCTGCTTTTATTGTGCAAGCTGGCGCAGGGTTTTTCAGTCGGCGGCGAATATACCGGTGCCGCCATTTATGTCGCTGAATATGCGCCCGACCGTCGACGGGGGTTTTTGGGAAGCTGGCTTGATTTCGGCTCCATAGCGGGCTTTGTGCTTGGCGCGGGGGTGGTGGTGCTGATTTCGACTATTCTCGGCGAAGAACGTCTTCTGGAATGGGGCTGGCGCCTTCCATTTTTCCTTGCGGCCCCGCTTGGCTTAGTGGGGCTTTATCTGCGCCGCGCGGCGGAGGAAACGCCGGCGTTCCAAGAACAGCTGGAAAAGATGGAGCAGGAGGACAGAGATGCAGTCCAGAATCCACCGCGTATCTCCATCCGGGTCATTCTGCGCAAATTTTGGCACGCGTTCGTCGTGTGCATTGGCATCGTGCTGGTAACCAATGTCACCTATTACATGCTGCTTACATATATGCCGAGCTATCTGTCCCACAACCTGAATTATTCCGAGGACCACGGCGTGCTCATCATCATTGTGGTGATGATCGGTATGTTGTTCGTGCAGCCGGTCGTGGGTTTTGCGAGCGACCGCTTGGGACGTAGGCCGTTCATCATGGCGGGCAGCATCGGGCTGTTCGTTATGGCATTGCCCGCCTTCAGGCTCATCATCAGCGGCAATATCGGTTTCATTTTCCTGGGTCTGCTGCTTCTGGCGGTGCTGCTTAATTTCCTTACCGGTGTGATGGCATCCACCCTGCCGGCCATGTTTCCGACACGCATCCGCTACAGCGCTCTTGCAAGTGCTTTCAACGTATCGATCATCGTGGCGGGCCTTACTCCCACGCTTGCCGCCTGGCTGGTCGAAAGCACCGACAACCTGATGATGCCGGCCTACTATCTGATGGCCGTGGCTGTGGTGGGGTTTGTAACGGCACTCATCATGAAGGAAACAGCTAACCGCCCGCTGCGTGGCGATACGCCCAACGCTTCCAGCCATGCGGAGGCGAAGGAACTGCTGCAGGACGCTTATGACCATATCGAGCAACGCGTCGAGGATATCGACGCCGAGATCAAAGCGGTTCGTGCCCAGCTCGCGGAGCTGGAGGCGCGGCGCCGCGACCTGGTGAACCAGCATCCTGAACTGGAGTAAAAGCAACGGTGCCTTTCGTCAAGCGACCCATCGGCTTTCGGGAATGGCGGCACCGGTCGCATAGCGGAGATCGAGGCCGTACCATCTCACGCGGCTGCAGGAAGACTCACTGCGGGCGGTTAGACTCGCCATCGCAAGCGCAGCGCAGGCCTCGGGAGGATCATCGGCGACAGCGGGATCCCTCGTCCACGAGTATTAGTTTCCGCCCCACAGTTGCATGAGTTCCAACCCTCTCCCGGAAATGCGTTAAGCCTATGGCAACGGATGAGGCCCAATAATCAGTCACACCACTGCATCCTATGCTTCAATATCCTCGCCTGCGGTCGATCTCTCCAATAAGCGCTTCGTCTCTATGCAGCCGCTTGAGGTTTTCAACCAGTACGTCTGCCGCGCCTTGGCTGTCAGTCATGCAAGCGATATGCGGGGTAACGATCACCTTTGGATGAGCCCAGAGTGGATGTCCGGAGGGGAGCGGTTCCGGTGCTGTTACATCAATGAAGGCGGAGGAAAGCTGGCCGCTATCGAGCGCTGCAAGAAGCGCGTCGTAATCCGTCTGCGGCCCGCGACCGACCAGAACTACGCTTGCCCCTGTGGGCAAGCAGGCCAAAAATTGGGCATTGATCAAGCCTTCCGTCTCTGCCGTGAGCGGTAGCAGACAGACCAGAATGTCTGTTTGCGCAACGAATGTCCTAAACCCTTCTGCCCCGGAGAAACAACGTACGCCCTCGACATTCTTCTCGCTTCGGCTCCAGCCGGACAGAGGGAAGCCGAAAGGCTTGAGGGCCGACAACGCAGCCTGCCCCAGATATCCAAGCCCCATTACACCTACCCGACGGCAGCGGGCGCTTGGCTGGGGCAACGTCTGCCAGATCTCCCTACGACTGTGTTCCAGATAAGCGGGCAATTGTCGGAATAGAGCCAGCACGGCGAGTGTCACGTATTCCTGCATCATACGGGCAAGACCCGGCTCGGTCATGCGGACGATGCGGATATGAGCAGGGATCTCCGCCTGGAGAAATTGCTCTACACCCGCCCCGCTTGAGAAAATAATCTCAAGCGCAGGGAACCGATCCTGCAGCCTGTCAGGAACCTGCCAGCATAGCAAATGACGCACCCTTGCCGAAGCATCGGCATCCAACTCCCCTGAGAGGAACTCCACTTCCGGCAATTCGCGCGCAAATACCCCGCGGATTACTCCGGCGCGGGCCGGATCGAGGGAACAATAGAAAGCCATAACGCCTCCCCTTGCGCGACACGCAACCCGCGTCGCGCATCCATATAAATCAATGATTAAGAACGCGGCGCAGGAAGTCCTGCGTACGCGGATGCTGTGGCGCGCCGAGCACTTCCTTTGCCTTGCCCTGTTCCACGATGACGCCGCCATCAAGGAAAAGTACCCGATCAGCCACGTCGCGGGCGAAGCCCATTTCGTGCGTTACGACCAACATGGTGAGCCCCTCGTCAGCAAGGCTGCGCATGACATCGAGCACATCGCCCACCAGTTCAGGATCGAGCGCTGACGTCGGCTCATCGAACAGGATCGCCTGCGGGCGCATTGCTAAGGCACGGGCAATCGCAACACGCTGCATCTGACCGCCGGAAAGCTGGCCCGGGTAATGGTCGGCCCGGTCTCCTAGACCTACGCGCTGAAGCAGGTGTTGGCCGTATTTACGAGCTTCACTTGGGTTTTCGCCTTTGACGTAAACCGGTCCTTCAACGACATTTTCGAGGGCCGTGCGATGTGGAAACAGGTTGAACCGCTGGAAAACCATCGCCATCCGCGTGCGGAGATCGCGGATCGATCGATCCTGCGCGTCAACCCGCTGACCTTCGATCAAAATGTCGCCACCCTGATAGGTTTCGAGCCCGTTCAGGCAGCGCAGCATCGTCGACTTTCCCGACCCAGAAGGGCCAATCAGACAAACGACTTCACCCTTCTGCACGTCAGCGCTGATGCCTTTGAGGACCTGAAGCGGACCATAGGATTTGGTGACGTTCTTTATTTCAATCATCGCCATGATCAATGTCCGTTTCTTTTACCAAAGAGCTTTTCAAGACGCCCGACAGCCATCATCAGCGGCAAGCTCAGGCAGAGATAGAACATGGCAACCAGCGTATAGACGCTCATATTCTTGAAGGTCGAAGCAGCGAGCAGCTGGCCTTGCAGGGTCAGTTCGGCAACCGTGATGGCAGACGCCTGCGAACTGTCCTTCAAGAGCATGACCATTATGTTGCCATAGGGCGGCAGGATCACTCGAACGGCTTGCGGCAGGATCACGCGGCGCATCGTCATGAACCAGCCCATACCGATGGATTGCGCGGCTTCTGTCTGCCCGTGATCGATGGCCTCGATGCCGGCACGGAAATTCTCTGCCTGGTAGGCCGAATAGGCAATTCCGAGGCCTATGATACCGGCCTGAAGAGCGGAAAGCGCAATGCCGAATTCCGGTAGAACGAAGTAGATATAGAAGAGCTGCACCAGGATAGGAATGCCACGGATCACATTGACGATAGCTCCGGCAACAGCCGACAGCCAGCCGATTCCCGACACCCGCATCAGCGCCCAGACAAGCCCCAGAAGGGTCGAAAGGACAAGTGAGCCCAGCGTCACGAGGAGTGTATATTTCACGCCTTCCAGCAAGATCGGGAAGAACTCGCGGATGTCCATAAGGAAGTTTTGCATTGACTTTAACTCTATTTATTTGGCGCGATCAAACGTGGATGAGGCGCTGCGGCCGGTAAGCCCCGTTTCGGGCGCAGGCCGAAAAGCACAAAGAGCTTCTGCTTGGACGCGCGTGGAGCACACCTGAATTGTGAGCATGGGGATCAATCCCCATGCTCACACCGGAATTATTTCAGTCCGTATTTGGCAAGAATTTTCTGAAGCGTGCCGTCCGACTTGATGCGGGCGATGGCTGCATTGATTTTGGGCATACGTTCGTCGCCTTTGCGGAGGGCCAGACCGAACTCGCCCCCGGCCGACGCTTCATAGCTCTCGACCATCTTCACCTTGGGGTAGCGGCCCTGCGAGAGGTAGTAGGCAGCCATTGGTCCATCCCCGAAGCCGGCATCGATGCGCCCGGCATTCACGTCAGCAATGATATCGGGAATGCCTTTGTAGACCTTGACATCACTGAACAGGCCGCTCTTCCTGAACAGATCAACGAAGGTGGTTCCCACCTGTACGCCGACGGTCTTACCCTTGAGATCCGCATAGGTCTTGTAGGCCGTATCATCGGAAACCGGCACGAAAACGCCTTCACCATAGCCATAGACCGGATCGGAAAAGTCCACGATTTTTGCGCGCTCTTCAGTGATGAACATTGCCGAAGCAATCATATCGATCTTGTTCGCGGTGAGCGACGGCACGAGCGCCGAAAACTGTACGGCCTCGAATTCCGCCTTGATACCGATATCGGGTTCGATGGCCTTGACCACATCGATCAACACGCCATCCATGGCCTTGGTTTCCGTGTTCACAAAGGTAAACGGCAAACCGGTGGGAGACGAACCTACTTTGACCGCTTCCTGAGCCAAGGCAGGCATTGCGCCCCACATGATGATCGCCGTAGCTGCCAAACCAAAAATTTTCTTGAGACGCATGGCATTCTCCTTCCTAAATGCAGCGATAAGTTTTCTATTCGAAACGCCGGTCGTGAAACCACGTTTGATAAAGTGAAATTTGTTGTGACCAGCGTTCACGGTGCAGCTTCTCAATTGCGTTCACCCTGGAAGCTGGCACTGTTTCTCAACGCCCGTTCATTGGATGCTGTTGCTTCCAACTTGCGATCCTTTCGTTCAAGGTCGGCAAAAACCAGCGGCATGAACCAGGCTTTTCCGCGCCAGGTCGGCACAAACTGCGGCGCGCGAAAATCGAAACTGCTTTCGCTGTTCGGCACCCCCAGTATTTTCTGCGCGACCTTGAAGCCGAGCCATGGTGCCCAGACAACACCCGAGCCACAGAATCCTGTTGCATAATGCACTGCCCCGCGCTGAAAAATTCGCGGAACCATGTCCCTGTTCATGGCTACATAGCCGAACCAGCTATGCGAAATACCGACACCTTCCAGTTGCGGAAAAACCTTGCACATTTCCGTATAGTTACGTTGCGTAGCGCTATCCGGATCGCCGCGGCTCGTAACATCCCGACCACCAAACAAGATGCGTCGCCCATCCGGCGACGGGCGGAAATAGTAGGTCATCGCCCGGGTGTCGGTGAGCATTTTCAATCCTGGCACCAACGCGCTTACACGTTCCTCGCCCAGATCCTCGGTTGCGATTATTCGGGAACGCAATGGCACCAGTCGCTGACGCAGCCAGCGGTCCGAATGATCGGTATATCCGTTCGTGCAAACAAGGGCATCGCGCGCCCGGGCACGACCGCGTGCGGTTACTACCGTTTTCCTATCAGCTGCTTGGTCGATGCCTTCCACGCGACATTCGCTGTGGATCAATACTCCCTCAGCAACGACCAGCCGTACCAGTTCTGCATGAAACTTTGCGGGATGCAGGCCACCAATATCCATACGAACACTGCCGCCCGCATAGAGGTCAGTCGCGATATGCCGGTGGACCTCGCTAAGAGGAACCGCGTAGGATTCGACACCGGTTGCTCGCTGGATAGCTTCAGCGCTTCGCGCCATGGCATCATATTCTGCGCCCGTCATCGCACCGCTGAATCGACCCACAAGCTTGAAATCCGCGTCAACGCCTTCATTGGCCAGAAAATCGATCATGAAGCGACGCGCTTCATGGCCTTCAGAAGCAATCTTTGCCGCCCGTTCCATACCGAATTTGCGGATCAGCGTCTTGTCATCGGGACGAATATTGCCACTGGTAAACCCGCCGTTACGACTGGAAGCACCAAAGCCAAGTTGTTCCCGCTCGAAAACCTGAACCTTGCGCCCGGCTCTCGCCAGATAAAGTGCAGCGCAAAGGCCCGCATAACCGGCGCCAACGATGGCCACATCGCAGTCCGGCTCGATGGCACGTTGTCCGACGCTTCGCGGCGGGGCGGCCTCCCACCAGTAGGGCGTATCCTTGTGAGCCATTTCTGACATGTCCCCTCCATGTTCTGGATGGATTTTGTTTTTAGTTTATTGAATGTATGACGATTATGAAGCAGAATACTAAAAACTAATCAACCCCGATTCATTCGAGTTCGTAGCGAGAGCCATTAAAAGATGCCAAAAGTGAACAAGGCAGAGATATCGCGGATCGCCCCTATCAGCGAACCCACACCGAACGATGCGGGGGATATCGGAGCACGTATCCGTACGCGCAGGCAGGCACTGGGCCTCACTCTTGGCTATCTGTCGGAAGTGTCAGGCCTATCGACAGGGGCGCTGTCCCAGATCGAACGCGGTCTGGTGTCGCCAACGGTTCGCACCCTTTATACTATTGCCGATGTGCTCTCCATGAGTCCGGCGCAGCTCATTGACCCGCAGGGGTTCGCAGCTGCAGCTCGCGCCAATCCCTACGTATTGCGGGCAAGCGAACAGCCCGAAGTGTTGAACGGTGGCGGTGTCATCAAGCACCGCGCTTCGCCAGAACTCATTGAAACCATGAAGTCCTTCGCGGTGCGGATCGTTCCGGGAGGGAGTTCCGGTGAGGAGTGCTATACCCATTCCGGCGAGGAGCTAGGGTATGTCATTTCGGGCAGTTTCACGTTGCAGATTGAAGATGCTCAATATCTGCTTTCAGCAGGTGACGGATTTGCCTTGCCTTCAACGACCCGCCACAGATTCTTCAATAATAGTGAAGCGGAAGCTTTCGTTCTCTGGGTGAACAAACCCGAGTGAAATCACCTGGCAGGCCAAAAAAAGCTGGAGAAAGATGAAAATGGCAAGCAGTCCTGAGAGCTTCTCGCGCTCGCTCTGGTGGAACGCGGCTGGCGAAGCAAAGCCGAACCATCCCAAACTGAACGGCGTACACGATGCGGACGTCGTTATTATCGGCGGCGGCTTTACGGGTCTTTCAAGCGCATTGTTCCTTGCCGAGCGTGGCAAGACGGTCGTGGTCCTTGAAGCGCGTCATGTCGGCTTCGGTGCATCTGGACGTAATGGCGGACAGGTGATCCCCGGCTTGAAGCACGATCCGGAAGATCTTATTGCGACCTATGGGCTCGAACATGGCAAGCGCATGATCGACCTTGTAGGGGGCGCAGCCGATCTTGTCTTTAGCCTTGTGCGCGAACACGCTATCCTATGCTCGCCCGTTCGCGCCGGATGGATTCAGGCCGCCCATTCTCAGCTTGCAACCGCTGCCGTTCACAAGCGTGCCCGACAATGGCAGGCGCAAGGCGTCGAAGTCGAGATATTGGACCGCGAACAGATTGCCAGACTTTCCGGCACGGAGCGCTATTTCGGTGGATGGCGTGATCCACGCGCCGGCGCCTTGCAACCGCTGGATTATGCCCGAGGGCTGGCGCGGGCCGCTTCGGCACGCGGCGTTCAGATTTTTGAAGATTCGTCCGTCACGTCTCTCACGCACGAAAACGGCGATTGGGTGGCACGGACGGCGCGTGGAGCAATTCGCGCGAGAGAGGCCCTCGTCGCAACCAACGCCTACACCGACAAACTCGTGCCGAATCTCGCCCAAAGCATTCTTCCTGTGCAAAGCATGCTGATCGCGACAGAGCCCCTTTCAGAAAAGCAACGCGGGGAAATCATGCCGGGGGGTGTGGTACTTTCCGAAACGCGCAAGATTGCTTTTTATATGCGTCAATCAGTAGACGGGCGTTTTCTCATTGGCGGACGCGGCGCCGTGGGAATGAACGAAAAGAAGGCACTCATGGAAGCGCTGAAGGCCGGAATGGTTAGGCTGTTTCCGCAACTGGATGGCATTGGCATCGACTATCACTGGTCCGGTCATGTGGCGCTAACGATGGATGGCCTGCCTCATCTTCACAATCCCGCTCCAGGTTTGCACGCAATGCTTGGCTATAACGGCCGAGGCGTAGCGATGGCGACCGCTTTTGGCAAGATGTATGCCGAATACATCGCCGAAGGCCGCCCCATGGTTTATCCCACCACGCAGATACCGCGCCTTTCCTGGCACTCGATCCGCAAACCCGTCATGGATGTTGGCATCCGCTGGTATTGGGTCAAGGACAGTCTTGGATTCGCATCGAAATAAACCCTCTGCAGAAAGTACTGGACTTGTTGAAAAACGTAATCAATCTGGGAATTGCGCCCTCTTGCGCCGCGGATTTGGAAGCAGCTTTCCAAGCCCTCACTTTGAATGGACAGTCTACTGAACCCTTCGGCGTCGGACGCGCTGTTCTTTCAGGAGAAGGAAAGGGGACGAAAAGCCTGTTCCCCTCTATTGTAATGGTTCGTGAGGGCTCTTTATCGCTCGTGGACAGTAACGGTTTCGAAATCGTGCTGGCCAAGGGTGAGGCCGCGAGCCTACCCGCGTCCAGTTTTGCATGGAAGGCACAGGCGGCCGATTGCGTAATCCTCACGATTCATCAGGGGACCGCGCCAGTGTCGTTCACCAAACTCGACCTTGACCATCCCATGGTTCCCGGTGGCGCGCCCAATGCAGCGCTGCTTACCACGCCCGCTCCGACGACTCATCGTCACGAATTCCAGAGTGACGATCCACTTTCCTGGGGCATTTGGGCGACTACGCCTTACGCCCGCCATCCCATCAACTATTCCTTCTCTGAACTGATGATGCTGCGCAAGGGCGACGTTACCTTATCCAACCCAGACGAGGGGAGCGTGTCTTTTGCGGCAGGGGACATTTTCCTTATTCGCCCCGGCGCTATCGCCGCGTGGAGCAATCCTACGGATCTGCAGAAGTTTTGGATCATCCACGAGCCAGATTAGGTCACATACCCTTGTGCTCCACTGTATCCATCGATTTGAAGGCAGTGATAGCCCCCTTGTTCCGATGAAGTGCGTGATACCCTGTTGACGACCTGAGGATTTTGAACGTAAGCGCGATTTTCGATGCGGATTGACGGCTGTGGCACCGCTAGAGCCGCCTTGCATCGGAAGCGATATCCGGCTCCGTTAGGCGGCGGAGGTTTTCGAGAAGTTGATCGGTAGCAGGTCGCCGATGTCGGCGTCGTCGTCTCGCTGCGGCACTCCGTGAGCACGTGCCGCAGCCAGATCAGAGTGTCCACAGGCGCGGCATGTCAGCATCAAACTATAGATCACTGCGCTGGCCCTGGCTCCGTCAGCAGTGTCGCTGAACAGCCATGATTTTCTTCTGGTCGCAAAACTCTGATGTCACATTCGAAAATATTGTTATCGATCGGCATCCTGCCGTCGCTGATGTAACGCGTCAGGCCATTGCCCATTCACTGATGGGCAATTCCGAACTCCTGCTGCTCGAGGAACCTTCGCTGGGTCTGGCGCCGATTATCATTCACCAGATTTTCGAGATCATGATCAAGCTCGCCGAGGCGGGTGTCTCCATTGTTCTGGTCGCACAGAATGTCGATCTGTCCCTCGAAATAGCCGATTATGTTTATGCGTTCGAACATGGCGAGATCCACGTCTCCGGCCCGGCTGACAAGTTGTCCGGCGATGCGCGCGTGCGTGAAATCTACTTGCCAGCTTAACTTGTTTATCAAACGGCAAAGGGGATTATTCAGTAAAGTAAATGATACCCCCTATAGCCACTGAAACCGGACACCAGCCTTCAATGGGACAATACGAATTTGGAGAAAGATCTCTTCTCAATTTAACCTCGATCTACATGATGACGTAGGTTATGAAATACTTTGTCCAACGACAACGTCCTTTGCCGTGAATGGAGCGCCGCTTGCCTCTGCCAATAGGCGATGTGTTGATTGCCAGTCGATACTGGATTCCATGTTTGGCATGGTCAATGCGCTTCGCTCCGTCAGACCTCGACCCCTTCATTTCGTTGGTCAAAGCTTGCAGTGACGGGCCATCATTTCGGCGAGGTGTTCCCGCCCCTCTTCATGCAACTTTTTGATCGCTGCACTCATATCTGCTGCCCGCTCATCCTGTCCCAGCTTGAACTTGACTTCCATCTTCTCAATAGGCATTTCGTAGCCGACAATATTGCGCAGACGCCGCTCCAGACCACCGGGGCCGAGTTCCTTCATCTGCCAGGGGTTGTCACGACCCTTCTCCATATGTTTGACGAGTTCGTGGAGATGCTTTGCAGTCGCTCCTTCCGATAAGATTTTGGGCGTGCCATGGATATGAGCAACCATGAAGCTCCAGGTCGGCGCGCTGTCCCTTTCCGGACAACCCGGATACCAAGACGATGACACATAATGACCAGCATCCATCAGGAT
>Ga0180218_1000873_pt1 | contig 21654 bp, 19 predicted proteins | sample eDN3rd37CKraftBY_FD_151334 | JGI IMG/M metagenome (GOLD analysis project Ga0180218, IMG submission 151334) | Enriched backyard soil microbial communities from Emeryville, California, USA - eDNA 3rd pass 37_C Kraft BY (version 2) (version 2) | ecosystem: Environmental > Terrestrial > Soil >...
CGCCGCCTGGCTGCTCGAGGAAACCAACGGCAAGGAATTAAGCTCGAAGGTCTAGCCTGCGCGCGGGGCGGTTCTCGGTTACCGGATCGTTGTAAACACCGGAAAAGCGTGCTTCCTTCCGGTTTCTACCGCCAAAAAAATATCGTCACGCAAGTGCCAGACGCCAAAGACTTCGCGACAGCAACCGCACCGCTCTGCGCCGGCCCCAATCCGGAAATCGGCGGCCCGAGCCGCTACCGCGTTCCCGCGGGTGCGGTCGATACCCACGCTCACGTGCTCGGCCTGCCGCCGCGTTATCCGTTGCAGCCCGATCGCAGCTATACCGCGCCTGAAGCAACGCCCGCTTCCTATCTCGATATGCTCGACAAGACCGGCATGACCTACGGCGTGCTCGTGCAGCCGAGCGTGCACGGCACCGATAATCGCCTCGCCGAGGAAACCATCGTTGCGAACAAAGAAAGGCTGCGCGGCGTCGCGGTAGTCTCGCCCGATATCGGCGAGAACGAACTCGCCCGCCTCAATGACGCGGGCTTTCGCGGCTGCCGCTTCAACATCATGTTCGGCGGCGGCATTGGCCTTGCGGCCATCGACACACTCGCCCGAAAAATCGCGCCGTTCGGCTGGCACATGCAATTCCTGATGGACGTGCGAAAGATCGGCGAGGTCGCGAAGCAATTCGCTTCGCTCCCGGTGCCGTGGGTCGTCGATCACATGGGTTATGTGCCGGCGAGCGAAGGCGTCGAGAACGCCGGTTTTCAGACGCTCCTGTCGCTGCTGAAAGACGGCAACGGCTGGGTCAAGCTTTCCGGCGCATTCCGCGTCTCGACCGCGGGCGCGCCCTATCGCGATACGATCCCCTTCGCCCGCGCGCTCGTGGAAGCACGGCCCGACCGCATGGTCTGGGGCAGCGACTGGCCGCATGTCGCGATCCCGCCGCCGATGCCGAAAATCGGCGATCTTCTCGATCTCTTCGCCGAATGGGTGCCGGACGAGACGACACGCAAACGTGTCTTCGTCGATAACCCGCATCGGCTTTATGGTTTCGCCGCCTCGTAATTCAAGGAATCTCCCATGCAATATGTCCGCTTCGGCACGACCGGCATCAAGGTTTCGCGCATTTGTCTCGGCTGCATGACCTACGGCGTGAAATCGTCGCGCGCCTGGGCGCTCGAGGAAAAGGATGCCGAGCCCTATTACAAGGCGGCGCTCGAAGCGGGGATCAATTTCTTCGACACCGCCGACGTCTATTCCGACGGTGTCAGCGAGGAGATCACCGGCCGCGCGCTGAAAAAATTCGCGCGCCGCGATGAATACGTGCTCGCCACCAAGGTCAACAATCCGATGGGCAAGGGGCCGAACCAGCGCGGCTCGTCGAGAAAGCACATCATGGAAGGCATCGACGCCTCGCTGAAGCGCCTCGGCACCGATTATGTCGATCTCTACATCATCCACCGGCTCGACCCGGACACCTCGATGGACGAGATCATCGAAGCGCTGCACGACGTCGTGAAGGCCGGAAAGGCCCTCTATATCGGCGCTTCCTCGATGCGCGGCTGGCAGTTCGCCAAGCTCGTCACCATGCAGAAGGAGCGGGGGCTGACGCGCTTCGCCTCGATGCAGAATTACTACAACCTCATCTATCGCGAGGAAGAGCGCGAAATGCTGCCGCTCTGCCAGTCCGAAGGCATCGCGGTGACGCCATGGTCGCCGATCGCGCGCGGCTTTCTCGCCGGCTCCAAGCCGAGCCAAGGCGAGTCCACGCTGCGCGCGCAGACCGACGCCTACATGAAAGTACTGAACATCGGCGGCAGCGATACCGAATATGAAATCGCCGAGCGCGTCCGCGTCGTCGCCGAGAGGCTCGGCGTTGCGCGCGCAACCGTCGCGATCGCCTGGGTGCTGGCGAACCCCGCGGTGACTTCGCCGATCATCGGCATGTCGAAGCCGCATCATCTGGGCGACGCCTTGAAAGCAATCGACCTCAAGCTCGACGACGAGACGCGGAAATTTCTAGAGGAGCCATATCGCCCGCGCGCTTACGCCGGGCATGCATGAGCGCTTTGCTCGCTTACCTTCCGTCCGATCCGGTTTTCTACCTTATCGGTTACGCGACGGTCTTCATCATCGCGATCAGCAAGGGCGCCTTCGGTGGGGGCCTCGCGATTCTCGGCGTGCCGCTGCTCTCGCTGGTGATGCCGCCTTTGGACGCCGCGATCACGATCGCGCCGCTGATCTGCTTCATGGATCTTTTCGCCATCGGCTCGTTCGGCCGCGACACCTGGTCGAAACCCGATCTCACCTGGATCTTGCCGGCGCTGATTATTGGCATCGTCGCGGGCTATGTTTTCTTCACGCGCGTCAATCCGCATTTCGTGGCCATCGCCATCGGCCTCGTGACGCTGTCGTTCGCGGCTCACTGGCTGCTGTTCACGCGCAATGCCGGCGCTGCTCCCGCGCCGGCCTCGCCGCTGCTCGCGAGTCTCGCGGGTTTCGCCTGCGGCTTCACCACATTCGTTGCGCATGCCGGCGGTCCGCCGATGAACACGTATCTTCTGCGCCGCGGCCTCGACAAATCGGTTTATGCGGGAACCAGCCTCGTTATCTTCATGACGGCGAATTGGGTGAAAGTTATCCCCTACGCCGTGCTTGCATATGCGAAGCCCGCGACATGGCTCGTGGCGCTTGTTCTCGCACCTGCGATACCATTTGGCGTCTGGCTCGGAATTTACCTCCATCGGCGGCTCGAGCAGAACCGACTGTATTTCTGGTGCTATTTGCTGCTGGCCGCCGCCGCGTCGAAGCTTTTGTTCGACGCCTTGCGCTCGCTTTGACGGTAAATTCCGCGCCGCAAGATTTTTTTTGCATCTGCCGTTTGCATGCGCTGCGCAATACTTATGCATTTTGAATCCCGGATGAACGGGCTACGCTTCTTCTGCTCACAAAATAACCATGGCCTTGGTTTTGCTTTGTCTGGGGCCTGCCACTCATCCGAGCAGGGGGAAAAAATGGTCTCTACTTCTACGACGGCGGGCGCGTCCTCTTCGACAACACGATGGATTCAATTGGGGCTCGGTCTGATCGCCATGATGGCGATCTCCAGCCCGCAATATGTCTGGACGCTCTTCACCAAGCCTATGCAGGGCACAACGGGCGCAAGCCTGCCGGCGATCCAGGTCACGATCACCATTCTCATTGTGCTGCAAACCTGGCTGTCGCCGATCCAGGGCTATCTGATCGACCGCTTCGGCCCGAAGCTCCTGGTGGCAGTCGGCGGTGCGCTCTCCGGTCTTGGCTGGATTCTCGCCGCCAACGCGACGACGCTATGGGGCGTTTATCTCACCTACGGCCTTCTGTGCGGCATCGGCACGGGCATCGTCTATATCGGCATCATCGGTCTGATGGTGCGATGGTTTCCGGAAAAGCGCGGGCTCGCGACCGGTCTTGTCGCCGCGGGCTACGGCTTCGGTGCCATCATCACGACGTTCCCGATCAACGACATGATCAAGAGCGCCGGCTACCAGCACACGCTGACGGTATTCGGCATCGCCTTTGCCGTCATCGGCGTTCTCTCGGCGCTGCCGATGCGCCTGCCGACAAGGAACGACGATCTGCCGGCGCCTCACGTGCAGGTCAGCAAGCGCGATTATGAGCCGAAGGAAATGCTGAAGACGCCGGTGTTCTGGCTCATGTTCGTCATGATGACGATGATGTCCACCGGCGGCCTCATGGTGGTGTCGAATTTCGCGCCGTTCGCGCGCGACTTCGGCGTCGCCGATCTCACGGTCTGGGGCCTGCAGGCGTTGCCGCTCGCGCTCACCGTCGATCGCATCACCAACGGATTGACGCGGCCGTTTTTCGGCTGGGTGTCCGACAATATCGGGCGCGAGAACACCATGGCGCTCGCCTTCCTGCTGGAAGGGGCGGCGATCGCACTCTTCCTGCACTTCCGCCACGACCCGATGATGTTCGTCATCCTGTCGGCGGTGGTGTTCTTCGGCTGGGGCGAAATCTTCTCGCTGTTCCCCTCGACGCTCACCGACACCTTCGGCACCAAGAACGCGACCGCGAACTACGGCCTCCTCTATATGGCGCAGGGCGTCGGCTCGGTGCTCGGCGGGCCGCTCGCGGCGCTGCTCCACGACATGGCGGGAAGCTGGATTCCGGTATTCAGTATCGCCATCGGCATGGACATCACGACCGGCCTGCTGGCGCTGTTCGTGCTGAAACGCATGCGGACGAATCTCATGAAATAGCCGGATTACAAATAATTCATCGGGCAGGGCGCGGCGCAAGCCGCGCCTTTCTCACATAAGCCGCGGCGCAAGCCGCGCCTTTCTCGCATAAGGCGCGGCGAAAAACCGCGCCCTTCGTATTTTTGACGCGATCGGCGCGGCAACGTCGCTGTCTGATTCCTGCCTTGCCACATGCGGGATCGGTTACATTCCGCCGAATCTTCCCGCCCGATTTTGGAGCTTTCCCGTGCGCTCGATATTCGCTTTCCTTGCCGAAGTCCGCCGCCTGGCCATGCCCTATTTCTGGGGCGAGGATCGCTGGGCTGGACGCGCGCTGCTCGCTGCGGTGATCCTTCTCGAGCTCGGCACGGTCTTCCTGAACGTCCAGTTCAACGAGTGGAACGCGCGCTTCTATAACGCCGTGCAGAACAAGGATATCGCGACGTTCTGGCACGAGCTTCTCTATTTCTGCGGGCTTGCGGCATTGTTCATCATCGCCGCCGTCTATCAGCTTTATCTGCGGCAATGGCTGCAGATTCGCTGGCGCGCATGGCTGACCGGCAAATATGTTTCGCGCTGGCTCGGCGGCGGCACGCACTACCGTATGCGCACCGTCGGCGATCCGGCCGACAACCCCGACCAGCGCATCGCCGAGGATCTCGAGCTTTTCACTTCGCGCACCATCGCGCTCTCGATCGGGCTTCTGAACGCCGTGGTCACGACCGCGTCCTTCGTCGTCATTCTATGGATGCTGTCGAACCAGGCGCCGCTCACCGTCTTCGGCGTACCGCTCGCGATCCCCGGTTATCTCGTCTGGGCCTCGCTCATTTACGCCGGCATCGGCACGCTGATTACGCACCTGATCGGCAACGTGCTCGCACGCCTCAATTTCGAGATGCAGAAATACGAGGCCGATTTTCGCTATCACCTCGTCCGCGTCCGCGAGAACGGCGAGCAGATCGCGCTCCTCAAGGGCGAGCCGATCGAGGGCGAGAAAATCAACGCGCGCTTCCTGCGCTATTTCGGCGTATTCATCGCCAAGATCAAAGCCGAGAAGCGGCTGACCTGGTTCACCGCCGGCTACAATCAGGCCTCGGTGGTGTTTCCCTATGTCGTGGTGAGCCCGGCTTACTTCGCCGGCAAGATTCAGCTCGGCATCCTGTTTCAGACGGCTTCCGCCTTCAACAGCGTGCAGACGGCGTTCAGCTTCTTCGTTACCGCCTATACGACGCTTGCCGAATATCGCGCGGTGGTGCGCCGCCTGATCGGTTTCGAGAATGCCATCGGCGGCGCGGCGCTGACCGAGGCCCGATCGGAAATCAAGCACGGCGCCGCAGCCGGCGCGGCGATCCGCATCGATGGCATGGCGCTCGCGCTGCCGGCCGGCCGGCCGGTGCTGGCGGCCGACGGCATCGCGATTCCGGCTGGCGATTCCGTGCTCGTCACCGGCGCGACCGGCTCGGGCAAATCGACGCTGTTCCGGGCGATCGCCGGTATCTGGCCGTTCGGCAAGGGCCGGATCGGCATGCAGCCCGGCGCGAAACTCCTGGTGCTGCCGCAGAAGCCTTATCTGCCGTTCGGCACGCTTGCCGAGGTGCTCGCTTACCCCGCAAAGCCCGAGGACTTCGATACGGCGGCGCTTGGCGCCGCGCTCGACGCCGTCGGCCTGTCGCGGCTCGGCGGAAGGCTCAGCGAGGAGACGAGCTGGCCACATGTGCTCTCCTTGGGTGAGCAGCAGCGCGTCTCTCTGGCGCGCGCGCTGTTGATGAAGCCTGACATTCTGCTTCTCGATGAATCGACCTCGGCCATCGACGAGCAGGGCGAGATGGCGCTCTATCAACTCATCAAGGAGAAGCTGCCGGACACCACGGTGCTCTCGATCGGCCATCGCTCGACGCTTGCAGCGTTCCACAAGGACAGGCTTGAAGCGAAGCCGCAAGGTGACGGCATGTTCCGGCTGATGCCGGTGTAGCGCTATCGCGGCGCGAGCCGGTAGGTTTTGTAGCCGAACGTATCCGCCGCGGGCCGAATCTCCGGTATGCGCTCGATCAGCGCCTGCATTTTTTTGTTGTCGGCAATGAAGTATTGCGCGCGGCCGTCGCCGGCGACCGCGTCGATCATTTTGTCCTGAAAAAGCCGGCTCGTATTGTCGATCGCCGCGGCGTGCCGTTGCAGATAATAGCCGAACAGCCCGGCCGACTGGTCCGCCCAGATGATCGCGGATGGTTCGAACGGTTGCGATGCCGGCGGCAGCTTCGGCGCGTCGTCGAGACGCCAAAGAATGACCGCGAACAATGCAAGACCGGCGGCGGCGATACCGGCTGCAATGCCGGGGGAGGCCGCTCGCCGGGCCGCGTTTTCATCCGCCGCATGCATTCGCAATATTTCGGCTGCGCCGAAGACGAGGAGCGCAAGGCTGAACGTCGCCGTCGCGATCAGATAGTAGGAATTCAGGATGCTGTGCGTGAGATAGTAAGCCGCCGCGATCAGCCAGGTCGCGGTATTGATGAAGCTCACATAGGGAATGCTTTTCAGCCGCAGCCATCGGCGGCCGATTTCGAATACCAGAATGCCGGCAAGGCCAACATCGAATACGTAACCGATGCCTTCGCCGATGAAATAATAATCGAGCGCGGCGGCGATTTGCTGCCAGCTGAATACCGGTCTTGCCGCATCCTCGCCGCCATAGGTCGTCGCGAGCGGGCTGCCGGCATTGATCGCGTTGGCGGCAAGGTTCGGGACAAGCGCAATGGCAAATGCGAGCGCAAATGCCACGGCGGCGGGGAAAATGCCGCGATCCCGTTTGCGCAGATACATATCCGCAAAAGCGAGGAAAAACCCGCCCGACAGCAGGATATTGGCGATGCGCAGGCTGACCAGAACCCCGAGCAAGAGGCCGCATGCAGCGGCGATCAGCACGCGCTTGCGCGTGTCGCGGCTCAAGAGAAGCGCCACCGTGCAATGGCCGAGCACGGCGCAGAGCAGCATCGAGAGCGGCAGCGAAAAACTCATATAGCCTTCGTAGTTGATCTGAATCACCAGAAAGCTGCCGAATGCGCCGAACAGCCACGCGGCCGCCGCGCTTCGCGCGGTAAAGATCAGCCAGACGAACCACGCGAGAACGGCGGTTTCGATGGCGATATAGAAAGCGCGGACGCGGTGCGTCTCGTGAAAAAACGACAGGAAGAAGCCGGTGCCCGGCGGATATTGCGAAATGATCTGATCGGTCGCGGCTTTATAGCGGTGACATTCGGGCGCGATGCTCGCGATCCAGGAGGGCTCCGGGAAGGCGAGGAAGCCGAGCGCTTTCGCCTTGGCGACGAGATAGCGCGCGCCCTCGAAACGCATCGCGGTGTCGAGTCCGCCGATGCTGCCTTTCTGCTCGAAGAGCTGCGCTTGACGCAGATAGCAAAGCTGGTCGGGTCCGGTCGGAATTTCCGCCTCGTACCACTGGCTCAACTGAAAAACATTGAAGCAATAGAGCGCGAGCAACACCGCGGCGGGGACGGCGAAATGAAGCAAACCCGGCCATCTCCGGCTTTCGGCTTGGGCCGTGCGGGTCATGCTCATCAAGCAAGTGCTACATTGGCTTGCGCAAGGGCGCGCGGCATCGCTTCGCTCATCAGGAACGCGAACTCCCGCTCGCGCTGATCGGTCAGCGTGTCGCGGGAGCGCAGCACGTCATCGGGGTGGCCGGGATGGCACATCACGACGCCGCCCTGCGCCATGCCCTTGATGAAGCGCGCGAACGAAGCGCTAAAATCGCTCGGCTTGTCGTAATCGTAAGCGCCGGAGAATGCCGGATTGCAGCGAAGGCCGCGGCGTTTGGCTATGCGCTTGAACGGCAGGCTGAGCGCGCCGAGAAAGCGGCTTTTGGCGTTGAAGAACTCGTCGGTGAAATGCACCGGCGCGCATTGCCGGACCCAGGCGCGCGGCGCAAGCTCCGCGACGGCATCGAGAAACGGCTTGCGAATGCCGGGCATCAACTGCGCGTGCTGGTGGCCGTCGACGTAATCCGGCGCGCGGCCGAAAACCTCGGTGAATTTTTCGAGCTGCGCCTTCACTTCGGCCTTCACTTTGGCGGCGTCGATGCGGCGGAAGCTGAGCGGCGGCCAGGTCTCGTGCGACATCGGGAGTTTTGTGCCCCGCTTCATCGGGCTCGCGGTGAGGGGCGCGAACCCGCCGGTCAGCGTCGCATGCAGGCCGATCTGAAACGGGATCGGAGCTTTCACCGCCTGCAACGCACGCGCTTCGTCTTCCAGTTCAGGGAAGATCGTCATCACCGAAGTCGCATTGAGGCGGCCGGCCGCGAGCAATTCGCGGATGCCTGCGGAAACGCCCGGCGACAAGGCGTAGTCGTCGGCGCACAGAACGATGCGCCTCATTCGGCAGCCTCGCGCGGGTCTTTCTTTTCGCCCGCGTCGAATACTTCATGCTCGGCGACGAAATAGACCGGCCGCCCGCGCAGCTCCGACATGATCTTGGCGATGTATTCGCCGACAATGCCGATCATCAAAAGCTGCACGCCGCCGATCACCATGACGCTGACCATGATCGACGGATAGCCCGGCACGTCCTTGCCGTAATAAAGCGTCTCGAACACGATCCAGAGGCCGTAAAGAAAGGCGCTTGCCGAAATGAGGATGCCGAACAGGCTCGCGAGCCGAAGCGGCGCGGTCGAGAACGCCGTCAGTCCTTCGATCGAAAGCCCGACCAGCGTGCGGTAGTTCCAGGTCGAGACGCCGTGCTCGCGCTTCGCCGGCTCGTAAGGCACGCGCTTCTGGCGAAAGCCGATCCAGCTCGAAAGTCCCTTGAAGAAACGATTGCGCTCGGGCAATCGCTTCAATGCCGCCGCGGCGCGCGGAGAGAGCAGCCGGAAATCGCCGGCATCTTCCGGGATCGGGTGGCGCGCGCCCCAGTTCAGCGTCTTGTAGAAGATCGCGACCGCAAGGCGCTTCAGCGCCGACTCGTCGTCGCGATGCGCTTTCGCGGTGAAGACGACGTCGTAGTTTTCGTCGAGCCAATATTTGACCAGCTGGTCGGCAAGTTCCGGCGGATGCTGGCCGTCGCCGTCCATGAACAACAGCGCATCGAAGCGCGCGTGGTCGAGCCCGGCAAGCAGCGCCGCTTCCTTGCCGAAATTGCGCGAGAACGACACAACCTGAAAACCGACCCTGGGCGAAAGCGCGCGCGCGATCTTGAGCGTCTCGTCCCGGCTGCCGTCGTCGACATAAACGACTTCCGCCGCAAGGCCCCGCTCGGCGGCGAGCCGTCCCGCGAAGGCGATCAGCCGCTCGTGCAGCGCCGGGAGGTTTCCCGCCTCATTATAGAGCGGCACGATGATCGACAGGCCGCGCGCCGGGCGGGGCGCGGCGGGGTCGCTGGCTATCGGGGACGGTCTGGGCATTGCTGTTTCTCGGGCCGAGTATTAGCGCAGGCGCCGCGGCGCGTACATCCGCCGCATTAACCTTTGCGTTAAAGCGCTTTCGAACGCGGCCAGCGGTTCGCGTGAAGAAAACGCGGCAAAATAAATATCCGGTACTCCGGCTTTAATTCCATCAAAACCGGAGTTTCAGCCGTGCTATCCACCTTTCGATTGCAGGAGATTCGGCGTGCGCGAGCTTGCCTTTCAGATGTTCCGCTTCGGCCTCGTCGGCCTCGTCAATGCCGGGGTGGACGCGGCAGTGTTCTTCACCGCTGTGGCGATTCTCGCGGCGGCGGCGCCGCAGCTCAGCCATGAGGCTTCGCTGATCGCGGCCAATACCGCCTCGTTCGTGATTGCTGTGACCTGCTCCTATATCCTGAACTCGCTGTTCACGTTCAGGAAGCATCATACAGAGCTTGGCGTCCGCGCTTATTTTCTGTTCGCCGCGAGCCAGATCGCGGGTTTCGTCGCGCATACCGCGACGCTGGTGATCGCCGCGAAATATGTGCCGCTGCCGCTGGCGAAATTATTGGGCATCGGCGTCGGCTTCGTGGTGAATTTCACGCTCGCGCGCGTGATCGTGTTCCGGAACAACTAGCCGGAACAGCTAGCCGATTTTGGCCGTGAGCGCGTCGTAAAGCGGGTTGTCGCGCGAGAAGATGTATTCGGGCGCGGCGACCATCACCGTCTCGGCGCCTTTCTCGCGCAGGAAAATCGCCAGTCCATGCACCGTGTTTGGCGGGCAGAGCAGCGTCAGCATGCCCGACGAGGTCGGCCCGCCCAAGGGCGCGATGGCGCCGAAACGGCCCTTGGCCTCCGCGACGAGTTCGGCGTCCGCCTCGCGGAAACGCGAGCGCACTTCACGCGTCGTGCGCGCGGTGCGTTCGGCGGCGATGCGGTCGAGCAGCGTGCGCGCGGCAGCGCGCTCGCCTTCGCCCCAATGCGCCGAGAGCGAGGCGACGAGATTGGCCTGCGAGCGCAGGATCACGCCGTCATCGACGACTTTCAAGGCGTTGGCGGCGAGCGTCGAGCCGGTGGTGGTGATATCGACGATGAGTTCGGCCGCGCCTGTCGCCGGCGCGCCTTCGGTCGCCCCCGCGCTCTCGACGATGCGGTAATCGGCAATGCCGTGCTTTGCGAAGAAGGCGCGCGTGAGATTGAGATATTTCGTCGCAACGCGCATGCGCTTGCCGCGCCGGGCATGAAACGCCGTCGCGACATCGTCGAGATCCTGCATGGTGCGCACGTCGATCCATGCCTGCGGCACGGCGACGACGACATTGGCGAAGCCGAAGCCGAGCCCATCGACCATCAGGACGCGGCTATCGGCATCCGGCATCGTCTCGCGCACGAGATCTTCGCCGGTCACGCCGAAATGGATCGAGCCTTGCGCGAGGTTGCCGGCGATTTCCGAAGCCGAGAGATAAGCGACTTCCGCGCCCTCGATTTCGGGGATGGTGCCGCGATATTCGCGGCCGCCGCGCGGCTGCACCAGCGAAATGCCGGCCCGCTTGAAGAAGGCGTGCGCGTTTTCCTGCAGGCGGCCCTTCGAGGGGATGCCGATGATGAGACGCCCGCTCATACGCCACCCGCCTGTTCGAGTTCGTTGATCCAGGCGGCAAAGCCCACAGCCGGAACCGCTGTGCTGCTGCCGAGCAGTGTCATCAGCTTGTCGTAGCGCCCGCCCGCGACGAGCGGCCACTTCACGGGCGCCGCCGGATCGCACAGCTCGAACACCATGCCGGTGTAGTAGTCGAGCGCGCGGCCATAGGCGGTGGCGAAGCGCACGCTCTTGAGGTCAACGCCGTCCGCCGCCATGAAGCCGATGCGCTGTTCGAGCCGCGCGAGCGCCACCGAAAGATCGAGGTTCGAATCCTTCGCAAGCTGCCGCAGTTCGGTGAGCGCCGTGTCGGGGTCGCCTTCGATCGAAAGGTAGCGCGCGAGCGCCGCGCGCGCGTTTTCGCTGAGGCCCTCGGCGCCGAGCGAAGCCTGCTCCAGAAAACGCTCGGCGATCTCGCCCACGGTGCGGCCGCCGACATTGGTGATGCCGGCGATCGACAGAAGATCGGCAACGAAAGCGCGCGCCGCCGCCGGATCCGCGCCCTCGAGCGCGGCGAGCATGCCGGCATGCGGCGAGGGCGCGCCGGTGGTCGCCTTCAAATTCGAGAGATCCGCGGCAAGCGTGCCGGTGCGATTGAAGTCCTTGAGCAAGCGGCGGCGCCACGCCGGGGAAATGCTGAGCGCGCCGACGAAGGCCTCGAACAGACCGACATCGCCCATGCGGATCGCGGGCCGCTCGATGCCGAAGTGGCGCGCCGATTCGAGCGCGAGCGCGAGGCATTCGGCGTCGGCCGCTTCCAGGTCGTCGCGGCCGAGCGACTCGATGCCGGCCTGCAGATATTCGCCGAGCCCGTCGCCGCCGCGATCGCGGAACACGCGGCCGAGATAGCAGTAGCTCGCCGGAACCGGCGCTTCGCTCTCGATATGCAGGCGGCAGGCGGGGATGGTGAGGTCGGGCCGCAGACACAGCTCGCGGCCGTCGGCGTCGGTCGTCAGAAACAGGCGGCGGCGCAGCGCTTCGCCCGAAAGCTCCAGGAAGGCGTCGGCCGGCTGCAAAATCGGCGGCTGCACGCGCGTATAGCTCGCGCGCTCGTAGAGCTCCACGAGCGCCTCGGCGCGGCCATTGCGCGTGCGAATATCGTCGTCCTGCAGGGTCACTGATCGGTTCCGTTTGTGCGGGGCTTGTAGCAAAGGCGGGCGCGGAGCGCCACGGCGGCAAAAGGTTAATGCTTGCCGTGGCGGGCGAGCACTTCCTTGACGGCCTTCACGAGATCGCCTTCAGGCACCGAAAACTGCGCGGGCCGCGCCTCGCGCCACTCTTTATTCGAGGCGATGGCGGCGGCCGCCTTCGCGCCCTCGATCAGATCCTTGATCTGGACTTCGCCTTTGGCTTTCTCGTCGCCGCCCTGGATCACGGCGCAGGGCGAGTTGCGGCGGTCGGCGTATTTTAGCTGGTTGCCGAAATTCTTCGGGTTGCCGAGATAAAGCTCGGCGCGGATGCCGGCGTCGCGCAGCGTTTTCACCATGCGCTGGTAGTCGGCGACGCGCTCGCGGTCGAAGATGGTGACGACGACCGGGCCAAGCTCGCTTTCCGTGCCTATCTTGCCGAGCATCTGGAGTGCGGCGAGGAGGCGCGAGACGCCGATGGAAAATCCCGTTGCCGGAACCGGCTCGCCGCGAAAGCGCGCGACCAAGCCGTCATAGCGCCCGCCGCCGCCGACCGAGCCGAAGCGCACGGGATTGCCTTTTTCGTCTTTGGTTTCGACGAGGAGTTCAACTTCGTAAACCGGGCCGGTGTAGTACTCGAGGCCGCGAACGACGGCGGGATCAACGACGACGCGATCCGCATAGCCCGAGGCCGCGACGAGCGCGGCAATCTCTTTCAATTCGTTCGCGCCTTCGGCGCCGGTCTTCGATTCACCAATCACGCCGAGAATGTTCTGCGCCGTCTCGTCGCCGGTCTTTCCCTTCGCGGCCGTGAAGGCGAGAATTTTATCGCTCGCTTGCTTTTCGAGTCCGGCGCCTTTGGTGAAGTCGCCGCTTTCGTCCTTGCGGCCCTTGCCCAGCAGAAGCTCAACGCCCTCGCGACCGAGCCGATCGAGCTTGTCGATCGCGCGCAGCACGGTGAGGCGCTGCTCGGGCTTTACGCCCGCCGCATCCATCACGCCGTCGAGAACCTTGCGGTTGTTGACCTTGATGACGTAATCGCCGCGCGGAATGCATAGCGCCTCCATCGTGTCGGCGGCCATCATGCACATCTCGGCGTCAGCGGCGGGCGAAGCGGCGCCGACGGTGTCGGCGTCGAACTGCATGAACTGGCGGAAGCGCCCCGGTCCCGGCTTTTCGTTGCGGAACACCCAGCCGAAGCGATAGCTGCGATAGGGCTTCGGCAGCGTCTCGAAATTCTCCGCGACATAGCGCGCGAGCGGCGCGGTCAGGTCATAGCGCAGCGACAGCCACTGCTCGTCGTCGTCCTGAAACGAAAACACGCCCTCATTGGGCCGGTCGGTGTCGGGCAGGAACTTGCCGAGCGTCTCGGTGTATTCGATCGCCGGCGTCTCGACCGCCTCGAAACCGTAAAGCTCATAGACCGCGCGGATCTTCTCGATCATCGCGCGTGTCGCGGATAGCTCCGCCGGGCCGCGGTCCATCAGGCCGCGCGGCAGCCGCGCCTTGATCTTCGAGGGCTTCTTTTTGTCTTTGCTCATCATCGTCTCTCGGGCGGCATATAGCGGGATTCTGCCGGAAATTCCCAGTGGCTTTCCAGGCATCATTCCGGCTCATCACCCTCGCTCGCGCGGAAAATGCGCTCGCTTTCCCTCTCCCCGCCGGGGCCGGAATGCAGCGTTAAAGAGGAGGGAGAAGGGCCGTTCAGCCCGGCCGGCCGCGCGACCAGTTCTGCAGCTTGCGGTAAATCGTCGAGGGCGCGACTTCGAGCGCCGCCGCCGCCTTCTGGGCATTGCCGTCGAAGGCCTTGAGCGCTTCTTCGATGATGCGCTGCTCCTGCCGCCACAAGGGGGCGATGGAGGGGCTTTCGATCCGCGGCAGCGGGCCGGTGTCGCGCGCGGGCTCGTGCGTCGCGGGCCGCTCGCCGTCGGGCAGCGACAGCATCTCGGCCGAAACTTCCACGCCGTCATGCAGCACGACGACGCGGCGTATGACGTTCTGCAACTGCCGCACATTGCCGGGCCAGGCGAAGGCCTCGAGACGGGCGATCGCATCCGCCGTGAAGCCCCGGAAGCCGCGGCCTTCTTCCTCGGCGTAGCGCGCAAGGAACGAGGAGGCGAGTTGCACGATGTCACCGGCGCGCTCGCGCAGCGGCGGCAGATGCAGCGGCAGCACATGCAGACGATAAAATAAGTCCTCGCGGAAATTGCCGGCTTCCACTTCGCGCATCGGCGCGCGGTTGGTGGCGCAGACGAAACGGACATTCACGTTGCGCGTTTTGGTGTCGCCGACGCGGCGCACCGTGCCGGTCTGCACAAAGCGCAAGAGTTTCGCCTGCAAGGCGAGATCCATCTCGCAAATCTCGTCGAGGAACAGCGTGCCGCCATGGGCAAGCTCCGCTGCGCCCGCGCGATCTTCGTGCGCGCCGGTGAAAGCGCCCTTCACGTGGCCGAAGATTTCGCTTTCCATCAGCTCCTTCGGGATCGCCGAGCAGTTGAGCGCGATGAACGGCCCGCCTGCGCGGTCGGAGCGCGCATGGATCGCTTCCGCCGCGACTTCCTTGCCGGTGCCGCTCTCGCCGGTGATGAAGACCGGCGCTTTCGAGGGCGAAATCCGTTTGACCTGTTCATAAATCGCGCGCATCGCGTTCGATGCGCCGATGAAGCCTTCGAAGCCGCCGGAAATATCCGCCTGCGCTTCCGGCGCTTCGTGTCCCGCTGGTTCGTATAACGTGTTCTGCATCGCCTGCGAGAGGCGCTTCAGAAGTTCCGCCGGCTGATAGGGCTTCACGAGAAAATCGGCGGCGCCCGCGCGCACCGCTTCAACGGCGAACGACACCGAGCCCGTCGCGCTCGTCGCGATCAATGGGCAGGTGAGGCCGGCCTCGCGCAAACCGGAAATAATTTCAGCGGTATCGCCCGCGCCGCCGAGAGAAAGAATCGCCGCGGCAAACGGCTCGTTGCGCGCGAGCACGGCGGCTTCCGAGAGATCGGCGGCTTCCCGCACGCGCATTTCATGCGCGGCAAGGGCCGCGGCGGCGAGCCGGCGGACTGTCGGATCGTTTTCGATAATCAGAACGCGAACGGGCTCGCTTGAGCCAATTGAACAAACCATAACCCGGGCGACCCCTCGACGCGGACTGGTAGGAGGGGTGCTCTGGCACGCGACCCCGAACGGCCGATACTTTGGCAAAACAGGGTAAATAAACCTTTTATCGCCGTTTTTTGCGGACTAGTTTCGCAGGGACTAAAGGAGTTTTCGATGTCCCGCGCCGCCCCAAGTCACGATCTTCAGCCGAACGACCTCGAAGCGTTCTGGATGCCGTTCACGCCCAACCGCGCATTCAAGAAACGGCCGCGGCTGATCGCGCGCGCCAAGGACATGCACTACTACACGCCCGACGGCCGCGCCGTGCTCGACGGCGTCTCCGGCATGTGGTGCTCGAACGCGGGTCACAACCGCGAGCCGATCGTCGAAGCGATCCAGGCGGAAGCCGCCCTCGCCGATTACATTCCGCCGTTCCAGTTCGCGAGCCCCAAATCCTTCACGCTCGCCAATCGCATCTCGGCGATGGCGCCCGGCGATCTCGATCATGTTTTCTTTTGCAATTCCGGTTCGGAAGCGGTCGATACCGCGCTCAAGATCGCGCTCGCCTATCATAATGTGCGCGGCGAGGGCTCGCGCACGCGGCTGATCGGCCGCGAGCGCGGCTATCACGGCGTCGGCTTCGGCGGCATCTCGGTCGGCGGCATGGTGGCGAACCGCAAGCAATTCGGCACGCTGCTCGCGGGCGTCGATCATCTGCCGACGACCTACAATCGCGAGCATCAGGCTTTCACCAAGGGCGAGCCCGAATGGGGCGCGCATCTTGCCGACGAACTCGAGCGTCTCGCCGGGCTGCATGACGCTTCGACCATCGCCGCCGTCATCGTCGAGCCGATGGGCGGCTCGACGGGCGTCTTGCCCGCGCCGAAGGGTTATCTCAAGCGGCTGCGCGCGATCTGCGACAAGTACGGCATCCTGCTGATCCTCGATGAAGTCATCACCGGCTTCGGGCGGCTCGGCTTTCCGTTCGCCGCCGAGCGCTACGGCATCGTTCCCGACATCATGACGTTTGCCAAAGGCGTGACCAACGGCGCGGTGCCGATGGGCGGCGCGATTGTGCGCAAGGGGATTTACGACGCCTTCATGCGCGGGCCGGAGCATGTCGTCGAACTGTTCCACGGCTACACTTATTCGGCGCATCCGCTTGCGGTCGCCGCGGGCCTCGCGACGCTCGACGTCTATCGCGACGAAAAGCTGTTCGAGCGCGCCTACGAGATGGAATCGAAATGGGCCGATGCCTTCATGACGCTGAAAGGCCTGCCGGGCGTCCTCGACATCCGCACCGTCGGCATCACGGCGGCGATCGATCTTGCCTCCAGGCCCGATGCCGTCGGCAAGCGCGCCTATGAGGCACTCGAGCGCGGCTTTCACGACGAGGGCCTGATGATGCGGACGGCCGGCGAAAGCCTCGTCTTCACCCCGCCGCTCATCATCTCCGAGGATCAGATCGGCGAAATCGTCGAGAAGACGGCGCGGCTGATTAAGGCAACGGCCTGAGCCATTGCCGTAGCTATTGCTGTTATGGCCGGGCTTGTCCGGCCATCCACGCCTTGCAGATGGTCCGGCAAGACGCGGATGCCCGCAACAAATGCGGGCGTGACGCCAAGACTGATTGCCCGTCTTCTGCATCCCCGGCTATGTTGTGGATGAGCGATTCGCGGCTACACTCCGGTACGGGTGCGCGAGCCGCGTGACCCGGGCGGGGGTTCCATGCGTATCGGCTCGATTTTCATTATCCTGTGCATGGCGCTGGTCGCCGGCTCGATCGGCGCCGCGCTGCATTATCTAGCCGCCGTTCCTGTTACCGAATGCGCCTATATTTCGCTCGCGATCCTGTTCGCGCTGATGACGCTTGAGGTCATTGCCTCGCGCAACCGCGACAAGACCGAGATGACCGGCCGCATCGAGGAACTTTCGCGTGCCGCCTCCGATATCTCGCGCGAGGTCGGCACGCTCAGCCGCCGCGTCAGCGCGCTGGAGAACGCCACCAACGCCGAGATGAAGTCGCTCACCGCGCCGCTCTCGCAGGAAATCGGCGAGCTTGCCGATCTTGTCGAGAACCTCGCCGAATCCGTCGCCGTTCACGATGCGCTCCTTGCCGCCCCGCGTCCGCTCGCCGAAGCGCCCGGTGTTGCTCCGGCGGGGCCGCAAGGAAAGGATGAAGGAAGCGACGAGGAAAAAGCCGGGAAGAAGCCGAGGCGCACGCGCGATCCGCTGCCCAGCCCCTTCGCCGGCATGGATGCCGAAGCGATCCTCAATCTCATCCGCGGCGCAGTCGAAACCGATCGCCTCGAACTTTACCTGCAGCCGATCGTGACGCTGCCGCAGCGCAAGGCCCGCTTCTACGAAGCGCTCTCACGGCTGCGGCTCAACGACGGCCGCGTCATCGAAGCCAAGGATTTCCTCGCGCCCGCCCGCGCCGCCGGTCTTTTGCCGGTGATCGACCAGCGCGTCGTTCAACGCTGCGTGCAGGTCGTCCGCCGCCTCGCCGCCAAGAATCGCGAAGCCGGCCTTTTCGTCAACATCTCCGCCGAGACGCTGCGCGACGGCAAGATCTTCCCCGAAATTCTCGCTGTGCTCGAAGCCCATCGCGCGATCGCGGCGTCGCTCGTCTTCGAATTGACGCAGGCCGAATATCGCCTGCTCGGGCCTTCCGAACAGATCAACCTCACGCTGCTTGCCGAGCGCGGCTTCCCGGTTTCGCTCGACCGCATGGAAGATCTGAAGGTCGATCCGCGCGTCTTGTCCGAGCGCGGCGTCCGCTTCATCAAGGTCGCGGGCGATCTTCTGCTTCATCGCGGCAACGAAAGCGGCAGCGAGGTGCATCCGGCGGATCTTGCCGAATTCCTCGCGCGCTTCGGCATCGATCTTGTCGCCGACCGGATCGAGAACGAATCGCTGGTCGTCGATCTTCTCGATTACGACGTGCGCTTCGGCCAGGGTTTCCTGTTCTCGGCGCCGCGCCCGATGCGGCCCGACATCATGCAGAGCGGCGGCGAACCGGCCGCTCAGGCACCGGCGGCGCCTGCAAAAGCAAGCGGCGCCAGCGCAATCGCGCAGATCGCCCGCCGCATCGGCTGACACGCGCGACGAGGCGCTTGCTTTTCGCGCGCTAATCGTCTCATTCACGCCCCATGACGAAGCCAATGACAAGCAACCTGCCGCCGGCCGTGAACGGCCTCGGCTCGGTGATCTCCCGCTACGACCTCATCCTCTGTGACCTGTGGGGCGTGATGCACGACGGCGTGCGCGCGATTCCGGGCTCGAACGAGGCCTGCGCCGCGGCGCGCGCCGCCGGCGCGACGGTCATCATGATTTCCAACGCGCCGCGTCCCGGCCCGGTCGTCGCCAGGCAGATCGAGGGCTACGGCGTGCTGCGCAGCTCCTACGACGACGTCATCGCCTCGGGCGACGTGACGCGCGACGAGCTGATTTCGCGGCCCGGCGCCAAGGTGTTTCACCTCGGCCCGCAGCGCGATCTGCCGAATTATCAGGGGTTGAACCTCTCGCTTGTCGATTTCGAGCATGCCGACCTCATCGTCTGCACCGGGCCGTTCAACGACGAAAACGACAAGCCCGAGGACTATCGCGACCTTCTGATGCGCGCCAAGGAGCGCGGGCTGACGCTGATCTGCGCCAACCCCGATCTCGTGGTCGAGCGCGGCAATCGCCTTGTCTGGTGCGCGGGCTCTATCGCCGCGATCTATGACGAGATCGGCGGCGAGACGATTTATGCCGGCAAGCCGCACCCGCAGATTTATCGCATGGCGCTGATGCGCGCCGGGCAACTGCGCGGCAAGCCGGTCGAGGCCAAACGCGTGCTCGCGGTCGGCGACGGCTTGCGCACGGATATTCGCGGCGGAGCAGGGCAGGGCTTCGATACGCTGTTCATCGCGCGCGGCATTCACGCCGCCGATTTCACCCGCGACGACGGCGGGCATGACAGCGAACGGCTTTTGAAGGCATTCGCCGAGGCGGGCGCGGCGCCCGCCGCGATCATGCGCGAATTTGTCTGGTAGCTAATTCAAGAGAACAGCTTGTCGATATCGTTCTGCGACGACGAGCCGCCGTTTTCGGTTTCGGCGATCTCGCCGGCGGCGCCGAGCTTCGGCGAGTCGAGAATGGCGTCGACCTCGTTCTGCACGATGCCTTCGCCTTCGAGCGCCGGGCCGTGCAGGAGAAGGGCGTCGGCGCGCTCGGCCTTCGCGGCTTCTTCCTCGTTCGCAAAGCCGCTCTTGTCGTTGGCGTTGGTCGCGACCGCGAAGCGGGCGACGCGCGTTTCGATCTGCTCGAGCGTTTGCACGACCTTGGTGATGCGCTGGCCGGTGAGGTCCTGAAACGAGCAGGCCTCGAAGATCGCCATCATCTGCTCTTCGACGAAGGTTTTGTACTGCTCGAGATTGGCCGCATCCGCGCTCATCACCGCTTCGGCGCTCGCCATGATGGCGTTACCGGCGGCCTCGGTGGCGGAGACGACCGCGTGCAATTCTTCGCCGGCGGCGGGAATGCGCTTGGCGCGCATTTCGTTGGCCTGCAATTCGCCGATTTCGCTCCGAAGGAAGCTGATGTAATCGGCGATCGCTTTCAGCTCTCGATAGATCGCGGCGTCGATCGCGTTGAAGACGAGCTTGAGATCCTCGCCCTGGACCTGCGACTGGCGCATGACCTGAAAAAGCATCTCGCGATCGGTCGCACGCAACAAGGCAGCAATGTTGGGCGACCGCTTTTCTTCAATCCAATCCATGGGAATCCGGAACCACGCAAAACAGAGAGGGATGGTCAGACCGAGAAGACGGCGTCGATTTTACTCTTCAACGTTTGCGCGTTGAACGGCTTGACGATGTAATTGTTAACGCCGGCCTTCTTCGCCGCGATCACGTTTTCGGTTTTCGACTCGGCGGTGACCATGATGAACGGCGTGCGAGCGAGCGTCGTGTCGGAACGCACTTCCTTGAGAAGTTCGTATCCGGTCATCGGCTCCATGTTCCAGTCGGAAATGACAAGACCGTATTTGCGTTCGCGCATCTTGCTCAGCGCTTCGGTGCCGTCGGCGGCTTCATCTACATCTTCGAAACCCAGCTGCTTCAAAAGATTGCGAATGATCCGGATCATCGTCTTGTAGTCGTCAACGACCAGGATCGGCATTGCAACGTCGGCACTCATCGAATAACTCCGTCACGTCCACACTTCGCTGGCCGCCCGTTTGGATGGTTCCGTGTACGGCAAAGCCCGCGAATTCCCGGCACGAAAACTAGATCAAGCCGGTTTGATTTTGCGTTAATTGGCCGTGGCGCCGGGTTAACGGAAGCTTTACGCCGCGAGCCCGCCGCCGCGCCCGCACCCCCAAAAGCGGGGTTGCGAAGCCCGCGAGTTCCGCTCTATGGAACGGACAGGGGGTATGTCATGACCATGAAGGTCCATTCGCTCTATTTCGAGGATATGCGCCTCGGAATGCGCGAGACGCTCATGCGCACCGTCATGGACGATGACGTGCTCGACTTCGCGCGGCTTACCGGCGACGACAACCCGATCCATGTTTCCGAGAGCTACGCGTCGCAGACCCGCTTTGGCCAGCGCATCGCCCACGGCCTCTATACCGCGAGCCTGATTTCGGCCGTGCTCGGCACCCGCCTGCCGGGGCCCGGCGCGATCTATCGCTCGCAGACGCTGCGCTTCCATGCACCGGTCAAGATCGGCGATGTCGTCACCGTCATCGTCGAGGCCGTCGAACTGATCGCGGAGGGCCGTCAGGTCAAATTCCATTGCGAGGCGCTGGTGGACGGCAAAACCGTGCTCGACGGCGAGGCGCTGGTTTCCGTGCCGAGCCGAGACAGAAAGAAGTAGCGCCCGAACGGAGGCTTGACGGCGCTCGCCGCGCTCGGCACGTTGCCGCCATCGGTCAGCCCTGCATCCCATCATGACGAACAACCCCGCGAGTCACGCCTTCACTGTCGTGCGAGACGACGACGAATTGCCGTCGCATCTGCGGCGCGCCTTCGTCGCGGTCGGCAATTTCGACGGCGTGCATCGCGGCCATCGCACGGTGATTGATCGCGCGATTTCGCTCGCGCGCGACGATCGCCGCCCCGCGCTCGCGCTCACCTTCGAGCCGCATCCGCGCGCCTTCTTCCGCAGGGACCAGCCATTGTTTCGCCTGACGCCGGA
>Ga0180218_1000874_pt1 | contig 21625 bp, 21 predicted proteins | sample eDN3rd37CKraftBY_FD_151334 | JGI IMG/M metagenome (GOLD analysis project Ga0180218, IMG submission 151334) | Enriched backyard soil microbial communities from Emeryville, California, USA - eDNA 3rd pass 37_C Kraft BY (version 2) (version 2) | ecosystem: Environmental > Terrestrial > Soil >...
GCTTGATGCCGCGGAGCAGCAGACCGACGTTGTCACCGGCCTGGCCCTGGTCGAGCAGCTTGCGGAACATCTCGACACCGGTGACCGTGGTCTTGGTGGTCTCCGGGCGGATGCCGACGATCTCGACTTCCTCGTTCACGTTGATCACACCGCGCTCGACACGGCCGGTGACGACGGTGCCACGACCGGTGATCGTGAAGACGTCCTCAACGGGCATCAGGAACGGCTTGTCGGTCTCGCGGACCGGATCCGGGATGGACGCGTCGACGGCCTCCATGAGCTCCTCGACCGACTTGACCCACTTGGGATCGCCCTCGAGCGCCTTGAGCGCCGAGACGCGGACCACGGGGGCCTCCTCGTCGAAGTCCTGGGCGGCCAGCAGTTCGCGGACCTCCATCTCGACGAGCTCGATGAGCTCCTCGTCGTCCACCGCGTCCGACTTGTTCAGCGCGACCAGGATGTAGGGCACACCCACCTGGCGGGCCAGCAGCACGTGCTCGCGGGTCTGCGGCATCGGGCCGTCAGTGGCGGCGACCACCAGGATCGCGCCGTCCATCTGGGCGGCACCGGTGATCATGTTCTTGATGTAGTCAGCGTGACCGGGGGCGTCGACGTGTGCGTAGTGACGCTTGTCGGTCTGGTACTCCACGTGGGAGATGTTGATGGTGATACCGCGCTGACGCTCTTCAGGCGCATTGTCGATCTGGTCGAATGCGCGCGATTCGTTCAAATCGGGGAACTTGTCGTGCAGAACCTTGGTGATAGCCGCGGTCAGCGTGGTCTTGCCGTGGTCAACGTGACCGATGGTCCCGATGTTGACGTGCGGCTTCGTCCGCTCGAACTTCGCCTTCGCCACTGTTGTGTCCTCCTGGACTTGTTGGTGCTTTGGTTAAAGCAGATGTTGATGTGTTCAGTTGTGCGGTCTCGCTGGGCCGACGGGCCAGATTACTGGCCAGTCGCCTTCGCGATGATCTCCTTCGACACGTTCGCCGGGACTTCGGCGTACGAGTCGAACACCATGGAGTAGTTCGCCCGGCCCTGGGTCTTCGACCGGAGGTCGCCGACGTAGCCGAACATCTCCGACAGCGGCACCTGCGCCTTGACGACGCGCGCACCGCTGCGCTCCTCCATGGCCTGGATCTGACCACGGCGGGAGTTCAGGTCACCGATCACTTCACCCATGTAGTCCTCGGGTGTGGTCACCTCGACCGCCATGATCGGCTCCAGGATCACCGGCTGAGCCGCCTGAGCGGCCTTCTTCAACGCCTGTGAACCCGCAACTTTGAACGCCATTTCCGAGGAGTCGACCTCGTGGTAGGCGCCGTCGAGCAGCGTCACCTTCAGGTTCACCAGCGGGTAGCCGGCGAGCACGCCGTACTGCATGGCGTCCTGGGCGCCCGCGTCCACCGAGGGGATGTACTCGCGCGGGATGCGGCCACCGGTGACCTTGTTCTCGAACTCGTAGGTGGCACCGTCCTCGCCGACGAACGGCTCCAGATCGATGAGCACCTTCGCGAACTGGCCCGAGCCACCCGTCTGCTTCTTGTGGGTGTACTCGACCTTCTCGACCTTGCGCTTGATCGTCTCGCGGTAGGCCACCTGCGGCTTGCCGACGTTGGCCTCGACCTTGAACTCGCGACGCATGCGGTCCACGAGGATGTCCAGGTGCAGCTCGCCCATGCCGCCGATGACGGTCTGGCCGGTCTCCTGGTCCAGGTGCACCTTGAAGGTCGGGTCCTCTTCGGCGAGCTTCTGGATCGCGGTGCCCAGCTTCTCCTGGTCACTCTTGGTCTTGGGCTCGATGGCCACCTCGATGACCGGATCCGGGAAGGTCATCGACTCGAGCACGATCTGCTCGTTCGGATCGCACAGCGTGTCGCCGGTGGTGGTGTCCTTCAGACCGATCACGGCGTAGATGTGGCCGGCGGAGGCCCGTTCGACCGGGTTCTCCTTGTTGGCGTGCATCTGGAACAGCTTGCCCAGCCGCTCCTTCTTGCCCTTGGTCGAGTTGACCACCTGGGAACCGGATTCCACGACACCGGAGTACACGCGGACGTAGGTCAGCTTGCCGAAGAACGGGTGCACCGCGATCTTGAACGCCAGCGCCGAGAAGGGCTCGTCGACCGACGGCTTGCGGCTGATGACCTCGTCTTCCTTGCCGGGCACGTGACCCTGCACGGACTCGACGTCCAGCGGCGACGGCAGGTAGTCGATGACCGCGTCGAGCATGGGCTGCACGCCCTTGTTCTTGAACGCGCTGCCGCACAGCACCGGGTACAGCTCGCTGTTGACCGTCAGCTTGCGGATCGCGCCCTTGATCTCGTCGACCGAGAGCTCCTCGCCACCGAAGTACTTCTCCAGCAGTGCCTCGTCGCTCTCGGCGACGGTCTCGAGCAGCTTGGTGCGGTACTCCTCGGCCTTGTCGGCGAGGTCGGCCGGGATGTCCTCGACCTCGTACTTCTCACCGAGGGCGGTCTCGCCGCGCCACACCTTGGCCTTCATCTCGACCAGGTCGATGATGCCGATGAAGTCGTTCTCGGCGCCGATCGGCAGCTGGATCACCAGCGGCTTGGCACCGAGGCGCTCCTCGATGGTGCGCACGGTGAAGTAGAAGTCCGCGCCGAGCTTGTCCATCTTGTTGACGAAGCAGATACGCGGCACGTCGTACTTGTCGGCCTGCCGCCACACCTGCTCGGACTGCGGCTCCACGCCTTCTTTGCCGTCGAACACGGCGACCGCACCGTCGAGCACGCGCAGCGAGCGCTCCACCTCGACGGTGAAGTCGACGTGGCCCGGGGTGTCGATGATGTTGATCTGGTTGTTGTTCCAGAAGCAGGTCACAGCCGCGGAGGTGATGGTGATACCACGCTCCTGCTCCTGCTCCATCCAGTCGGTCGTGGAGGCACCGTCGTGCGTCTCACCGATCTTGTAGTTGACGCCGGTGTAGTACAGGATGCGCTCGGTCGTCGTGGTCTTGCCGGCATCGATGTGCGCCATGATGCCGATGTTGCGGACCTTGTTCAGGTCGGTAAGCACGTCCTTCTGTGCCACAGAAGTCTTCTCTCTCGCTTCGTAGATGTGTGGTCATTGCGCCGGCGGCAACACTGCTCGCCGGCGGCTATCACCAGCGGTAGTGCGCGAAGGCCCGGTTCGCCTCGGCCATCTTGTGGGTGTCCTCACGCCGCTTGACGGAGGCGCCGAGGCCGTTGCTGGCATCGAGGATCTCGTTGGCCAGACGCTCGACCATGGTCTTCTCACGACGCTGACGGGAGAAGTTCACCAGCCAGCGCAGCGCCAGCGTGGTGGAACGATCGGGCCGCACCTCGACCGGGACCTGGTAGGTCGCGCCACCGACGCGGCGGCTACGGACCTCGAGGGCAGGCTTGACGTTGTCGAGTGCGCGCTTCAGGGTGACGACCGGATCGGTGCCGGTCTTCTCGCGGGCCTGCTCGAGCGCGCCGTACACGATGCGCTCAGCCAGCGATTTCTTGCCCTCGAGCAGGACCTTGTTCACGAGCTGGGTGACCAGCTGCGAGCCGTAGACGGGGTCGTTGACCAACGGACGCTTCGGCGCGGGTCCCTTGCGCGGCATTAGCTCTTCTCCTTCTTCGCGCCATAGCGGCTGCGGGCCTGCTTGCGGTTCTTCACACCCTGGGTGTCGAGCGAACCGCGGATGATCTTGTAACGGACACCGGGCAGGTCCTTCACACGACCGCCACGCACCAGGACCATCGAGTGCTCCTGAAGGTTGTGGCCTTCACCCGGGATGTAAGCGGTCACCTCAACCTGGCTGGTCAGCTTCACGCGCGCGACCTTCCGGAGCGCCGAGTTCGGCTTCTTCGGAGTGGTGGTGTAAACGCGCGTGCACACGCCGCGACGCTGCGGGCTGCCCTTGAGGGCCGCGGTCTTCACCTTGGCGATCTTGTCGCGGCGGCCCTTGCGGACCAGCTGCTGAATGGTTGGCATGTACCGGCTTTCTCTGTGTTGCTTCTCTTGTTCTTAAGTCTCTGTACTGCAGTTTTCACCCGTCCGCGTCCCCCGCGTCCGGGCGTGTCGCACGCGTCCGCACCGATTCGATCCGATGCGTGATAGACATGCGAATTGGCCCGGCGTGCGGGCACGCTTGCGTACAGGATCAGCCGCAGGCGCCTTTCGGGCCAGGCACGATCCACCACAATACCAGGGCCGACCGCGACGAAACAAACTCGTGCACGGCGGTCTAATCGCAGGTCAGACAGTGAGGTCCACCCTACGCTTCGCGACGCTCCATCCCGGAGGCCAGGCGCAGCAGCATATCGGTGAAAACCGCGTCGGTGTCGACGTCGTCCATGACGCCCGTCATCTCCAGCAACACGAAGCCGTGCAGGGCTGACCAGAACTCCAGCGCAGCGTAGAAGGCCTGCTCACCTTCGAGCCCGAACGACGCGAGCACCTCGATGACCGGTGCCGCGGCCGCCTTGGTGGCCGCCGAGTACTCGGGGTCGTCGTCACCGAACGGCATCCGGGTGAACGCCGAGTACCGCCCGGGATGGTGATGTGCGTAACTGCGGTAGGCGCTGGCCATGGCGATCACGGCGTCGTCGCGCGTGCGGCCCTCCCCCACCCGGTTGAGCATCGAGATGATGTCGTCGATCACGCGCATCCGTACGGTGCGGCGCAGATCATCGAGGCTGTGCACGTGGTTGTACAGCGACGGGCCCTTGGTGCCGAGCTGGTTGGCCAGTGCGTTGATGGTCAGCGCGTCCCAGCCCTCGCGGTCGAGGAACGTCAGTGCGGCGTTGACGATGGTGTCGCGGCTCAGGCGAGTGGTCCGGGTCGCGCGCACGTGGCCGCGGCGGCTCCCCGAGGAGGGTTCCGGCCGAACGGACATGCGCACTACCTTCTCTTCTGGCTTTCTTCCCGGACCTGTCGTCCGGGCGGCACCGGTTTCGGGTCGCCGTGAAACTCTAGCCCCTGGCGGTTGGTGTGACGGTGTGGCGCGCGCGGCGGATCAGTTCACCCGGTCCTGACTCAGCTGCGCCAACTGCTCGATCACGGTGCACAGGTCGGGCAGCGCCGCGGGGTTCATCGTCTGGATCGACCAGGTGATGACGTCGCCGCCCTTGGCCACGTAGATGCTGCAGACGTTGGTGTCGGCCGCCTTGAAGCCCTTGTTGCCGTCGAGCGACAGTTCGGTCAGGGTGCGTCCGGCGTTCTGTTCCAGGGTGCGCTCGGTGTCCATGTCGCTGCCCCGGTACCACCACGTCGAGATGCCCATGCCTGCCCCGAACGTGCCGAGCATGGTGTTCTCCTGCCAGAAGCATCCCGTGTCGCTGACCACCGCTTTCTCGAACATGCCGGATCCGACGGCCTTGTCGATGTCGGCATCGGTGACGCCGTTGCAGTCGACCCCGCGAAAACCCGGGGCCGCGGTGGGTGACTGTTCGGCCGGCGCCGGGTCGTGCGTGCCGCACGCCGCGATCAGCACCGGGAATGCGGCCACTGCGGCCGCCAGACGGACCTGGCGACGCATGTCTACAGTTCCGACTGCAGGGTCCGCGACAGGAGCTTCTCGGCGTCCTTGCACGGATCACCGTCCTGCTTGCCGCGGAACTGCACCCACCAGCTGAGCACTCCGGACCCGGCGGCCGCGGTCGCCGAACAGGCCGCGCCGGTCACGTCACGCCGGGCCAGGAACGCCTGCTGCCGCTCGATCACGGTGTCGGTGATGGTCGCCTCGCGCTGCTCGGCCACCTCACGTTCACGCTGCAGGGTTCCGGTTTCGAACCAGGAGAACACCACGTCGATCATCGCGGGCCCGGCCCCCGACTCCTGACCTTCATCGGGTCCGGGCTCGGGCTGGGTCTTGCGGGAGAGCACGTACTGGCACACCGCGCCGCTGTAGGGGCGGACGACGTTGTCGGCGCCGAGGATCTCCTGGACCGTGCTGTCGACGAGGAGGCCGCAACGGTCGTCGACGTATCCGTAGCTGCGATTGGGGTCCGCTGGGTCGGACTGGGCGCGCTGCGCCGTCCCGGTGACGGTGTGCGAACACGCCGCAGCGGTCACAACGGCTGTGACCGCGACGGCAGCAGCCTCAACAACACGCCGGCACATCGCTCATCACGCTACCGAGCACCGCCGATCCCCGCGACCCTTCGCCTCACGCGGCGTCCAACTCGGCCCGGGGGTGGCGGGACTCGCGAGGGAACTGCCCAACCGCTGCCGGGTTCCTGTGACGGCCACGTACTCTTCGTTGCAGCAGACTTCTGGTCTGGAGCGGATGGAGGAAACACCGTGCATTGGATCGCCGTTGGCCGAATCGCCGTGTCCTGCGTCATCGCCCTGCCGATGGCCCTGGCCGTCGGGCTGCCCACGGCCGGTGCGAAGAACGGCGACACCCACATCACCGGACAGGGCGTGGAGCGGACGCTGGACTGCAACAACGCCACCCTGTTCGTGACCGGCACGGGTAACCACATCAACGCGATGGGAACCTGCTGGGCCGTCACGGTGCAGGGGTCGTCGAACGTCGTCGTCGCCGAGAACGTCATCAACGACATCACGGTGTACGGCTACGACCAGACGGTGTTCTACAAGAACGGACAGCCCGCCGTGATCGACCGCGGCCGGGAACTGCAGATGACCAACGTCATCGACCGCGTTCCCGCCTGAGGCGATCCGACGGAGAAAGCAGAGAAGCTCATGCGTGCGCACACCACCCGGATCCTCGGCACCACCGCGGCAGCGGTCGCGGTCCTGGGTCTCGCGGCCTGCGGTTCGGAAAGCTCTGACACCAACACGCCTTCGGCGACGGCCGGATCGTCCGGTGTCAACGTCGAGATCGGCAACACCATCAACTACATGTCGGTCGGCACCACCGCCGACATCGACTGCGCCGACGGCAAGTCCCTGACCGTGGGCGGGGCCAACAACACGCTGACCGTCAAGGGCACGTGCGCCAACGTCAACATCGGCGGCTCCGACAACAAGATCACGTTCGAGAAGATCGACAAGGACCTCACGGTCGTCGGCCTCAACAACACCATCACCTACCGCGACGGGGACCCCAAGATCAACAACACCGGCAGCGGCAACTCGGTCAGCAAGGGATAGTCCCTCAATAGATCTCGCGGTACAGCGCGACGATCTCGTCGTGCGTGGGCACCCGCGGATTGTTCTGCGGCGAGCCTGACGCCAGTGCCTGCTCGGCCATGGTGGGAAGCCTGGCCTCCCAATCCTTCTCGTCGATGCCGTACGAGCGCGGGGTGGGCACCTCCACGTCCGCGCACAGCCGCTCGAGTTCGGTGACGAGCTCACTTGCCGCATCGCGGTCCGCGACAGCCGCGCCGACGATCCCCATCGCGCGGGCGCAGTCGGCGTACCGCCCGATCGCCGACTCGACCGAGAACCGGGTGACGGCAGGCAGCAGCATCGCATTGGACAGACCGTGCGCGACGTGGAAGTGACCGCCGATCGGCCGGCTCATGCCGTGCACGAGTGCCACGGAGGAGTTCGAGAACGCCATGCCCGCCTGCGTCGACGCGAGCATCATCGCCTCGCGCGCCTCGCGGTCGTCACCGTCGACGTAGGCACGCCGCAGATGCTTCGAGATCGACTGCATCGCCGCGAGCGCCAGCGCATCCGAGAATCCGCCGGCGCGCCTGCTGACGTAGGCCTCGATGGCGTGCGTGAGGGCGTCGACACCGGTGTCGGCGGTGAGACGGGCGGGCATCGACACCGTCAGTTCGTAATCCACCACGATCGCGATCGGCAGGAACGACAGCCCAGGGCACAGCATCTTCTCGTCGGTCTCGCCGTCGGTGATCACCGTGAACTGCGTTGCTTCCGAACCGCTTCCAGCGGTGGTGGGTACGGCCACGATGGGCAGCGCCGGCCCGGTGTAGCTGCTGGGTGCCTTGTAGGAGGCGATGTCGCCACCGTTGGCCGAGAGCACCGCGAGCGCTTTCGCGGTGTCCATCGGGCTGCCGCCGCCGAACCCGATGATGCCGTCGGCTCGGTGGGCGCGAACGAGTTCCAGTCCGGCGGAAAGGGACTCCACCGTCGGGTCCGGCACGGTGTCGGAGAACACGGCGGCCGTGCTGCCCGCGGCGTGCAGCGTCTTGGCCAGCCGTTCGGCCTGCCCGGTCTCGACGAGGTAGCGGTCGGTGACCAGCACGGGCCGCGAGATGCCGAGGTCGGCGATGACCTCGCCGAGCGTATCTGCTGCTCCTGCACCGATTTTCGCGAAACGCGGAAGCGCGATGTTGGTCACCATGGGATCGTCCTCGGGTCGGGGTTTCGTGCGGTGCCCCCATGCTCTCGGCTCATTTGTGCACCCGTCAACAGCCATTCCCGCACGCGCTCGTGCAGATTTGCAGGTAAGGTGTGCGCCCATGTCGACGATGTTCAGTGCCGACAACCTGCGGTACTTCCTGGAGGTCGCACGGACCGGGCGGCTCAACGATGCCGCGCGCAACCTCGGCGTCGACCACACGACCGTGGGCAGGCGCATCACCGCACTCGAAAAATCGATCGGCGAAAGGCTTTTCGACAGATCTCCGGGCGGCTGGCAGTTGACCGAGGCCGGGGCGGATCTGTTTCCACGGGCCGAGACGGTCGAGTCGGCCGTCATCGCGGCCTACGAGACGCGGACGTCGGCCGGCCCCCTGACCGGGACGGTGAGCGTCGCGACCACCGACGGCTTCGGTGCGTTCGTGCTGGCTCCGCGTCTGGCCGACCTGCGACGCCGCCATCCCCACCTCGACATCGAGATGGCGACCGCGACCGAGCACCGGTCATTGTCCGCGCGGCATTTCGACATCGCGGTCACCCTGGAGGAACCGCCGTCGCGCGGCGTCCTGGTGCAGGCCCTCGCGGGCTACGACCTGCGGTTGTACGCGACGCCCGGATATCTCGACGACGCACCGCCGATCGACGAACTCGCAGACCTGGCCCGCCACACCCTGATCTGGTACATCGACGCCCTGCTCGACGTGGCCCCGTTGCGGATCCTGGGTTTGTTACCTCACAAGCAGCGCGTGGCGATCCAGACCAACAACATCACCGGCCACTGGCTCGCGGCGCGCGGCGGCCTGGGCATCGCGCCGTTGCCGCAGTACATCGCCGAATCCGATCCGGAGCTGACATGCGTGCTGCCGCACGAATTCTCGGTACGGCGCCGCTACTGGATGGTGATACCCCGCGAGCTACGTCAGGTCGGCCGGGTGCGCGCAGTCGCCCAATTCCTCAACGAGGTCGTGAACGACAACCCGTACCTGATGGCACCCGGCTGACTCTCAGAGCGCCCGGTGGCTGTGTCTGCTCGCCGCTCGCAACGCCACGGCGGAAAAATCGGCCCGAGACCGCCGTGGCGTTACGAGCGCGGATCACGCGTTCGCTCCGTGGCGGCCTGCGCCCGCGGCGAACCGTCCCGCCCCGTGCATGGCCTCGTCCTTGACCCGCGATATGGAGGCGAACTCGAAATCCATTGCCGCGTTCTCTGATTCGCCCCACTGGTGCAGAGCCGACAGGCGGTCGGCCCGCATGCACTGCTGGGGCAGACGCGCCAGTTCGGCGGCGAGTTCCTCGGCCGCCTGGCGGGCCTGCCCGGTGGGGACCACACGGTTGGCCAGCCCTATCGCATACGCCTCGGCGGCGTCGACCGCGCGCCCGGTGAGGATCAGGTCCATCGCGCGGCTGTGCCCGATCAGCCGCGGTAGGCGCACTGTCCCGCCGTCGATGAGCGGTACGCCCCAGCGCCGGCAGAACACACCCATCGTGGCGTCCTCGTCGACCACGCGCAGGTCACACCACAGCGCAAGTTCGAGGCCACCTGCGACGGCGTATCCGCTGATCGCCGCGATCACCGGTTTCGACAGGTCCATCCGGCTCGGGCCCATCGGCCCGGGACCTTCGCGGTGCACCTGGTTCGCCTCGGGCGTACCGAACGCCTTCAGATCGGCTCCCGCGCAGAATGTTCCGTTCGCGCCGGTCAACACCGCCACCGACGCGGTGTCGTCGGCGTCGAACTCCTCGAACGCGGCGAACAGCGCCGCGGCGGTCGGGCCGTTCACCGCGTTCCTCGCCTCGGGTCGGTCGATGATGACCGTGGTGACCGGGCCGTTGCGTTCGATCCGGACGGGTTCGCTCACGTCGCCTCCATCAGTTCGGTGCGGTCACGCCGCGCGACGAGTTCGGCGGCGAAGTCGTTGTACGCGGCGCGCAACGCCGCGCCCGGCCACGAGGCGGGCAGCAGATCGTCGGGCAGCACGGGATCGACCAACAGGTGGCGCACGATGCCCGCGGCCACCACGAACCGGGCGGGGACGTCGGTGGCGTCGGCCATCGCCTCGAGGAGAAGCTCGCCGGTGCGGGCCCATCCGGGTAGGTCCCACAGACGCGCGGCGAGGTCACGCGGGTTGTCGTCGCGGGTGCGCAACACCCGGACCCGGTCGGCGATCTCGCCGGGCAGCGCCTGGTCCAGGTTGTCGGGCCGCAGCCACACCCCTTCCCGTAGTTCACCGAACCGGTACTGCTGCAGGGTGTTGCGCATCGAGGCGCGCGTGCGGGCATCGGTGCCGACGCTGGTGACCACCACCGTGAGCCATTCGCCGTCGTGATCGTGCACCTTGGGGTCGATGGCGTCGTCCTGTCTGCGCTGACGGACCATCAGCCGGTCCGACAACCGGTAGCCGTCGGCCGATCGCACCAGATCCCCCGCGCTCACCATTCTGGTCAGCGCCACCCGCAGGGTCTGCTCGCGGATGCCGAAATCCGATGTCAGCCTGATCAATTCAGCCGAGCTCGCCCATGCCGGATGTGCACCCAGCATCACGCTGAGCACCACCGACCGAGCGGTCATCCGGCGCACGTCAGGCACGGTCACGCTCCCTCACACGTCCGAAGCGCTGCGTCCGTGGTCACCCATCGGCTCGTCGCGACGACGCACGGCCTCGCGGAACCCGTGCTCGCGGGCCGTCGCGACGAACGCATGTCCTTCCGGCGTGTGCCGGGCGATGCCGTCGAAGACGGTGCTGACCATCTGGCTGGTCGCCACGCCCTGGTTGAGCAGCGCCGTGTTGCATGCGAGCTTGGCCATGATCAATTGGTTGACGGGCATGGCCGCGATGCGTTCGACGAGGCGCTCGGTGCGCGCGTCGAGATCGGCCGGGTCGGGCGCCTCGACCGCCAGTCCCCACTCGGCGGCCTGCGCCCCGGTGATGCAATCCCCGGTGAACAGCAGGCGTTTCGCACGCTGGTCCCCCAGCCGGTGCGCCCACAACCCTGCGGCCGGTACGCCCCACACCCGCATCGGCGGGTAGCCGATCTTGGCGTCGGCCGCGGCGATCACCTGATCGGCGTGCAGCGCGATGTCGGTGCCGCCGGCCACGCAGTAGCCGTGGATCTTCACCACGGTGGGCTTGTCACAGTGCATCAGGCTCGCGAAGCCGCGAACGAATCGGCTCATCATCTGATAGTCGACCATCGGATCCCACGGCTCATCCGGAAGGTGGTTGAGCGCCTGTGTCTTTCCCGACAGCACGGTGCCCTCGTACGGGCTGCCGCCACCGGCAGACGACGAGCCTTCCGCGTACGCGCTCAGGTCGAATCCGGCGCAGAACCCCTCACCGCGCCCGGAGACCAGGATGACGTGGACGTCCGGGTCAAGGTCGGCCCGTTCGACGAGCGCCGACAACTCCAGGGGCGTGTCCGCGACGATCGCGTTGCCCTTCTCGGGCCGATTGAACGTGATGCGCGCGACCCGGTCCGTGACCTCGTAGGTCATGGTCTTGAGGTTGTCGAAGTCGACCGGCCGGATCGCGTGCGTCATGCGTCGTCCCCCTTGTTTCTCCCGGACTTTCCTTCGCGAGAGAAGATCACCCCTTGACCAGAGCGCGTTCGATGATGGGCGCGAGGTCCAGCCCGGTGGGCAGTGTGCCGAAGGCACTGCCCCACTGTCCGCCGAGGCGGCTGGCGAGGAAGGCCTCGGCGACCGCGGGGTGCCCGTGGCGCACGAGCAGCGATCCCTGCAGGGCGAGCGAGATGTCCTCGGCGACCTTGCGGGCGCGGTACTGGATGGTCTCCAGCTCACCCAGGTCACGCTGCAACGTCGCGACATGGGCGTCGAGACGCTCGTCGTGTCCGGCCGTCTGGCCGAGCTCGTCGAACAACACCTCGACGCACTCGGGACGGGTTGCCATGGCGCGCAGGGTATCGAGGGCGCTCACGTTGCCCGAGCCCTCCCAGATGCCCATGAGTGGCGCCTCACGGTAGAGCCGCGGCATGCCCGAGTCCTCGACATAACCGTTGCCGCCCAGGCATTCCATGGCCTCGGCCGCGTGCGGCGTCGCCCGCTTGCACACCCAGTACTTGCCCGCCGCCAGACCGATGCGGCGGAGGAGCTTCTCGCGCTCATCGCCGTGCACGGCCTTGTCGGTCGCGCCGGCCATGCGCATCGCGAGCATGGTGGCGGCCTCGGCTTCGATCGCGAGGTCGGCGAGCACGTTGCGCATCAGCGGCTGGTCGATCAGATAGGCGCCGAACGCCTTTCGGTGCTGCGCGTGGTGCACGGCACGCGACAGACCGTTGCGCATGCTGGTCGCGCTGCCCAGCGTGCAGTCGAGCCGGGTGAGGTTGACCATCTCGATGATGGTCGGCACGCCGCGGCCCTCCTCGCCGACCAGCCATGCCGTCGCGCCGTCGTACTCGACCTCGCTGGAGGCGTTGGCGTGGTTGCCCAGCTTGTCCTTCAAGCGCTGCAGGAACATCCGGTTGCGGCGGCCGTCGGGCAGGATGCGCGGGAGGAAGAAACAGCTGAGGCCGCCGGGGGCCTGCGCGAGCACCAGGAAGATGTCGCACATGGGCGCCGAGGTGAACCACTTGTGCCCGGTCAGCGTGTAGCTGCCGTCGCCGTTCGGGGTGGCCTGCGTGGTGCCGGCGCGCACATCGGAGCCGCCCTGCTTCTCGGTCATCGACATGCCCGCGGTGATGCCGAGTTTGGTGGTCGGGATCTTGAGCTCGGGATCGTAGACCCGGCTGGTGAGCAGCGGCTCGTAGATCTTGGCCAGTTCGGGGTTGAACCTCAGTGCGGGAACCACCGCATAGGTCATCGAGATCGGGCAGATGTGGCCCGGCTCGGGCGTCCACACCGAGGTCTTGGCGGCCCGCACCACGTGCGCACCCGGCCGGTCGTCGGCCCACGGCGCGGCGTGCAGACCGTAGCTGACGGCCACCGACATCAGCTCGTGGTAGGCCGGGTCGTACTCGACCTCGTCGATGCGGTGACCGTAACGGTCATGGGTGTGCAGGATGGGCCGGTTGCGGTCGGCGAGTTCGCCCCATCGCTGAGCCTGTCTGCTGCCACTCAGCGCGCCCAGCGCATGGACTTCATCGAGTCCCCACTCGCCGCCTTCCCGGATCAGCGCCTCGGTGAGCACGGGCGAGGTGGCGGGGTTGTAGTCCTCCAGCGGCGGCACCTGATTGGTGACGGCATGGGTGCCGGAGGAGGCAAGAAGCGACAGATCGTGTGCCATACGCGCCAGTGTTACAGTTTTTCGACAGTCGCACAATAGCCGTAATACAGTCCTCAGCGACCTGTGGGTTTCCGTTCAGCCGAGGTGTTGTCGGCCGAGCGCACACTGTTCAGCACAGTCTGGCCCTGCTGGTCGATGAGCCTGGTGAACAGTTGTTGCGCGTAGCCGAACACCAGACCCCACGCGACGATCTGCCCCGGGTTGTCCAGCGCGTTGAGTCCGGGGATGAACTGTCCGCGCATCAGCAGCAGGCCGAGGACGGCCGTGAGCGCACCGGTGGGCAGCTTGAGCGCCGCGAGCGCGACCGGGATCCCGTACCGCTCCGACGAGCCTTTCACGTGGCTGATCATCGCGGCGGACGCGATCGCGGCCGCGAGAAGACCGACGAGCTCGATCACGATGACGTCCATCGGCGTGACGGTGTCGGCGACGACGTAGTCGATGTCGCGTGCGTTGGGCGGCACCGGCACACCGGCCCGCTGGGGTGTGATCGGCGGGGACTGATTGGTCGGGCACACCACGGTGATCTGGTTGGCGTCCCGCGGCGTGAAGCACAGCGGCAACAGCGTGGGCTGGTAGAAGGTGATGATCCCGAGCGCGACGGCCAGCAGCGACAACAGGATCGTGGTGCTCACCACGATGTTGCGAAAACTCCTGAGCCGCAGATTTTCTCGCATGCCCTCGGAGCTCGCCGCGCGCACGGTGGCGACGATCTTGTCGCGCTCCCGCGTGACGACGTCGTTCTGGGTCTCCCGGTCGAGGCCGGCGAGGCTCTTGACCAGACGCTCCAGTTCCTGGCGCCCCGGATCCGATGTCCGTAGGTGGCGCTGGACGTGTCGCAGCAGCGACGGCATCTGCCCGGCGAGGTACTCGGGCGGCGCGAGGTTGAGCAGTTGCGCCTCGGCGGCATCGAGGTTGCTCATCGAGCGTTCGAGCAGCGGCCCGTTGCGCCAGGCCCACATACGCCTTCCAGACGTCGCGCGTTTTCTGTCGGCCGCGTCCCGCACGGCCTCCAGATGACTCCTGATCGCCCCGGACAGCGCGCCGCCCACGTCGCGACGATTGCCCGGGGCAAGGTACTCGACCAGCGTCTCCAGTTCGTACGCACGCGTCAGAGCGCTCTCGCGCCACGCCACCCACACCGGTCCGCCGACGGGCCGCACGGCGTCGAACTGGGGTACGCGGGTCGCGTCCTCGACCGCGACCGTCGTGATCACCACGATGCCTCCTGCGGAGCGTCACACGAAGCGACTCATACGAGTCGTGTGAGCGGACCGTATGACCGGCCGAGGACGATCGGCACGCGTAGTGCGGTACCTATTTCGGTCTCCGCATACTGTTGCGATGACACCGAACACCGCCGTCGACACCACCACTCTCGAACTCGACCACGAGCCCGTGCCGGCCGAACAGGCAGTCAGCGGAGCACCGCAGACCGCGGCCGTCGCGCTCGACGAGTTCGGCGGCATGGAGGTCGGCGTGTGGGAGATGACGCCGGGGGTGATGACCGACGTCGAGGCCGACGAGGTGTTCGTCGTCGTCGCGGGTTCAGGTTCGGTCGAGTTCGCCGACGGCAGCCCCACGCTGCACCTGCGCCCCGGCAGCGTCTGCCGACTCAAGGCCGGCACCAGCACCGTGTGGACCGTCACCGAGACGCTGCGCAAGGTCTACCTCGCCTGACCGCCCACGCCGGAAGGCGTGGAACCGGTTGAAGACGAAGATCACCGTCGCGGCCAGCGCCCAGCCGAGAAGGATGTCGACGACGTAGTGCTCGGCCGTGTAGACCAGCGTGAACGCCATGATCAGCGGGTAGGCCACGAGAAGCGGACGCCACTTGCGGTTCACGCGGTACCACAGGAACGCCGCGACGCCTGCCGTGAGACCGGCATGCAGTGACGGGATGGCCGCGACGAGGTTCACGCTGGCCTGCCCCTGGTCGATCAGCGCGGTCGCGCTGTGCAGGTTCAGCTTGCCCCAGCCCCGCGTCACGATGCGTTCGATCCAGTCGTTGGCGCCGTCCTGGCTGCTCTGCATCGGCCCGAGCAGACCGCCGTCGGCCACACCGCGCGCCGAGCGGAACATGCAGCGCGGTCCGGACGGTCCGCCCTCGACGTCGCTGGGAGTGCAGCGCGCGGCCGCCCACGGCGGTGCCGCGGGCACCAGGGCGTAGATGGCCAGCGCCGCGAACGACAGCCCGACGAACAGCCGGACGAACTTCTTCCACTCCTCGCGGTCGCGCAGCCACAACACCCCCGCGACCACGTACGGCAGGATGAAGAACGACATGTAGACCGTGCTGATCACCACTTCCCACCACGGCGGATGCGGCAGCTTGAGGTGTTCCTGCAGCCACACCGTGGGCACCGTGCCGAAGAACAGCCAACGGTCGACGTCGACCTGCCAATGCCACAATGTGGGCCGCCCGATCAGCGTGGCCGCGCCGCGGCTCAGGTCGTAGGCGACGAGCACCAGGGCGAACGGCAGCCAGTCACGGATGACGTACAGCATGCGTTTGCCCTGGCCGATGCTCGCGGCGAGCAGCCCGGTGCAGATATAGAGCAGCAGCAGCTCACGGTTGAACGCGAATCCGTCGGTGACCGTGCGGTACACGATGACGGCGGCCCAGATCGCGATGGCCACATAACGCAGGATGCGCAGGATGCCACCGCGACGGGTCCGAGCCCGATCGCGGGTGTCGGCCGGGTCGCCGGTGGTTGGCTCAGGTCCCACACCTGTTGCCGAGTCCTCAACCGCGGTCACTTGGCGAACATTAGTTCACCTTGTCGTCACCGACAGTTCCGGCGAGGTTTCGTTTTCAAACCGTGTCGACGGGCGTGGCCCGGCTGCACGGGCCTAACCCGCGTGTTCGCGCAGGAACGCGATGTCGTCCTTGCGTCCTGCCTCGGCCGTCTCGCAGATCACGGGAGCGTCGGCGGCCTTGACCACCGCGGCCAGCAGCTGCGGATCGATCTGCCCTGCGCCGAAGTTGGCGTGCCGGTCCGCGCCGGAACCGGCCGCGTCGCGCGAGTCGTTGCAGTGCACCAGGTCGATGCGGCCCGTGATGGACTTGATGCGCTCGACGGCGTCGATCAGCGCCTCACCGGCGGCCCAGGCGTGGCACGTGTCGAGGCAGAAGCCGATTCCCTTGTCGCCGATGTGATCCCACAAACGGGCGATGGTGTCGAAGTGGCGGGCCATCGCGTGGTCGCCGCCCGCGGTGTTCTCCAGGTACACCGGCACATCGGTGTCGAGCGCGTCGAGCGCCTTGACCCAGCGGGTGAAACCGGCCTCCATGTCGTTGTCGTCGGCGTGGCCGCCGTGCACGATGACCGCGGTCGCGCCGATCTCGGCGGCCGCGTCACACGTGTCCTGCAGGATCTTGCGCGACGGGATGCGCACCCGGTTGTTGGCCGAGGCGACGTTGATCAGGTACGGCGCGTGCACGTAGAGCGGGATCGTCGAGGCCTTGAGCACCTCGGCGTCCTCGCGCGGCTTGGGTTTCTTCCAGCTCTGCGGGTTGCCGAGGAAGAACTGCACCACATCGGCGCCGTCGGCGGCGGCCGCGGCCAGCGGATCGGTGTTGTCTACATGCGAGCCAATGAGCACGGGGCCAGTCTAGTGACCGGCCCCGACACTCATCAGTTCGGCGAGATCAGCTCAGCGCCTCTTCCGGCGTCCGCTGGATCGGCGTCGGCCACTTGGACGGCACCGGGCGCTCACGCACGCGCTGCGGCCACCAGAACCAACGGCCCAGCAGGGTCGCGATCGACGGTGTCATGAGCGAGCGGACGACCAGTGTGTCGAACAGCAGGCCCAGGCCGATCGTGGTGCCGACCTGCCCGATGGTGATCAGGCTGCTGACCGCCATCGACGCCATCGTGAACGCGAACACCAACCCGGCCGCGGTGACCACCGCGCCCGTGCCGACCATGGCGCGGATGATGCCGGTCCGGATGCCTGCGTGGATTTCCTCTTTCATGCGCGAGACCAGCAGCAGGTTGTAGTCCGCGCCGACGGCCAGCAGCACGATCACCGACATCGGCAGCACCATCCAGTGCAGCGGGATCCCGACGATGTGCTGCCACAGCAGCACCGACAGTCCGAACGCCGAGGCCAGGCTCAGCACCACCGTCCCGACGATCACGGCCGCGGCCACGACGGCCCGGGTGAGCACCATCATGATGATGAAGATCAGGATCAGCGCCGAGGCCGCGACGATGATCAGGTCGTAGTCGGCGCCGATCTGCATGTCGTTGTACGTCGCGGCGCTGCCGCCGAGGTAGATGCGCGCACCCTCGAACGGGGTGCCCTTGATCGCGTCGGCCGCGGCGACCTTGAGTTCGTCCATGCGCGCGGTGCCCTCTTCGGTCAGCGGGTCACCCTGGTGAATGATGGTGAAGCGCACCGCATGTCCGTCCGGCGACATGAACAGCTTCATGCCCCGCTGGAAGTCGTCGGTCTCGAAGGCCTCCGGCGGCAGATAGAACGAGTCGTCGTTCTTGGCCGCGTCGAACGCCTGGCTCATGGCCGTGGCGTTTTCCTGCATGGCCATGTTCTGATCCTGCTGGGCCTTCTGCACCTGGTACTGGTTCAGCAGCGTCTGCTTCTGGTTCTTCATCGACTGGATCTGTGCCGGCATCACGGCGACCATGCGCGGCATCAGATCGGCCATGCGCCGCATCTCGGGCACCAGTTCCTGGAAATCGTCGGACATGGTGTTGATGCCGTCGATGCTCTCGAAGATCGACCGCATCGACCAGCACATCGGGATGTCGTAGCAGTGCGGTTCCCAGTACAGGTAGTTGCGGATCGGGCGGAAGAAATCGTCGAAGTCCGCCAGATGATCCCGGACGTCCGCAGTGTCATCCGACGTCTGCGCCATCTTGTCGGCCATCGATTGCGACACCGCCGCGAGCTCGGTCTGGATGTTCATCATCTCGGTCATCGAGTCGATGCTGGTCTGCAGATCGTCGGCCTGCTTGAGCAGATTGTCCAGGTTGGTCTGCATGTAGTCGTTGTTCATGATCTGCGTGGTGCCGCTCTGGCCGATCGTGTACGGGATCGTCGAGTGTTCGATCGGGTCACCGTCGGGCCGGGTGATGGTCTGCACCTGGGCGATGCCATGAACGTTCTTGAGCGCCTTGGCGATCTTGTCGATCACCAGGAAGTCGGCCGGGTTGCGCAGATCGCGGTCGGTCTCGACCATCATCAGGTCGGGATTCATCTTGGCCTGCGAGAAGTGCCGGAACGCCGCGTCGTACCCGACGTTCGCCGGGACGTCATCGGGCAGGTAGCGCCGGTCGTCGTAGGTGGTGTAGTAACCGGGCAGCGCGAGCAGGCCGATCAGTGCCGCAACGACCGCGCACACCAGGATCGCGCCGGGCCAGCGCACGGTCGCGGTGCCGACGCGGTGCCACCCCGGCGACCGGCTGAAACGCTTGGGTTCAAGGGTCTTTCCGAACCGGCTTACCACCGAGATCACGGCAGGACCGGCGGTGAGCGCCGCGGCCACCACGATCAGCATGCCGATCGCCAGCGGGACGCCCATCGTCTGGAAGTACGGCAGCCGGGTGAAGTGCAGGCACAGCGTCGCACCCGCGATGGTCAGACCCGACGCCAAAACGACGTGGGCCGTCCCGTGGAACATGGTGTAGTAGGCCGATTCTCGGTCCTCACCGGCTCGCCGCGCCTCCTGATAGCGGCCGATCAGGAAGATCGCGTAGTCGGTGGCCGCGGCGATGGCCAGCGTCACCACCATGTTGGTCGCGAACGTGGTCAGCCCGAAGACGTTGTAAAAACCCAGGAATGCCACGATCCCGCGGGCGCCGGAGAGCCCCAGCACCACCATCGCCAGCACGATCAGCGTCGTGATGACCGAGCGGTAGACCGCCAGCAGCATCACGGTGATGACCGCGAAGGTGACGCCCTCGATCAGCTTCATGCTGGCGTCGCCCTCGGCGCGCTGATCCGCGCTCGTCGCCGCGGCGCCCGTCACGTAAGCCTTGACGCCGGAAGGGGTCTCGCGTTCGGTGGCGATCTTGCGGACCGCCTCGACCGACTCGTTGGCCAGTGACTCGCCCTGGTCACCGGCGATGTAGACCTGGACGTAGGCGGCCTTGCCGTCGACGCTCTGGGCGCCCGACGCGGTGAGGGTGTCACCCCAGAAGTCCTGGACGTGCTGCACGTGTTCGGTGTCGGCGCGCAGATCGGCGACCATCTTGTCGTAGAAGGCGTGCGCCTCGATGCCAAGGGGCTCTTCGCCTTCCAGCACGATCATCACCGAGCTGCTGGTGTCGTACTCTTCGAACACCTGGCCGACGCGCTTGATGGCGAGCGTCGACGGTGCGTCGTTGGGGGCCATCGACACCGCGCGCATCTCGCCGACCTCGTCGAGCGTCGGGACGACGGTGTTGAGGATCGCGACGACCGCGACCCACGCCAGGATGATGGGCACCGCGAAGGTGCGCAGGAACCAGGGCAGCCGTGGCCGCGGGGGCGCCGAGTGACGAGGCGCGGCGATCGCGTCGGTCGGGGTGTCGTCCGTCGGCGCGCTCATGCTGCCTTCACATAGCAGAAGGTTTCGGCGTTCATGCCGGTGGCGGTCCTCTCTTCTTTGACCACGTCGTCGACGGTGACCCGACACGTGATGCTGTCGCCGTCACCTTGGGCCATGATGTGGGGCATCACCGACGGCAGCGTCGTCTGCAGCGTCAGGCTCCACGGCAGCGGTGTGCTCTCGACGCGCTGCGGCATGCCTTCGAGATCCATGTAATTGATCACGGCCGATGAGCCGGAGCCGAAGATCTCGTACGTCACGACCTTCGGGTTGAAGTCCTCGGCGTTGTCCGAGGTCTTCTCCGTCACCACTACAGGGTTCGACCCGAACACGGTGCGCACGTTCATCACGATCAGTGCACCCGCGGCGACCGCGACGACGATCAGCACAGGTAGCCAGATTCGACCGAGCACCTTTGTCATCGCTACCTTCCCCGAACTCGATGACCGCAGCCGACGGCAGGTCACCAGGGCCGCCGGCGCCGGAACACGCCCCCGAGCAACGGGGACAAAAAGTTTCGAGTAGTTAAGCTAACCGCATAAGTGGATAAGGTCAATCCGCTTTCATGTTGTCCGCATTACACTCGGCGGGGTGAGTGCCCCCGAGACGCCGGAGCGGCCTCTGCGCAAGGACGCGGAGCGCAACCGTAAGCGCGTGCTCGAAGCTGCCCGCGAACTGTTCGCCGCCAAGGGTCTTGAGCCGAATCTCAACGACGTCGCGCGCCACGCCGGCGTGGGCGTGGGCACGGTGTACCGGCGCTTCGCCACCAAGGAGGAACTCCTCGAGGCGATTTTCGAGGACGCCATGAACCAGCTCACCGATCTCGCCGAGGAGGCCCTTCGAAAGTCGGACTCCTGGCAGGGTTTCGCATGGTTCGTCGAGCAGCAGTGCCAACTGACCGTGACCGACCGCGGACTCCGCGAGATCGCGTTCAGCAAGTGCTACGGCGGTGATCGCGTGAAGGCCGCGCAGGACCGATTGAGTGTCGTGACGACCGAACTCGTCGAGCGCGCGCAGCGCGACGGCCACCTGCGGCCCGGGGTCTCGGCGACCGATCTGCCGCTGCTCGCGCTGCTCGCCGGCACCGTCACCGAATTCGCGGGCCACGTGGATGCCGACCTGTGGCGCCGATACACGTCGATCCTGCTCGAAGGCATGCGCCATCACCCCGGCCAGGAACCCGTCGCGGTCTTTGCCCTCGATCGTCCGGCACTCGAAGCGGCCATGCGCACCTGGGAACCCGCCGGTCCCCCGTCGCACCGCCCCCGCCCGCCCTGCCCGCCCTGCGCCACCTGACGCGCCCGAAGTGCATGCAGCGCGAGTGAGACAGTGGCGTCCCCTCGCAGCGCGAGCGTGCGTGGCTGCTGCCCGACACACCGCTCGCGGTCGGCATTCGACGCACGTTCGCAGCGCCTGAGCGTGCGCCTACGCCAGCCAAAGGAGTACGCGCCCTCTCCCCTTCGCCGCTCGTAACACAGTGGCGGCCGCGAGCGCGTTTTTCCGCCGTGGCGTTACCAGTGGCGACCGCGAGCGCGTTTTTCCGCCGTGGCGTTAC
>Ga0180218_1000877_pt1 | contig 21581 bp, 17 predicted proteins | sample eDN3rd37CKraftBY_FD_151334 | JGI IMG/M metagenome (GOLD analysis project Ga0180218, IMG submission 151334) | Enriched backyard soil microbial communities from Emeryville, California, USA - eDNA 3rd pass 37_C Kraft BY (version 2) (version 2) | ecosystem: Environmental > Terrestrial > Soil >...
AGCTGCGGCGAGGGGGCGCGCGTGCGCAGGATGACGGTGCGCGGCCCTTCCGCCTCCACCGAGACGATCTCGCGAATGTCGGACTTGTAGGTCTGCGGCAATTCGGTCGCCATGTTGCGGGCGATGGTCGCCGCGACATCCTCCGGTGTCAGTGGCGAGCCGTCATGGAACTTGACGCCCTCGCGCAGCGTGAACTCCCAGGTCGTGGGATCGCGCATGCGCCAAGCCATCGCCAGGCCCGCCACCGGCTTTAGGGTCGCATCCTGCAGCAGGAGCGGCTCGTAGATCTGCAACGTGATGTTGCGGTTGGGCGAGTAGGAGCTGGCGGGATCGGCGGTGTCGAGCGCAGCGCGCACGCCGACCCGGAGGTCCTGCGCCCTGGCGGCACCATGGCCTGCCAGGCCGGGAGTGAGTGCGGCGATGGCGACGGCCATCACGCGGAAGAGCGTCCGTTCCATGTGCGGAAGACAATCATGCGCTTCCCGTCGCCACAAGCCGAGAGGCCGACAGAAAGCTTCGTCATAACTATGAAGCAATGAATTCGCCATCTTCAGGGCTTTGCCCTCTTCAGAGCGAAACCTGCCGAGCATGTCAGCGTCAGGCAAAGAGTGGCAGCTTTCAGCAGGAGTGCTCGCCCCAGCGATCGGTGCGCGACAGACCTGTTGAGAGATCCTTGTCAGTCCAGGTATCGGTGCATAGGCCCAGCCGATGGAGGCGCCGGTCAGGGCCAAGCCGCACCCAGGCGCTGTCGGGCAGTCAACCGGCGCCGTCCCCGAGCGTTTTGTGAGCATGCAACGTCAGACGGAGCACACCGCGAAGAGCTCTGGCACCCGCCGCGCGATCCTCGCGGTCGGCATACTGCTCTGCATCGGCTTATCGGTTGTCGGCGCGTATCTGCTGGGCTGGTTGGATCGTCTCGGCATAATGGACTGATCTGCACGACGCCTGGTAAGCAGGGGGGCAGGCGGGCCCACATGGCGCAGGCCTCGCTCGCGCTTATCCTGTCGCATGCGTGTCTTCCGCCGACTGCTTGCGCTCGCGGGAGGGCACTAGCGGAAATCCCGGCTGGCCGGCATACGGACCTTCGGTCGCGCCGAGCTCGGATCCGGCCGCCGCACCTCATTCGCCCGCGCGAGCCCAGCGTCGCCCCAGGCGGTGGCGTCCTCGGCCTGAATCAGCTGGTCCAGCAGGTCGGTCCGATCAATCAACCGGCGCGCGATGACATGGATGACCGGCACCTCGAGCCGCTCGGCCTGCCGCTCGATCCGCCCTTCGACCAGCATCAGCCGCGCGCCGAGCAGCGCGGCGCGGTCGCGCGCAGCGAGATCCGCCCAGACCACCAGGTTGGCCTGGCCGTGCTCGTCCTCCAGCGTGACGAAGATGATGCCCTTGGCCGTGCCCGGCCGCTGCCGCATCAGTACCAGCCCCGCCAGCGTCACGCAGCTTCCCGGTGGCGACCCGGCCAGCGCGCGCGTGTCCTGGCAGCCCAGGGCCTGCAGCCGCGGCCGCAGCAGAGCCAGGGGATGCCGCCTCAGCGTCAGCCCGAGCGCGGTGTAGTCCATCACCACGGACTGCCCCTCTGTCTCCTCGGGGAGCGCGGGTGCCGGCTCCCGGATCAGCGGTGGCTCGTCGACTGCGGCGGTCTCGGCGGCGAGACGGAGCAGCGGCGGTGGATCATTCTCCACCGCCTGGGCGGCCCAGAGTGCCGCGCGGCGGGCGCTGCCCATGCTGGCGAAGCCATTCGCCCGGGCGAGCGCCTCCATCGCCTTGCGGCCGAGCGCGGCGCGGCGCGCCACCTCCTCCGGCGTGGCAAAGGGCGCGCCATTGCCGGCCCGCCGCACCTCGACCAGACGCTGGCCGTCGGCGGCGGCGAGGCCGGCGGCCATGCGCAGCCCGAGGCGGAGCGCATAGCCCTCGGCGCTCCGCGGCTCCCGCTCCAGCGAGCAATCCCAGTCGCTGGCGTTCACATCCAGTGGCCGCACCAGCACGCCATGCTCGCGCGCGTCACGGACGATCTGTGCCGGGGCATAGAAGCCCATCGGCTGGCTATTCAGCAGGGCGGCAGCAAAGACGGTCGGGTGGTGGCATTTCAGCCAGGCGGAGGCATAGGCGAGAAGAGCAAAAGAAGCGGCATGGCTCTCCGGAAAGCCATAGCTGCCAAAGCCCTCGATCTGCCGGAATACCCGCTCGGCCAGCGCCGGATCATAGCCACGCCGGACCATGCCGCCGACCAGCCGGTTGCGGTACTCGGCCATCCTCTGGCTGTTCGCCATGGCGCGGCGCAGCTGGTCCGCCTCCTCCGGGCTGAACTCGGCAGCGACCATCGCCACCCGCATCGCCTGTTCCTGGAAGAGCGGCACGCCGAGGGTGCGCTCCAGCACCGCCTGCAGTTCATCCGGCGATCCATGCTCGCGGGAGGGCGCGGGATAGACCGGCGTCTCCAGGCCGCTCCGACGGCGCAGATAAGGATGCACCATGTCGCCCTGGATCGGGCCGGGGCGGACGATCGCGACCTGGATCACCAGGTCATAGAAGCGCTCCGGCTTGAGCCGCGGCAGCATCGCCATCTGTGCCCGGCTCTCCACCTGGAACACGCCAACGGAGTCCGCCCGCCGCAGCATGGCGTAGGTCTTCTCGCAATCGCGCGGCACGCTGGCCAGCTTCAGGGACTTGCGGTGATGGCGGCGCAGCAGGTCGAAGCCGCGGCGCAGGCAGGAGAGCATGCCGAGCCCCAGCACATCGACCTTGAGCAGGCCGAGCGCGGCGATGTCATTCTTGTCCCATTCGAGCACCGTACGCCCCGCCATGGCGGCGTTGCGGATGACGGCCATCTCGACCAGCGGCCCGCGGCTCATCACGAAGCCGCCGACATGGGTGGCGAGGTGGCGCGGGAAGTCCTGGATCTCCTCCACCAGCTCCAGTGTTAGGCGCAGCCGGCGGTCGCTCGGGTCCAGCCCCTCGGCGGCGGCAATTTCGGCCAGGGTTTTCTCACGTCCCGGGCCCCAGCTGCCCTTGGCGAGCCGGCCGGTGACATCCTCCGACAGGCCCAGCGCCTTGCCGACCTCGCGCAGCGCCGAGCGGACACGATAGTGGATCACCGTGGCGGCGATGGCCGCGCGCTCGCGCCCGTAGCGATCATAGATGTGCTGGATGACCTCCTCGCGCCGCTCGTGCTCGAAATCGACGTCGATGTCCGGCGGCTCGCCGCGATTGGCCGAGACGAAGCGCTCAAACAGCAGGTCGTGCTTCGAGGGGTCGATCGCGGTGATGCCGAGCACGTAGCAGATCGTCGAATTGGCCGCCGAGCCACGCCCCTGGCAAAGGATGCCCTTGCCCTCCGCAAACCGGACGATCTCATGCACGGTGAGGAAGTAGGGCGCATAGCCGAGCTGTTCGACCAGCCGCAGCTCATGATCGAGGCGGGCCTGGATGTCCGGCGGCGCGCCCGCGGGCCAGCGCACCGCCACCGCGGCGGCGACACGGCCGGCCAGCGTCTGCTGCGGCGTGCGGCCGGATTCGAGGATTTCCTCCGGATATTCGTGGCGCAGCTGGTCGAGCGAAAAGCCCTGCCCGGCCTGCAGCACGCGGAGCGTGTTGGCCAGGGCCTCAGGATAGGGGGCGAACAGTCGCGCCATGCGCGCCGGGCTCTTGAGGCAGCGCTCGCCATTCGGCTCGGCCATCCGGCCCAGCGTCTCGACGGTGCGGCCGAGGCGGATGGCGGTCAGCACATCGGCGAGCCGCCGCCGGCTGCGGTGGTGGTAGCGGACATCATTCCAGGCCAGCAGCGCATCGCCGGCCAGCTCGGCCAGGAAGGCCAGCCGCTCCGCGTCCAACCCGTCATAGAGCCAGGCCGCCGCACAGAAGAGCGGCAGGGCTAGCCGGTCGCGCAGCATGGCCATCTCGGCGCGGAACCGTGCGGCAAAGGCCGTATCCGGGTGCGGTGGCGGGATGGCGGCGAGGCACCAGCCCTCGGCATGATCCAGCATCTCCGCATGGCCGATCCGGCATCCGCCGCTCAGTGCGCGCCGGTGACCCTGGGAGAGCAGGCGGGTCAGGCGGCCATAGCTCGCGCGGTCGGTCGGCCAGGCCAGGTATTCGCGGCCGTCCTGCAGGCACAGCCGGGCGCCGATCCGGTAGGGCAGGCCGCACTCCTTGGCCGCGACATGGCCGCGCACCACGCCAGCAAGGCTGTTGCGGTCGCAGATCCCGAGCCCGGCCAGACCGAGGGCTTCGGCGGTCGTGACCAGCTCGGCCGGCTGTGAGGCACCATCCAGCAGCGAGAAGCTGCTGCGCGCGGCGAGCTCCGCATAGGCGGGCGGCATGGCTCAGGCCAGATAGCCGTGCAGGAACCAGCGGGGTTCGCTACCCGGCTCAAGCAGGCGGCAGACCCACAGGCGCGGCCCCTCCACGGTCTGCACGCGGTAATAGTCACGCGCCGGGCGCTCGGCGTCCTCGCCCCACCATTCCGGCTCCAGCCGCTCCGGACCGATGCAGCGTAGGACGCGATGCAGTTCCCGGCCCTGGCGCAGCTGCACCGGCGGGCCATTCGGCACGGTGAGGGTGGCCGAGAGGGCGATCGGCGTAGCGAGCAGGCGCACCGGCCGGAGAGGCAGAATCTCCGCCGAGGCCGGGGTGGCGACCGGTGCGAAGGGTTCGGCCGGCACCGCAGCGTATTCGGGCCAGTGACTGTCGAGCAGTGCCATGCGGCGGACCGCCATGCGCTGGCCCAGTCGGTCCAGAAGCTCGGCCAGCAAGGGTGCCGGCGATGGATCTTCGACCGCGCCAGGATCGGCCAGGGTCGCCTGGATCCCGCCAAGCGGATCGGTCGCGTTCGCCTCCAGCGTCAGCCGCTCGAAGCCGAGCTCCGGTGCGAGCCGGGCGAGGCGCTCAGCAAACAGGCGGCGCAAATGGTCCGGATCGCGCGAGGCCACGCCAGTGCCGATCACGACTTCCTGCACCACCCGATCCACCCGGAAGGCGCGGAGCGTCAGGCGGCGGGCGCCGCGGCTGGCCGCCGAGAGGGCCTGGCAGAGCTCACCCAGCAGCGCGTCCAGGACATGCTCGATGGCCGGGCGGGTCAGGATCGGCTCGAGGCAGTCGTGCGCAGCCAGGAAGGCGGCCGGCGGACGGATGGAGTGGAAGGGCAGGGCGCCAGGACCCGTCACCGCCTGCAGCGGGTCGATCAGCGCCGACCCGAAGCGCCGGGCGAGCGGGGCACGCGGCTGGCGCAGGACATCCCCGATGCTGCGCAGGCCAAGCCGGCGCAGGCCGATGAGGATCTCCGATTGTAGACGCAGCGCGGTCACGGGCAGAGGGGCGATGGCCGCTAGCTCCTGGCCGGGCGGCACGATCCGGTCCATGCCATCCGCGCGCGCAAGGGCGGCCGTCGCGGCGGCGGAACCCGCCATGGCGGCACAAAGTCGCAAGCCGCTGTTGCGCAGGTTGGCGGTAATGGCGGCCAGGAAGCCGGCCTCGCCGCCGAGCAGCGCCGTCGCGCCGGTGGCCTCCAGCAGCAGGCCCTCCGTGCCATCAACCGCGACCTGCGGCGTGAAGCGCAGGCACCAGAGCGCCAGCTGCTCCAGGAAAGCCGCCTCCTCGCGTGGCGTGGCCTCGAAGAGCACCAGCTCCGGACAGATCGCCTGGGCATCCGCCAGCGTCTGGCCCGGAGCGAGAGCAGGGGCGTCCACCGTCTGCAGCACGCGGCGGCTGCCCGCTTGATGCCAGATGGCCAGCGGCCGGTCTCGCAGCGCCGGATCGCGCCGACGCCGGCGGTCAATGGCCAGCCAGGGTAAGTGCAGGGCGAGAAAGCGGCGGGTCATGGCGGAGCCGCCAGTTCCGGGCCGACCACCGCCCAGGAGCCCGGCTGACCGCCGCGGCAGCGCAGCAGGTCGAGCTGCCAGGCGGGCCGGGCGCGCGGCTCAGGGCGGGCGGCGACGCGCCAGCGTGTCAGCGCATTGGAAGGGCCCTGGGCCGCCGTGGCGGGGCGCAGCAGCAGGCCGAGGCTGCCGGTGGCCTCGGTGGCCAGCTGCAGCCGCCGCGCCGCAGTCAGATCGAGGTGCGGGATCTGCAGCACCGCCCCTTGTAGGGCAGGACTGCGCAGCGCCTCCTCCAGCGCCCAGAGCCCCTCGGCAGGCTGGCGGTACTGGACCAGGATCAGCCGGCTGACACAGAGACCGAGGGTCTGCAGGCCAGGGGGCCAGACGGCGTCAGCCGCCGGCGCGATCCACAGCACCGGCCCCGCAAGCCGGCCCAGGATGCTGGCGGAGAAAGCGACACCGGCCCCGGGATCAGCCGCCAGCACCTCATGCAGCGCGCCGCGGGCCAGGCCACCCTCGGGCAGATGGCGGTCGATAAGCGGGGAGAGCGACACCGCCGGCCAGGGCGTGTCGGTGAGGCCGCGCTCGATATGGGCGATCCGCGCCCGCAGATCCTGCAGAGGGGAAGGCGAGGTCGGCATGGCGCGGCCTCACCCGGCGCTTTCGATCTGCTGCAACATGCGACCAGGGGCGCTTCCGCACGCTCCGGCGGCTGCTTCGCGGACCGTCGAACAGCCAGCGAGGCGGGCGCGAATTGTTTCGCACATCCAGCGGATTGTTGGGGAAGGGAGCGATTCGGCGGTCATGGTCTAGGCAGTATGTTCTCAATTTGTTCTGTAAGTCGAGAGAGAAGCCGGTGCCTTGCGGAGCACGAGAGACGTGGCTCCCCATCGCTACGTTCGGACGCTGCAATTGCCTTGAGTTGTGGCTACCCCTCGGCACGGGCCACGAGTGTGCCCCTGGTGCGCCCCGCTTCTCGGCCGCACTATGCTCCACACCACGGCCACCCTTCAGCCCAGCAGGAGCAAACGATGCCCCTCGAAACACGCCCTTTCGGCCCGGACAACCTCCCCCTCTCCCTCCTGGGCTTCGGGTGCGGGGGCGTCGGCGGCCTGATGGTGCGGGGCGCGGCCGCCGACCAGGAACGCGCGGTCGCCCGCGCGTTGGAGGCCGGGATCAACTACTTCGATACTGCGGTGCAGTACGGCAACGGTGCCTCGGAGCAGAACTTGGGCAAGGTCCTGCGCAAGCTGGGGGCGAAGAATGTCCTGATCGGCACCAAGGTCCGGCTGCGCTCGGAGGAGTTTGGCAACATTCCGGCCGCGATCGCGGCCTCCCTCGACGGCAGCCTGCGGCGGCTGCAGCGGGAGCAGGCGGACATCTTCTACCTGCATAATGAGATCACTCGGGACGGCGGTGGCGAGAACCTGAGCGTGCGCCAGGTGCTGGAGGAGGTGGTGCCCGCGTTCCAGTCGCTGCAGGCCGCGGGCAAGCTGCGGCTGCCCGCCATGACCGCGGTGGGGGAGACCGCTGCCCTGCAGCAGGTCATCGAGGCCGGGTTCTTCGGGGGCGCCCAGGTCATCTACAACATGCTGAACCCCTCGGCCGGGGCGGCTCTGCCGGCCGGCTACCCGGCCCAGGATTACGGGCGGTTGCTCGAGCGCATGCGGGCGAAACACATGGGTGCCGTCGGTATCCGCGTGCTGGCGGGCGGCGCCCTGAGCGGGGCCGCGCAGCGCCATCCCGTTGCCAGCCCACCCCCGGCACCGATGGGGTCGGGAGAATCCTATGACGCCGACCTCCACCGGGCATCCCGATTGATGCCGCTGGTAACCGAAGGCTTCGCCGCCTCATTGACGGAAGCCGCCATCCGCTTCGCCATCGCTCATCCCGCGATGGGCACGGTCCTGGTTGGCATGGCCAGCGTGGAGGAGTTCGAGGCGGCGCTGGCGGCCGTGCTGAAGGGCCCGCTGCCGGCGGCGGCGCTGCGGCGCATTGCCGAACTCACTGCCGACTTCTCGGGCAAAGGCCGCTGAGAGGGCAGCGGTTTTCCTGCCCCGGTCACAAAGGCAGAAAGCGGCCGAAGGCGGGATGGCCGCACGGCGAAAACAATGAAGGGCGCGAAGCTGGTCAGCAGGTTCATGGCGAAGTCCCCCGTGCGGCGCCGATGAAGGGCCCGGGCTCGTCTGGGCGCGCCGCGCGCCGGAGGACGGGGCCCAGATGGTCGCACAGCCCGGCATCCCGCCAGGATCCGCCCCGCCAACCCAGATACCCGTCGTGATTCCAAGGTCAGCGCGTCCAACTATCGCGCCGCCCGGGCCGAAAAAGGTGAGAAGCCGATGTGTGGATGCTCACGCCAAGAAAGCAGGTATTGACCCAAAGCCGAACATTGTGCCGAGGTCCGAAGCAGCGGCAGTGCAAAGGGCACGACCATGCTCCAGGCCAGAGCGACCCCAGAACGACTGAGCGCGTTCTCCGATGGCGTGTTTGCCGTCCTTATTACAGTACTGGTTTTGGAACTGCGCCCACCGGAAATCCCCAGCTTTGGAGCGCTCCTGCTGCTCTGGCCCACATGGCTAAGCTATGCAGTGAGCTATCTCTTCGTCGCCATTGTCTGGACCAATCATCATCATCTCCTGCGCTACGCGACAGAGGCGACGCCGCGCTTGATCTGGTTCAATTTCGCGCATCTCTTTTCCGTGTCGCTGCTTCCACTGTCTACGGCTTGGATGGCCGTGAGCGAATTGGCGCCGCAGCCCGTTGCCTTCTATGCGGCGGTATTTTTCCTGGTAAACTTGACCTATCTATTTTTGCTTTGGAAGCTGATTGACCCCGATCCAGCTGTTGGCATCCCACAAAGGGTGAGCAGGAATATGCGGGTCAGAGCGATCGTGACCCTCTGCCTCTTCGGGGGCGCTGCGGTTGTGGCGCTGCGTTACCCCGTAGTCGGACTTGGAATCTGTGTCTGTTGCTTGATCGCTTATCTGAGGCCAGATGCGCCGGGAGCGGAGAGCCAATCGTTAGGGCAAGTTCCAAGCTAACGGAATTCGGAGACTGCCGACTGCGCAGGGAGTTTGCTGCTTCCAGAGGCTGTTATGGATCTGCGGTCGGGTAACGATCAGGCTGTGGGGCATGGCTGTCCGCAAGCCGTACCCGTCCGATGTGTCGGATGAAAAATGGGCGCTGGTTGCGCCCTATCGCTGGCAGGGCGTTGGTGGAGGATGTCGCAACCGGAGAAAGCGGTAGTAATGCATCTTCTGGGCCCACGCGCTCTGTTGCCCCTCGGGAAAGATACGCGAGGAGGAAATATTCTGTAGTCGCGCCAGCAGCCTCGAGCCGATGCTGAGTTAGCTGGATCCTGATCCATTGGCGCCACCGGCTCCCAAGTCACTGAGCTGAAGCTCATCCGGCGCCAGATGTATGGCCGTGGTCAGTAGGTATGCGGATAAGGCTCGAACGCTCGGTGCACCCGCCGCCTCTGATTTCCTTCCGGAAAGCCGATGACGCTCATACGCTACTGTTGTGTGGTTGAGAGCGCATGGCGGTGTTCACGCTTCATGGACCACTCGATCAGCTCTGTACGGTAGAGTTCGCGCACGGCCGCGATGGGCCATCGCGGGGAGACGCCGGAGATGACGAGTGCGCGGTGCTCCAGGATGTGGGTGTGGCCAGTCGGCAGAACTGCCTCGTAGAGTGTGTGGCGTGTTGGATGTAGCAGCGCGACGACGGTGCCGAAGGGGCTGTCTGTGTTGTCCAACTCGGCAGCCATGCCTTGGCCGAGCCTACTCGGCATCCACCACAAATCACAATCGGACAGCGCGATGCCGCTCCGGCTCAACGTGACCCGGCGATGTTGGATGACTTCTCCGGGCGCAAGCAGCAACGCGTTGAGCAACTCATCGTCCGGCCGCACGACATCGGCGTGTGGCTGCTTCTTGGCAAGGATCGGGCCATCGCCGCCGATACGGTGGTCGTCGCACCACTTGCGCAGAGCGCGCGTTGCGCTGTCGGCGCTCAGAAGCCTCGAGTTCAGCGCCCCTACGGGGTCGGCGAGACGCATGATTGTGCCCCTCCCGTTTAAGAGGTGCGAGATGGGGCGCCACTGCGTGCGCGTGCCCAGGCAATGACCCAGCGCTGAGGCAGGGCGGCGGGGGTGGAGGGCCTTGAGTCGGCCCGTTTACCATCAACCACAAGGTCAGAGGTTCTGGCGCGTGAGCTCATCGGTGCGGTTCCACGAGATGCCGTAGCAAGGCAGTCGCTTTACTGCTCAAGCTCTTAGCGACCCCTTGTCATGGCATTTAACATTAGCACCATGAACGCCGCTTGGCTCCTTCCAACGGCGGGGCTCGGCCAGGCCAGGATCAGCGCCCCGGTAGTCGTAAAGGCTGCCTGCGGGCAGCGGCGTCAACTCAGGCGGCCGGCCCCGGCGTGTGCGCCACATTCATCAGCCAGCACACCATGGCGAAGTAGCCCACCAGTGTCACCAGTTCGACCACTGTTGGCTCGCCCCACTGTTTGAGTGCATCCGAATAAGTCACGTCGCTCAGCCGGTGCCGGCCGATAAGTTCGCGGGTGACCGCGCGAGCGAGCGCAAGATCGGCGGGCAGATCACCCGGCAATGGCTGCCCGGCATCCAGGGCAGCCAATGCCGCCGCCGGCACTCCGGCTGCCGCCGCGAGCGGCAGGTGCATGTCCCACTCGAAGACGTTAGACAGCTCGCGCGCAACGACACAGATCGTCCATTCACGCAGCGCCGCGTCGAGCGTGCCGTCGTATCGCAAGCTCTCGCCCAGCTTGGCGACCGCGCGCAGCAGCGGCGGGCGGTGCAGGAGGGGCCGGAAGGGGCCGTACACGCCGCGGCGCGGGCCGTTGATCAGTTCGTCCGCGGCTTCCTGCTGTGCGGCGTCAAGCCTTGCCGGCGGACCCAGCCGTTCGGGCAGGCCTGCTTCGGGGAAGCGTAGGACGGAGGTCATCGAAGGCGCAGAGTTCATCGCGCGTACCTCGGCGTTGAGGGAACAACAGGTTCGGCGCCGCGCCATAGCCAGGCCGACGTGAGCGCCAGCAGCAGCGTGGAGGCCGCATTGGCCCAGGCGAGGGCATCCCAGCCGGCCCAGCTGCCAGGGCCAAGCAGGCGAACGAGGAGAGGGCCGGCGATCTGCCCGGCCGCGAAGGCGACGGTCATCCGGGCCAGCAGTGGTGTCGGGTTCGCGGGAAGCTGCTCGCGCGCCAGCTGCAGGCCCGCCATGGTGGCGACCATGAAGGTTCCGCCCACCAGCACGGCCGATGCGGCGAGGGCCCAGAGGGCCTGCACCGCCAGCGGCAAGGCGGTGCCGAGAGCCATGATACCTTGTGCCAGCGCCCAGACACGCCGACGCGGCCACTCCGACAGCCACTGCGCGACCATGGCGACGGAGAGGGCGGCGGCAAGCCCGAAGAGGGGCCAGGTGAGCCCGAACACCAGCGGGTCAGAGACCAGTTGCCGGGCCATGGCAGGCAGGAAGGTGGCCGGCACGATGTAGCCGAAGCCGAAGCTGCCGTAACACAGCATCAGCCCCAGATGCCCCTGTCTCCTGCCTGGTGCGGCCGTCGGCGAAAGGTGTGCCGCTGCCGGTGCCGACCCCTTACCTGGGCCTCCGGACCCCAGCCCTACGAACACCGCACCTGCCGCGGCGATCAGCCCCAGCTCCAGCCACAGCCAACTGGCGGGCTGGCGCCCGCCGAGCCAGGCCAGCGCGCCGGCCAGCGCGATGCCCAGACCGACCCCCGTGTAGATCCAGGCGCCCAGCCGCGGGGCATGCCGCCGGGCCAGTTCGGCCAGGCACCAGCTACTCGCGCAGACCAGCGCCCAGGCACTGAAGACGCCGGCGGCGGCCCGCAGCACGGCCCCGAGAAGAGCCAGCCTCTCCCCGCCGACCCAGGCGGCGGCCAGCGTCGTCAGCGCAACGCCAATCAGGGACAGCTGCACGCCGCGCCGCGGGGCACTGGAAAACCAAGCGGCGGTCAGGGCGCCGGCCAGATAGCCGCCGTAGTTCGCCGCCGCCCATTCCGCGCCACCAGCGGCGCTCAGAGTGCCGTCGCGCATCATCAGCGGCATCAACGGCGTGAAGGCGAAGCGGCCGATGCCCATGGCGACAGCAAGGGCAATGATGCCGCTGCCGACGATGCGCCATGTCGGCGGAGGAGGGTTGGCGGTGGGGAGGTGTTCGCTGGTCATGAGCAGACCGAATGAGACACCTTCCCAATCGCGTTGAATACTGAATTTTCGAGGCGTACAATTCTCTGTATGAGAACGATGGATCTCGACGACCTGCATATCTTCCGCTGCGTGGTGCGGGAGGGCGGGGTAACGCGCGCGGCCGACCGGCTGCATCGCGTGCCCTCCAACGTCACCACCCGGATCAGGCAGCTTGAGGAGCGGCTGGAGGTCAGCCTGTTCCGCCGCCAGGGCCGAGGTCTGATCCTCACCGATGCGGGCCGCACCCTGCTGGGCCATGCCGAGCGGTTACTGCAGATGGCCGATATGGCCGAGCAGGAGTTGCGAAGCGGCGTCGTGCGAGGCCTGTTGCGGCTGGGCTCCCTGGAAAGCGCGGCAGGCGCGAGACTGCCGCCGGTGCTGTCGGCCTTCCATGCGCGCTACCCGGACGTCTCGATCGAACTGCAGACCGGCACGACCAGCACGCTGCTCCGTCGGCTGGAGCGCTTCGAGGTTGAGGCTGCCTTCGTGTCGGAGCCCTTCGAGGTGGGAAACCTCTCATCGGTGCCTGCCTTCGACGAGGAACTGGTGCTCATCAGCGCTCGGGGTACGCCTACGCTTCGCCAGCCGTCTGATCTGGGGGGCCAGACCTTGGTGGCATTTCCGCATGGCTGTTCCTACCGCCGCCGCCTGATGGAGTGGTTGGCCGAGGGAGGGGCCTCGCCTGGCCGGATACTGGACCTTGGCTCCTATCATGCGATTGTGGCCTGTGTGGCAGCTGGCACCGGCGTGGCCATCGTGCCGGCAGAGGTGCTCGATCAGGCGGTCCTGGGTACGTCGGTGGACCGCCATCCGCTGCCCGCACGGTTACGCAGGAACCGTACGCATCTCGTGTGGTCGGGGGAGGCGAGTGCGCCTCTGCGCGCTTTGATGGATCTCCTGCCCGAGCCGACGACCAAGCTTGCAGAAGCGGGGGAAGGAAATGCTTCGCTGCCCCCGCCTCTTGTCAATGAACCGTCTGCTGCTTCGACCGGGCCACGATCTGCGTCGGGCTCACAAAGCGCAACGCGATCAGCAGCCAGATGAGTGTCGTGACCATGTAGATCACCGCCATCGCATCCACCGACTGCGTCGCCCGCACACCGGCGGCGAAGACGGAGTAGTAGAGCGCAACGACAAGGGTCTGGCTCGTTGGTCCAGCGGTGAGGAAGGTCAGCTCAAACATCGCGATGGTGCGCACCAGCACCAGCAGCAGGGCTGCAAGGACGCCTGGAAGCAGGATAGGTGTCAACACGTGGATGAAGAGCCGCAGCGTGCCCGCGCCAAACACCCGCGCTGCTGCCTCGATGCGCGGGTCGATCTGCTCGATGAAGGGGATCATCACCAGGACCACGAAGGGTACGGTCGGCACGAGGTTGGCGAGGATGACGCCCCATACGGTGCCGCCCAGGCCACTCTGGTAAAGCACCGTCGCCATTGGAATGCCGTAGGTGATGGGCGGAACGAGCAACGGCAGCAGGAAGAGCAACATGAACAGCTTCTTGCCCGGAAAGTCCCGCCGCGCCATGGCATAGGCCGCCGGCACGCCGATGAGGCCCGACAGCGCGACGACGGCAAAGACGATCTGGAAGGTCACCAGCAGCACGTCATAGAGCTGGAACTCCTCCCAGGCTGAGGTGTACCAGCGCGTTGTCCAGCCCGTGGGCAGCCAAGTGCCGAGCCAGCGGGTTGCGAAGGAGTTGACGACGACGGAAGCAATCAGCGCCAGCAGGTTCAGCACGAAGAAGCCAACCAGAACCCAGAGGGCGGTGGACCAGAGCCGAGTGCTCAGGGAGGGATTGCTGTGCATGATCCTCAGCCCTTCGCGCCGGCAACGGGGCCGCGATAGAAGAATCGCCGGCTCGCGAGCACCAGCACGACGACCAGGAGCTGCGTCGCACCCATGATCATCGCGATGGCCGAAGCCATGGAGTAGTCATACTCCTCGAAGGCTGCGTGATAGGCCGCAATGGAAATGACGCGCGTCGCCCGTGCCGGCTCGCCCACCAGAACGGCGGAGGGAAAGACGGAGTAGGCCTGCACGAAGCTGAGGCAGAAGGTGATGGCCAGGCCCGGCAGCAGCAGCGGCAGGAAGACATGCCGGAACCGCGCCCTGGGCCCCGCTCCCAGGGTCGCCGCCGCCTGTTCCAATGAAGGGTCGATGCCGGTGACGTAGGAAAGGGTCAACAGGAAGGTGAAGGGGAAGCCAGTGATAAGTAGCGAGAGGAACACGCCGACATAGCTGTTGGTTAGCTTCAGCGGCGCGGAGGTGATATGCAACGCCATCAGCGAGCGGCTGAACCAGCCCTGGGCGCCGAAATAGAAGAGCATGCCCTCGGCCACCAGGACCGTGCCGAGGGTGATCGGCAGGATCAGGATGGTGGTCAGCAAACGCTGGTGCCGCATCAACCGCACACGGAAGGCCACCGGGATGGCCAGCAGCAGGTTCAGCAGCGTTACTGGAATGGCCAGCCGCAGGGTCGTCCAGATCGTGTTGTAAAGGTACGAGTCGCTGAAGAAGCGTGCGTAGTTGCTGAACATCCCGCCTTCCTTCGGCTCGAAGGAGAGGATGAAGCCGTAGAGAAACGGATAGAGGAAGAGCGCCACCAGCACCAGGGCGCCCGGCAGTACGAGCAGCGTCACGCCATCCAGGCCGCGCGCGGCAAGGCGCTGCTTGATCGAGGGACCAACCTCCTCCGCTCGCCGCCCTGGCGCCGCCAGGAGCGGGCTTTGCGTGCGGGCCGTCATGCTGCCTCCTTGGCGAAGACGAGGGCGCGGGAGGAATCGGCCGTCAGCCGCACAGGGGCGCCGATCTCGATCCGGTTCTCGGTATGGAAGAACAACTCCTGTCCGGTAGGTCCGATGGCGAGGCCATGGAAGCTGCGCCCGCGATACTCCACGGCGTGGACCGTCCCCGGCACGCCTGCCGCGCCGTCATGCGCGGTGGTCAGATCCTCCGGCCGGACGGCGATCACACCCTGGCCATTCGTCTCCTCGCAGAGCAGGCCACTCAGCCGCGCGCCCTCAGCGATTTCGAGCATGGCGGTATTGCCCTCGCGCCCGACGATGCGGCCAGGCAGGCGGTTGCGATAGCCCATGAAGTCCGCCACATCGAGATGCGCCGGCCGGGCGTAGAGCTCCTCCGGGGTGCCGACCTGGCGGATCGTGCCTTCGCGCATCACCACGATGCGGTCGGCGAGCGACAGCGCCTCCTCCTGGTCATGCGTCACGTAGATGGTCGTGGAGCCGAGCCGGTCATGGATGCGGCGGATGTCCGCGCGCATCTCCAGGCGCAGTTTGGCATCGAGGTTCGAGAGCGGCTCATCCATCAGAATGAGTGGCGGCTCGATGACAATGGCACGGGCGATGGCAACGCGCTGCTGCTGGCCACCCGAGAGCTGGCCCGGCAGCTTATCCGCCTGTGCCTGAAGCCGGACCATGGCGAGCGCCTCGTCCACCCGCTTTGCGGCCTCAGCCTTTGGGACGCCGCGCATCATCAGACCAAAAGCGGCGTTGCGGCGCACTGTCATATGCGGAAATAGCGCATAGCTCTGAAAGACCATTCCAAAGCCGCGATCCTCGGGCCGCAGGGTATCGATGCGCCGGTCGTCGAGCCATATGCTGCCGCCCGTGACAGGCAGAAGGCCGGCCAGGCAGTTCAGCGCCGTGGACTTGCCGCAGCCTGAAGGGCCAAGGAGGGCGATGAACTCGCCCTGCCGGATCCGCAAATCCAGTCCCTTCAATGCGTTGAGGTGGCCGAAATCGCGCCTGACCTTATCGAGGCGCAGTTCCTGGAACCGTGCTGCCTGGATCGCCATGCCTCAGCCTCCCATTTCCGATCCCGATCAGCGGGTCTTCCGCCCGCCGATCTCCTCGTCCCAGCGACGGAAGGCCTGCACCATCTTGTCCGCGTCCAGCGGCAGTTCCGTCGGAACCTCTGCGATGAGCTTCTCGTATTCAGGCCGGCCGAACTCACGGATGGCGTCCTGGCTTTCCTTCGGAGCCATGTCGAGCGTGACGCCCTTCACGGCGGGGCCGGGATAGAAGTAGCCCTCGTCATAGGTGTAGGCTTGGCTTTCCTTGCTCAGGAGGAAGGAGATAAGGTCAAACAAAACGCCCATCCGCTCCTCGCTGATCCCCTTCGGTATGACGAGGTAATGCGCGTCCACCACCCAGCGGAAATTGCGCAGGGTGCCGATCTTTGCCTCTTTCGGAACGATGCCGAGAACGCGCGGATTGATGTCCCAGCCCGTGGTGGAGACGATCATGTCACGCGTGCCCTCGCCCAGCTCGCGCATCGTGACGCCCGTGCCGGTGGGATAGTACTCGATGTTCTTGCCGAGTTCGGCGAGATAGGCCCAAGTCTTGTCCCATCCCTTCATCGGGTCCTTGGGATCGGCGTCGCCGAGGATGTAAGGCAGGCCCATCAGCCAGGTGCGGCCAGGACCAGAGTTAGCCGGGCGAGCATAGATGAAGCGGTTCGGGTTCTGCCGCGTCCAGTCCAGCAGTTCCTCCACGCTCTTCGGCGGGTTCGTGACCTTCGGCATGTATTCCAGCAGCGGGCCGGAGGGATAGTAGGTCACAACCACCCCTTTGCCCTGTGCCAGCCCCTGCATGCGCCAGGCCGGCTCCAGATAGATCTCCTGCAGGTTCGGCAGGGAGGTGGCGTGGGCCGGCAGCAGGTCCGCCCACAGCCCCTGCTCGATACCCGCCGAGAGCGCGTCATTACCGACGATCACCATATCGATGTCGAGCCGGCCCGCATTCTGCTGCGCCTTGATCTTGCCTGGAACCTCGGGCGCGGGCGCCTTCGTGAAGGTTATCCGCGAGACCATCTTCGGCTTCTCGCGGCGGTAGTTCTCGAAGGCTTTCTGCGTCAGCGCGAGGTTGCCGGCGGCGTCGATGATGCTGAGCGCGAGCGGGCTGCGCGGCGCCTGTGCCTGGGCACGCGGGCCCAGGCTGAGCGCTGCGAGGCCAGCGGTGCCCGTGAGCACCGTACGGCGCATGATCCTGTTCATTTCTGGCTGCTCCTCCCTTGTGCCGGATCCTGTCCGGCTTCTGACCGCGCCTGTTGTCTCTGGGGACGCGGCGCGGCATCAGCGCGGCCCCCAATTCCTTCAGCCCTGGCCGCGCGACCAGCGGGCTCGCTCGGGGTCTCCCCTTATCGAACGGAGAACATCTCCTTCTGTGATGCCGCCTGCACAGATGCGGCAGGTCCGGGCGGAAAGGCGAATTCCAGATACTTGCGGCCCGAACGTATGATGTGGTTGCGCATGTTGTATTCCGCTTTCTCGCCCTGACCGCTGGAGAGCGCCTCAGCGACGGCGCTGTGCTCCTTCAGGGCAAGAACACGCTCCTCACGGCTTCGCAACAGGCCGAGGCGGGCCATCTGGTCGTACACGCGCTGGTTGTCGAGCAGCCGGCGCAGATAGTTGCATCCGGAAGCGTCGTAGATGGCCTCGTGGAAGCGGGTATTCAGTTCGACAAGATGGCGTGCAGGGCCGCTCTGAGTCGCTCTCCGCATCCCCTCCAGAATCCGGTCCAGGGCCTGCAGCTGCTCCGGCCTCGCCCGTTCCGAGGCGATGCGTGCGATCATGCTTTCAATGGCCGCGCGGGCGAAGATCATTTCCTCTGCATGCTGCGCATCGAAGGTGACGTAGACGCCCCGGCGCGCCTGGGTGCGGACAAGGCCTTCTGCCTCGAGGCGCCGCAACGCCTCCTTCACGGGGGTGGTGCTGACGCCGAGCTCCTGGGCAAGCTGGCGTTCACTCAGGCGCTCGCCTGGCCGGAACAGGCCTGACAGGGTCGCTTCTCGCAAGCGTCCATGCACATGCTCGCGCAACCCTTTGAATGCCGCAGCATCGATGGGCGACAGGCGCTCTGAGTCCAAAGTCTTTCTCACAGCGAAGCCTCTGGGACTTAAGATTTGATATATCAGGCCCGGAGTCAACAAATCTGACGGGGAGCGGCTGGCGGTACCGTCAGGCCCTCGGCCCTTCGAGGCTTAGCCAGGAGACTAGGCACAAGTGGCCGCTGGTGGTGGAGGTGGCGGGTGATGTGCTGGCATTTCGCCCCAGCTGCATAGGTCCACTCCTGGACGCAGTAGGCGAGGTGGCTCTTCAGGAACGTGCGGCTGTAGGGCGGCGGTGCAGTGCCGAAGAACTCGCGCCACTGCTGCTTGAGGTTCTGAATGCCGGCGCCTGGCGGTGCGGCCAGGCGGCCCAGGACACCGGCGGGCGGGATGGCGGGGAGGGGGATTGCAGGCGTGGGGGCCCGCTCCAGAGGGGCGGTTTCAGTGGAGCAGCCAGGGCGCGTCGGAGCATGCGAGGCTCCGAGTCCGGTGGAGCCACAGAACCGCCCTGGTGGGCGGAGAAATGTACAAAACCTCTCCCGAGCCTCGGCTATTGCGGCATGGCGGCTTATCGGTGCGCGGCAGGTTAGCGTTGTTGAACACGCGATGGGGCACGGTTCAACTCGTTAGGATCATACGCGGGAGCGCCGGAAGCCCTAGGGTACCGGGACCGTCCAGGCACTGCCGGACCTCGCCTTCCGGAAAGAGGCGCGCGTGGTGGTCCAGGACGCCGACCGCTGCGGCCGCGCCGTGGGCTGGGCCTGGGTTGACAACACGAACGTCAACGCCACGCTGGTGCGGCAAGGCACGGCCTGGGTCCACCGGCGGTACTCCCGCGGCCCGGCGCTCCTGGCGATAGAACAGGAGGCGAAGGAGCAAAGGCGAAGCCTCTGGGCGCGACCGGAGGCAAAGCGAGTGCCGCCTTGGGAGTGGCGGCGGCAGAAGCATCGGCAAGTGCACCAATACGGATTCCCCCATGCCCAGCCACGATTTCAGTGCGATCGAGCAGGGCGGACCGGAGACGCAGCAGAATGAAGTTCAACCATGTCGCCAATCGCCTTGACCTTCGGCATTTCGGGACCGTGGTCGAGATGCTGAAAATGAAGCTCGGTTTTACGGAACTGCGCCAGACCGAACGAGCTATTTGGTTGCGGCAGCCCGGGACCAACGTCGACCTGCAGTTCAGCCGCAGTGATACGAATCATCGCGACGCCGATAAGCTACGCTCGCAGGTGTCATTCCTGAGCGAGACCCCGAAAGCCGCTTTGGAAGACTTGGCGGCCTGGCTGCGCGCGCGCGGGATAGAGGCGTCGGTCGGCAGCTACTCGGATAAGGAATTCTTCCTGGATGCGCCTATCGCTTTCGTAGACTTCGTCATCGAGGCAATGACCCCGGACCTGGCCGACTATGGTGTAGAGGCCTAGCAATAGTCACTACGGCACGGGTTGGCGCGCGCCGGCCAATGCCGCTGCTCGCCCAGCCTCGGATCTGGAGTTGATCTGATTTCGTGGATACGCCGAGGTTTCAGACGGAGGTGGTCAGGATAACAAGATTCGGTTGATCTTGCCCCGCCAAGCTGGTGCGGGTGGAGCGCAACTTTTCCGGGCACTCCCGACTGCCACGATGATCCCTGGAACTGATATTTGGAGGGAGAATACCTTCTCCCTCCTTTCCCAAAAGGATCAGGCCCGCTCCAGGTTCCACATGATGGCGAAACCTGCCACACGACCCTTCAGGTTCTTGTTGATGGCCGTCATGGACTTGTAGGCGCCGACGGGGATGTAGGGCAGCTCGTCCATGACGATGCGCTGCATCTGCTCGGCGATCTTTTTCTGTGCGGCGAGGTCCGGGGCCACGAACCATTCGTCGCGCAGCGTTTCCAGCTGCGGCACGTTCGGCCAACCGACCCAGGCGCCTGCGCCATTGCCGCGCAGGGGGAAATGGGCGGAGGGATCGACGAAGTCGAAGGACGAGAAGGAGGTGAGCAACATGCTCCAGCCGCCTTTGTCCACGGGCTCGCGCGAGGTGCGGCGCTGCACCACCGTGCCCCAGTCGCTGAGCGCGATATCCGCATTGAACTCCAGCCGGCGGACCAGATCGGCTGCTACCTGTGTCATGGCGGAGGGGGCCAGGATGTCCGTCGGGCCGATCAGGCGCATCAGCTCGTTGTTGTAGCCGGCTTCCTTCAGCAGCGCCTTGGCCTTATCCACGCTGCGCGGGCCCTTCAGCGGCTCCAGCGCCACCTGCGTCGCCAGCGGCGTGCCGGGGGTGAAGACACCGACATTGTCCATGTAGATGTCGGGCTCCGGCCCCACGACGGCGCTCATGAAGTCCGTCTGGCTGATGGCAGGCAGCAGCGCCTGGCGGATCTTCTTGTTGTTGAACGGCGGGTGCAGGTGGTTGAAGCGCAGTATGCCCACCAGCGGCAGCGGGTCGATCTCCTCGATAGAAATCTGCGGGTTGCGCTTCAGCAGCAGCTGGATCTCCGGCGGCGGCTGCTCGAACCAGTCAATCTCACCCGTCTGCAGAGCGCCGGCGGCGGTGGAGGCATCGGTGATGATGTGCCACTCGACACGATCGAACTTCGGCAGCTTCGGGCCGGCTGTCAGGCTGGGTGTGCCGTTCGGTGTGGGGCTGTAGGCGTCGTTGCGCTCATACACCACCATGCTGCCGGAGTTGAATTCGTCTTCCTTGAAGCGGAAGGGGCCACAGCCGGTGGTATCGCGGATCTGGGTGAAGGCATCGGTCTTGGCCAGCCGCTCCGGGATGATGAAGGGCGGGCTGTTGCTCACCTGCGCCAGGGCATTCAGCAGCAGCGGGAAGCGGCGCTTCAGCCGGAAGCGCAGGCGACGATCGTCCACCGCCGTCAGCTCATCCACGAACATTGCCAGCTTCTGGCCCATCGGGCTGCGCTTCATCCAGCGGTTCAGACTGGCGACCGCATCCTGGGCGCGCACCTTCTCACCATCGTGGAAGCGTGGACCATCGCGCAGGGTGACGGTGACGGTGCGGCCGTCATCCTCCTCCACCGCGCCTTCCGCCAACTGCGGCCGCGGTATGAAATTCGCATCCATGCCGTACAGCGCGTCGTGGATCATGTAGGCGTGGTTGCGGGTGATGTTCGCCGTGGTCCACACCGGGTCCAGGCTGGTCAGATTGGCCTGCGGCACCATCTTCAGGACACGCTGGCGGGCTGGCTGGGCGATGGCGAAGCGGGATGGCCCTGCCATGGCGAGGCCGGCAACGGCACTCGCCCCAGCGAGCAGGGAACGTCTTTGGATCATGAAGCTTCTCCCAATTTTATTACAGCATGGAACGGGAGGTCCGGTGAAAGTGCAACCCTCCTCTTGGCCTCAGCGAGGAGCACGTAAGCAGAAACGGGTGGCACGGGCGAAGATGAGCGGTTGGAAGCCGACCACGTGAGAGGCTGCGGACACTCCTGGAGGCAGAAGGGAGGCCGCCCTGGGACTGCCGCCGGCAAAAGCGCCGCAGGTGATGTGGGGCAAATACCCGACCGGGAAGCGCTGCCGCGCTTCGGCGCGGCGGAGATGGCTCACGGCCTGCCGCCCCGTGCTCCGGGCGAATGCACCCTTGCCGTCCTGCGGGCGGCCGCCGAGAGTGGCGGCAGCATCCATCCGGCAGCGGGATCCCCTCCGGACATCCGGCCGCCGGTTCGAAGGGG
>Ga0180218_1000878_pt1 | contig 21572 bp, 22 predicted proteins | sample eDN3rd37CKraftBY_FD_151334 | JGI IMG/M metagenome (GOLD analysis project Ga0180218, IMG submission 151334) | Enriched backyard soil microbial communities from Emeryville, California, USA - eDNA 3rd pass 37_C Kraft BY (version 2) (version 2) | ecosystem: Environmental > Terrestrial > Soil >...
CGGCATAGGGCACCATGACGTACTCGGCCTGGCCGCCTATCCAACCGCCCATGTCGACATAGCCATAGGCGCCGCCGGCGCGCGACGGGTTGACGTTCAGGCACACGCCGGTGTCCTGCTCTTTGCAGGTGCGGCAGCGCCCGCAGGCCACGTTGAAGGGCACCGAGACGATGTCGCCTTTTTTCAGGAACTCGACGTCGCCGCCGGCCTCGAGCACTTCGCCGGTGATCTCATGGCCCAGGATCAGGCCGGCCGGGGCGGTGGTGCGGCCGCGCACCATGTGCTGGTCGGAGCCGCAGATATTGGTGGAAAGAACCTTGAGGATGACGCCGTGATTGGCCTTTTTGCCCCCGGGGTTGACCAGTTCGGGAAAGGGAATGGATTGGACTTCGACCTTGCCTGGCTCGATGTAAGCCACACCTCTGTTTGATGCCATGTCGTGCTCCTTGGTGGTGGAAAATGCCGCGCCGTCCGCTGGAGCGGGCGGCGCGTTTCAACGGTACTGCGTCAAACTGGAAATGCGGGGGACGGACAGCCGGCGCGGCTAGCGCGATTCGGGCACCCTGCGCGTGGCCATGAACTGTTCGAAGGTTTCTCCGCGCATCATGGCATAGACTTCGAGATTGGTCTTGCGCACGACGCGGGCGAATTTTTCGATGACGAAGAAGCAGGCGCCGTACTGGACGAGGCCAAGCCAGTCTTCGGTGCGCACCAGGTTCTTCTCGGTGTCGTTCAGGCCGGCTTCCTGCATGACGGCCTCGGGGTCGGCCTTGTAGCGGTCGCGCCATTCGGCGCGGATCATGTTCCAGAAGAAGCGGTTGAGCTTGAGGGCCTTGTTGCTGGTGCGGATGTCGAAGGCATAGGTGCCTTCGATCTCTTCCATGCCCTTGAGTTGCGGATTCATGTTTGTTGCCTGCTCAAGCGGTTGCGTTGTCGGGAACCCGGCTGGCCGTTGCGGCGGCCGCCTGGGCCGGCTCTTCGCCTTCTTCGTACAGCGCCAGGGTCATGGCGGTGGTGGTGGCCAGGTAGTAATTGAGATGCAGCCTGCGGATTTTCTCGGGCATGGCGCCGCGCATGGCCAGCCACATGATCTGTTCGACGCTTTCGGCGCCGCCCCGGCGCACGAAGTCGGCATGGGTGAGCTCGGTGAGTTTTTCAGGTTCGAACTGCAGCAGGCGCAGGAATTCGTGGTCCCATTCTTCGTTGTTGAAGCCGGTGCGCTCGCCGTGGATCTGGTGCGACAGCCCGCCGGTGCCCACGATGACCACCTTGAGGTCTTCGGGATAGGACTCGACGGCGCGGCGCACGGCCTGGCCCAGCTTGTAGCAGCGCTTGGCGGTGGGCAGGGGGTACTGCAGCACGTTGATGGCGATGGGCACCAGGGCGCCCGGCCAGTCGGGATCGTGCGGCCACAGCAGCGGCAGCGGCGAGGCGCAGCCGTGGTCGATGGGCTTTTCCTGGAAGATGGTCAGGTCGAACTCGTCGTTGACGAGAGATTCGGCGATATGGCATTGAAGATCGACATTGCCCTTGATATGCGGCAGCGGCCGCAGGCCGGCGCCTTCGTCGGCGACCGGAAAGCGCTCGCCCACCCCCAGCGCGAAGGTGGGGTACATGTCGAAGAAGAAAGTGGTGGCGTGGTCGTTGTAGAAGAAGACCAGCGCGTCGGGCTTTTTCTCGGCCAGCCATTGGGCTACGGGCTTGTAGCCGTCGAAAAGCGGGGCCCAGGCGGGATCGGCCTGGCGGCCCTTGTCGTAGGCGACGCCTATGGTGGGCACGTGCGAGGTGCCGATGGATCCGATTATCTTGGCCATGGTGTGTTCCTGTGCTGGGGTCGAGCGAGCGGGTGTCGGACGCATTTTGCGTTCCTAACCCTGATTATACTTTTGGATCCCTAATTATGAACATAGGGTTGATACTAGGCAATATCTATTATTTTGGGATCCCAAAATGAGGCCGGTCTTGTTACTATTGGCCTGAGGACTCAGGTACCGGGGGTACAAATGGGTTTTTTGGCCAAGGCGGTGCGACCGCGGGTTCGCAGTCTTCTTTCGGATGGGGCGCATGGCTCAGCAATCAACGGTAACGGTACGCTTGCGCGAGATGATTCTTCGGGGCGACGTGCTGCCGGGCGAGCGCATGAAAGAGGCCGAGCTGGCGACACGGCTGGGGGTGTCGCGCACGCCGGTGCGCCAGGCGCTGCCCGCCCTTGCGCAGGAGGGCCTGCTGGTTCCGGCCGGCAAGCGTGGCTATTCGGTGCGGGCCTTTACCATGCAGCACTCGCTCGACGCTCTCAAGCTGCGCTCCGTGCTCGAAGGCGTAGCGGCACGCACCGTGGCCGAGCGCGGCGTCTCGAGCACCTTTCTTGCCCGGCTCAAGGCCTGCCTGGCCGAGGGCGACGTGCTGTTCGCCGAGCGCCGCCTTCGCGACGACGACGAACTGCGCTACGGCCAGATGAACGAGCGTTTTCATGACCTGATCGTCGAAGAGGCCGGCATACCCTTGCTAAGCACCTTGATAGACCGCTGCAATGTCGTGCCGTTCACGGCGCCGCTCAGCGTCGCTTTCTCGAGCACCAGCAAAGAAAAGATGTTCGACCTGCTGTTCTATGCCCATCGGCAGCACCACGCCATCGTCGGTGCGATCGAGGCCCGCCACGGCGACCGCGCCGAATTTCTTTTTCGCGAGCACGCCCACACGCAGCTCGAGAGCCAGACCATGAGCCTAGCCGAAGGCCTGCCGCCCGGCAGCGGGCGGGCCGGCTGACGTCTGTTTTCAGTATTACACTTGCGGTCAGGGCGCCGTGCGTCGCGGCGCCGGATGGCCACGCATGACTGATTTCCCACAAACCACACCGGCGGCGCCGCGCCGCATTGCACACCTCGACATGGACGCATTCTATGCGTCGGTCGAGTTGCTGCGCTATCCCGAGTTGCGCGGCCTGCCTGTGGTGATCGGCGGGGGCGGCTCGCCGCCCCCGCTGCAATCCGACGGCACCCGCCTTTTTGCCCGCCTGGGCGACTATGTCGGCCGCGGCGTCATCACCACCTCTACCTACGAGGCCCGCAAGTTCGGCGTGTTTTCCGCCATGGGCATGATGAAGGCTGCCCGGCTCGCGCCCCAGGCCATCCTGCTGCCCACCGACTTTGCCGCCTACCGCGACTGCTCGCGCCGCTTCAAGGAAGCGGTGGCGCAGATCGTTCCCCACATCGAAGACCGCGGCATCGATGAAATCTACATCGACCTGAGCGGCCACCCCGAGCCGGACGAGCAAGTGGGGCGCCGCCTGAAAGACGCGGTCAGGGCCGCGACCGGCCTGTCGTGCTCGATTGCCATCGCGCCCAACAAGCTGCTGGCCAAGATCGGCTCCGAACTGGACAAACCCGACGGCCTGACCCTGTTGAGCATGGACGACGTCCCAGCGCGGATATGGCCGTTGCCGGCGGCCAAGGTCAACGGCATCGGCCCCAAGTCGGCGCGCAAGCTCGAGGCCCTGGGCATCGAGACGATAGGCCAGCTGGCGCACGCCAGGCCCTCGCTGCTGCAGGAGCATTTCGGCCTTACCTATGCAAGCTGGCTGCTGCGGGTGGCCAATGGAGAGGACCAGCGGCCGGTCGTCACGCACTCCGACCCCAAGTCGATCAGCCGCGAAACCACTTTCGAGCGCGACCTGCACGTAATCCACGACCGCAGCCGCCTGTCCGAGGTGTTCAGCCGCTTGTGCGGACAACTGGAAGGCGACCTGCAGCGTAAGCGGGTGGTGGGGCGCACCGTGGGCATCAAGCTGCGCTTCGACGACTTCCGCACGGTGACCCGCGACCTTACTCTGGCTCACGACGTGGCCGATGCCGACGCCATACGCGGCGCGGCGGGCCAATGCCTGAAGCGCGTGCCGTTCGAGAGCCGGATCCGGCTTCTGGGGGTGCGGATAAGCAGCCTGCGGCCGATGCAGGACGCAAGCCCGGCAAAAGAGCCGAGGCAACTGACCTTGTTGGATTGACTGCGGCGGGGGTGTGCCCCGCGACGGCCTGGGGCTATAATGTTATGTGTACTGAATAATTAATATGCTGGGTGAGCGCATCGCCATGACTGAGACATACCGCCAGGCCACTGAAAAAATGGACCACGACACCCCCGACCTTGCCGACAGAAACAGCGACATCGATGTGATTGCCGGCGGGGTTTGGTCGCGTCCGGGGTTTTTGATCCGCCGCCTGCATCAGATTCATTACGCCATGTTTTTCGAAGAGTGTAAAGAAGGCGGTGTCACCCCGGTGCAATATGGCGTGCTTACCGTGCTGGCCCGCGAGCCCTGGCTTGACCAGACCGCCATCGGCTACGAGGTGGGTCTTGACCGCACCACGGCCGCCGATGTCATCAAGCGGCTCGAAGAAAAGGGCCTGGTCGAGCGCCGCATCAACCATCTCGATCGGCGGTCGCGCCAGGCGGCCGTCACCGAAAAGGGCTTGTCCATGATGGGCGCGCTCCAAGAAAGCATGGCCCGTTCGCAGCGCCGCCTGCTTCAGCCCCTGTCGGCCCGCGACCAGAAAATCTTCATGTCACTGCTGCTCGAGCTCGTCGAAGCCAATAATCAGTACGGGCGGGCGGCTCTCAAGGCCCTGTAGGAAAACGGCGGGTCTCTACGCAGTGCGCGCATGCCTTGCCCTACGACGTGTACGGGCTTACCTGGGGTTTACCAGTACATGCGCCTGATCGGCGCTTTTTTACGTATGCGCCCGGAAAATTTCTCAGTATACTTACAGATATTGGCCGCTCCTGGCGCATTCCGTACAACGGTTGGCGTGGGCGGCGCAGCACCTTGAATCCTTCGTTTGCCGCATGGGCCGGTGTTCTTCCTTGTTATTGCAATAAGGGCGCCGGCAAGGCAGACTCAATTTTTTTGATCAGCATACTGATAAAAGGCGGAGCCACGCCTTTCCGTTTTTATCCCTGATAAGGAGTATTGCAGTGAGCCGGATACGCAAGATCGCTTTTGAAGAGCACTTTACCGCCGTGGGGTTCGGAGACTATTCGAAGTCGTTCGTCAGCCAGATAGATCCCGAAGTGGCGGCCGACCTGGGCCGGCGGCTGACCGACTTTGACGACGTGCGCCTGCAGGAAATGGATGCCGCCGGCATCGACTATGTCATTCTTTCCCAGACCGGCCCGGGCGTGCAGGTTGAAAAAGACACGGCGGTGGCCATAGCGCGCTCGAAGGAAAACAATGATTTCCTGGCGCAGCAGATTGCCCGCCACCCCACCCGCTACGGCGGCTTTGCCACCCTGCCCATGCAGGACCCCAAGGCGGCGGCCGATGAGCTCGAGCGCGCGGTCAAAGAACTGGGCTTCAAGGGCGCACTGGTCAACGGGCACACCAACGGCGTGTACTACGACGGCCCCGAATACGATGTGTTCTGGGAGCGCGTCCAGGCGCTGGACGTGCCATTCTACCTGCATCCCTTCGATTCCTACGGCATGCCGCACGCCTACACCGGCCACCCCGAAATGACGGGCGCCACCTGGGGCTGGGGCGTGGAAACCGCCACGCATGCGTTGCGCCTGCTGTTTGGCGGCGTGTTCGACCGCTTCCCGGGCGTGAAGGTCATATTGGGCCACATGGGCGAAGGCCTGCCTTTCCAGCGCTGGCGCTTCGACAGCCGTTTCGCCGTCTATCCCTGCGGCGTCACGCTCAAGCGCAAACCATCCGAATACATCGGCACCAATATAGTAATCACTACATCCGGAGTCTGTTCTTCTGCTACGCTTATGGGTGCCATCGGCGAAATGGGCGCAGAGGCGGTGATGTTCTCGGTGGATTACCCCTACGAGTCCAGTTCCGTGGCGGCCGACTTCATCGAGCAGGCGCCCATGGACGATGCCACGCGGGCACTGGTGTGCCACGGCAACGCCGAGCGTCTGTTCAAGCTTTGAATCGAGTAGGTTGGAGAACATACATGAGTACTTATCTATATGGCGCAAACGTGCATGCCAACGGCATTCGGCAGCATTACCTGCGCTACGGCGGAACCGAAGGCGAACGCGCCGGCCGCGACGCAATCATCATTATTCCGGGAATCACCAGCCCGGCCATCACCTGGGGCTTCGTGGGCGAACGCTTCGGCACGCATTTCGACACCTATGTGCTCGACGTACGCGGTCGCGGCCTGTCCGAGGCCTCCGATGCGCTCGACTACAGCCTTGACGCCCAGGCGGCCGACGTCGTTGCCTTTGCCGAGGCGCTGGGGCTGCAGCGCTACGCCCTGGTGGGCCATTCGATGGGCGGCCGCATCGCGCTGCGCGCGGCGCGCAGCCATCCCAAGGGCCTGACCCGCATGGTGCTGGTCGACCCGCCCGTGTCAGGGCCGGGCCGTCGCGCCTACCCCTCCAAGCTGCCCTGGTATGTCGATTCGATGGCGCTGGCACGCAAGGGCTGCGACGCCGAGGCCATGCGGCAGTATTGCCCCACCTGGACCGAAGAGCAGCTTGCCCTGCGCGCCGAGTGGTTGCACACTTGCGACGAGCGCGCCATATTGGCCAGCTTCGAAGGCTTCCATACCGACGACGTCCATGTCGACTTCCCCGAGGCCAAGGTGCCCGTGCTGCTCATGACCGCCGAGCGCGGCGACGTCGTTCGCGATGAGGACGTCGAAGAGATCCGCGGCCTGTTGTCGTCTGTCGAGCACACGCGCGTGAGCGATGCGGGGCACATGATTCCCTGGGACAACGAAGAGGGCTTCTACAGCGCATTCGGTAGCTTCCTGGGCGCCCCCCTTGCCCCCAAGGCTTGAGCACGACAATTTTTACTAGGAGAACACCATGGCTGTAAGTGACCACCAACTGCTTGAGGCCTGGAAACAAGTCCTGAAGCTTTCGAAGCTGGAAAAAGGCCAGACCGTCACCATCCTGACCAGCGCCTCGACCCATCCGCAAACCCTGGCCATGGCGCAGATCGCAGTCCAGTCGATGGGCGCCATCCTGAACCGCCTGGACCTGCCGCCGGTCAACGCCGAAAAAGCGCTCAGCCGCGATCCGCTGGCCTACCTGGGCACCACGCCCCTTACCGGCAACCCCGCGGCCATCGCCATGCTCAAGGCCAGCGACCTGGTGCTCGATCTGATGACGCTGCTGTTCTCGCCCGAGCAGATCGACATCCTGAAAAGCGGCACCAAGATCCTGCTGGCCGTCGAGCCGCCCGAGGTGCTGGTGCGTACCGTGCCCACCGAGGCCGACCGGGCGCGCGTGCAGGCGCATTCGGCCTTCCTGGGCAAGGGCAAGCAGATGTCGGTCGTGTCCGATGCCGGCACCGACGTCACCTTCGCGCTGGGTGAATTCCCCGTCATCAGCGAGTACGCCTTTGTGGACGAGCCCGGCCGGTGGGACCACTGGCCCAGCGGCTTTTGCTTTACCTTCCCCAACGAAGGCGGCAGCAACGGCACCATCGTGATCGACAAGGGCGACATCCTGCTGCCTCAAAAGTGCTACACCAGCGACAAGATCGTGCTGACGGTCGAGAACGGCTTTGCCACCAAGATCGAAGGCGGAGTCGACGCCGAACTGTTGCGCGAGTACATGGCTTCGTTCGATGACCCCGAGGGCTACGCTATCTCGCACATCGGCTGGGGCCTGCAGCCGCGCTGCCACTGGTCCACCATGATGCTGTACGACCGCGAGCAGTCCATCGCCATGGACGCCCGGGCCTACGAAGGCAACTTCCTGTTCTCGTTGGGGCCCAACAACGAGGCCGGCGGCAACCGCACCACTGCCTGCCACATCGACATTCCGCTGCGCAACTGCACCGTCAAGGTCGACGGCAAAGAAGTGGTGCGCAACGGCAAGGTTCTTGACGAGGCCGTGAAATGAGCTCCAGCGACCACATCGGTCTTGATCAACGCGGCCGCGTATTGATCGAAGTGAAGGACGGGAAGTGCAGCTTCGTGAAGCCCTGAGGCGGCCGGATATTATTGGCGCCCAGTAGTTTCCCTTGATTGCGGCAAGCAGGCTGTTAGTAGCCTGCCGCTTTCTTGATCGCCCAGGATACCTGCCCTATGATCCAGCATTCGGCCTGTGGATATCCATTCCTCGTTCGGGCCGACCACTGAAGGGTGAAACCATGAGCACGACCGTTCCCGGTCCCGATGGCCGGCCGCGTTGCCGCTGGTGCGCGGCGGCGCCGGAGTTCTTTCACTACCACGATACCGAATGGGGCTTTCCGGTAAGCGACGACCGGCGCCTGTTCGAAAAGCTGTGCCTCGAGGGATTCCAGTCGGGGCTCAGCTGGCGCACCATTCTGGCCAAGCGCGAAAACTTCCGCGCGGCGTTCCACGGTTTCGATTTTGAGCGGGTTGCGCGGTTCGACGAAAGCGACGTAAGCCGGCTGCTGCAAGACGCCGGCATCATCCGCCATCGCGGCAAGATAGAGGCCGCCATCAACAATGCGGCCCGTGCCCAAGAGATGGTCAGGCGCGAGGGCTCGCTGGCCGCCTTTTTCTGGCGCTACGAAGCCCCTCGCATGGGCACGTCCGAGCCGCAAACCGCCTCTACTTCGGCCGAATCGATAGCGCTGTCGAAAGAACTGAAGAAGCTGGGCTGGAAGTTCGTCGGCCCCACCACGGCTTACGCCTTCATGCAGGCGATGGGCCTGGTCAACGACCATGCCCGCGATTGCGTGGTGCGGGCCCAGGTCGAACAGGCGCGCCAGCAGTTCACGCTGCCCTGAAGCCATTGCCGGAACGGCTTTGCGCCTGCCAGGCGGCAGCCGTTCAATGAGGTGGGCGAGGCACCAGGCCGCGACGCCATGCAGCGCCAATGGCCCGCGCCGTTCTGCCACGCCACGAGGCCGGATCAAAGAATTTCATCGCCCTGCCTCCGCAAAGTGGCTCGAAACAGGCGCTGCTCTTCCTGCTCTATTTCGAGCAGGCTATGCCGTATGCCGCGGATGTGCTCGCGCGCGGCGCGCCGGGCGGCATCGGGCAGGCGACCGGTTACCGCCTTGAACAGGCGGGCATGATGACGGTCGATCTGCCGCTTGTGGGCAGAACGGTGATAAAGATTGCTGAGCGATGCAAAGACGGAACTGAGCATCAGGTCGTTGAGCGAAGCAAGCGTGTGCACCAGCACCTGGTTGTGCGAAGCCTCGCAAATGGCCAGGTGAAAGGCATGATCGAGCCGGGCGTGCTCGGCAGAATCTATTTCCTGGTCGACCGCGGCGGCAAGCTCGCGATAGCGGCGCGTGATCAGCACATGGTCGGCCGGGGTGCCACGCTCGGCGGCCAGGCCGGCCGACTCTGCCTCCAGGAATTCCCGCACCTCGAGCAGGTCGTATAAGGTGCGGGGCTGGCTTGTAAGCAGGTGCAGCATGGGGGCCTGGCTGGTTTCGGCCAGCAGGTTGGCCACCACCGAGCGCTTGCCCTGCGCGGTGCGGATAAGCCCCCGGCCGCGCAGCAGCTTGAGCCCTTCGCGCAGCGCCGAGCGCGACACGGCCAGCCTTTCGGTAAGCATGCGCTCGGAAGGCAGGGGCTGGCCCGGCTTCAGCACGCTGTCGCTGATGAGGCGCTCGATGCGCGCCGCCACCCTGTCGGCCACCCGGTCCGGGGCCGTGCCTTCATCAAGATGGGCTGGGGGTTTTATGTCATTCATAACTGGTATGACAAGTTAAACTCAAGAAAGGCGGCCATACTATAAGAATCAAAAATAGCCTTTATATTCATGGCATAAATTAGCATAGAAGCGCACTTCTCATCGTAAAAACTGGTATGACCAGCTTGCTGGGCCATGGACATTTGCCATTCCATGCACCACGATTCAGGTTTAAGACACTGAACCAGGCCTTGCGCAGGCAATCGCTTTCCGCGGGCTTTCCATCAGGTTAGGCAATGAGCTATCTTTACGATGAACGCGTGGACGGCGCGCTTCCCGACGTCGACAAGCAGCGTGTCCTGAATGACATGCGCAGCGCGGTACCGGGCCTGAAGATCTTGCATGAGCCCGAAGCGCTGCGTCCCTTCGAGTGCGACGGCCTGTCGGCCTACCGCAGCACCCCCATGCTGGTTGTGCTGCCCGACACCATCGAGCAGGTTGCGGGCGTGTTGCGCTTTGCCTCGCAACATGGCGTTCCCATCGTTACGCGGGGCGCCGGAACCGGCCTTTCGGGCGGAGCAATGCCACTCGAGAAAGGCATTCTGCTGGTCATGTCGCGCTTCAACCGCATTCTTTCACTCGACCCCGATGCCGGCATTGCCCGCGTCCAGCCGGGCGTGCGCAACCTGGCCATCTCGGAAGCGGCTGCAGCCTATGGCCTGTACTATGCGCCCGACCCCTCCTCGCAGATTGCCTGTTCCATCGGCGGCAATGTGGCGGAAAACGCCGGTGGCGTGCACTGCCTGAAGTACGGCCTTACCCTGCACAACATCCTTCAGGTCACCATACTTACCGTCGACGGCGAACAGCTCGTCCTGGGTTCCGAGGCCTTCGATGCGCCGGGCTTCGATATGGTTGCCCTGTTCACAGGCTCCGAAGGCTTGCTGGGTGTGATCACCGAGGTCACGGTCAGGCTGCTTTCCAAGCCGCAATGCGCCAAGGTGCTGCTGGCCAGCTTCGACAGCGTGGAGAAAGCCGGCTCCACCGTGGCCCGCATCATAGGCGCCGGCATTATTCCCGCCGGCCTTGAAATGATGGACAACTTGTCCATTCGCGCAGCCGAAGACTTCATCAAGGCGGGATACCCGGTAGATGCGCAAGCCATGCTGCTGTGTGAACTGGACGGCGCCGAACTGGACGTGGCCGAAGACGTCGCCCGGGTCGAGCAGATGCTGCGCGAATCGGGCGCGGTCGAAGTGCGGGTGGCGCAAAACGAGGCCGAGCGCCAGCGCTTCTGGGCCGGCAGGAAAAACGCATTTCCGGCCGTGGGCCGCATTTCGCCCGACTACTACTGCATGGACGGCACCATTCCGCGCCGGGCCCTGCCCAAGGTGCTGACACGCATCGCCGAGCTTTCGAACACCTATGGCCTGCGGGTGGCCAATGTGTTTCATGCGGGCGACGGCAACCTGCATCCGCTCATCTTGTTCGATGCCAACACGCCCGGCGAAATGGATCGCGCCGAACAGATCGGCGCCAAGATACTGGAACTTTGCGTCGAGGTGGGCGGCACCATCACGGGCGAGCATGGCGTGGGCCGCGAAAAAATCAACCAGATGTGCGCCCAGTTCAACAGCGAAGAGCTGCAGTTCTTTCATCGCCTGAAGGCCGCTTTCGACCCGCATACCCTGCTCAACCCTGGCAAGAATGTGCCTACCCTGAACCGCTGCGCCGAGTTCGGCTCCATGCATATCCACGCGGGGCAATTGCCCCACCCCGAACTGGAGCGCTTCTGATGTCCGGCATCATCCCCCAGCAAGACGACACGCCGCGCCTGCTCGACCAGGTGCAAAGCGCCCTGCAGCAAGGCCACGGCCTGCGCATACGCGGCGGCGACAGCAAGGCCTTCCTGGGCCGGCGGGTGGAAGGCCAAGAGCTCGATACCCGCTCGCACACCGGCGTCGTGCATTACGACCCCACCGAGCTGGTCGTCACCGTCAGGGCGGGCACGCTCGTCAGCGACCTGAACGCGCTGCTGGCCTCCGAAGGCCAGAACCTGCCGCCCGAGGCGCCCGACTTCAACGGCCGGGCCACGGTGGGCGGCATGGTAGCCAGTGCGCTGGCGGGGCCGCGCCGCCCTTGGGCGGGTTCGGTGCGCGACTTTGTGCTCGGCACCCGCGTCATCACCGGCCAGGGCCAGCACCTGCGCTTTGGCGGCGAAGTCATGAAGAACGTGGCGGGATACGATTTTTCCCGCTTGCTGGCCGGCAGCCACGGCTGCCTTGGCCTGATTACCGAGGTGTCGCTCAAGGTACTGCCCCTGCCGCGCAAGACATGCAGCCTGGCGCTGGAAGTGAATGCCGAAAAAGCCCTGGACATGCTTACGCAATGGCGCCGCGATGACCTCCCCGTCAGTGGCGCCTTCCATTGGAAACAGCGCCTGCATGTCCGGCTCGAGGGCGGCGAAGCCACTGTAGACGCCGCCCGCGCGCGCCTGGGCGGCGAGCAGATCGAGGCGGACGTCTGGGCCGATCTGCGCGAACGCAGGCTGCCCTTCTTCGCTTCGGGGCCTGCGCTGTGGCGGCTCTCGGTGCCCTGGCAAACGCCTCTTCATTCCCTGCCGGGCGAGGTACTGCTCGACTGGGCCGGCGCCCAGCGCTGGCTGGCCAGCAATGCGCCGCCCCAGCAGATTCGCCAGCATGCCGCATCGCTGGGCGGCCATGCCACCTGCTACACGGCCGGCGTCGACGACACTCCCTTCCAGCCGCTGCCCGAAATCATGATGCGCTTTCACCAGCGGCTGAAGGCGCAGGTGGACCCGAAGGGCATATTCAACCCCGGCCGCATGTATGCGGACCTGTAGAAACGACCATGCAAACCAATCTCAGTGACCAGGCGAAACAGCTGCCTCGCGCCGACGAGGCCGAACGTATTTTGCGCAGCTGCGTGCACTGCGGCTTTTGCAACGCCACCTGTCCGACCTATCAGGTGCTGGGCGACGAACTCGATGGGCCCCGCGGGCGCATCTACCTGATCAAGAGCCTGCTCGAGGGCGGCGAGGCGACCGCGCGGACGCAACAGCATCTGGACCGCTGCCTGACCTGCCGCAATTGCGAAACCACCTGTCCGTCGGGTGTGGAATACCACACGCTGCTGGACATCGGCCGCGAGGAAATCGAGCGGCGCGTGCGACGCCCGCTGTCCCAGCGACTGCTGCGGGGCGGCTTGCGCCAGGTCGTGCCGCGCCACATGGTCTTCGCCACGCTGCTGCGGATCGGGCAAGCCGTGCGCGGGCTGCTGCCCGCCGCGATTCGCGCCAAGGTGCCCGCCCGTGCTCCCGCGGCGGGCGCGCGGCCGGCGCCGCGCCATGAGCGCCGCATGCTCATGCTCGAGGGCTGCGTGCAGCCTTCGCTTTCCCCCAACACGAACGCGGCAACGGCGCGGGTACTCGACCGGCTGGGCATCAGCATCGTAGAGGCCGGCGGCGCGGGCTGCTGCGGCGCCACCGACTACCACCTGAACGATCAGCAAAAAGGCCTTGACCGGGCTCGCCGCAACATCGATGCCTGGTGGCCGGCCATCGAGGCGGGCGCGCAAGCCATTGTGCAGACGGCCAGCGGCTGCGGCGCGTTCGTGAAGGAGTACGGACATCTGCTGCGCCACGATCCCGCCTATGCGCACAAGGCCAGGCGGGTCAGCGAGCTGGCACTCGACATTTCCGAAGTGCTGCGCGCGGAAAAGCTGCAAGACCTGGGTTCGGGCAAGGCGAAGATTGCCTTTCATTGCCCTTGCACGCTTCAGCACGCGCAGAAGCTGGGCGGCGCGGTGGAAGATATTCTCGGGCGCTTCGGTTTTGATCTTGCGCCGGTGCCGAATGCGCACTTGTGCTGCGGTTCGGCGGGCACTTATTCGATCACCGAGCCCGAGCTTTCCAACACCTTGCGCCGCAACAAGGTCGAGGCGCTGGAAAGCGGCGGGCCCGAGTTGATCGCCACGGCCAATATCGGCTGCCAGACGCATCTGGCGGGGGCGGCGCGGGTGCCGGTGCGACACTGGATCGAACTGATCGATGCGCATTTGCCGCCACGGCCTTCTGCTTGATTAAAGGGCGGCAGGCCTGCCCAGGGGGCCGCTGATCTTGTGCTCGCAGACGTCGGCGATCAGGTCGCGCAGCCAGCGGTGCAAGGGGTTGTTATGGGTACGGTCGTGCCACATCAGCACGACATTGATGGGCGCCAGGGTAAGCGGCGGCTCGAAAATGCGTATGGCCGCCAGGTCGGTGAACTTCTGTGCGATGCGCTCGGGCAGCGTGGCGATCATGTCCGACTGGGCGATCAGGAAAGGCACGCCCATGAAGGTGGGTTTGGAAAGCACGATGCGGCGCTGGCACCCCGCATTGCGCATGGCGCCGTCGATCAGGGCGTTGTACATGTCGGCGCCCTCGGCGGGCGTGACGGCCACATGGGCATACTGGCAATAACGCTCGAGCGACAAGGGGCGCTCGAACAGCGGATGCCCGGCGCGCGCAATGCCCACCAGGCGATCCGAGAACAGGGGCCGGGTACGCACGTTATCGGGCGGCGCGGGAAAGTAGGTGAGCGCCATGTCGATCTCGCCGCTGCTCATGATCTCGGCCAGGCGCCTGGGATTGGGCCCCACGATGCTTAGCGACACGTTCGGCGCCTGTTGCTGCAGCTCGTTCATCAGACGCTGCATGACCACGAAATCAATGTAGTCGATGACGATCATGGTGACTGTTTCGCATGCCAGAGCCGGATCGAAGGGCTGCTGTTCATGGATGAGCATGTCGAGGCTGCGCAATATCTCTTCGATCTGCGGCATCAGGTAGCGCGCCCTTTCCGTGGGCACCAGGCCCTTGGCCGACTTGACCAGCAAGGGGTCGTGGAACATGACCCGCAGCTTGGACAGGGCCAGGCTCATCGACGACTGGCTGATGTCCAGGCGATAGGCCGCGCGCGTGACGTGGCATTCGCGCATGAGCGCATCGAATGCCACGAGCAGATTCAGATCGGTGCCCCGAAGATTCACTGTCGGCCTCCCCTGATGCCCTCGCGGCCTTCATGCGGATGCTTGTGCGCCGCACCAACGAGGAATCGATATCGACTATCGGCGGGACGAATTGTAGCAAGGGCCACACTAGGGTTTAATTTTTCTGAAGCCGCTCGACACGGCACATAAAGACAACAATCCGCGGAGACAAGCACAACGGCGACCGCCGCTGTTTCCCCCGCATCCGCAGTCCCGGACATCGAACACTCCAAGCGAATGCTCGATGGGCAGTCATTCTTTTCAGGAGCAAACCAGTCATGAGTATTCCGACCATACGCGTCACCCGTGAAGAAATGCGCAAGCGCGTCGCGCTGTTCAGCGAGCTCAAGGGTTTTGACGGGGGGTTGCCCGACAGCACCTATCCCAGCGCCAAGCGCACCCTGTACAACATCCTGGGCTTTCAGCCGCCCGAGGCCGACAACCACGGTGTCACCTCGCCGCTGGGCGACGACGCCGCGAAGAACGCAGCCATCAAGGTGAACGAAGGCTTCAACCTGGGCTTTGTCGAAGCCGCGCCCGGCAAGGGCCCGATGATGCACAACCACGACACCAACGAAACCTTCATGCCCTTCTCGGGCCGCTGGCGTTGTTCATGGGAAGTCGACGGCCGGACCGAGTCGTTCGAGCTGGGCCCACGCGACACCATTTCCTTCCCGCCCGGTGTCAACCGCCGTTTCGAGAACATCACCCACGAAGAGCCCGACACCACCCACTGGCTGCTGGTCATCGTCAGCGGCAACGCGCCCAAGGCCGAATTCTCGTCCGGTTCGATGCAGGAACTGCGCGACAAGGGCTACGTCAAAGAGGAAGCCGGCCAATGAGCGGCGCGCTGCTCGACAAGCTGGCCGACCTGGAATCCCGCCATGCCTGGAGCACGCTGGCGACAGGCGGCCATGAGTGGCGCTGGCTGGACACCGGCGGCGAAGGGCCTCCCGTAGTGCTGCTGCCGGGATCGGTGGGCGACGCCGCCATGTTCGTCCTGACCCTGCTTTCTTTGGGCGAACGGCTTCGGTTGGTGGCGGTGACGTATCCGGCCGAATCCGATCCGGCGGCGCTGGCCGACGGCCTGGCCGAGGTCATGGACCATATCGGCCTGCCGGCGGCCACCGTCGCAGGCTCGTCATTCGCCGCCTACTGGGCGCAATACTTCGCACTTCGGCATCCGCAGAAAGTACTTTCGCTGGTCATCGGCAACGGCTTCACCGACGGTTCCGACCTGGCCGACAACCCGCTCTTCGACCGCGGCTATGTCGAAGGCATCGAACCCGATGCCCTGCATGCCGAATGGCTCGGACGCATCCGAAGCGCCCCCGCTTCGGAGCTCTCTCAGCTTCAGGAAACCATGCTGGCCCAACGCCAAAGCCCCCGCAACCTGCACGCGCGCTTTCTGGGTGTGGTACGGTCCACCCCTTGTCCCGCACTGCCGATCCCGGCTTCACGCATCACCGTGCTCGATTGCGAAGACGACCCGCTGATTCCACCGGCTGCGCGCGCCAGGCTGCGCGCACGCTATCCGGACGCCCTGCATGTAAGCCTTAAGCGGGGCGGGCATTATCCGCATCTGCTCAATCCGCAGGATTACGAAGCCGCGCTCTTGCGTTGCGCGAGTTAGCAATCAAACATAAAACACGAACAACTACCGGAGACATCACATGAAAACCTTTTACTGTCTGGCGGCCGCCGCCCTCTCTCTCGCCATGTCGGCCACCGCCCACGCCGATACCTTTCGGCTGCGCATGGGCGGCGGGCACACCACCGGCCTTACCTATGTGAAGGTGTACGACACCTTCTTCGCCGACGAAGTCAGCAAGCGAGTCGCGGAACGCACCGATCACAAGGTTCGCTTCATCAAGGCCTGGGGCGGCAGCGTGGCCAAGGTCGACGGCGCGATCGAGGCGGTGCAGAACGGCACCCTGGACATCGGCCTGTCGCCCATCGGTTTCGAACAGTCCCGCGCCGGCCTGCTCAACTACAGCGCCTATATTCCCTTCACCACGCCCGATCCCACCGTACAGGCGGCGGTGTCCAACCGGATGATCAAAGAGGTGCCCGCCCTGCAGGAAAGCATGAAGCGCTACAACAGCTATGTGCTGGGCGCCATGGTGTCCGAGGCCTACGGCACGGCGACGACCTTCGACTGGAACACAGTGGAAGGCCTGAAAGGCAAGCGCATCGCGCTGGCCGGCACCAATGCGCCGCTGTTCATGGCGGTGGACGCCGTGCCGGTCACGCTGGGCATCGGCGAGCACTACCAGGCCATGCAGACCGGCCTGGCCGACGGCAGCCTGTTCTACATGTCGGGCATGGAAGCCTTCAAGCTGAAGGAAGTGGCCAAGTATTTCAACAAGTCGGGCTTCGGTTCGCTAAGCACCCTGGTTGCCTTCATGAGCCTGAGCACGCGCGAGAAGCTGCCCAAAGAGGTGGTCGCCATCATCGACGAAGTCGCGCTCGAGGCCGCCGTCAAGGTCGGCGAGCTCAGCAAGCAGCGCGACCAGGACGTCGAGGCCAAGCTGAAGAGCGAAGGCATCACCATCAATACCCTGCCGCTCGAAGAGCGCCGCAAATGGGCCGAGGCGGTCAAAGATCTTCCCATTCGCGCAGCCAAGGAACTCGATGGCAAGGGCTTCCCCGCGACCGAGGTGTTCAAGACCTACATCCGCTTCCTGAAAGAGGCCGGCTACACCTTCCCCGTCGACTACCAGCTCTGAGCCGTGGCGGCGCCATCAACAGGTCAAGGGGTATACATGAAGCAATGGATCGATCGCGCCCTGCTCGGGCTGCACGTAGCGGGCGCGTGCCTGCTCATCGCACTGACTCTGCTCATCTTCTATGACGTGGCGGGCCGCCTGTTCTTCAACCGGCCGTTCGCCGGCACGGCCGAAGTGGCCGGCGTGGGGCTGGTGCTGCTGACCTATCTGCAAACACCCTACGTCATCCGCCATCGCAAGCTGCTGCGGGTCACCTTCTTCATCGACCGCGTGCCGGCGGCGCTGCGCAGCCAGCTCAATGCGCTCGCCTATCTGTTCGGCGGCGTGTTCTTCATCGGCATGGCCATCGTGTCGTGGGAACCGGCCATTGTCGGCTGGGCCTCTGGCGAGTTCTACGGCAACGACGCCTTTCGGGTGCCGGCATGGCCTCTGCGCTTCGGCACGCTGATCCTGTGGATCATCAGCGGCCTGGTCTGCATCGGCTTCGTGGCCGAAGGCCTGCGCGGCCGGCTTACCGAGAAAGACGACGCTCTACCAGAATAAGGAACAACAATGGACATGGCAATGTGGGGTGGCCTGATCGCGCTGTTCGTCTGCGTGCTGATCGGCATACCCGTTGTGTTTTCGTTCGCCGCCGCGGCGGGTTTCGGCCTGTATTTCGTACTGGGCGGGTTCGAACCGACGATCAGCCTGCTCGAGCGTACGGCGATTTCGGGCATCAGGGAGTACAACTTCGTCGTCATCCCGCTGTTTACCGTGATGGGCATGCTCATCGCGCACTGCGGGGCCGCCACCGATCTTTTCCGGGTGGTGAACAAGCTGCTCAAGGGTATACCTGGCCGGCTGGCGGTCGCGACGGTGGGCGGGAACGCCATCTTCGCAGCCGTGACGGGCGTGGGCGTGGCCGCGGCGGCCGCCTTCAGCCACGTCGCCTATCCGGTCATGCGCGATCATCGCTACAAGCCCAGCTTTGCGGTGGGGTGCATAGCGGGAAGCTCCGTGCTGGGCCTGTTGATACCGCCGTCGGTCTTCATGATCGTGTGGGCCATTCTTACCGAGCAGTCCGTCGGCATCCTGTTCGCCGCGGGGGTGTTCCCGGGCGTCGTACTGGCCCTGCTCTATGCGCTGTACTGCATCATCTATGCCAAGATGTTCCCCGCCGCCGCCGGCGAAGGCTCGGGCGACCAGGACAATTCTCCACTGACCCGCTCCAACGTGATGGGTTCGCTGGGCGTGGGCGTGCTGATCGTGGTAACGCTGGGCGGCATCTGGTGGGGCTATTTCACGCCCACCGAAGGCAGCGCGGTGGGCCTGCTGGGCGCCGCCATTCTGGCCGTCGCCAAGGGCATGCGGCTGCGCGGCCTGTTCCAGGCCTGCATCACCGCGGGCCAGACGGTGACGCCCATCATGCTGCTGCTGATGAGCGCTGTCATCTACAGCAAGCTCATGGCGCTCAACGGCGTGCCGCAAGAGGTTCAGTACCTGCTCGAGGAAATGGGGCTGGGGCCTGCCGGCACGATGCTGTTCATGGCCATCGTCTGGTTCGTTCTGGGCGCGCTGCTGGACAGCATTTCCATCATGCTGCTGACGGTGCCTATTTTCTGGCCCATCGCCACCGCCCTGGGTTTTGATCCGATCGTGTTCGCCCTGGTGGGAATCCTGGTCATCGAGGCCGGTGTGCTCACCCCGCCCTTCGGCATCGGCGTCTTCGTCGTCAAGGCCGCCATCCCCGACCGCAACATACGGATCGGCGAGATCTTCAAGGGCGCGGCACCCTACTGGGTGCTGATCCTGTTCGTCGCCTGGCTGGTGTACGAGGTGCCTGCTGTCGCCACATGGCTGCCGGGCAAGGTGCTGTCCTGATGACCCGGCGCCGGCCCCCCGGCCTGGCCGGGGTTCGCGCCCGGTCTTATTCCCCGTCCAGCCCCGTGCGCTGATGCCACTGGGCAATGGACTCTTGGGGATAGACGTCGAAGTATTGGTCTTCGGCCCGCTTGTCGACCTCGACCCAGGGCGCCTTGAACTCCAGCATTAAGTGGGTGTGTTCGGGTGGCACGGGCAAGGGCGTGTCGATGGCCGAAGCGAAAGGGTGTACTAATTCGGGCCAACTGGAGTCATATAGCCACAGCGCGCTGCCGCAAACCTTGCAGAAGTGGCGCTGACCCGAACTGACCTTGGCGTCTGGCTGCCCGGGCGGGCCCATTTTGGCCTGATAGACGCTGATGTTGTCGCGGCCGTGAACGCTGAGCGAACGGGCGTCGCCGCCCAGATTGATGGCGTACCCCCCGCCGCCCTGTGTCTTGCGGCAAATGGAGCAATAACAACGCTGGTAGGGATAGGGCGTGGCGCTTTCCAGGCTGAACCGCACCGCGCCGCAATGGCATGAACCTTGTAGCTGCATGGCTGAACCTCCTGCAACTACTATACACCCGGCATTTAATGCCCCTTTGAAAGCGGCATGTCGGGCGTGCCCGCATAGAAGACCATCAGCACGACCGGCTCGTCGCCGGTGGTGCCCCGATGCAGGGTGTCGACCATTTCAGCCAATACCTCGCCCGCGCCCAGCGTGCGTTTCTGGCCGTCAGCCTGTTTTTCGACGACGATCTGGCCCGACACCACATAGGCGGCATTGGGCATGGGATGAGTGTGCCAGGGAAGCGTGGTATGAGGCGGAATGGTCAGCCTGATGACCGTAAGCTGCGGCTGCCCTTGCGGATAGGCCTTGTAGGCCACGCCGTCCCAGGACGAGCCGGCCTTGAGCAGGGTTTCGACCTGGATGCCCGACGCCGGCGCCTGGGCGCCGCCCGCCGAGGCATGCGGGGCGGAGTGGTTTCCATGAGAAGGGTCGGAGCTTTCGTGCGCCGCAGCGGCGCCGAACATGACCATGCCGGCCATCGCCCAGGCAGTAACGTGCCGTGCCCGTATCTTCATGCCTCCTCCCGTCTTGTAATGAAAATCAATTGCCGGAAAAAGGTACAAGATACTACGAGACGCAACGCATGGTCCACGATGAATAGACGCCAAAAAAGGCGCCATTCCCTTTTTTCCCCGGCGCCACCGGCGCCCCGCAGCCTCTTGTCCGTGCCGGCATGCTCGTCTGTTAACCGACTTGCTGATCGCTTTATTCAGGAATTTCGCCAAGCGCCCACCCCTGGGCGCCTCATTCAATCCCTCGGTATTTCCCCTAATAGCGCATGGAATCTCCATTTCCCTCTTGACTCCATAAGCTTCCCAAATCTATTATTCGACTAACGAGTCTATTAATTGCAAGATTTCGTGGCACCATCCGGAGAGAACATGGAAGCGCAAGAGAAGTGGATCAAGACCCTCGAAACGATATTCCGCCGCTGCAAGGTAGAGGCGAACGAGGTCGTGCGCATCCTGGCCGAAACCGAAAGCCGCGCCATCAACCTGCATCTGGCCGAACTGGCCCTTGCCCGGATGGGCGCCGTGCCGGTGCGCATTACCGTCCCTTCGCTGGCCGTGGATACCCCGGTGCCGGTGCGCTCTACGGGGGCCTCGCACGTCATCCGCAACATGGCTCCCGTCATGCAGGCGCTGTCGGGCCCAGGCCTGGTGGTCGACCTGACGGTCGAGGGGCTGCTGCACGCGCCCGAACTGCCCCGAATCCTCGAGTCGGGCGCCCGGCTCATCATGATCAGCAATGAACACCCCGAGATTCTCGAGCGCCTGACCACCGACCAGGACCTGACCCGCAAGGTGAAGAACGGTGTTCGAATGCTGGCCGCCGCCAAGACCATGACGGTCGCCTCCGAAGCAGGCACCCGGCTCGAGATACAGCTTGAAGGCGCCCGGGTGGGCGGCGTCTGGGGCGGCGCCGACCGCCCCGGCCTGGTGCAGCATTGGCCGGGCGGCCTGTGCCTGGCCTTTCCCAGGGCCGGCGCCGTCAACGGCACGCTGGTCATGGACATCGGCGACGTCAACCTGACCTTCAAGCGCTACCTCGAGAACCCCATCACGCTGCATGTCGAGAACGACTACATCGTCCGCATCGAAGGCCGAAACCTCGACGCCGAACTCATGCGCAGCTACCTGCAGGCCTGGAACGAGAAAGACGCCTACGCGGTCAGCCACGTCGGCTGGGGCATGAACCCCGCGGCGCGCTGGGACGCCCTGCAGATGTTCGACAAGAACGACACCAACGGCACCGAACTGCGCGCATTTGCCGGCAACTTCCTGTATTCGACCGGAGCCAAC